>LSQX01360586.1_pt1 | contig 13462 bp, 14 predicted proteins | sample 654561 | NCBI WGS metagenome assembly LSQX01 (sample SAMN04489861, study PRJNA283612) | anaerobic digester metagenome | isolation source: 4 biogas reactors fed with cattle manure at either 37C or 55C with and... | place: Denmark: Kongens Lyngby | collected 2014 | reverse complement strand
ATCAGGCTATAAGGTCAACAATGGCTAAGTTGATTTTCGTGCCAGGCACGAATCATGAATCATGAGCACGAACCAACTCGCGTCAGTCATATTTTTCCACTTCAATTAGTTTTCGAGTAGGATACTCAGTTATATTCAAGTGAAAAGTTCGACTCTCCAACTCGGCTCGATCAATTACATTTGCTTCCCATTCAGTTTCAATTGCATATGGCAATTGAAGATCTTGTGAAGAATCAGGATACAACTTAAACATCAGCGAACCTTCAAGGTGTGGATACAAAGGCGTCCACACATTTTGGTTGACCATCAAGCGAAGGTTCGCACTGATAAGTAAGGTGGAATACATATTAAGGCCAACCTCGGTCTTAGTATTTCCTTCATTTTCAAAAGTAACGTCCACTGCATAAATGAATTCAGGGCGGTATACCACCTCGTCAGGGAGACCGCCTGTGTCCATTTCGATGTCATGCAGTTCAAGATACTCATCGAGCGTATATATACTTGCTCCATGCACAGTTATTGAATAGCCACGCAGATCTTCGTCAGATATATGAATATAATCAGTTCCGTAAGGGACTTTTTCACCGGTTTTGTAGTAACGAGTTTCAACTCCATCAAAATTTGCATTAACACGATAAAACTGGAATAGCCACACAGAGATTAATATAAGTGGCAAGATAATTAGGAGCAGCTTCCTTTTTCTCATAAAAACATCACCTCATGTTCTACTAACAATTTGACCTTGCTTGATTTCAATAATTTCATCAGACAAGAACTTGAGAATTTCGTAATCATGATTGGCCAATACCACAAGAGCACCACGATCCCGCTCTTCAGTCACAATATCCTTTACTATTTGAACACCATCGCTATCCAATGAATTTGTAGGTTCATCGAGAATGACAATATCAGGAGATTCCATGATGGCAGCAGCAATCCCCAATCGCTGTTTCATACCTAGTGAATATTTTTGATAATGCTTACCATCGTCGGGGTTTAAATCGACTCTTGTGATAGTTTCACGGATTTTCTCAGCTCCGATAATTTGTTTGATCGAAGCAAGCAGCTCCAAATTCTTAAAACCTGAATAATGGTCTAAAAATGCAGGGTTTTCTATCAGCATACCAATACTTTCCGGAAAGGAAATATCCTTTCCGAGTACTTTGCCGTTAATTTTCACTAAGCCACTTGTTGGTTTAATTAGTCCTGATATCAATCGCATCAACATCGTTTTTCCTGAACCATTAATACCTTTCAGACCAACGATACTACCTCCATACAGTGTTTCCGTTACATTATCGATCACTGTGGCCTGCTTTATGCGCTTTGTTACTTCTATCAATTCAACCTTCGTCATCGTCAACCCCCTTAAATACGCTCATTTGACAAAATGTCAAACTTATAAAAACAGATCCAGCCCAAGATCATAGAAACAAGAATAATGCCAAGAAAGAAATAGATACCCACCGTGTTATTCACGCCAGCTTCTATTAGCTTATCGCTTCTCGCGACCATAGCATAATTACCGGGAAAAAAAGGATGGACATAATATGCAGAGGTAACGAGGATGACTATCGACAAACTATAGCTTAGGATTGGTCGTATCAGTAAAGACATAAACAATTGTAAAAGCCCTAATGCAAGCACGAGCAAAAACGGCATCAAAAAAATCTCCATATTTAGACTAGTCACTAATGTTTCTTTTAACTCAGCCGCAGGCAAAAATGACATATACATGTATTTCGAAATGTTAAGCGTCATTTCAGCTCCGGCAAGTCGGGCATAGACAAAAACAGTGGCAAACAAGATAAGGAGATAGGTGAGGACAGTTGTGAATACCCACGCACATTTTGATAACCACCATATGCTTCGTGATCCTGCATTCACCAAAACTTGCTTGCCATAGCCATAAATATCGTTATACGGATAATAAAGAACTATATAAAGTGCAAATAATACTATAAGCATCCAAAGAGCCGGAAAACGAAAGGGTTCCGGTGATCCAATCTCATATTCGTTCATCCCATAGAATATATACATTAAATAGTCACCTAATGTCGACATCTCAACACTAAGATTGTTTCTCAGTCCAGGAGCTCGTAGCGTAAAATCAAATGCAGCCACTAGAAAAACGAGAAGTGCTATGAGGTACTTTTTAGCAGACTTTAACGTTCCGTTTAAAAGATCATATCGAAGAACCTTAAAAAACATCGCTCCGCACTCCTTGCCACATAGTTACACCAAATGAAAATACAAATAGTCCCAACGCGAATAAAGCAACAACAGAAGTCTTTACAATACCTAAGCTTGTTCCTCCAAGGAAATTTAGCGGCGATAATTCTACACCAAATTTATCTACTAAAGATGCTGAAAAATAGTTTAGTGTCAAAAAAGCAATGAAAGGAATCAGTAATATCGCAAAGCGGTTCTTAACAAAAAAACTGAGACCGATCACGAAAGCCGCAATTAAACCCGAATATAATCCTGCAATGACCATGCGCATGAGAACAAAGAGATATGGATGCGAGTAGAACAACTCAGCTCCCATATTAGCGGAGGGCACATTGTAATAAATGTCGTAATTTATATTAGGACTTATGGCCGGAACGAAAGAGCTGACCAGCATAAAGTTAATCAGCATGGGGATCAAGATCACAAGGGCACCAGCAGAGAACGTTGCAATATATTTCGATAAAAAATACGTTTTTCGATTAGAACGTGAGACAATTTGCCGTATATAACCACTTTTTCTCTCAGAGAAGAACGACCAGGAATACGGCAAGACGCACAGTATGGGAAGCAAGGTAAAAAATAGCGTTGTAGCAACAGAGGTATAGTCCTGGCCTATCCATGAATTGAAAAGCGTAACTGAGGCATATTCAGGATTTTTTATTATTCCGCTTCCAGCTTGCAGCGACGCTATGAAACTATAATACGCAGTAGCGGCAGAGATATTCTGTATAGCAGACCAAATGGCGATTCCTGAGGCTATGGCTAATGAAAGCAAGAAAAGATAATTGCCTAAAGCCTTCCTCAGTTCAGTTTTGATGCAATTTCGTAATATTTGTTTATCCATATTGATGTTTTTTTCTTTTTTCGACCTACACTAAGCAACGTCTAGCAGATCGGACAATGGAATATACTGTACTGATTCAGGAATGGTCACGGGTCCTACAGAAAGATAGAGTTCAGAGGACTGGGCAAGAGCTTCAGGCAGATAAAAACCTAAACATGCCTTACCACGATCGCCCTCAGACATTAAGATCTTGTAGAAGTCCTTTTTATTCTCCGAACGACCGACGGTCGAATCAATTGCTTGGATGTATGAAAGATCCACATACTGGTCCATGTTATTCGCTTCGACTAACGTTATGTCGCCGATATAGTGCTCAGTCTCCGAATACGCGGCTTCTCTTTTTATGACATAAAACTCCACTGTTAAGAGCAAAAAGACATAACCCGTTTCACCATCTTTGGCAGAGTCCCCAAAATACTCAAAAGGAAATTCTGATTCAGGCAATTCTCCCTCATACTCCTGTAAAGAGAGAACGGTAATTTCCCATTCGCCCACGGCATCATATAAAGCAGTTTTGTTTTCACAAATATTATCTTCAGAAATGGGACTATACGTTGGTGAAGGCGTTATCGTTAACCCCGGGTCATTCAAAGCATTTGGATGAGGCTGTCGTTGAGGTTCCTCTTTCTTCTTTTGCTGAGAGTTAACATTATTTACACTCTGTCCATTATCGTTATTTCCAGCACAAGCAGGTAATACAAAAATCAACATTAACACAATAGCTACTGCAATAATTCTATAATTCAATTTTGATTTAGACTTACCATTAAACATGGTTCTAGTCCTCCCTTGAAATAATGTCCGTCATTGAAATATACCACGCATCAGCTTTCGGGAAACCAAAAGCCAAATAGAGACTTTCGGAATTATAGGATGAAGCAGGCAAGAGAAAACCCAGCAAGACATCACTGCTCTCACCGTCTCTGATAGAGATTTTGAAGAAGTTGCCGCTGTCTTCTGTATAATCCAGTTGTTTTATGCTATCGCTAAGCGACATAATGAATATTGGTGGCATTTGAATATCGTTTGCATTAGCGTCTAATAGCATTATGTCTTCAAGGTTATATTCCGTCTCTGAAGTACTAGCTTGATTTAAGGATTCCAGTTCAAGCAAGACGCTAATGAAAATATTTTCTGCTGCGAATGCACCTTCTGAAATGATAGGTTCAGCTCCGGGTGCAAAATGTGCCTCGGGGAAACTCGCGATAGGATATTTTTCCGAGAAAATCGTGACTGATTTCACCTCAACTTTAAGATTCAATTTCGGTAAACCGCTCAAAATTACAGACTTGTCTTTACTGATATTTCCAGCAGTCAGAAATCCGTGTGATACAGTTTTCTTTGAAGATGGGGGTGCTGATTGGTAATTAGAAGTTGTTCCTAGAATTGGCCCGGTTCCACTCTCAGGTCCTTCCGTCAGAGATATATCGTTCGTTTGTTTAGATATAGGTTCGCTTTGATTGCTCTGAACTTGATCCTTATTCGTACTATTTTCGCCGCACCCCGAAGTAAAGATCATAAGGAATAACAGTATGAATATCTTTAGCTGAACTAATCTCCCCTTGTCATTCAATCGTTGAATCACCTAAAGCTCCTTTCATCTGAACACTCATACAAAATGGATTAGAAGCATGATAAAACTCCTGATCCAACAATTAAAATTGGAGTTAAGGAAGATTGCAGTATGGATAACTTCCTACAGAATCTGGGCTCCAGAATCCATGAACTCTTCCGATATTCTGAATTCGTGGAGATATACCTAATTGGCATACGCGTTTGCCTTTTTCATAAACGTACTGGGATATCTTACGCTGCTGACCCCCGTAAATAACACCAGAACCATTTGTAGTTTCATTTACACCTTGACTCCAAACTGAAAAATGTGAGCCGTAAGGTTGCCCGCTTGCTTCAACGTAGTAAACATAAGTGCCAGTAGCATCATCTTTCGCACGCTCTTTAGTAAAATAAATATATCCTACATTTTTACGTTCAAACACAAACAATGAGTCTTCTGAGCTTGCTTTAACCTGAATCCCAAGTAAAGCGAAAAGACTAACGAATAAACAGCACACAAGCAAACCAGTCGATAGAGTTTTGGAAGTTTTCATAAATATTTCTCCTTACATATTAAATTTTAAATATATTTATTCAGTTGTTCTGCACATATAATAGCTACAAATGAACATAAACACAAGTCAATTTCATATCAAACCAATTACGTAAAAATTAAATGATCTTGAGGTCAATCTGAAGGCTTGGACGCTTTACGCATAGTGCAGGCCACTTTTGATTTGCTACCATTCTCAATCTGTCTACCATAGTAGACGCTTTAGAATCTTTTCCCAGTCTTGTCTATCATGCTCGACACCTTGAACGTTTCAGGGCATAAAAAAAGACGACTGTCGGACTGTATCCGCTTTGTCGTCCTTTTATGGCATCCTACGCCAAAACGAATACAATCTACTCGTGAACGGTGCAAGGGTGCAAACGGGTGCATTTGTCTTTACAGTTTTTGTTTCGTGTGGTTAGTGTAGCGTTTCTTGTCGACTATGTTAGCTTTGTGTTTTTATTGTTTACTTCACGTAATTATCTCCATAGCATGCTGTCTTCAAACATGGAGTGTGATACAAGGCAAAACAAAGGCAATCATGTTCAAACGTAGTACTTAGCATGGCTGGTTTTTTAGTCATAAGTTTATCGCTCCGAAGATTCTTGTATTAGCTTAATGAGTGATGCTACGGCCGTCACAGCAACCAAACATATGGAAGCATCTCGCTTAGTTGCATTTCTATGGTGGGTAAGTTGGTTTGCCAAGTCAACTGAACTTTTAGCAAATTTACGCGCCGTTTTTGAGGAGTCTGTAAGCTCAAACTGTAGAAAAGCCTCTAACATTCGTTTAGCATCGGTTGTACTCGTTTCAACTTCATCCAAAGTTTGGTGCTTAGTTGCGTCAAACACTTGCTGCGCAATTGTAATAAGCGTTTCTCTACCTAACATACCTATTGCTTGAAACTGTTCTTCGCTATTAGCAATTTCCAAACGGCTTTTCATTTCCTCGATAGACCTGTCAACACGCTCCCATCCTGTCGGCTCATATTTTTCCAAATATAAATCGCTAACTGCGAAACGGCTGAACTTCGCAAACAGCTTTTTTCTTAACTCATCTACTTCTCGGTTATTTTCAAATAAAGGCAATTCACACAAGTCTTTAATAATGACAAACTGCTGTCTGCCATTAAATTCACGTAAATTTTTATACATAGCGGTACGTTTGTTAGGAATGATACTGCCGAATTTTCCAAAATCTGGGCTTGTGACCGGGATATTCACGCCGAAATCTACCGCATAAGAATTGCTGTATTTTACAATTTGTGCTCCAGTTAGACCATGGTGGGTATCCGCTAATGTGTCAGAAGCATACGAAATAAAGGCATCATCTATTTTTTCGGTAACCATTCTGCTAATCTCCTCTCTTTACATATCAAAATACTATTGATCAACATCATATAAAAAGCAAAATATAGATAAAACTAATCATATTCTTGAGTGATTTTTCTATCCTTAAGTGTTAATTCTATTTTGCTCATTATTGTTGCCGGATCTAAATCATGATGATCATTTGATAGCTGTAATTTTTCTGGTTTTATAAAAAATTGCACCTTCTGAGAGGAATCTTTATGACCGACATAAATAATAATAATGCTGTCTCCATCTTTGTCTGTCTTGATATATGTGCGCACCCAAAAATCAGATTCAGTCTTCACCTTTTCTTCTTTAATCTCAGGATAATACCAGTCATCAAGGCGGATAAGTTTGGCATCTTTGAATTTTGGAATATTTAAAAGTCTAAAACAATCAGTACGTAAATCATCAAGATTATCCACTTCTATCGCTTTCTTACATTTGGGGCACGTAAAAGTAACGAATCGCCCATATTCACGATCAGCCATTTCAAGCTCGATGCTGGGATGTCTTGTACATTGAAAATGAATACCGTATTGCTCGCAATTGAAGTATCTCTTCCAGTCCCTTTCCACAGTCGAAAAATTTGTGCAGTTTCCGTAATCCGTATTATCTTCACCTGCTAAGTCACATTGGCGAAAGGATATATCGTCATTTATCCGATAAAACTCTAAATATGACATATGGCATTTCATACCTCCCCTAACGTATTTCTCATATCTTGATTGTACATTGAGAGGAGTCAAATTCCAAATGTTGGTGTACATTCCTTTTCACAATGGTTAGCTACTAGGCTGCTTACTTATCTATTATCTCGGGCGCGATAATAGATAAATTTTAGACAGAACAATGATCGCTACGAATATATTGTGAACGAAAATGAATAAAGAAAGAATGTCGATCATCCAAAGCCCTTGTAAGAGTTTTATTATTCCTCGCCTAAAGTTTGACACAGTTAAATTTGGGGCTATGTTGTTCTAATATTAATTGAAATCACTGAATCGAAAGCCCTCTTCCCAACTATTTTTTAAGAACGTATCGCATACATCGGTGACTATCCATTGGAGTAAATGCCCTGACTATAAGAAAATACCATTACTTTGAACAGACTCACCGGGATGATTGCGGGGTTTCGTCCGGCGGACGAGTATGACCGATACAGCGAACTGTAATCTAATTCCTCCAGTATTTGGTCTAGCAATCTTACCGAATTGTCTACGGGTATGAATGTTTCTGTTTCAATTGGCAGACACAGTTGAATTAAGCACCCGTTTTTGCTATATTCAGACTGTAGTTTTTGTTTGTTCATAAACTTATTCTACAGGATTAGCGGGTGCTTCGGCACCCGCTTTTCTTTTTTTGTAGAACATAAAAGAGGGCGTCTATTTTGAGACACCCCTTTTTTAGCTAAGAGAATATAAACCGATGAACTCTAATAGTCCCTCATTTTATGTTTGGCAGAATAGAAAGCATCCAGCGCGGAAGTTAAAAATGCAGCCAGTTGGAAATAAAAATGGACCGCAGGACCTTAAAAAACCCTATGGTCCATTTTTTATCACACTAATTTGATATTAATATTGAATCAACTAGAGTTTTTCCATCAATATCTGTAGTTGTCACCTTGCCTCGTATAGGCGATTGAACTTGCTCTAAATCCTGATCTGCTTTTAATAAAACTTCAAAATTATAAGAATTTTCGTTTACTTCCTCAAGTGTTATCTTGTCCACTTGAACATTTACAGCATATTCAGCAAAGAAAGCATCGTATTTAATAGGAAGGCGACTAGCCTGCATGCTATCAATACAGCTATCAGACGCGGTATCTGCAAATGGCAGATAGTAGTTCTCATAGGCCTTTTGAATATCCTCGGGCAATTCAGAAACACCGTCGGATGAGGCAGAGCTGCTATCACTTGCGATAGTTACTTCCATAAGCTTGTCATAGCGACCCTGATTATTGATACTGAAAAATTCATTTAGAAAATCCTTTACCGTGTCTTCTTTTGAACCGGAATCAGCATTTAGACATCCTGTAACAAAAAGACTAATTAGCATTAAAGTCATTGTTATTACACTTAAACAATTATTTCTTTTCATTAGTTGACTCCATTAGTCCTAAGACAAATAAAATTTGTATCCAGGGAGGTGGTTTGCGGATGTATAGCCGTAATGTTCAGCACCGTAAATATAACAACCGTTAGCATTTATGTTGTCCGGCCAGTAATTAATTGTTGCGTACTTTCCAATTGGGCTCATGCCCCACCAATACAAATCTCCCTCGGTTACTATGACGAGTTTACAACGCGTGCATTGCCATGCGGCCCCAGCCCAAATATATACGGACCCATCTTGTTTTTGCACGAATCCAAGTCCGCTTGCCATCATTCTGTGACTATGATAGGTTCCACAAACAGGTTCGTATCGATACACCGGTTTTCCTTCTTCATATTCTTTCGGCCCATGAATAATGGTTAAGCTTTCAGGGATTTTAGAATCACCTTTCGTCTTGTCGCTATCATTTGTAAAAGCATAAAGCGGAACTGTCATCAAATAAGCAGCACAGATAACAGCAAGTAAAAGTGCAAACATTCTTTTTAAAGTTTTCATATAATTTCTCCTCCATACTTTCTTTATCTTCAACTTAGTCTCGAAAGTTATGCTTTGTCCAAGATTAACATCTCCAGCTAGGGTGATCAATACTTAATCGAACAATACTTCAATTGACAAAAGAGAAACAATATTCTAAAAATATTTAAATGAACTAGAAAACCACATCTTGACAAAGATGTCAACAGGCAGCGAAAAACTGCTATAATAGTGGGAATTGCAAGTTAAACTAATACGCAATTCTGTACTTTGTATGACTTCGTGAGGTAGCACCGTTTTTGAGAAGATAAAAATCACTTTTTACATATTATGCCAACTGCTCGTCAGTGAGAACTTTTTTTAAATCTTCGTCCACCTGTAACCCGTTATTTATGAGTATTTCATACAAGTCACCGGCAGACATTTCCTCAAGTTCGGCATCGGTGTAACTCACATCTCTACCGCCTCCACAAGCAGTGAGAGATGCAACTATTAATGCAGATAGCACAAGAAATATTAGTATACTTTTTGTCACCCTCATAAAAATCACCTCCTTAAGTGTTATCTACCATAAATGCATGAGTTTTTCAATTTTATAATTGCATTTTATGGTTATTTTTTTACATATCGTTCCTTTTCTCCTACAAACAAAATAGCCACACGACCTAAGTTCACCTCAGACCGCGGGGCAGGCTTTATATTTTCTGCACACCATCAATCGGTAACCATGAAGCAATCCCATCCGGCCAACCTAGGAGGACTTTATCCTTTCCGATCTTTGACACGGTATGTGTCCGCTCCTTGACCCAACCGGGGATTTTCTCTCCGGTTGCATAACGAGAGGCTATGATTGTCACCTTGTCGCCTACCTTGAAAAAGTATGAAATAGGGAGCCTCAATTTCTGTCCGGCGTAGATAACGTCTGATGTAAGATTGTTCAGTTTTTTAATCTCAGGGTACCTGCTTCCGTCCCCGAGATATTCTTTAGCGATCCTCCACAGGCTGTCGCCGCTGATGACAGTGTGAATGAGATTTTCCTCCGGGTTTTGTTCTTTCTCGCTCACGGGATAGACAGTCTGCCCGCTCTCGCTAAAAACGAAATATCCATTATTCTCATCCGCTTTTTTTTTGGCGTTAGCCAGAATTTTGTATGCTCCGAGCTGGCCTTTCTTATCCGACCAGGACTTTCGCACCCGGTAGTAACCTTCACTCAGTTTTTCCGGATGATATGTGCCCGGAGCAGGTTTCGGTTTATCTTCGCCGCCACTTCTAAGTAGAGCTTTCACATCTCGCCTGAAGTCATCCATACTCTTATCGAATCGAGAAAACCAGTGTCGCGGGTCTCCGTGATTGGAGGCGATACCTCTTTCATGCCCTTCATAGTGTCCTATGATCACACCGTCCTTCAACGGATCGAGTAAATAAAGTTTACACAGATAGGCGCAAAGCTCAAGCGCCTCCTTGTAAACAGCATTAAAGTATTTAGCATCTTTCAGGTTATCCTCACATATCTCAAAGCTTACATGAGTGTCGTTTGCAGCTCCTCCCGCATGCCAGCCCCGATGATCCCAAGGCAGGGTCTGGTAGGTCGCAATAGTTCCATCAGCAAGTTTCCCTATAAAGGCGTGGACACATACATTTCTATCCATCGGCTGGTTCCAGTGGTTGTTATAGATGTTCTTCCCCAGCTTTCCGTCGTCGGGACCGACATAGCGCTTGAGATCGGGGTTATTTGCTCCCGTTGAATGGACCATGATGCCCTTGACTTTTATCTTTTTTCCTGCCTTATAACAGTCGTTTTCAGTGAAGATCAGTTTATTTAAATTCATCTTCGTCCTCCTTATTCAGCGTCTCGAGCACATTTTTTAGAACCTTCGGAATGGGAAGCCCCAGATGTGCTGTGTTTTCCAAAATAGAAATGCCTTCATTGGAGAGATAGAAAAAGATCACAGCCGTCCTTATAGCCGTTCCGCTTTTTAATATGGTGGTATCGATGATGTTGCCGATACCTACCAGCGTGAAGATCAAGACCTTTCTTGCTATCCCTTTGAAACCGACGGTGCTTGAAAGTGTCCCTCTCTCGATGGCAGATAACACGCCCGTGATGTAATCAACTGCAACAAAGGCGATCAAGGCGTAAAGAAAGCCGTCAAGCCCTCCCATAAACCATCCGAAGACTCCTCCTAGAGCGGCAAAAGCCACTTGAATAACAGACCAGATTTGTTTCATGTTGGATTCCTCCTTACAAATAAAAAATGCCCGTCGTCAGACAGGCATCTTGTGTGAATTTTTTAGATTCAGATTTTATTTTCGTTTGCTACTCAATTTGTTTTGGCAGCCATTCCCAAAGCCTCATATCTTCTTGGCCCAAAGACCACATGCACATACCTCTTACTTTCCAGCGGTAAGCCGCTTCATTCGCCCAATAGACGAGACTATCCACGTCCTGGTAATAAAGGATAGAAAAGCCATCAGAGTCACCCAAAAAAAGTCTTGCGATCCAAATGCTTATATCTTTTGGAATAATTTTCACCTGATAATCATTGCCACAAATGAGATCCAGCAATCCTGAATGAAAGAACTCGTAGTCAAGAGAGATATTCTCTGACCTAGTTTCACTTTCTTCGATATCTCTTGTGACTGAGAACACTTGAAATTCTTCATCCCAAAGGACATCAGTGCGTTCGATTCTGCCAAAACTTTGCAGGCTATCATCCGGATAAACCACATCAAAACACTCGTAAGGTTCGTATGTGTAAGCATCGCCTATTCTAAGAAGTTGACAGTTTATTTGTGAATCCGAGCGAATACCCGCAGACCCTGTAATGTTATTTACTAAAGCTGTAAAGCGAAGGCCTCTGGAGCCTCCCGAGTACACCTTTACAGTATTTCCTCTTTTTCTCATCTCAAGAGTATAGACAGCAGGATTAGATCTGAGATTATCTTCGCTGGTCCGTTCAATCGTTACAGCGTAACTTCCCTTTAAGACTTCACCCTCATAAAGCTCAATCGCTTGCGTATCATAGTTATAGCAGCAGAAGATATCGCCCAAGAAAACCCCTGCTCTTCCTGTAAAATCTTCTGGGAAGATTAGCTGTGCCCGAAGATGCAAATTTTTGAACTCATCATAGTTAATGGCAAGCTTCCCGTACCCTTCCAGCTGAGAGTAGGGTCTATTTGCACTGCTCTCAGAATCCTTCCACACGTTCCATGAACCGGAAATAGTTTTCCAATAAGTGCCAGGTAGTGCAGGATCGTCTCTAAAGTCCTCGTACCACACAAGAGCAGAGTCTGGGCTTCTTCTTAACATTTCAAAAGTTAGCTTAAAGCCTGAATTAGGACCTACCATATTCCCGTTTACATCTTTAAACTTTCTCGGAGAAAGATTGAAAACAGCTTCCCCTGTATATGGATACTCAACAAAGTCTGAGCACACTCTAAAGCCATAAAACTGGACACCATTGGCAGCAACAGAAACTGTCAATGTGTGCACGCCTTGAGAAAGGAAGATACCCTTTTTAAATGTTTGCCAGAAGCTGGAACGCCAGTAGGGCCACCACAATCTTGATTCTGAAAACAAAGTTTTGTCTCCGTCTATTTCAACGTAGATGCTGTTCTTGTCCCAGAACGGATACCCTAACCTTACCGCGATATCGTAATTGCCTGCTTCACCTATAGTAAATTTGTAAGTGGCTGTTCCATTGTCGCCCAAAGAAATAAGTGAGTCTGTCAAAGTTACATTACCGGAGTAAAGATCGGGTATAGCTCCTCTGTCAACAGTTATCGTCCCAAACTCTTTATGCTGTGTTTTCCCATAAGAAGTAAGGTAATTCCTTCTGTTGTAGTATTCGCGCATCAAGGGATAGTTATAGACAAGTGCATCTTTTCCCTCCATATAATCGTAAACATGTGGCAATGCCCAAGGCACTTTATTGTAGTCGTCCCAGTAAGCTACTATAGGGATTTGAGGCTGTGGAGGTTCTTCATCCTTAAACCTGTAAACTCCTGTCATCCAGTATTTGGCAGCGTAGTAGGTATGAGAGACACCTCTGTTTAGATTGCCTAAGTTTTCCGGATAATCGTAGAGCTGCCAATTCCAGCCGTAAGCCGGTATACCAAAGAATATCTTTCCAGGCTCCATCACTTTAGTGGCATAATCATAAATTTCCTCCAGCCACGAGCGTGGCGATACAGGTCCGGGTGCAGACCCTGACCAGGCCATGCCATAACTCATGATCGAAGCTGTATCACAGTGAGGATCAAGATCCTCATAAACGCACCAGTTTTCTCCGCCTACTGAGCCATTGACGGATGTCATCCCCGGAAGGCAGATATTTA
>LSQX01372174.1_pt1 | contig 13463 bp, 7 predicted proteins | sample 654561 | NCBI WGS metagenome assembly LSQX01 (sample SAMN04489861, study PRJNA283612) | anaerobic digester metagenome | isolation source: 4 biogas reactors fed with cattle manure at either 37C or 55C with and... | place: Denmark: Kongens Lyngby | collected 2014 | reverse complement strand
CTCTAACCTTGCGCCCAAACCCCTGTATGTGGTGAAGCGCGCGCCAGTGGTTTTAGCAGCGGTGGCAGGGTCAAGTATATTCAGGCTTTTACCCAAATCCCAGTGCGCTTGCGGTGTAAAATCGAATTTTTTATGCTCAAAAACCCTGCGAACCTCTACATTTGCACTTTCGTCTAAGCCCTTTGGAATGCTTTCGTGCGGAATATTAGGAATTTTTAGCAGGGCATCGTCTATAAACGCTTCAAGCATTGCCAATTCCTCGTCTAACTCCTTTATTTGCGTGGAGGTTGACTTCATTTTCTCCATAAGCTCGTCTGTGTTCTCGCCACTCTTCTTCATTTTAGGAATCATGGCGGAAACCTCGTTGCGGTATGCTTTTAGCTCCTCGGCACTCTGCATAAGCTCTCGGCGCTTGGTGTCGGCTTCAAGCAATGTATCCACATTCGTATCGTGATTGTTACGCAAACGCAAAGCCTCTTTTAGCTCGTCTGGGTTTTGCCTTATTCTTTTAATGTCTAACATTTTTCTCTCCTGTTCTTAATAGGATTTCCTCGAAATCATCCCAAGTTATGCTCGAAATACAACTCCGCATACCTCAATAAATCACCATCTATTTGTACGAAGAAATACAATGGCTCGGACTCATACTTTTTCGTTGCATTCTCATAGAAATATGCGGAATCAACCTTCTTGTTTTTGAAGTTCCCTAAACCCCTGTAGCTGAAAATGTCACCAAAAAGCAAGTAGGTGTTATCGTCAATATTCACAGTTTTTGTTTCGCCTGTTGAAACGATTTCTTCACCTTCAAGGTTGTAAAGCTCTAATTTTACTGTGTTGTCTTTCGCTTTTGCATTTTTTACGATTGCCAACTGCATATCTTCTCGCTTAGGCTCTTCGGTGCGTGGTGGTGGGGAAGCGGTAGGTGCCATTGACCTAATTTGGTTTACTCCCTTGGTTTCACGTGGGGCAGTAGTAACATCTGCTTCCGGAACATCAGCACAGGCGGCAAATGCAACCACAGCGGTTATAGCCAACAACGCAAACAATACACTTTTAATCTTCATAAAATCCTCCGATATTATTTATTACATTCTTTCGGGAGCATTAACTCCCAAAAGGTACAAACCAATTTTTATTGCCGTTTTCGTGGCGGCGCATAGTGCAAGCCTTGAATTTTGAATGCTTGTCTCCTCGCCCATAATTCTACGCTCATAATAAAACCTGTTGAACTTGCCACAAATATCGATTACACGCCTTGCGATTATGTATGGCTCGTTCTTTTCTGCGGCAGAGCGTATAGAATCCTTCAACGCATCTATGCTTTTTACAAGCTCTATTGATTCTAAATCGTTAAGCAATTTGCCGTTGAAGTCAAGCTCGCTCATTTTCTCAAAAACCTCTGCTTTTTTAAGAACGGAACAGCACCTTGCATGGGTATATTGGGCATAAGGAGCGGTTTCACCATCAAAGTTAAGTGCCTTATCATACGAAAAAACAATGTCCTTGATTCTATTGTTATATAGGGGCAGCCAAACCACAGCGCCAACTCCAACCTGCTTTGCAATCTCGTCTTTATCCTCTAAATCGGGGTTTTTCTCCTCTATTATTACCCTTGATTTTTCAATAGCGGCAGTTAGCACATCGTCAAGCAAAACAACCTTGCCTTTTCGAGTGGACATTGCCCCATCCTCTAACGAAACCATTCCGTAGCTTACGTGTTCGCAATCCTTCACCCAATCGTAGCCCATAAGCTCTAACACCTTGAAAAACTGCTTAAAATGCAAGGATTGTTGATACGCAACCACATACAATAGCTTGTGGAAATCGTAGGTGTTTTTGCGATAGATTGCAGTAGTTATATCCCTTGTTGCATACAGCGTTGCGCCATCACTTTTAAGAATTAAGCAAGGCGGCATATTGTATTCCGATAAATCAACAATGGTTGCGCCATCATCTACTTTCAAAACGCCCTTGTCCTGCATCTCTTTAATAACAGCAGGCATATAGGGAGTGTAAAAACTTTCGCCAGCGTATGAATCAAACTCTACACCCAACAAGTCGTAAATTTTTTGAACGCTTTCCAAGGTTAGCTTCTTAAACCAATCGAAAAGTGCAACGGCTTCATCGTTTCCGTCCTCTATTCGTCTGAACCAAGCGCGCGCCTCGTCATCTAATTTTGGATTCTTTTCGGCTTCATCGTGAAAACGCACATACAAGTCCATCAATGCTAAAACAGAGCCTTTTTCTACTTCCTCACGCACTCCCCATAGCTTGTATGCTACAATCAGCTTGCCAAACTGCGTACCCCAATCGCCTAAATGGTTAATGCTTATGGTTTTATAGCCCAAATGCGTGTAAATTCTTGAAAGCGCATTGCCAATTACAGTAGTGCTTAAGTGCCCGATATGAAAAGGCTTTGCAATGTTGATTGAGGAATAATCAAGGCAAATATTTTTTCCGTTGCCCTCGCCTGACTTGCCATAATCGTTTCCAGCGCTTAGCACCTCTTTCAAAACGGAATTTGCATATTCCGCCTTGTTAATAAACACATTCAGATATCCGCCCTCGGGGTTCACCGAATCGATATACGAATTAACGCCCTGCATTTTTTCGGCTAATTCCTTTGCGATAACAATAGGCGATTTTTTTAGCTGCTTTGCAAGCACGAAGCAGGGGAAAGCAAAGTCCCCCATATCCGCATTAGGCGGCGTGGTTAGGGCACTTTCAACTGTTTCAATATCTATTTCGGAAGCCTTTGCTATTGCTTGGGCTACCATCAATTTAAAGTCCATATCTATCTCCTAACTTGTAGTATGCTCTAATACTTAGGGTTCAAAATAAAATATTATCACAGCCTGTACTTTTTAGCAAACTTTTCTTGACTTGAAAAAATGGCATCGCTTGCGAAAAACGCTCAAAAAATGTATGATGTTTAAGAATAATATGCATGGGGCAAGCTGTGGAAAATAAAAAATTAAACCTAACACCCTTTTTAATGGCGATAATTATGCTCATTGCCTTTATTCTGTTGCACGATTTAACAGCTACAACCGATTTTTTAGGCGGAGGCAGCAGCGGTACAAGCATTTTAGACCATTCAATGTGGGATAGCTACACCCTACAGGCAATGGCTTGGCGAGAGGGTAAGCTACACGTTGATGTTGTAGAATACGATTCTAAAACAGGCGAGGAGCCCAAAGGCTATCTGAACTTCTTAGAGCTTGCAGAATACGATAACAAGCTATATGTATCCTTCCCGCCTTTTCCGTCTGTGGTAATGCTTCCGTTTACATTTATTTTCGGAGCTCAAACCCCAAACCAAATAATTATAGCAGTAATCTGTATTGCAACTGCGCTTATTGCCTACTACATTCTTAAAAGACTAAAAACTAACGATTTTTGGGCGGCATTCATAGCCATAGCTTATGTTTTTGGAAGCAATATGCTTACTATGAGCCTAAATGGTGGAGTTTGGTTCATGGCACAGGCTATAAATCTATTGCTTTGCACATGGGCAGTTCATTGTATGCTAACAAAAAGGCGTATGCTTTCTTATTTGTTAATCGCTTTGGCGGTGGGTTGCAGACCGTTTTCTATTCTCTTTTTCTTCGTTTTGTTTGCGGTATATCTATTAGAAGATAATAAAAATAATAAAGAGCAGGGCATATTCAATAACGCACTAAAACAATGGAAACTGCTTATTATTCCTGCGATTATCGGAATTTGCTATATGCTATTCAACTATGCAAGGTTCGGGAATTTTTTAGAGTTTGGACACAATTATTTAGCCGAATTCACAGGCTCCACGCATGGACAATTCAGCCTTGTTTATTTGTGGGACAACCTAAAAAGATTACTTGTTGGGAAAATATTTTTCGATTCTCGCCTGCACCTTAGTTACACATGGTTCGATGGCTTTATGTTCTACATTGCAAATCCGTTTTTCATTTGCATGTTTATCAGAATGATAAAAAACGCAGTCAAGGGCGCATTCTCGGTTCAAAGGCTCGTCATAATATTAGCCTTTTTGTTAAACCTAATATTGCTATGTTGCCATAAAACCTTGGGTGGTTGGCAGTTTGGCGCAAGATATACGGTGGATATGCTGCCATTTGCTTTCTTGTATATGCTAATGGGAAGTGAAAACAAGAAACTTTCGATTGAAATCGAGTACAAGCCTTGGAAATTCACAAGGTATGATTTTGTAATCCTGCTCTATGCAATTATGTTTAACGCATACGGAGCAATTAAGTTTTGGGTGGCGCATTATAATAGATGAAAAGAAATTTAACAATTAGTTGTTCAACGGTTACTACCAACGTGCTGATTAGAGATGGACTGCTTTTTAAGGCGGGCAAATACATACAGCAAAAAAGGGCGGTTATAATCACAGACGACAATGCTTCAAGGCTATACCTAAACGACTTAATGCAAGCATTGGAAACGAATGGCATAGAGCACCACACGATTTCCATAGGAGTAGGGGAGAGCGCAAAAAACCTTCAAACAGTTGAGAAAATATACGCATTTTTACACGAAAAGAAAATAAATAGAAGCGATTGTATCATCTCCTTAGGCGGTGGAGTTGTGGGCGACATTGCAGGCTTCGTTGCGGCAACATTTATGCGAGGAGTAACGCTAATTCATATTCCGACTACAATAATCGCACAAACCGACAGCAGTATAGGCGGCAAGTGCGGAGTAAACTACAATGGTGTAAAGAATCTGATAGGTGCGTTCTATCAGCCGAGCTTAGTTTTAATAGATACAGGAGTTCTTAAAACACTTTCAAAGCGTGATTTTAATTCAGGTATGGCAGAGGTCATTAAATACGCCGCACTTTTCGATAAGAATATGTTTTGGGAGTTGGAATGTACCCCTTACGATTTAGAAGAAATTATCTTTAGGTGCTGCAAGCTAAAAGCGGTAATGGTAGAGCTTGACGAGTTCGATAAAAAAGAAAGGCATATACTAAACTTCGGACATACATTCGGTCATAGTATAGAAGCCACATCAAACTATGAGCTAACACATGGCGAAGCGGTGGCAATAGGAATGGTTATCGCCACAAGGCTTGGAGAAAAGCTAAAAATCACAAAAGAGGGAACAACCCAAAGGCTGATAAGCCTGCTGAATAGGTTCTCATTGCCCACAAGCACAACACTTGATGTAATGTATGGCATAGATTCAGATAAAAAAGCAGAGGGAAAACAAATCAGTATTGTTTCTCTACAAGAGATAGGCAAAGTTATGGGATTAAGCCTAACCATTGATAGACTAAAAGATATTATAGGCGATTTATGAACATAAGAATTCACCCAAACAAGCTATCTGGCTCAATCGATATTGCAAAGCGTATGCCCTCAAAAAGCATAATGCACAGAATGTTGATATGCTCTGCTTTAAGCGGTCAAGAGATGCAAATAACAAACCCATCCGATGATAACTTGGCTACGCTTGAATGTATGAATGCTTTGTTGAATGAAGAAAACCCCGTTTTGAATGTTAGAGATTCCGCCTCAACATTAAGATTTTTAATTCCCGTGTCTTTGGCTTTTGGGAAAAATGCAAAATTTATACTCGGTGAAAGCCTAAGAAATCGCCCCATCAATGAATTCTTAACTCTTTTGCCCTCGACAAAATTTGAAGTCAAGAATAACGAATTGACAGCATCTGGCAAAATATTTCCTGGGAAATATGTGGTAAATCGAGAAATATGTAGCTCGCAATACATATCTGGACTGATGTTTGCATTGCCGCTATTAAATGCAAGCAGTTATATTATAATAGAAGAAATACAATCACAAAGCTATGTTGATTTAACAATCGATGTTTTAGAAAGATTCGGAATCAAAATCAAAAAAACCGATTGCGGATATGAAATTTTAGGTAACCAATCATACAAAAGGTCAAATGATTTAACCGTAGAGGGTGATTGGTCTTATGCTGCAAACTTTTTCGTAGCAAATAAGATAGGCTCAAGTATTGAGATTACAGGACTAAACAAAAACTCAAAGCAGGGAGACAGCGTAATTCAAGGAATAGACTTCACACAAAATGAAATAGATGTTTCCCAATGCGTAGATATTTTCCCCATACTTGCAGTTTTAGCCTGCAAAAAACAGGGGGAAACCACATTAACAAACGCAAAAAGGCTAAGAATAAAAGAGTGCGACAGGCTACACGCAATGTATGAGGAGTTAAAACGCTTAGGCGCAAATGTTCACGAATATGATTCCGCATTGAAAATCATAGGATCGGGCAAGCTGCAAGGCGGCGAGGTTTTTTCGCACAATGACCACAGAATTGCTATGGCATTGACAATAGCGGCGCAGATATGCGAAAATCCAGTTGTGCTTTCAAATGCTGAAGCGGTGAACAAAAGTGCACCAGAGTTTTTCAAGGATTTTGTTGATTTAGGAGGCAAATATGAACTCTTGGGGTAAAATTTTTAGAATTTCTGTGTTTGGCGAATCACATGGGCATTCCGTTGGCGGAGTTTTAGACGGTTTTAGTGCAGGCATTGCGCTTGATTATTCACAAATTCAACAGGATTTAGATAGAAGAAAGCCAAAATCGGCAATTCATTCCACACAAAGAAAAGAGAATGACGAATACGAAATAATTTCGGGTATTACAAACGGCAAAACAAATGGTGCTCCACTAACGGTTGTATTCAATAATTGCGATGCAAAAAGAGATGATTACAAAAACCATATTGCAAGACCCTCACATTCCGATTATGCCGCATACATAAAGCATAATGGCGCAAATGACTTATCGGGTGGCGGACATTTCTCGGCAAGGCTAACAGCACCATTGGTTTTTTTCGGTTCTATTGCAAGAGGAGAGCTTAGGAAACAAGGCATTGAAGTTTTTTCTCATATAAAATCCGTTGGCAGTATAAAAGATGATAGTTTTGACCCCATAAACCCACAAAATGACGTAGATTTAGATTTTCCCCTTATAGATAAGTCAAAACGCATAGAAATGGAAGAATTGCTAAGCGAAGTTCGTCAAAGCGGAGACAGCATAGGCGGTGTTGTAGAATGTGCCGCTACCGGACTTCCCATAGGCTTGGGCGAACCGTTTTTCGATAGCATAGAGAGCGAGCTATCGCATCTTTTGTTTTCGATTCCTGCTGTAAAGGGAGTGGAGTTTGGACTGGGCTTTGAGCTTTCAAAAATGCGTGGAAGTCAAGCCAACGACGAGTTTTCAGAAACTTCCACGAATAAATTCGGAATTTCTACACATACCAATAGGGCAGGCGGAATAATCGGTGGGTTAGCAAATGCAATGCCAATATACTTTAGCGTTGCATATAAACCAATAGCATCGATTGCTGTGGAGCAAATAGGCGTAGATATGCAAGCTATGAAGCCCGTCATCGTGAAGACGGAAGGCAGACATGACGTTTGTGCGGCATTGCGTGGAGCTGTGATTGTTGAAGCGGCAGCCTGCATTTGCATATACGATTTTATATTGAGAGCAAAAAAATGAGCGATACTAACGAAAAAATTCCCACAATACAAGATTTGCGCAAGGAAATAGACGCTCTTGACGCAGAGCTTTTAGCCTTGTTCGAGCGCCGTTTGTTCATAGCCGAGCAAATAGGCAGTATAAAACGAAAACAAGCCTTGCCAATAGAGGACAAGCAGCGTGAAAAGCAAATACTTTTTAAAAAGCTAAAAAATCTCGAAGTAGGTGGCTACAAGAAGTACGCAGAGCATTTTTTTAACTCATTATTTGCGATTTCAAAAGCACTACAGCAGGATATGCAAAACTTCTACCTAATAGGAATGCCCCTTAGCGGCAAATCTGCGTTAGCCAAGCAGTTATCACAGGCAACAGGAATTGCTTATATCGACACCGACAATGAAGTAACCAAAAAAGTAAATATGAGCATCTCAGAGATTTTCGAGAATGAGGGCGAGGAGAAGTTCAGAGAGTACGAAAGGCAAGTGTTAGAGGAAATAGCTTATGAGGGAAAGTTGATAGTCGCAACGGGTGGAGGAGTTCTTACCTATAAAGATAATGCAAGGCTTTTGAAAGCAAGCGGCAAGTGCATCTTCATTGACAAGCCCATAAAAGAGCTTCAAGAGTACTTCGGGCATAAGGATTTAGGCAGACCGCTAATCAGAGATGCTCAAGACATAGAAAAGCTATATTACGAGCGAATAATTTCATACAGAACAACAGCAGATATGATTTACAGCACAAACGAGCCATTCACAAAGCTGTTAGCTTACGTTCACGATTGCATAAGGTCAAATAATCTTCCGAAAATAAATTAAGGCACAACTTCAAAATTTATTAGACAATATATTATTTATACGCACCGCTTTTTTCGAAATCTATGCGCTATATATTTGGTAGCAGGATAGAAATTTTGATAAAAGCAGGTGTAATAACCAGCTCGAACCAAAAGAGATCAAGGCGTTTTGCGGAGATTCTGCAAAAATTCACATATTTGAATAATAATTCTTGACATTGTTCGCTACCGTATATATAATTAACTGTATATGTTAGGATAGGGAAATATCCTATGTATATATTTAACTTCACAGGGGGGAGAAATATGAGAAATAAGAACTCAAAGAGCTTTCTCGCAGGCATTTTGGCAGCGTTGATGATGATTTCATTGATGTCTGGACTTGCATTAGCACTAAGTTCTGAATCGAATGCGGCTGGCTACAAAATCGTTCAAATGGGCGAAGTTACCGCAAGAACACAAAAAGGCAACTACACGCACATGGAAGAGTCAGAGGAAAAAACTACTGACCCCAACGAGATAGTTACCATTATTGTTGCTTTAGAGGATGACCCTGTACTCGAAACCTACGGAACGCTTTCTGCGTTGCAATCGGGTGCAAGAACTCTTAGCTCAAAGGGTCATAGCCTCGAAGACGCATTGTTGGCTAAACAAGCCGGCATTGCAAGAGAAATCTCGAACAAGCTATTAGACGGAAAAAAGGTTGATATTAGAAGTAATTTCACTTTGATATTCAACGGTTTTTCGTTTGATGGCCCTTTTCATTTAATTGAGAAAATAAAGGGTATTGAAGGCGTTAAGTTCTGCGAACCTTCAATGATGTTCGATGTTCCAAAAACGAAATTCGATAACAATCTAAAACCCGCTATGCATGCTGCCGCCGATATGGTTACAGCATTCGGTGCATGGGATTTAGGTTACAAGGGCGAGGGCGTTTTGATTGCAGTTGTTGATACAGGTTTATACACCGATCACGAGGCTTTCCAAACCGCTCCCGAAAATCAAAAGATTTCCCTCGAAGCATTACAAGAAATTTTTGAGAAAAGCAACCTTCAAGCAGAGAACAGATTACCTGGCTTAACCGCTGAGAATGTTTATCTGCGTGAAAAGGTTCCCTTCACATTTGACTATGCTCATAACGACTATGATGCAAACCATGGACATACAGCCAACAGCTCCGACCACGGCACTCACGTTTCCGGTATTTCATGTGCCGATCCACAGGATGTTATGAACGGTATGGAAGGTGTTTATGCACGTGGCGTTGCACCTAAGGCACAGTTGGCAGCTATGAAGGTTTTCCCCGACCAGGGTGGCGGCGCAGCATGGGATAACACGATTGCAGCTTTGGAAGACTGCATCTACATTGGCGCAGACGTTGCAAACCTTAGCTTGGGTTCGCCCTTGGGATTTGCAACTCAAAGCCAATCATATGCACAAATTTACGATATACTAAAAGACAATGGCGTATCACTTTCAGTTGCGGCTGGTAACGACTTTAGCTCTGGTTTCTCAAACTCTTGGGGCAAAAACATGAATACCACGCTCAACCCCGATTCGAGCATGGTAGGTTCTCCCTCAACTTATGCCGATTCCCTTTCTGTTGCTGCTATAAACAACACCCACAAGTACTACACTGATTACATTAAAATCGGTGGCAAAGCAATGGGTTATACAGATACAGCCGAATCTCAAGGCAAAAACCCCGATATGCTTTACAAAGTTGCTTTGGGCGGAAAAACTTATGAAGTTGTTCCTGTTCCCGGTGTAGGTAATGAAACAGACTTTGAAAGCGTTGATGTTGCAGGTAAAATTGCACTAATTCAACGTGGAGAAATCAACTTCGAAACTAAGCATCTAAACGCTTACAATAAGGGTGCTATAGCATGTATCATCTATGATAATGTATTCAGCAATAATCTAATCAACATGGTTATTGCCGAGTTTAAAATCCCCGCGATATTCATTTCGAGAGCAAACGGTCTGTTCATTATTGAATGTGTAGAAAATGGCGACAACCAGCTGTTTATTTCTGACGGTAAGCCCGTTATTACTGATAACGTTGCTCCTTCAGAGCCTACCGACTTCTCATCATGGGGACCTTTAGCAAACCTAACAATTAAACCCGAAATCGCCGCTCCCGGTGGTGCAATAATGTCAACAGTTGACCCATTGCTCACAGGTAAAGAGGGCGGAATGCTTTATGGCGAAATGAGCGGTACGTCAATGGCAACACCCAGCATTACAGGCTGTATTGCAATAGTAAGGCAGTATGTAGATGAAAAGTTCCCGAGTTTAAGCCTTGTAGAAAAGGTTAATATGGTAAACTCACTTCTAATGAGCACAGCAGACCCAACAGTAAACACGATTGACGGCGCTTCCTACGCAGTTCGCAAGCAGGGCGCAGGCATGGCAGACATTTTGGGCGCTATTTCAACCAATGCGGTTCTTACAGTTGATGGCAATGTAAGACCTAAGCTCGAGCTTGGCGAAGATGCAGACAAAACAGGCATATATAAGTTGAAGTTCAATGTTAAAAACTTTGGCGATGATCCCCTTACTTATGTAATCGAGCCAGAGCTAACAACATCTGGTTATGAATGGGTTGACCAAGGCGATAGAGCAACTTATGTTATGACTCCTCATAATATCGGACTTAACGATATGATGACCTACACCACAAACCATACAAACAATACGGTAACTGTTGCACCCGGTGCTACAGAGCAAATTGAGGTTGTTATCACAGTAAACCAAGAGTTCCGTGATATGATGGCAGAGGTATTTCCCTATGGCGGATATGTTGAAGGCTATTGCTATCTACGTGGTCAAGGCGACGACGAGGGTTCAGCACCCACAGACCTCAATATATGCTACTTAGGCTTCTACGGTAGCTGGAGTGCAGTTCCCGTTGTTGATTCTGGGTTCTATTTCGATAAGCCCGAAGACGATTTAAGCTCATTGCTATACCCCAACACAGCGGCTGCAAAGTTCGCAACAGGTGTTTACTACGAAATCGGTATGAACCCCTATTTTGAGGATGCAGAGGACTTTGAATTCTTAGGCGACCGTGGCTCGATTTCACCCGCTAACGAAGACGAAATTTTAGACGAAGTAGATACCGTTTACACAGGTATAATGCGTAATCTAAAACAGTTCTACTACATGGTAATAGACCAAAAAACCGGCGAAGTGCTTTGGGATAGAACAATTAACGGTACTATTGCAAAGAACGCTGACACTTCCGGTCAAGGCTTTATTAACAACACAGGTATAACAGGCACAAAGATTAAGGCTTGGACAGGCGAAGGCACAGAGGAAGGCTCAACAGTTCTAATTAGAACAGGTGGTAAAGCCTACTACGACAAATGGGACGATTCAAAAGCACCCATGGCGTATTGGGAATTCCCTGTAACCCTCGACAACACAGCTCCTTTTGTAGTTGATTCATGGGCTACTGGCTCAAAGGTTACGGCTAAGATTTCTGATAACCACTATGTAGCTTATGCTGGTATTTTTGCACTTGATAATTTGGAAGAGCCTATGCAAACCTTCTGCATTGCAGAGAACGAGCGCAAGGCAGTTTCCACAATCGAGTTCGATATGAACGGCAAAGACACAGTATTCCTCGTATTAGCTGACTATGCAGGAAACGAAGTACAGTTCCAAGTATTTGAGAACGGTGCAATCTTCTCACCCCTGCCCAGTCCTCCCGATACGGACGAAACCTACTACGCTCCCGTATATGATGTTGAGTATGGCGAAACCTTCATTATCACCACAACAGGCGAATTCACAGGAACACCCGATACCGTTTATGCGCTTACAGGCGTAGCGGCACAGCCTTATGGAATTCGTTTGCAGGGCGCAACCGTTGAAGTTACAGACTCCTACATTACCGGCGGTGCAAAGTTCGCAGGAATGGAATGGAAGCTAAACGAAGACGGTACAATTCAAAACGTATTGACTGGCGCATATTTAGGCTTGGTTGAGCATGGAAGCTCGTTCTGGCTCGGCACAACCTCATCTAAGGATGTTAAGTGGGCATTCGATGGAAAGTATCTATCGCATAACAGCGACAAAACAAGCGATACTCACTTGATTTACTACCCCACCATTGAGAACTCTGACATTGCAGCGTTTGACATATTCAATCCGTCTCAGTCTGCAAGCAAGATTTCTCTCTATAAGAAGGTAACACAGCAGCGTCAAGTCGATGCTACTATGACAACAACGGTGCGTGAAGACGGTGATAAAATATTCGTTGACATCGACATTAGCAAGGATTCAGGCGCGGCTTCCGGTATGATTACCCTAAGCTACAGCTCAGAGATGCTAACATACGATTCGGCAACACCCGGTTCGGCATTGAACGGATTCTTGGTACAAACTAACGGCTCAGTTCCTGGCAAGATTGCATCTGCATTTGCGGGTTCCGAGATTATCCCTGATGCCGGCGGAACAATGATTACGTACCAGTTCACGAAATCAGCAAAGGCAATTACCGGCACATTGCTTGTATTTGACCTTGTATGTAATGAGCTTATCGACACCGATACAGTCACATTGCTAAAGGTTGAAGCGGTTGGTGCATCTTATGTAGTTGGCGGTGGCGAACCTACTCCTCCCCCTACAACACCGCCGCCTACAACGCCTCCGCCTACAACACCTCCGCCCACAACGGCGCCACCCACAACACCTCCTGCAGATGCAAGGATTTTGAGAACGGAGTTTGTAAGTGAGGTTGACAATGTCGTTAAGGTTCAAGTTACGATTTCGGCGGATTCTTCTGCTGCAAGCGGAATGTATACTTTGGTTTATGACCCAAGCATATTTACATTCAAGTCCCATACACAGGGCGCGGCACTAAGCGGATTCTTAGTAATTGCTAACTCTGAAAACGATGGTGAAGTGGTTGTAGCGTTTGCCGGTAGTGAAATGATACCCAACGCGGGCGGCGTACTCGGCACATTCGAGTTGACTATCAAGGACGGAGTAGCAAAGGGCACAAAGACCTTAATAGACCTAGTATGTAACGAGTTGATTCATGATGATACTACTACATTGTTAGAAGCGGTTACATACGGCTTGAACTACACAATCGGTGGCGAGGAACCCACACCTCCTCCTACGGATAAGCCCACACCTCCTCCTACGGATAAGCCCACACCGCCTCCTACGGATAAGCCTA
>LSQX01152375.1_pt1 | contig 13463 bp, 11 predicted proteins | sample 654561 | NCBI WGS metagenome assembly LSQX01 (sample SAMN04489861, study PRJNA283612) | anaerobic digester metagenome | isolation source: 4 biogas reactors fed with cattle manure at either 37C or 55C with and... | place: Denmark: Kongens Lyngby | collected 2014 | reverse complement strand
AGATGTGTATAAGAGACAGAGCTAAATTCTATGAGACCGATATTAGAGACGAAGAAGCTCTAGACAAGCTCTTTAGCGAGGAGAACATAGAGGCTGTAATCCATTTTGCTGCATGCTCACAGGTTGGCGAAAGCATGTCTGAACCCCTTAAGTATTATGATAATAACCTCAATGGGACAACGGTACTCCTGCGCTCAATGCTAAAACATGGAGTCGATAAGATTGCTTTCTCATCCACCGCAGCAACCTACGGTGAACCTAAAGAGATCCCAATAAAAGAAACCTTCCCCACTAACCCTGAAAACTGCTACGGTGAAACTAAACTTGCAATGGAACGTATGATGCACTGGTGCTCCAATGCATATGGCCTAAGATATATCGCTCTCCGATATTTTAACGCCTGCGGAGCTCACCCCACTGGCATTATAGGTGAGTATCACGTCCCTGAAAGCCACCTAATACCACTAGTACTTCAAGTACCAAACGGGCAACGACCGCATATTTCGGTATTCGGTAACGATTATGAAACACCTGACGGAACCTGTGTTCGCGACTACGTCCATGTCAGCGACCTTGCCAAAGCACATATTCTTTCAGTCGATTATCTGCTCGACGGTGGAGACAGTGATGTTTTCAACCTCGGAAACGGTGTAGGTTTTAGCGTAAAAGAAGTTATTGAGTGTGCACGTAAGGTTACCGGGCACAGCATACCTGAGGTTAATGCGCCACGACGTGCCGGCGATCCGGCAAGGCTTGTAGCTTCTTCTGAGAAGGCTACAAGAATCCTTGGATGGAATCCTGAGTTTAATAATCTTGAAACAATAATATCAACAGCATGGAACTGGCATAAATCTAATCCCAACGGTTACTCGAAGTAGAATGTGTTTATAAAAGTTTGTGATTTACGGAACGAGACTAGATTTGTCCCAAAAACAAAGACACAGAGGAGCATTCTCCTTTGTGTCTTTATTAGTTGCCTTTTATTTATGTCTTTACTTACGTTTTTATTAGTTAAATTTCTGTACTATACTATGCTCTTCGGACTGTCATTAAGCTATGATCTCCTGACTGACACAAACCTTCTCCAGTTACCAAATCTTGCATAGATTACTGATAGTACTGAAACCACTGTGATCGCAATGCCTTGAGCCCACATCAGACCAAACGGATTATTTCCTTTGACTGCAAGGAGGTAAGAAAGTGGAACTCGAATTACAATTGCAAACACCGATATTATCATAATCGGGAGCATTGCACCTGAGCCCTGCAACATCGCATGGACAGCGCGCTGAACGGCCATTACGCCGTAGAAGTATGCAACGACTCTTAATGCCTTGATGCACAAGCCTATGACAGCTTCATTTGTTGTAAACGCTTTTGCAAGCAGTCCAGCGCTGAAAAACACCACGACACCTGATAAAACTGCGAATACAAACATGAAAGTTCCTAACTTCTTTACTCCTTCTCTGACCCTATCCTCTCGGCCTGCACCGATGTTCTGTCCTGAGAACGTCGTAAGGCCCTGTCCCAATGCCATTAACGGTAGTAACGCAAAAGAGTCAACCTTCTGGACGACAGTGTTGCAGGCAACAAAGTCGCTACCGAAACTATTAGCATAGCTCTGAATTATCATCAATCCAACCGAGTTTGTAAGACTGTTTATCGCTCCAGGTACCCCGATTTTCAGTATGTCCTTCAAAATTCTGAAATCGGGCCGGAAGTTCTCCCGTGTCATATTCAGTCCATAGGCTTTTGATCTATATGTACGTATGATAACAAGTATAGCTGAGATGAGTTGTGATACAATCGTTGCAATTGCGACACCCGCTACACCCATGTCAAACACAATGACTAATAGGAGGTCACCGACAATGTTCAGGATTGCACAGATTATGCCGAAATACATAGGCCATTTCGAATCTCCCATGCTTCTAAGCATACCGGAACCCATAAAGTAGAAGAGCTGACCAGTACATCCAAGGAAAGTAATCCGCAGATATATTAGTGCGTTATCGTAGATATTTGCAGGTGTTTTGAGCAGGTTAAGCAGTCCCTTTGCCGCAAGTTGCCCTACTATACCCATTCCTGTCCCTACAAAGAATGCAATAATGTATGCAGTATTGATTGTTTTTGTTATATCTTTTGATTTTGCTCCGTAGAGCTGTGCCACAAGAATACCGGATCCCATACCGAACCCTGAGTATATTGCGACCATTACCATTGTTATTGCAAAACATGCGCCAACAGCTGCCAATGCGTCACTGCCAACGAATCTTCCAACCGTTACTGAGTCAACGACATTATATAGTGCGCTAAATACGCTACTTAAGAACACAGGGAATGAAAACAGCAGAACCTTTTTCATTATGGGTCCCTGCGTGAGATCTCCCTTCCGGCCACTCTTTGGGGTGACATCGGTTAATGTTTTCTCGCTCAATTAATACCTTCTTTCCCAGCGTGGGCGGTCAAACTAAGCGGTCTGACCCTGTATTTTCCCACCTCAACTAAGGGATTGTGGCATTCCCAACCCCCTAGCAGAGACTGTACATTACTATATATATTTTTTGTCAGTTTAATCCGGGGCGCTTGCTTGATGGTCCTCGAATAGGCTGTAATTATCTATGATGGGAGCAAGCAAGCATTTTGGAATACAGAGAACAGTTCTCTGCCTTGCGACAGAGAACTGTTCCCCTGTCTATCCTGTCTCTATATTGCTAATCTTATTCGAAGTAGACTACAGTGCCCTTCTCAGAGCTTTCAAAGGCTGCTTCCATGAGCTTGAGTACGCGAAGAGCTTGCTCTCCGGTTACAATCTGCTCGGCCTCGCCGTTAATTACATCAGCAAGGTTGGAATAGAGCTCATTGCGGTCATACTGCACGTCGGGTAGCGGAATCTCTTCTATGGACTTGCCTTCACGTGGTGCCATTGTCTTTGTTAGGCCTTCTCCGGCGAGTATCGGTTTTGCGTCACTGTCTTCCCAGCTCTTAAGGCGGACAACCTTACCGGCGCCACTCCAGTTTTCAATTACAGCAGTGCCGTGATCGCCTGCAATGAGCCATAGAGGAAGGCTTATAAAGTGACATGTTCCGACTTCGACTACCGCGGTCAGTCCGCTTTCAAATGTCAGATGCATCTTGAAGCCGTCATCGACTTCATCGTTAGTAATATTTGTTAGGTCGCAGAATACTTTCTTGACCTTCTCAGGGACCATAGTAAGCAGACGATCAAGCAGATGTACGCCCCAGTCGAGCATCATTCCGCCGCCATGCTCCTTCTTGCCGCGCCAGTCACCTGGAATTCCACGCGAACCGAGAACCCTACTCTCAATATTAAAGGTTTTACCGAGTAGTTTTTCATCATAAATCTTCTTAATTGTCAGGAAGTCCTTATCCCAACGGCGATTCTGACGTGGATAGAATATCTTTCCGGTCTCTTTTGCAACTGCTAGAATATCCTCTAGCTCTTTGCTTGTCGGTGTTACCGGCTTTTCACAGAGGACATGCTTTCCTGCACGCATTGCGGCAATAGCCTGATCTCTGTGGAGATCGTTTGGAGTTGCGACCAGTATTACATCAACGTCCGGATCATCAAGCATCGCCTGGTAATTCGGATAATTGTAGAATCCCTGCTCCTCGGCCCATTTCTGTCTTGCAGGGTCGATGTCATAGACACCCGCAAGCTCAATCTTCTTGGATATGTCGGTGGTATACTCATCAAGAGTGGACCTTACGTCATCGGACTTTGTCGCATTCCATACTGCGTTTCCGGTTCCGCTACCCAGTGCGAGAGCGTGGCCTCCGCCCATTCCACCGCATCCAACTATACCAACTCTAATTAACTTGCCCATTGTACACTCCCTTTATAGTATTTCCTACACAATGAAGCTCCTAGAGCTACAGCTGTGTATGGCAACTTACAGATAAACAGCCTCTCCGGTCTCAGCAGACTTATAGATTGCTTCGAGTATCTGTGTAACTGCAAATGCCTCTTCGGGCTTAACTACGATCTCACCCTTACCCTCAAGTGCATCGAGCCATACCTTACACTCTGTCTCAGCACCAGGATAGTTGAAGATCAAGTCTGCAGAAGCTGGACCTCTTTCGCTTACGTCAGGCTCAAACTCAGTGGGTCTTCCACCGACTACTGTGTTAACAACTAGTCTCTTGATGGTGCTCTGAGCTTCTCCAAGCGGGAACTCCATTGCAGCACCTGCTTTTGTGCCGTAAACAGTGGTCATTGCCTGCTTCTGCTCAATAGTATTGAGTGCCCATGCGGACTCTAGGAATACTGTCGCACCGTTTTCGAATCTGATGAATCCGAATGCGGAGTCCTCAACCTCATATGTTTTTGGATCCCAGTGCATTGGTGTGCCCTGTGCAGGACCCTCAAGGGTTGTTCCAAGGTAGTCATAAGTTGATCCGAGAACTGATACGGGTTTGTAGTTGTCCATTACCCACAGAGTGATATCGAGCGCGTGTGTTCCGATATCTATCAGCGGTCCGCCACCCTGCTCAAATTTGTTTGTGAAAACTCCCCAAGTTGGAATTCCGCGTCTTCTGAGTGCATGTGCTTTTGCCATGTAGATCTCACCGAGATCACCGTCAACAGCCATCTGCTTCAGCGCAAGTGTGTCCACTCTAAAGCGGTTCTGATAGCCAATAGTTAGAAGCTTGCCAGTCTCTTTTGCTGCATCGACCATTGCTTTAGCTTCTTCTGTGTTGATAGCCATTGGCTTCTCACACATTACGTTGCAGCCTGCCTTCATTGCAGCAACTGAAATCTCGCTATGCGAGCGGTTTGGTGTGCATACGTGTACAGCGTCAAGGTCTAACTTGATAAGTTCTCTGTAATCTGTGAAAACCTTAGCGTCGGGGGTGCCGTACTTTTCCTTTGTGTCGATAGCCTTCTGTTCATCTATGTCGCAGAATGCTACAACTTCCGCTCTGTCTGCGAATTTCGCGAGGTTTGGTAGGTGCTTCGTATTAGCGATATTTCCGCACCCGATAATTCCAATCTTCAACTTACTCATTATTTCGCCTCATTTCATTATTTTAGTTTTATATGATAATTGTTTACTTACAATTATTCACCAATTAGTCTTGCGAGCATCTCGTGATGACGACGTACTTCCTCTACTTCGTCTGCGAGATTTTCAATTCCACGATCCTGCTGGCTTCTCTGTCCCTCGTACTCAGAGTTGATGTATCCGTTGTAGCCACCTTGCTTCAGGTATTTAATAACGTTTTCGTAATCAATAGATACATCTTCGTACTGTCCGGGTTTTCCTGGAATCTCAGTCATCTCATAGAATTTTCCGTGAATGCTAATAATATAAGGAATTATCTCGAGAATATCCTCCGGTTGCGCTGCTGGTCCTCTTGTAAACATTCCGAGGAAGCGCTTCTGCATGCTGTCCATGTCTGGGAACTCTTTATCTATTGCCGCTGCGAGTTCTTTGCCATCCATCTCATTCATATTCTTTTCAATGAAATCCCGCAATTTCAAATCATCCATATTTCTAAGCTGATACTCAACATTAACTCTCGGTGGTGCAATCTGGAATATTCCCATGTCTGGAACAAGTCCAACATGCTTTGTGCCTGTCCGGTCGACAAAATCGATTATTTCGGCGACCATTCGTCCGCCCTCTCTACTTGGATCATACTTTATCGGATAGGGTGCATGGATCTCTTTACCGATTCGCACATTATACTTAACTGCAGTATCCAGTGCCATCTCGATTACTTCAATAGGAACCATGCACAGGCAGCGTACATTCTCAAATCCCATGTCTGCAGCTATCTTAATGTCGTACATTAGGCGTTCAGCTGCTTCGCGATAGTTCATAACATGGTCACGGAACTGATGTACATCAAGATATATATCTTTTGTAACCGCTTTTAGGTTATACTTTGCAAGCTCGTTTCTCCAGTCGTATATGAACTCCTGAGATGGGAATGGGTAATTTGGAATTGTTGCCTCATTGATTATTTCCACGCCGTCACAGTGAAGGTTGTCATGGAGTTCACGCATCATATCCTTCCAGTTCATTCGTCTAAAAAACTCTTCCTGCTGATAAGTGTAGAAGGACACACCTCTTTTAATAGTCACTGAAAATTCCTCCTCTCATTATATCAGTTCAAGATCGTAGTAGCAAATTCTTCTTGTCTTTCCTGCGCCGGCACCTTGTCCGGGAACTGGTGGATTCTTGACCCAGTCCTCATCCCAGGGCATGTACCCATATTGGGAGAGAACTGACTGTTGGAGTCCGATTCTGTGCTTACCAGGTTCCAGCCCGCCCTCTTTTTCGACATATACATAGGCCTCGTCATCGAAGTCCCAATGCTCCCATACGCATTTCTTAATCTCCTCAAAGGTGCGTGGGGGCTTGCCGTTGACTTCGAACTTTTGAAGCTCACGAGGATATTCTACTCCGTCGCACTCGATATAATAACCGTTGTGCAGCGAAAGGAAAGCGCCTCTATAATCCGCAATGCGAACAGCAAATTTGAATCCTACAGCTTTGCCATTCTCGTCATATACGTTTTCGAGACTGTCCTCCCTGATTAGGAAACTATCAAACATACCGATTCTCCCTTCATCCAAGTTCCAATTTCTGTTGCAGACCGAGTGTTTGTTTCATTTGTTGCACTGCATTATTCTGCAACAACCCTAAATATATAATAACATTTCGCTTCAGAATAATCAACTGGAAATTGCACAAATTTGACCCCATCACAGTAAATAAACCACAGTTAGTAGTCCCCGCATAATATTTTTTTTGAGTAAGCTTTAATGAAAAATTATGAGACGCATATTGTGAGTGATATGTTTATGAGTTTTTGGTAGAAGTGTAGCTAGTAGAAGTGTGGATCACCTTTTGAGTCAAAATGTTCCTTAGGGTTTGGTAGAAGTGGGGCGCACCTCAAGATCGAAATTGAAGGTACGCCCCAAAGTATTCAATTAGTAATTATTTCTCTAGAGTATGTTCAACAATTAGCGGGCCATGTACCTGTCAAATGCATTCTGCCAGTACTCGATACACTGCTCGATACCCATATGCTCGATTTCTGCAACATATGCGTCCCAGTCAGAATCAACAGAGAGATCGCCAATTATGAATCTTGGAACCTGCTCAGTAACAAATGTGTTGATGTCGCTGTGCATCTGGTTATAATGGCTCATTTCGTCCAGAGTCATAGTGACTGAGTCGGAGAGCTCATATGCGAGGTCAGCATCTTCAGTCCACAGGAAGTTTGCATTGATTGATTTCTCGGACATGTAGTTTGTAAACTCACGTCTCCAATCAAGAGCACCTGGGAATGGTGCTGGGAATGTGAAGAGGCTCAGCGCCTGACTCATTCCTATACCATCTGGGTTTGCAACAACAAGCTCAGTGAGCATCGGCTTGCCGTCAACTATTGTGTGACCTTGTCCTTCTAGACCGTAGTTGAAGAGCAATGCGCCTTCTTCTGTGTACAGATAGTCAAACCATCTCAACATGATCTCAGGATTATGGCAATCGGGGAATAGTGTTGTAACGCCTGAGTTCATTCTTCCACCCATCGTCCAAACGTGGCGGCTATCTCCTTTTTGTCTTACTGGGAGGCGGACAGGAGTAAGCTCGTATCCGGGATCCATTCCCTGACTCTCATAGTTGTCAATGTATGTGAACACACACTGGAATGCTGCATGGTTGTTGCTGAGTATATCGGTATAGTCAGCGCGCATGTTGTTGGTCCTTGCAGCAAAGTCTTTATCGATGAGGCCTTCAGAGTACCATTTATTCATAGTTCTGAGATATTCTCTCATGCCTTCAGTAATGAATGAATACTCAATTTTACCGTCTACCTGGATATATCCAGTTTGGGTGGTTGCAACATCGAATGCAGTAGCGATGTCTTGATCGATACCGTGATATGTTCTGTTAACAAAGTAGAATGGCTCCTTATCAACTACTGCTTTGAGAGCTGTCAGAGCATTGTACCAGTCGTCAATAGTTACAAGCTCGCCTGTGTAACCGGCTTTATCAAGCAGATCCTGACGGAAGACAGGTCCGGAGTAGGTAGGTTGTCTTTCAGCCGGATAAATTGGACGGAGTGATACTACGCGGCCAAGATCGGTGGTTGTGTCTCTACGAACTGCAGGATCCTTTGTCCTAAGCGCATTGTAATTCGGTGCATACTGGGGTACTAGATCGGTAATATCGAGGATGAAGCCGTCGTCGACGTTTGCGTCAAGTCCGCCCACCCAAGAACTCATCTGGTTAACCAGTACGGCATCAGGATAGTCTCCCGACATGAGCATTAGGTTGAACTGCTCAGCACCGCTGGCGAGAGAAGGAATAGTCCATTTTATGTGTATGTTTGTCCTGTTCTCAAGCTCTTGGAATGCATAGCCGTCATTCAGGTCGACCATCTGCTCAGCTATGAAAACAGTGGCAAACATCTCGAACTCCATTTTTTCGTCAACGATTGGGAGCATAGAATCTTCGGTGTCATCCCCCTCGTCATCGCTGGGTGAATCGACAGGCTGAGAGCTGGGTTTAGGATCTACTGGTGCCTTTGAGGGTTCAGGAGAATCTTTTCCGCAGCCCGCGAAGAGAGCAAGCACCATGACAAGTGCAAGCAAGACAGTGAGTAATTTTTTCAAAAATAAGACCCCTTTCTGTTCTTTATTGCTCTGTCCATTTTCATGAATCAAAAACGCAACAGGCAAGAGTAAGTTTACCATTTGAAGACAGTCAAAGCAACATATTTTTTGCATTTTTCCCTTTAGCACAAAATACGCGCCTTATATTTGTACGTTATGCCCAATCTTCCTGTGAATACTGGAACTTGTTGCATAGGAAACAAACTCTAAAGTTCCCACTTATTTACTTTGAGATTGGATCTGGCCTGTATAGTTATTTATACATCTCCAAGCATTTCCTCATGAGTACGTGATGCTTACGGACATACTCAATCTCATCGCACCAGCCGGCGTCGTTCATGCGGCGGTTTCCTTCAAACTCGCTGCAGATATATCCCTTATACCCACCATCGATCAATGCTTTAAATATCTTGGGATAATCCATGTTATCGACTTGGCCGTCTTCGTCAATATCGTAAAACTTTCCGTGAACATATACGACCTGTGAAGCGAACTCCTTAAGCTTCTCATATGAAGCAGGTGCTCTATGTCTCAACACAAACCTGAGGGAATTTTTATCCTCATCGGTAAAGCCAATCTTCCTAAGCTCAGGCTCCACTTCCTCGAAAACAAACTCTTTGCCTGAGAAATAGGCCTCTCTCTGTTTTTCACGAATGAGCTCTAGGAAATCGCGGTTCACACCTTGCCTGCTGTACATACCAACGTCAGCAGTGCTTATGCAGTACTCATAAGAGCTGAAATCTACCTGCAAACCGATATATTCCGACAATCCCATCTTGTCAGCAACCTCGAGGTAGGCTTGCTGCACAGGATCATCAACACTTGTGGGTGAATGGCATTCCAGAGCCATAACGATTCCATACTCTTGGCAGTACGGCAATAGTCTACCGGCAAGTTCGGGACCGACCAGGTCAATAGGCTCATGGCCAGGCATGGACAGCAGCCTGCCCAGATGCGCAGAATGCATAAGGCGTATGTGAGTTGCTCCGAGCTTGTTTGCAGCTTTGATATACCATATACTGCGCTCCAGAAGCTCATCGTCAGTCAATAGCTTGTTCTTATGCATCGCTCTGTCAGCGAAATGGTCTACACATACGGTTTCAAGACCGTATCTCTCCATCATGCCGTTGTATCTGTCAATAAAACTATCGCTAATATATGGCCACTCAGGGATCATAGCTTCGGGGAATATCTCGATTCCTGTTGCGCCTGCACCTGCAGCAGCTGCTAGGCACCCCTCCAAATCATGTTTGTGGAAATAGTAGTTATCCTGGTAGCTATATAGCGAAACACCAAGCTTTATGTCACTATTCGTCTTCATTAATTTAGCCTCCATTTATGCAAAAGTCAGTATCTTTTCGCAAGTTGAAACCATAGTGGGCGTGTAGGTACGCCTGGTCTTCAGTGTTAACTCAACCTTGTGACGTCCTTGCTCAATTCCACCCTCTTTTTGAACAACAACACGAAGTTTTTCTCCGAAGATCCAATAGACATCTGTCGGGAAATCATCAGTGAGGAGGTCCAGGTAGCGATACTCTCTTCCGTTATGCTGCACTAGCATTGTTTCAGGATTGACTTCCTCTCCATCTACTTTAAGAGCTATTTCCTCAATACAGCTTAGCGGTAGCCCCCTGTAATAGTTGATTTTGATGTTTACGCAATAACCAACCTTCTTACCGCGCTCCCAAATACTACGGCAACCCTCATCGGTTAAAATATGCTTGTCGTACATTAACTCATTCCTTTCTACATATACTTGGAATAATATGTTAGTCCCATTTACATCTATTCCAGGATGCAATGAGATTATCCATCATGGCGTTGCTTTCTTCACTTACTATCTGCTGCTCGGGATTGTCCATATACCATTTTATCGAACGCTGCAGCCCGTCTCTCAGCGGAACCCTGGTTCGGTATCCCGGAACAAAACTTTGAATCTTTGAGATATCAAATACACCATTCTCAACCATATCTCCATAAATACCTAGACGTAGATTGGGGTACACTTTGGAAATAAAATCTACAGGGATATGTTCTATCTTTGGTTCAATCCCGAGAATCCACCCATAAGTATTCATGATCATATCCCATGTCATCGCCTCATCATTTGTAATGTGGAACTGATGCCCTATAGATTTCATGTTGCCAATGAGTCCGCAGAACGCATATGCAAAATCATCGCTATGCGTTGCAGTCCATAAGGATCTTCCTGTTCCATGTACAACAATCGGCTGACTGTTTAGGATACGGTCAACCAGTGTCCAATGGGGAACGCCCCAGCCCATAAGTGGGCCCACAACAAGTTTTTTCTCCCCATATGTGTGCGAGGGCCTTACAATGACCGCTGGAAAATCAATTTCGCGGTAGCGGTCAAGCAGGTACATCTCACAGGCAATTTTCCCTCTTGCATAAGCACTATACGGGTTCTTTAGGGGTGTATCCTCCGTAATTGGCGTTGTATAGCATGGCTTTTGGTAAACCGTACAGGAGCTGATAAAGAAATACTGCCGAATGTTTCCATGGAATAGCTCGACATCCCTCTTTACCGCCTCCTCCGAAAACGCAATAAAGTTGGCAACAACATCAAAGTGGACACCACCGACCTTTTCCTTCATCTCATCGGTGTCATTTGCATCACAAATGATGTATTTCGCCCCATATTTTTCGAGCTCACGGTTGTTTCCCCGATTTAGGAGGAAAACTTCGTGTCCCTGTTCGAGACAACGCTTAGTAATGGATGAGCTGATATTGCCAGTTCCGCCAATTAATAATATTTTCATGTCCTACCCCCTTTAAGAGCTTAACAGATGCAATCTAGCGTCTTGATCGATTGCAAACTGGTGTGTCAGTCAGCTTGAATTTGGGGTCATAACAGATTCTACTCTACTCTGCCAGGATTAATTGTCCCAAGCTGAATAAATGGGAAATGGAAAGGGATCATCCCACTTATTCAGCTTGTAAGGTACTATTCGCCTATGAGTCTTGCAAGCATCTCATGATGGCGGCGCACTTCTTCAACTTCATCCGCCAGATACTCCATACCGCGATCCTGCTGATACCTCTGGCCTTCATACTCGGAGTTGATATATCCCTCAAATCCGCCCTTTTTCAGCGCTGCAATTGTATCAGCATAGTTTATACTCTTATCCTCGTATTGGCCCGGCTTTCCTTCAATCTCCGTCATCTCGTAGAACTTGCCGTGGATGCTCACGATATAGGGGACAAGCTTCTCGATATCCGCGGGATTTGAATAGGACAGCATATGTACCTGGAATGCCAAAGAGAGATCTGCATCGGTGGGATTCTGGATTCCTTCGAGGATCATCTGTCTTGCCTCGTCCTCGTTCTTCTTCATGAGGCATGCTTTTTTAACTATTTCAACAGCTTCTCTGGATGCACCGTGGCGCATACTCCATTCGAGCGAGGGATTATTCGGAAGGAACTGAAATACTCCCATGTCGGGGACAAGCCCGATAAACTTTGTGTTTGTTTTATCGACATACTCAACAATTTCACTTACGAGCTTACCGTCGATCGGGTTAGGTGCGTGAATCTCTTTGCCCATGCGAACATTGTACTTTTCAGCAGTTGGCAATGCCTTGATCATTACATCAAGAGGCACCGCAGACAGGCAACGGACGTTCTCAAACCCTAACCTTGCTGCAAGCTTAATGTCACCGATCAGACGCTCAGCACACTCATCGTGTGTCATTACATGGTCGCGGAATTGCAGTACATCCATATAGACGTCCATGGTAACCGCTTTCATGTTGAACTCGTCCATCAACGCGTGCCAATTATCCACAAACTCATCTGAGGGATTTGGGTAATCTCTGATGGTCTGCTGATCGATTATTTCAATTCCGTCGGTGTTTAGAGATTCCCGTACCTCTTTGATCTGGGCCCTGAGGTCCATTCTCTTGAAGAACTGCTCCTGCTGGTAACTATATAGCGAAACGCCTCTCTTGATTCCCATCCTTAACTCTCCTTCCTTACTCCGTCAGCTCAATTTCGTAGGTTACGATGTTTGAGGTCTTGCCTGCTCCGGCACCAGAACCAGGAACCGGCGGATTCTTCACCCACTCCTCATCGGTCGGGCGGTATCCGTATGCATTGAGTATGGACTGCTGGAATTCGATTATGTGGACACCGGGTTCCAGTCCACCCTCTTTTTCAACGTAGAGTGTACCCTCGTCATCATAGTTCCAATGCTCGTAGTAACAGGTTTTCAACTCCTCAAAAGTGCGAGGCGGCTTCCCGTTGATTTCGAATTTCTGTACCTCTCTCGGATACACTACGCCGTCCACTTTAATGTAGTATCCATTGTGGAGTGAGAGGATTTGTCCACGGTAATCCGCTATTCTGACACCCAACTTGAACCCGACTACTTTCCCATCTTCAACGACATTCTTAAGGCTGTCCTTACGAATCAGAAAATTGTCAAACATTTGTGATATTCCTCCTCAATAATCTCCTATTTCGATAGATTTACTACCCAGTCAACACCTTCGACCTAATATCCAAGGCATTGTCTCATGAGTATGTGTTGACGGCGAACAAGCTCAACCTCATTTATCGTATGGGGCACAGACCTCTGTCCCTCATATTCTGTAGAGATATAACCACGGTATCCCCCGTCCTTGATGGCCTGTAGATATCTTGGATAGTCCATTTCGTCACAAGTACAGTCTTCATTTATCCAGTGTGCTTTTCCGTGGATATAGATAAGCTGTGATGCGTACTCTTTAACGACCTCAGGAGGTGTTATAAGTCTGTTACGAACCCCGCCAAAGCTCCTGCCCTTGGGACC
>LSQX01363646.1_pt3 | contig 13464 bp, 13 predicted proteins | sample 654561 | NCBI WGS metagenome assembly LSQX01 (sample SAMN04489861, study PRJNA283612) | anaerobic digester metagenome | isolation source: 4 biogas reactors fed with cattle manure at either 37C or 55C with and... | place: Denmark: Kongens Lyngby | collected 2014 | reverse complement strand
GACATGTTGGAGCCTGCGGTGATGGTGATGTGCTGCTCCTTGCCGGTGCCCAGATCCTTTGCGGAGACATTGACGATACCGTTGGCATCGATATCAAAGGTAACCTCGATCTGTGGGATTCCCCGCATGGCTGGTGGTATGCCGTCCAGGTTAAATCGTCCGATGGTGCGGTTCTGTGCGGCCATTGGGCGCTCGCCCTGGAGTACGTGAATCTCGACAGATGGCTGATTATCAGAAGCCGTGGTAAAAACTTCGGTCTTCTTTGTCGGGATAGTGGTATTGGCTTCGATGAGCTTGGTAAATACGCCGCCCAAGGTTTCAATACCCATGGAGAGTGGGGTGACATCGAGCAGCAGAACATCTTTCACTTCACCGCTCAGAACACCGCCCTGGATAGCTGCTCCGATAGCTACCACCTCATCCGGATTTACGCCTTTCGATGGTACACGGCCAAAGAAATCTTCAACAATTTTTTGGATAGCCGGAATCCGGGTGGATCCTCCTACCAAGATAACTTCATCAATTTGGGAGGTGGTGATGCCGGCATCTTTAAGAGCTTTGCGGCAGGGCTCTATGGCCGCTTGGATCAGTTTATCGTTAAGCTGTTCGAACTTCGAGCGGGTGAGGGTTTTTACCAGGTGTTTCGGTATCCCGTTCACCGGCATGATGTAGGGCAGGTTGATTTCGGTGGAGGACGATGAACTCAATTCGATCTTGGCCTTCTCGGCAGCCTCTTTCAGCCTTTGGAGCGACATCGGATCTTTCCTTAGATCGACACCTTCCTCCGAAAGGAACTCATCGGCCAGCCAGTTGATGATATTATGATCAAAATCGTCCCCTCCCAGGTGAGTGTCACCATTCGTTGATTTCACTTCAAAAACACCATCACCCAGCTCCAGAATGGAGATATCAAAAGTGCCGCCACCAAGGTCGAAGACGGCCACTGTCATGTCTTTGTGTTTTTTGTCCAAACCGTAAGCCAGTGCAGCTGCGGTTGGTTCGTTGATAATCCTGCGGACTTTCAGACCGGCGATCTCTCCGGCCTCTTTTGTGGCCTGGCGCTGTGAATCATTAAAATATGCTGGAACAGTAATGACAGCTTCGCTAACTTCCTGGCCCAGATAGTCTTCGGCAGTTTTCTTCATTTTTTGAAGTACCATGGCCGAGATCTCCTGAGGAGAATATTTGCGGTCGTCAATCTTGACCCGCGGTGTGTCATTATCACCTTGTACGACTTTGAACGGAATTCTTCCAACCTCTTTGCTCAGGTTCGAAAATTTCTCACCCATAAACCGTTTGATCGAAAAGACAGTCTTTTCGGGATTGGTGATGGCCTGACGCTTGGCCGGATCTCCGACTTTACGCTCACCATTGTCAATAAAAGCTACGACGGACGGGGTTGTCCGTTTTCCTTCGCTGTTGGGAATCACAACCGGCTCATTTCCTTCCATCACGGATACACACGAGTTGGTTGTTCCCAGGTCAATTCCAATTATCTTACTCATATTGTTCGGGATTTCTAAATAGTTTAACTGTTCCCGAAATCTCAAGCATTGTGCCAATCACGGAAGCGTGACAAAAAGACAGAAGAAATGTCAGAATCCCCGGATGTAATAATCATCCCGACTGTTAGCAAAGCCTAGGGTGTTCGTGTACATACCTGATGCCAGGGAATCGATCGAATGGTAAGTCAATCCTTTACCCTTGATTTCAAGCTTAAAGCGGCTGCTAAACAAACCTAATCCGCCCACCAGGTTGGTGTAAGCAGGTTTTTCCCGGGGCGGACCGCTCTCGGGCTTATTCACTTCCATGAACATGAATAGTTCTTCTCCTCCGACTGTAAAAACAAAATCAAGGGCCTTGCGGGTTGCCAGCCTTACCATGCCTTCAGTGGCAGGACTAAGTTTATTGCCGAGCCATTGGTAGAATCTGCGGTGTAGGATATTGGTGGCAATCCGCTCCCCACCGGAACCATCAACGGTGGTGAAGTGGCCAATATTCCATAACTGACTCTTTTCTATCGTGTCACGATTCATCACTTCGAGATAGTGAAACCTGATTTGTAGCTGATAGATACGGGTATAGGGTGCCGTAATCCATTCCACCGTCTGATAGTTTTCATACGAAGAGAAGGCAAAGGTCTGTTTGTAAGATTCGGGCTTGGTCACCCGAAACTGACTGACAACCTGAGTGCTTCCACTGACAGAAGCGCCGGTGGAGGGAATGGAAACCTGGATCCGATATTCGCTATTCGTCTGTAAAGGAGCATTAAACACATACAAAATGTTGGGATCATGAGTGAAAATGCCACTGTCCCGCGCTGATGCCACCCGCCGCTCTAACTGATAGCTTTCCATCCGATTTCCATTCAGCCAGCGCTCGATAAACACCTCACCATCAGGATAGTAGATTGAATCCGTTTCACGAGCCATATCCAGAGCACTAGCTTCTCCCAGGAAGGATTTTTCGACCCTGACGTAATGTGTAGAGTCATTGGGATTGAGAATGCAGTAAACCACCGGTACATCCTGATAGGGGGCGATCACCACCAGGTCGTTATGGCATTCCCAGGTGAGGGCCGCCAGGAGAATGACAGCTACACTTCGGGCCAGCAGCCTGATCCTAGGTTTACGTTTGGACATTCTGGCGTTGCTTTAAATTAGTTGTACCTTTGCAACCCATAAAGATATTCATTCATTCTTTTTTTTTCATAAAGCCATGTCTATTCAAACACCCATCCACCCGATTACAACCCATGTCCTTCAGGAGATGAAGGGAAAGGGTGAAAAGATAGCCATGTTAACGGCTTATGACTACTCTTTTGCCCGCCTGCTTGATCAGACAGGGATCGATGTGATCCTGGTTGGGGACTCCGCGTCAAACGTAATGGCTGGTCATGATACTACCCTGCCGATCACCTTGGATCAGATGATCTATCATGGTGCTTCTGTGGTGCGGGCGGTGAAAAGAGCGTTGGTGATTGTTGACTTGCCCTTTGGAACTTATCAGGGCAACTCCAAAGAGGCCCTGGCATCAGCGGTGAGGATTATGAAAGAGACCGGCGCCGGAGGGGTCAAGATGGAGGGTGGCCTGGAAATCATGGAATCCGTGAACCGAATCCTCTCCGCCGGCATTCCCGTGATGGGGCACCTGGGCCTTACCCCACAGTCTATCCATAAGTTTGGCACCTATGTGGTGCGGGCAAAAGAGGAAGCAGAGGCCGAAAAACTCGCCAGCGATGCGATCAAATTGCAGGATGCCGGATGCTTTAGCCTGGTGCTGGAAAAAATTCCCGCCAAACTGGCTGCCAGTGTCACCCAAAGCCTCCAAATACCAACTATTGGTATCGGCGCGGGTAGCGGCTGCGATGGGCAGGTGCTCGTCCTGCACGATATGCTGGGCATTACTAAAGATTTCTCCCCGCGATTCCTCCGCCGCTATCTGAATCTGGCGGAGGAAATCGGAAAGGCTGTTAATCAGTATGTTGAGGATGTTAAGTTGATGGATTTCCCAAGCGAACATGAGGCTTATTAGCCCCTAAACGATCAGACTATGGAGATACTATTTGAAGATAATCACCTGATTGCAGTGAATAAGCAGGTTTCCGATCTGGTACAGGCCGATCAGACAGGCGATGAGGTGATGGGCGATCAAATCAAAGCCTACCTCAAAAAAAAATACAACAAGCCGGGAGATGTTTTCCTGGGTGTGGTTCATCGGCTCGACCGGCCGGTGACGGGTGTAGTCGTGTTCGCCCGGACGAGCAAAGCGCTCACGCGCATGAATAACCTGTTTAAGGAACACCAGGTGAAGAAGACTTACTGGGCTGTTGTCCGTGAAAGACCGCCAGAGGTGGAGGACGATCTGCTGCATTACCTGCTTCGCGATTCCAAACAGAACAAAAGCCATGCGTTTAACCGTCCAAAGAACGGGGCAAAGGAGGCGCGACTGACCTATCGGCTGATTGGCTCGACCAATAATTTTTATCTCTTGGAGGTAGATCTACATACGGGCCGTCACCATCAGATCAGGAGCCAGTTGGCAAAGATTGGTTGCCCCATTAAAGGCGACTTGAAATATGGTTTTGCCCGGTCAAATCAGGGTGGTGGTATCCATCTGCATGCCAGGAAGATCAGTTTTACTCATCCGGTAACAAAAGAGGAGGTGGTCATCGTGGCTAACCCCCCGGTGGAGGACCAGCTCTGGCAGGAGTTTATGATGCAGGCAGGGGACTAACGATCAGAGGATAAATTTCAGTGGTAGCAGATCACTGCACGACTGAACCTGGTGGACCCGATTCTTCCCGGTCATCCAGATCTCAATCGGACTTTTTTGGCGCTCTTCGGCTTCAACCAACACCTGACGGCAGGCACCGCAGGGATAGACCGGCTCATCAGTCTGCAGAGACTCGTGGTTTGCTACCAATAACAGCTTCTGAATCGTTTGACCAGGGTAGTTAGCCTGGACATAATAGATCACCGCACGCTCCGCACAAATACCCGATGGGTAGGCTTTATTTTCCTGATTGCTGGCCCAAAAGACCCGACCATCATCCAATTGGATAGCAGCGCCAACATGAAACCCTGAATAGGGTGCATAGGCCTGAACAGCAGCTTGATGGGCTACTTCATAGAGCTGATGCTCAGGAAGCATTGCGAACTCCTCCCAGGAGTACTCAACATATTGAATATGAAAATCCTTTGTGATCATGTAATATGATTTTCCCAAAAGTACGAATTTTGGGCTTCTCCCAGCCCCTGAGCAAAATTCCCTATCTTAGACCTCGTTTTAAAACAGGTGTTGTCTATGTTGAATCGATTGAAAATGTTGTTGTTAGGACTGGTTCTTGTTTTCAATGTTGTGCCGGAAGCTTATAGCCAGGTCGAAACTTTGAGGACCGATTTCATCAAAAAATACTCCCAATGGGCGGTCAATGAGATGCACTACAGTGGTATCCCCGCCAGCATCACGATGGCTCAGGCCCTGCTGGAGTCGCAGTACGGCACTAGCGAGCTGGCTGTCAACGCCAATAATCATTTTGGGATTAAATGCCAGAGTCCCTGGTCGGGCAAAACCTATCAATATCAGGATGATGATGATAACACCTGCTTCCGGCATTACGATTCCGTATGGGAATCATGGCGCGACCATTCTCATTTTCTAATGTATCGGCCACGTTATGCTTTTTTGTTTGATCTCGACTCGCACGATTACGAAGGCTGGGCGCACGGTCTGAAGAAAGCCGGCTATGCTACCAATCCGCAGTATGCTCATCTTCTGATCAAACTCATCCGGGACTACAATCTCCAGCAGCTTGATTCGATGTTACCCGATCTGCCTTCATTGGCCATCGGAACCTATACGGCCATACCTAATGAGATCCCGGAGAGAGGCTCTCCGGTGCAGCGGATTCTCCTGCGAAACCGGGTTGAGTTTGTGGTTGCGGGGGAAGGTGATAATATTCGGAAGCTGACCAAAGAACTCAAGCTGATGAGATGGGAGATTCGGCGCTATAATGAAATTCCAAGAGGGCAGGATATCAAACCTGGCGATGTGATCTACATTCAGCCTAAACGGCGCCAGGCAGAACATGGTTACGTGTCGCACCGCATTGAGGCAGGCGAAACCATGTACAGCATTTCTCAAGATTACGGGATCAAACTGAAGGCGTTGTACCGGATGAATCGAATGGATTATGGTATGGAGCCGGCGGTTGGGGAGATGATCTGGTTAAGAGGCCGTAAGCCAGCTAACCAGCGCTGATAATCTGTTCCCTGAATCCACGCAGGAATTCGGCGATCACCATGATTTTCTTGCCTGACTGCTGGAGTTTTTTCACACGCAGTGAACCGGAGCCGGTCTGAATCCAGAGTTTGTTGGGTTTTTCCAGTAATACTTCGCCCGGAGTACCCCATTGCGCGGTTTTATCCAGTTCTGTTTCCAATATTTTGACACCGAAGCTGTGACCGCTTTCGCTCAGGAATAGCGTGGAGGCTCCGGGTTGAGGGGAGAGGCCACGCACCTGGTGGTGGATCTTCTCAGCAGCGTCCTCCCAGTTTATCAGACTATCTTCCCGGTTGATCTTAGGAGCCGTCTTTAATATTTCTCCTGGCTTAATGAGATCCTGTTGTGGGATGCTGGTGCTGGTGCCATTTAATAGATCGTTAACTGTCTGAACTAACACGTTGGCACCCAGATGCATGAGCTGATTATGTAGCTCTCCAGCCAGCATATTGGGGGTGATTTCCAGGGGTGCTTGTTTAAGGATTGGGCCTGTATCGATATCTTTCTGGATAAAGAAGGTCGTAACTCCGGTGACAGGTTCGTTATTCATCAGGACCCGGTTGATCGGTGCGGCACCACGGTAGTTGGGCAGCAGTGAGGCATGCAAGTTGATGGTCCCCATGGGAGGCATAGAGAAAACCACCTCGGGGAGCATGCGAAAGGCAACTACGACAAACAGATCGCCGTTGAGCGCCTGCAAGTCTTCAATAAAGTCTTCATCTTTGAGATTATCGGGCTGTAAGACGGTCAGTCCTTTGTCTTCGGCAAAACGTTTCACTGGGGGGAGTGTCAGCTGCATTCCGCGGCCGGCAGGCTTATCTGGGGCAGTGACTACTCCTGCTATGGTATGGCCAGCGTCAAGCAGTGCAGCCAGGGAGGGTACCGCAAAAGCTGGTGTACCCATAAATACAATTCTCTTGGAGCTAGAATTCATCAAGGTGTTCGTCAATTCGGGGGGTGCAATCTAAGGGCAGATGTAGGAAGTGCCCCATCTTGTCCCGTTTGGTTTGTAGATAAAATGCGTTATGCGTGTTTGGTTCAATCTCCAATGGAATGTTTTCAATGATCTGAATCCCATAGCCCTCGAGCCCGACACGTTTCTTAGGATTGTTGGTGATCAGCCTGATCTGTTGAATGCCCAGGTCGCGCAGAATCTGTGCTCCCACACCGTAATCGCGCTCATCCTCTTTAAACCCGAGATTGATGTTGGCTTCGACGGTATCCTGTCCCTGCTCCTGCAGCTGGTAAGCTTTGATTTTGTTAAACAGGCCAATGCCACGTCCTTCCTGATTCATGTAAATCAATGCACCTTTGCCTTCCTGGTCTATCATCTCCATGGCCTTATGCAACTGCGGACCGCAATCACAACGGTAAGATCCGAAAATATCTCCGGTTGCACACGAACTGTGTACTCGCACCATCACCGGTTCATCCTTTTCCCAGGTGCCTTTAATTAGTGCAACATGGTCTAACCCATTGCTTTTCTGACGGTAAGGGATTAGTTCGAAATTGCCGTAGCGGGTGGGCAGATTAACTGTGACGCCCCGTTCGATGAGGCTCTCCTGCTTCAGACGGTAGGCGATGAGGTCTTTGATGGTGATAATCTTCAGGTTATGCTCTTTCGCGATCTGGAGTAGTTGTGGCAATCGTGCCATCGTTCCGTCATCGTTCATGATCTCGCAAAGCACACCACCACGATTCAGTCCGGCCAGCACGGAAAGATCAACGGCGGCTTCGGTATGCCCGGCTCGCCGGAGAACTCCCTTGCTCTTAGATATCAGCGGGAAGATATGCCCCGGACGCCCAAAATCTTCCGGTTTAGCACAGGGATCCACCAGTGCCTGAACCGTTTTGGCCCTGTCCTGTGCAGAAATACCGGTGGTACAGCCTTGCCCTAACAAATCAACCGAAACGGTGAAAGCTGTAGCATGAAACGAGGTGTTTCTTCCAACCATCGGGGGTAAATCGAGCTCTTGGCACCTTTCTTCAGGCAGCGGAACGCAGATGAGCCCGCGGCCATGCGTCGCCATAAAATTGATGATTTTTGGGGTGACGAGCTGGGCTGCTCCTATAAAGTCCCCTTCATTTTCCCGGTCTTCATCATCCACCACAATTATGAGTTCACCCCGGCGAATCGATTCAATAGCTTCTTCTATTGTGCTAACAGTCTTATTGGTGTCGTTTTGTTGGTTGCCAGACATTCGTTTTTACCCCTTTCAAAAATCTAATAAATCCTAATAACAATGCCAGGTTCATCGCCAGAAAATGAGTGATAAATCTGAAAAAGCTAACGTGCAAATTTACTTTTTTAAGTAATAGATCGGCTAACGGAACTGCCATCAGGGCCAGGAAGCCGATTAAAAGAATCAGGTAGCTTGTCGAAGTAAATGATAACCAGACAAGTGAGAAGCCAACGGCAAAAAGAAAGAAGGGACCCAGCCAGCGGAGAACTTTATGGCTCCAAAAACTGAATGCGATTCCGGCACGCGAGGAAACCAGCAAACGGCGAAAGCGTACCAGATTCTGGAAATTGCCTGTGGCGATGCGTATTTTTCGCCGGAACTCAATGCTTAACTCATTCGAAACATCTTCATAAACACAAGCATCAGGGTTGTTAATAGCCAGATAGCCAGATTCCAGGACCTTCATGTTTAGATAAAAATCATCTACCAGGTAGGTGGGTGGAACGGGCTCAAATAGTCTGGTTCTGATGGCAAAACAGCCTCCAAAGGGACCCATCATAGCTCCCCAAAGGATACTCTCTAAGTGTTTGATATTAACCTCTCTGGAGATATAGGCTTTCTCTTGGTGGGAGATGCCCTCCCGCTTCATGCCCAGATTGATCATGCGGGTATCCACGAGCCCGATCTTCGGATTGGCAAAAGGAGCAATCAGATGGCTTAGCGTATCGGATTCAAATATCACATTGGCATCGGTGAGAATGAGAATCTCGCCCAAGGCCTTTTCTACAAGGCTGTTAATCACATTGGGCTTACCGCGGCGCTGATCCGAAGGGAAAAAGTGCAGTGAGGAAAACTCTTTGGTCAGCTGATCAACGATCTCCACGGTACGGTCGGTCGAAGCATCTGAACCAATTAACACCTCAAACCGATCTGATGGATAGGTGGTTAAGTAGATACTCCGAATCTTTTCTTCAATGACTTCCTCTTCATTATAAGCTGATAGCAGGATGCTCACCATGGGAGGCTCCGGTGTGGCGAAATCGGGTTTGGATTGTAGCCTGCGGCAACGGCCCAAAAGCTGAAGTATCAGTGGGAACAGTACATAGCTGTGGAAAATTGCCAGAATGCTAATCCAAAGTATGATCAGTGGCGCCATCGGTAAGTTTTATCACAAACCGGGTGAAGTCCCGGATGAGAGTTTGATTATTGTATTTTTGTTTCACAAAGGTAGCCGCATTTTTTCCGATTTCCTGACAGTGTTTCCGGCTTCTCAGTAATTCCAGGATCCGGCTGGCAAATTCACTGGCGGTTTCAGCGAGCAGGAGCTCCCGCCCCGGAGTCACTGGGATGCCTTCAGCACCGATCGGAGTGGCCACCACCGCCCTGCCAGCAGCAAGATATTGTAAGAGCTTGATCCTCATTCCACTGCCGGAGAATAGCGGCACGATAAACAGCGCGTGTGATTGAATGAAATCATCGGCATCGTCTATTTCACCGTGAAACTCAATGCCGGCAGCATGCATCTCCCGCGCAAACTCCTCTGGCGCATTGCGTCCGGCCAGATGAAACCGCGTTTCGGGAAACTCACGGAGGATGATCGGCCAAACCTCCTGGATGAACCAGCGAATACCTTCCTGATTCGGAATCCAATCCAGTGCACCTAGATGAGCTACCGACAGATGATCCGAACAGCTGTCAGATAGCAGTGGCGCCGGGTCAATGCCGGTTTGAAGCACATGGACCGGCTTGGTGTTCCCAAACTGTTGAAAATGAGCTGCATCGCGATCGGTAATCGGGACGAGAGCATCATAGCGGTTGATCAGCGAGAGCTCGAAGCGTTTGATTCGTTTACTCAAAAGGGAGAGATACCACCTCTTTAATCCGGTTGAGCCAGCTGCCGTGCGTTCCCAAATTTCATGCTCGACATTATGAGCGCGCATGATGATGGTGCTGTGGGAAAGCTCTTCAATATCAGTAAGATAGAGAAATGTGTAAAGGTTTTCAAGGATGATGACATCAAATGGTTCTTCGGAGAGCAAGTGTCTGAGAAGTTGACGGTAGTCGCTTGAGAGAAACCGTTGACCGTTGTAGGGAAGTTGGGAGAAGAGGAGGTTCCCCAGCGCCTGATGCCACTGGATCCGGGTATCAACGGGAACCATCCGGATCGTCAGGGGCAGGTCGGGGTATGGAGCTCCAGCTCGACCGGGTTCTTGGGGGGGCGGCTCGACAAAATGTTTGGAGGTATTCATGGCCAGCACGGTGACCGAATGGCCCTCTTTTGCCAGTCCGACGGCCAGCGACAGGGTGGCGATAGAGCCTCCGTCGCGGGCGGGATAGGGTGGCTTATTGGTTAACTGAAGGATTTTCATGGCTTCCATGTTTACCGCGTTTAAACAGGCGGGTCATTTTCCGGAGCAGTAATCCGTATGAATCGGGGTTCATGATGGCTGAATCGCGGGTGGTTTTGATAGTCAGGAAGATACCAAGCGGCAGTAGGATGATGGTTGAGCTCCACATTCCAAGGATCACCGGCAACACGCCAGCTTGGGCATATTTTTCGCTGGCGAGAGAAATCACATAATAAAAGATGAAGAAGATAGTGGAGATGACCACCGGTGTTCCGAGGCCACCTTTGCGGATAATGGCTCCCAGGGGTGCGCCAATGAGGAAGAAGATCAGGCAGGCTACAGCGAGGGTCAGCTTCCGGTGCCACTCTACCTGATGGCGGTATATCCACCGGAGCTTCGACTGGTCGCGTTCACGACCGGCGGTTACCAGATTATGAGCCGATCGTGCATAGCTGAGGGCGTGGCCTATGGCAACTCTGCGGCTATTTGCATCGGCGGTGTCCATTAACGAATCGATGTTCACCCGGAGGAGGGCCAGGCTATCCTGTCTAGCTGTGAGCGGGAGTCTAGGATCGCTTTTGTCGTCGAGGCGAAATAATTGAGTAAGCATCAGGTCCTTAGAGAGTTTGTCACGATGGTATCGAAGGTCGCGATATAGGGCACTCACATAATCGCTCAGTTCATTCATGGTTTTCACTCGGTAGTTAGCTTTATAGAGCTCTTCATCGATTCGTTCTAGGTCGCTTCCCGGAAGGTTGAACAAGAACTGTTGCATTTCGAAACGGTTGCGCTGGAGGGGTTTGTTGGGGGTGATCCGGTTATTCTCATCAAGTCGTTCGGCATAACTGTAACCGTTGTATAGGGTGAGCAGGAGGTTTTTGCGGTCCTGGGTCATCACCAGGTGACCGGAATCGGCCACGGTGACCGACACGTTTCCTGCTTTAGCGGTATGGTCGTAGACCATGATATCGTGGAGAATGTTATTTTGGTTGGTTCGTTTACCGATACGGAGGGTATAGCCTTCGAGACGCGTATCGTTAACGAACTGGCGTTCTTTAATATCGAATTCGGGTCGTTGTTGCCGGATGGATATCATCAGGGCAAAGAACTTCTGATTGGCCCGTGGTACCACCCGGTCGGAGAACATGGCGGTGCCGATCATGAGTATGGTAACCAGGACAAAGAGGGGTGACATGATGCGGGTGAGGGATACTCCTGATGATTTGATAGCGCTGAGTTCGGAATGTTCGCCGAGGTTTCCGAAGGTCATGATAGAGGCCAGTAGGACACTCAGTATCAAGGCCATAGGAATAAGTTGAGCGGAGAGGTAGAGAAAAAGTTCGGAGATGATAGTCCAAGAGAGGCCTTTCCCAACGAGTTCATCGATATATTTCCACACGAACTGGAGGATCAGCACGATCATCGCCAGCACAAAGGTGAGGATCCACGGGCCGATAAAGGAGCGGATGATATAGCGGTGCAATCGTTTCATTAGCTTAGACTGCTAAGATAACGGTTTGCCTCCTGCTTTGGTACGCATGGTGAATGTTCAGGATCCCAGGAGGGTTTTCAATTGGTTGATTTGGGTATCCCACAATTCCCGGGCATCTTCGATCTCATCTTTCCGGGCGAAGTCGGTGATTGTCAGGGAGACATCGCCAGTCAGTTCCTCACGGTTGAGCCTGAATTCGAAATAAGTTTTTGGGTCTTCGTCGTCGAGCCATTTGAGTCTGACGGCTTTATTATCTTTAATAAAGAGTATTTCGGCTTGTTGTTGCGACTTTTCCCAGAAGAAGGTCAGGATGTTGTTTTCGAGGTTAACGTCGTCGGCAAACCATTCCGACAATCCGCTAGGGGTGCTCAGACGGGTGAAGAGGACCTTTAGCGAGGCGTTGATCAGGTACTCCATCTCAAATTTATGTTTCATCGGCATGGCTCAGATCATTAAATAATGCTAAAGCGCAATATAGGAAAAATTGGATAATAAGCAAGGAATTGTCATGGCCGACTCGTGCACATAATTTAGAAAATGTTCTATATTTGCAGCCTGAATTTGGGGCGAGGTAGCTCAGTTGGTTAGAGNNTAACTCAGGATCTCTTCTATAGTAATGTAATCTCCAACTTTACCGGTCATCTTTTCCATATCGGTTTGGACGGGTAAGGTCTTTTTCCCGGGTCTCCAACCTGCAGGGCAAACTTCTCCAGTTTTGCTGGCGTGCTGCCATGCTTGGATTTGTCTAAGAAATTCGTTGACGTTTCTTCCGACTGAATCAGCCTGAACCTCTTGGGCGACGCAAACTCCGTCGGGATTAAACAGGAACCGACCTCTAAGGGCCACACCTTCTTCTTCAATTAGAACGCCAAATGCGCGACTCACTGCTAAGGTAGTGTCGGCTCCTAAGGTCAATTTTAGACCTTTGAGAATAGGTTCTGTTTCTGCAAATCTCTTGTGAGAAAATTTTGAGTCAACAGAAACAGGTAAAAGTTCTACCCCCAGTTTCTGAAACTCATCATAGTGTGCATTCATCGCAGCGATTTCTGTTGGACACACAAAGGTGAAGTCGGCCGGATAGAAACAAACTACCGTCCATTTGCCTTTATAGTCCGCACTGGAAACTGTTTTGTAATGACCGGTTTTTGCGTCATACGCTTCCATCTCAAATTCAGGCATCTCTTGTCTAACCATGGTTGCACTCATTGATTTTTCCTCCGTTTTAAGATTCTCAGCTTGGTTTTCTTGGTGCTTCTTCTTTTTTAAAGGTTTTACACCATTTACACATGCCATAACTAATTAATTTATAGGTTATTAATGTTGTTTGTAATATTTATTTGCAGGTTATCAGACTACTTATCATGAGAAAAAAACCTACTTAAGAATCATTCATAAGTAGGTATGGTTGAAATTAGAAAACAATTTGCAGAATACCAAATCTGAAGATGAGGTTTGATCGGATTGGCAATGACTCCACTTTTAAGACTCAACTTCTCCGGAAAAAGAGTCGAACTAATAGGGGGTGCCTACGTCACAGTCATTATTGTTGGTGTCAATAGAGCTAGTTTCACTCGTAGCGATAATAGTTACCCTCCTTAAAACTTTTCTGATCAATCAATGCCGTAAAGGTTTTAAATTCACCCTTTACGTTGCTGAT
>LSQX01184760.1_pt1 | contig 13464 bp, 11 predicted proteins | sample 654561 | NCBI WGS metagenome assembly LSQX01 (sample SAMN04489861, study PRJNA283612) | anaerobic digester metagenome | isolation source: 4 biogas reactors fed with cattle manure at either 37C or 55C with and... | place: Denmark: Kongens Lyngby | collected 2014 | reverse complement strand
ATCTGTTCTGGTGGAGCATTCTCGGAGAAATGCTGGATTACTGTAAAAACCCCTCACTTACCTTCGGTATCGGACTTTCCGCCAATGTTTTCGGTGTCCTCTGCGGAGGTGTGCTGGGAATTGCCGTAACGGCCATTAAGCTTCCCGGTGCGGAGGTTGCGGTGATTGCCCTTACCCTGGTCTGCGTTACCCTGGTCATGCTGCCGCCGTTAAATACCCGGCTTGTTTTGCTGTTAAAAAACCATGTCTACCTTGCCGCCTATGACAATATGAGCCGGTCACAGCAGACGGCGGTAGTCGGCGGGATAAAGACCCTCGACCCCCTGACCGTCCGGGAGCAGGAGGTGCTGCAGCAGATTCTGCTTGGAAAATCCAACCGGAAAATCGCTTCGGATTTGTTTATAAGCGAAAGCACCGTCAAAACCCATACCAGGAATATTTTTTCAAAATATGACGTTACCAGCAGGGCGGAACTTATAAGCACCCTGCTGAAAAACCAAAATGTTGAATAATACATTAAACCGCATAACAAAGGTTATAAATCGCCTCTCATCGCTGTATGAGAGGTTTTTTTATGTAAATTCATCCTTTAGTATGACGCATTATCAAGACCTTGGAGTTATAATTTATACTTGAGGAGGTATATACGAATGAAATTAATCCGCAACCGGCGAAATATATATGCCTTAACCTTTGCGGTCAGTGCCTGTCTGGCGGTGTATATCGGCATTATATCGCTATTCGAAGCGGTTTTCGTCATCGGAGCCGTCAGCCTTATATTGCTGTTGTTATTAGTCAGGGAAAGCCGCCGCCTGTCTGACGCAACCCTTATTTCGGAAAACCGTATAATTACGGTACCCTCCGCCGTTATTACAATACAGAGCCGGCAGATGATTAATGTCTTAGATGAAACCGTAGTTTCTACCTTCGGCATTCTCGTCGGCGGGAAAATCTACCGGTGGGGTCTGGACGGGGTACACGGCACACGGCTGAATGCCGTCCGTATCGATAAAGAGCGGATGTATCTGACCTTCGGAGATAAAACCAAAAAAATGGGAGTGGAACTGCTTCACGGCATGACCCATAAGCGGAAGGTTTCGGAAACCGCAGATAAAATACTTCATGAAACCGGCGTAACCCCGGAAATCACCGGATGGTGATTGAAGCTTTGAATAATATCTAAGGGTGAAAATCGGTAGGATGTAAGAACAATAACAAGGAGAAAAAATAATGGGAAAATTCTGCACAAGCTGCGGTAAAGCAATACCCGAAAATTCGAATTTTTGTACCTCCTGCGGAGCAAAGGTGTCATCATATGAACCGGAAAACAACGATGTCCCGGCAAAAGCCGATAAGCTTGTAACAAACCGGGTTAAAAGCAGGGCGGTGACATTTGCAAGTAGCTCCGTATCAAATATAACCCCCGCCCTGCAATCGGCAGGGGAAGCGGTTTTGCCCGCCGGGAATATTTCCGACATGGGAGATATGAAGTTTTTCCCCTCATTCTTAAGCGGTGTGAGAAGCTTTTTCGGCGGTTTTAAAAACATTTTCAAAAACAAAAAGCGTCTGACAGCCGTTATTATATTAGCAGTCATATGGTTTGCTCTGATACTCCTTCAGTCGCTGGGCATAAATCCCTTTCCCGTTAAGCTGGCGGCATGGCTGACCTTCGCTCAGGGCGGCGCCAGCAACAATATAATCAGAATGGCGGGGGGTGTCCTCGGAAAGGGGATTTTTGCTACCTGCTTCGTATGGCTGTTAGCGGGAGGATATAAAAATATCGGCTCGGGACTGAAAGGGCTGGGCAGAGTATATAAACAGTTTTCCCTGAAGAAACTCGCCCGCTTGCTGATGGGAGCGGGAGCGGCGCTCATAATATATAATTTCATGGCGGGATATGCTTCCGTCATTAAAAGCATGGTGGGTGTGGCTTCATTTTTACTTGTGCTCCGTTCCCTTGGCAGTAACGGCGGATTTTTAAGAAGACTGGCTGCTTCTCTCACTGCGGGAAAAAACAGCGAAAACAAAACGGCACCCGATGCCCTTTTACAGGGGCTTGCCATAGGGTTCGCGCTTTCGGTACCGTTATCGCTTATCCCCTGGGGATATACCCAATATTGTTCGGGCTTGGCAATTTTAATCGCGGGGATAATCCTGCTCATCGTTTCAAACAGCATAAAGAGAAGGACGGTTGCCCGGATGGCGCTTATGCTTTTTGCCGCCCTTATTATTCTGCCGGCAATAAACGCATCCGCCAAGGGTACGGATGACGAATGGGCAGGCTACTGGACATACAATAAAAGCGTTGTAATCGGATATTCGAATGAGCTTGCTTCGTATTACTCATCCCAGCAGCATGCCTATGCCAAAATTTCCTACACCGCCGACAAGAACAAGGTTGACTTCCGGTTCAACTATACCGGCGAGGGCTATAATACGGATTTGTATGAGGAAGCCCTGAAAGACCCCGAAAAATTTGAATACACGGATATTATTCTACCGGGGGAACACGCATATTTTAATGTAACTTTAAGCAGTCCGGCGCAGCAGTACCGTGAAAACGAAAAAATGTCCATACCCTTCAGCGCGGGTATATATGATGAAAACAGCTTTTACTTTAATCGTGTTCAGTTTTCCGTGCTTGCATGGACCCGCATGATAGATGTATCAAAAGCGTCCAAGCTCGATTATAACAGCGAAATTAAAGCGACGGACACCAAGTTTGGCGACAGGTTTGTTATACCGGACGATGATAGTAATGATTTACTTTTATATGTAGACTTCAGCCCAGCTGATAATTATAAAATCGAAAACAGACCGATGATCTGTACAACCCCTTACGGTCTCAATAACGGGGATATTATGGTTATCGATATTCAGATACGTTTAAATTCCAGTCCGATAAGTAAATTTTTCTTTTTAGGAGAAGATTTTGAGCAAAAATGGGATACCGTCAGGATATACCACTTCTATACCTGGAAATACGGCGCTCAGAACCTAATCACAAACACAAACGCTGCCGATTTCCCGGGGGAGGATGAGGGTGTTTCCATACCGGCGATAATAATAAACGGGATATTGGGAGCCGGTGCAGGCTTGGCCGGATCCGGAGGTTCTGACGGCGGCGATGACAAAAAGAAAAAATATAAAATGTGCCTTCGCAAGGACTTTGGCGATACCATTCCGGTGGGGGAACGGGTGGCTGTTTTTGCCCGGATTGTAGAGATAACCCCTGAAGGGGAGGAACGCTCCCGAAGCGATCTGAGCGCCATGATATCAATTAGCTCCCCGGAATACCTTGTCATAAGCAATACGGGTGTGGCGGGGGAATACATGGCAGCTTATGTGGAAGCACCGAACAATGGAGAAATTCCGGAAACAGCTGTGGTTTCATTCATCTTTTCCGGTGAGGGGGGCAACTTCACCAACAATGTTATGTTTAAAATTGTGGAGAGGAAAATCGTCTTCGGGCAGGATAACCTCACCCTTCCCGCCGGCTACGACAGGACCGAGCGGCTTCCCTTTGCCGTTATCGGTATGGTCGGGGATATATCGGTCACCGCTTCGGTTAGCCGGGAGGAGGGGTACAGCGTAGAGATTGAACCGGGCGAGGAAGCAGGTCTTTACTATGCCCTTATCACCGAAAAGATTAAGACAAAGGGGGAAGCCGGCGACTATGATCCCTACACGCTGACAGTTAAGGCTCAAAGCGGGGAGCAGACTGTCACCAAAGATCTGAGTATCTACCGCTTCCATATGGGGTTACGGCTGGATATAGACAGTATCGGCTGCTATGCCGAGGAATACGACCCCATGAAGCATCAGAGTAAAAAATTCCTCTTTACCGTCGGGGGAAAGAGCTATGTTCCGGCGGAAGCCAAGGGTAAAATCACCTTATTTAACTGGGATGACGAAAGTCATAAAATCCAGCGGATCGCTCCCGCAGCCCTGGATTATAAGATTCAGGCGATTCAGGAAGCCGACCAGTCGATGATGGAAAAGCTCGCCATCCAGTGCCAGATGACCGAGGATGTAAGCGACGGCAGTTCTCTGATTTTCCGTTGCTGCAAGGGCGCGCTGGACGCCCCGACCCGCTTTACTGCAAAGGTTAGCATAACCTATAAGCGGAGCGAGGAAGAAATATATACCGTGGAGAAGGAAGTGCTGCTGCGTTCACAGCCCCAACGCCAGTTTAACGGCATGGAGGATAGCATGACCGCGCTGAAGGCGGATGAAAGAATAAGGGATTGGCTGAATTCGGTGAAGTCCAATATCTGGAACATGGATTTCTTACACAGGCTTTTCCCGCTGGTGAAGTTCATTGACGTCATGCTGGACGGCTACCACGATGCCTACGGATTCGATGCCGGACAGGTGGAAACCGTCAAACAGATCTGGGGCAACTTTTTGGACGGCAGTTTCGCCGGCGCCAACGCGCAGGCACAAAAGGTGACGTTGGGCGATGAAATGCGGCTCTTTATCGACAGTCTGATGCAGACGGAGGAGTCGGTGGAAAAATCCTTAGGTTTCTGGAGCCGTTTAGCCGTCGGCGTTGCCACACTGGGCTGTTCCGAGGTGGTCTTTACCGCCTTTGAAACGGCCAGGGAAATGAAGGAATATGTGGACAAGGGCGGCGACAGCGCTTTTGATGGCTTTGTTGTTGGCGCCTGGGTGGTCACCAAGGAATTCCTTTTGGATTACGGTATGTCCGAGGCCGTAGGAGCCCTGAAAAAGGCAGTCCCTCCCGCCCAGGCAAAGCAGGCGCTGCGGGAAATGAAGGACAACATGAAGGAAAGCACGAAACGTTTTCTAACCGCCGTTACCGGCAGACAGACGAAAGCCGCCGTTTCCAATGCGGTAAATGCCACAAAACAGGCTGCCAATCAGGCGAAACAGGTGTTGAATGCAGGGATAAAAGGACTAAGGGATGCGACGGAACATATCGAGCTTGACGAAGCCTTTGACGCCGGCAAAAAATTCGCCAAGGAACAGGTGGAAAACCTTCAGGCGGCTGCCTGGCAGTATGAGCTTAACCCCACCAAGGCAAACCGCAAGCTGCTGGATGATCTTGTCCTGAAAGTTCAGCAGGATAAGCTGGCAATGTACGAGCTTTGCAAAAAGCCCGATATAGACGCCACCCGGAAGGTCTTTAACGAAACCCTGGAAGGCTTTAATAGTAACGCCGATATAATCGCCAAAAATAAGCTTTCCTCCGTCACCGGCATTCCGACGGATCAGATTAAGATAATGAACGCCGGCTCCTCCTCAAAGAAAGCGCTGAAAAGCGGCAGAAAAATAACCTATGACCGGGACTGGACCGCCTATTACACGAATTCCAAGGGGGAAGTAGTCTATTTCGATCAGAACCTGACCGAACAGATCTACTACGACAGCTTCTATGAGTCCACGCAGGGTTTCAAGAACAAGTCCGCCGAAATGTCCCGCCGCTTCGGGCTGAGCAACGACCAGACGGTAATAGAGGATGTTTTGGGACACAGCGAAAGCTATGGCTCAAAGGGCAATCTGGAAAAGATGATGAACCGGGCACAACAGCATATAGCCCTGGACGACCCCGTCAAGGCAAAGAACGCCGTTACCTATAAGATTAAGGACCGGCTGAATCACGCCAAAGAAATGATGGCGGAAGCAAGAGCGATTCCCGACGAAGCTTCGCGGCAGCTTGCCCTCGGCAAAGCCGCCGGAGAGATAATCGAGGGAGGCCGCATGGCAACCAAGCAATTCGACAATATCATTAACCTGCGGGACATAGCGAGAAGCACCGGCGACGGAGCAAGTAAAATTTCTGGAAAGCTCCGTTCGGCGGTGGAGATGATAAAGTTCCATTTCGATAATCTGGAAAGCTTCTGCCTGTCCGACCTGGAAAGGGGACTGGGTTCCCTGGGTTATACCCTGGAAAGCCTTGCCGACGAACTGGGGGATACCCTTCTCAGGATAGGATAAATCAAAATCCCTGTCAGATAAGGTTAAAACTGATATGAATTGCCCCCCGTCCCCTTTATTGTTCATTACCAGTTAATTGCTTTTTGTAAAAAAATATGATATAATACTTGTAAGAAATTAGCCCGGATAAAAAGCAAATAATCAAAACCGGTAATTCGGCAATCTGATTATGGGCTCATACGGGAACGTCACCCCCGTAAATATAAAAAAAAAGGAGAAACATCATGAGAAGTTTTACAACATTGGACTTGCAATATGCACACAGATTCTATGGCTTCAAGGGCGAAGCCCAGTACCTCCACGGACATACGGGAATACTGACGATTGAGGTTGAGGACGATGTCAACATGGGAGTCAATATGGTGTTCCCCTGTAACGAAATCAAAAAAACCGCCTGGGAGGTATTGCAGAACTTTGACCATGCGCTGATTTTAAGGGAGGACGACCCCCTGCTTCCCGCGATTCTCGGGGTTTACGAAGCGCAGGGTATCAGAAACGGCGCCCCCACCAACAAGCAGAAAGGCCCCGCTTTTAAAACCGAGCTTGCAACCGCTTATCCCGAATGCCGTCTGGTGGTCACCAAAGAAACCATGACCGTCGAGGGAATGATTAAAATCGTGTACGACCTGCTTAAGGACAAGCTGAACATCGTTAAGCTTACCTTTACCAGCGGAGTAAACGGCGCTACCGAGGAATACGAACCCAAAAAGGAAATCGACCGCTGCCCATTATGCGGTGTTACGCTTAAGGAAAACGGCGTATGCCCCAAATGCGGCTACAGGAAATAGTCCGGTAAGAAAGAACATAAACTATGACAAGGCACTCTATGCAAATATGTATAGGGTGCTTTTTTTACTTTCGCTTTGCACCTTTAATTATACCGTTTCAACGGACGGTCTTACTTTGCAAAGATATAAATATACTCAAGCACTTTTCATAAAAAAACACTTTTATTTTTTGTTCTTATATGTTATAATACATAAAATTATTCCGGAGGACTGTTAATTGAAACGAATACTGATTCTTTTAATAATTATGATACTGATAACCGGCTTGTTTCCGATTTCTGCCGGGGCGGAGGAAAATATGGTTACTGACATTGATGATTTTAACGTTGCCTTTAAAAGCGGAAAAACCATGGTTTTGGAAGGCGGGGAAAGCGGCAGGACCTTTACCTCCGCCGAATTCAGTCTCCGGTATGCCTATATTTTAACCTTCGACAAAAACGGAAAGCTTATAGAAGGCGGGCTTAATCTCCTTGCCGATTCAAACAGTCCCCAGCTTGCCGTAAAGGTCCCGGCGGGGGGATTTGCGGCGGTTTTCGATTCCCAGAACAGCGTGTTGATGAAATATTATAATAAAATTTTCAACGGCGTTATGATATATAACGGCACCATGCCCCTTATTTACGATATGTCGGCAGCCGTTGACCGTCAGACAAAAAAGCTGTCGGTGAGATTCGGCGACCCGGTCGAACCCACCGACGAAACCGTAAAAATTTTGTTCGTGGGAAACAGCTCCACCTATTACAGCGGCACCCCCATTGTTTTCGAAGGCCTTTGCCGGGCTGCGGGGCTGGACGTCAAGGTGTATTACTGCACCTACGGTTCCTCCAATTTAGGGCAGTTTGCCGACCCCAATCACGACTACGGCAAAGCTTTGAGAAATAAGCTTAATACCGGCAAATACGATTATGTGGTGCTGCAGGACGCTGCGGGAAGCAGCTTAAGTGATACGGACAGTTCCGTGTCGACAATCCTTGAACTTATCAACGCCAACGGAGCCACCCCGGTTTTGTATATGCGGTATTCCACCTCCGTTGAGGGGACTTATAAATATGTCCGGATTTACGGTCAGGTCGGCAGTAAGTATGACATTACGGTAATGCCCTCCGCCCAGGCTTTTGCTTACAGTCTTAAGGATAATAAGAGCATCAACTTATACGCCGACGACGGCGGCCATCATTCCCATGCCGGCAGTTACCTTGCCGCCTGCACCTGGCTGTACAGCCTGTTTGATATTTCCCCCGTGGGAAACGGATATATCGCCACCCTGGACAGCACAACAGCAACAAAGCTCCAGAACACTGCGGTGAAGGGCTGCGACGACCCCGACAGGCTTTTTGTAAAGGAGGATACCTTTACCGAAGGGGACGTTACATATCAGAATATTTCCACGGGCAAACCCTATACGCCTTCCGGCGAAAGATACAACGATAAATGGACGGATACAGGGGAAGACGGCAAACCCTTAGGCAAGCTCACCGACGGCATATTCGCCTCATCGGGGGATGAAACGAATGTGGGCTGCTATAAAGGAAGCGTAACGAGTATCACCATTGACCTGGGGGAGGAAAAGGCCGTTAAGCGTTTGGCTACCGACCTGTACGGCAATAGCTCCTGGGGAATTCCCGACCCGACCGAGGCGGTTGTTTCACTGTACCTTTCAAAAGACGGGAAAAAATTCGAAAAGATAGATAATCTGACGGGGGACACAACCGCGTCCGGGCAATGGTTAAACCGTTATCTCACCCTTACGTTAAGCGAAGCAAAAAACGCAAGGTATGTAAGGGTTGAGTATTCCATACCCGGAAATTACTGCTGGTCCAGTGAGATTGCGGTTTACGGCGCCGAAAAGAAGCCCGATGAGGAAACATCCGAAGAGCCTTCCGGAGAAATTTCCGGTGAGCCTTCTGACGAATCGGTAAACGAAAGCGCCGGCGAACCCGGTTCATCCCTTCCGGAATCATCCTCCGATACAAGCGGTCAGCCAAAAAATAAATCCGGCAACACAGTAAAAACAGTCTTGTTTGTTTTGATTGCCGCCGCCCTGGTTGCGGTGTTTGCTGTAATTATCATTAAAAAAGGCAAATTTCAACACTGAGCCTAATTAAAAAATATATAATATCGGCAACCAAACGAAAGGAGTATTATTAATGAAAAAACTGGCATTCGTTTTATCCATTTTAGCGGTACTTTTATTGATTGTATCCTGCACGACCACCGAAAACCCGGAAACAAGTAATCATTCGGAAGCTGATGTCAGCGAAGGCGACGGCTCGGAAAGCGGCGTTTCCGATGTTTCAAGCTCGGAATCATCCTTAGAATATCGTGACCCTGCCGATCCGGACGAAATCAAGCTCAGAATTACCTACTGCAACAATGAAATTCTGGAACAATATGATTCTGTATATGATTACGCCGACAATATCGGTACCGAAAAACTGATCTTTATCGCCGACGAAGAAAAGGGCAGTTTCTCCTTTGTGTCTATTGAATGGGAAACCGAGGACGTTTTCGAAAAGTCCGGCCCCTCGGTAGATCAGATACTCTTTACTGTCGATAACCTGACCCCCGAAAAACCGCTGGTTATTAACAATACCAATATTCCTGAAATACCTCCGTCCAACCGGGGAATTATATTCAAAGACCAAGACGGAAACGAAAAATATTACTATATTGCATATAGCGGTAAAGACGGGCTTGGACTTTACGAATTCGATAATGAATAAGCCGACAGATAAGAAGGTTTAACAAAAAAAGAAGATATCAGAGGTGAATATATGGTTCATGTGGTTTACTGCGACAATACCGGCAAAAAGGGTGAACGGATTCTGGATAAGATTCTGTCCGGCGAAAAAACCATGATAATCCGGAGCGCGGCGGGGCGGAAGATACCCCACAGCCGTGTTTTCGGGGGAGAATCCCTCTATTTCATGGAAAAGGGAAGATCGCAAATATCCGCAAAAGGGGTTGTTACTTCTGTACAGAACTTCGTAAAACTGACGGAAGAGGAAATAAACAGGGTATTTTCCGAAAATGAAAGTAAACTGTCCCTTACGCCGAAGCAAAGGGAAAGGTGGCATAACAAGTGCATCTGCCTTATCGAGTTTGCCGGTGTCGAAAAAATCGACCCGCCTTTAGCCTTTGAAAAGCAGTCCAATATGGACGACTGGCTGATAATCGAAAAAATCGAGGATGTGCTGGCGGGGACAAGCATCCCCTACAATTATGATAAATCAAAGCTGTGATTTTTAATAAAATTTCAGTTTGCTGTATAAAATAAATTCCATTAAGGGTTTTTTGATGTTTGTCAAAAAGCCCTCTTTATTCGAAAGCATATTCGGAAAATAACCGAGAAACAAAATAAAAAATGATATGTCGAAAAAGGTTGAAAGTATTCCTTTATTCGTATATAATTAAAGGAAATTTAATATTAATATCAGAGTTTGCCCGCCTTGTTAATTACGCCTTTAAAGTAAAATAAATAATAATCAAATAACTAAATAGTCGGTATCAACCCTAATTTTCTCGGAATCCGGCAGATTTTCCTTGATTTATTACGCTTTTTCCGTATATTATATTGATGATCGGTGGTAAAAGCATAAAGATTGCGGTATGTATCAAACAGGTTCCGGACACAACCAAAGTAAAAATCGACGAAAAAACCGGCACCCTTATAAGAAGCGGCGTCGAGAGCAAGACAAACCCCTCGGTAATACCTGATTTCCCTGTAATAATGTATGCGGCAGTAAAAAAGCGCAGCCTTACCGAACGGGAATAGCTTTTAAAAGGTAAGTTTTATGGCTTAATAATGATATGTTCATTCAATATGGATATTAGTGATAGTTCTAATATCAAGCACAGGAAGATGAATCATAATTTGTGAGGTGATGTTTATGAAATTATCTTTCAAAAATTTATTAATTCCTGTTTTTACGATTACATATTCCATCTTTCTGAGTCTCGGAATGGAATGTCTGCTGAATTTGTTAGGTGCTGCTATGGCTGTCTCACTGGACGGCAAATCCGTAATAGACCAATATCCGCGGTTTATTCCTTTTTGCCTGGGTGTGGGTTTTCTTTCACTGATTGCAATTATTATTGTGCTTATTTTAAATATTAAGAAATCAGAATAACTCGGCTATACAAAAGCCGTATGGATAGCTCAGTCGATTTGTTCTTTTATTATTTCACTGCCGATGATTAAGGGCTGGGAACTGCTGTTCAGATACCTGCAGGAGAAATATTAACAATATTGTTGAATGCTCTTATGACTTGTTTTTGTGCAAAAAAGTAATGAATTAAATGAACCTGAGCTGCTATTGCGATTCTGCTTAATATCGCCCTCGGGATATATGCCGCCGTAAAGAGCTACCCGGTGGATTACGACAGCGCCGGAAAGGTGCTTGTTGACGGTGCCAAGATGGCAAACGACACCTTCAAGGGTGTCGGCTGGAACACAGCCTTCTTTACCGGCTGGGTAATCGAACGCAGATTCGTTAAATTTTAATCGGAGGGAACAATTCAGCAGCGCTGTCTAAGGCTTGCGGGCGGACTGCTCGGTTATTATATAGTCGACCTTATCATCTGTCCTGCGGTCAAGACCGGTATCGGGGGGAGTTTCGGAACCCTTTTGTCCTGATTTTTGCTTATGATTTATATCGTGCTAATCTTTCCGTGTATTATCAAGCTTGCTGAAAAATATATAAAAAAAAGGAAGTGACTGCAGTGCAGTGGCATGAATTATACCCGGCATCAAGGCAGCCCTCAATGGAGGAAATTTCGGATTATATCGGGGGAAACGCAAAGGAGTTATGGCTGTCCCTATTAAATTACATGGAAGTGAATTACAATGTTAAGCCCAAACTGTTTTACAGTTGCTGTTCGGGAAAACCCGGCTGGAATGTGAAGCTTCAGAAAAGCGGGCAGTCCTTCGGTACGCTGTACCCGGAGGAAAATTCCTTTTCGGTTATGCTAATTATCAGCTACAGGCTTGACCCGTTTATGCAGCTTATTCTGCCCGAACTAAGTCCCGCCACGGCCGGGCTTTATAACAACGCCGGCGACTATATGAAAATGGGAAGATGGATGATGCTTAAAATCAACGACTCGACTACCCTTGAAGATTACAAAAAAATAATAACAGCCAAACTGCCCCATACAAAATAGTTTCGGAGAAAGCAAAATGCTTGAAAAAACGGGCGAATTTTTCGACAGCCGGCTGAATGAATACTAAGCTCATCAGTTAAACTGTACCGTCTGAATGCGGAGCAAAAATTTCCGGGTAACGGGCTATATCACTTTGATATTCCCCTAACCGTAAACCATGAAAACGAATGTCTGTTGAAGGGGGTTTTATACGGGTAGAAATACTGAATAACTGGGGATCAACCCATACATAAAAGCTGTACGGTAAATATAATGTTTTGACGTAAAGGAGGACACAAATATGAGTTCACAGGATATTGTATGCCATATTAATAATTCCTTGGCAGGAGGGGCAAAGAAAAATGCATTGGATTTAGTTGCATATTCAGAAAGTCAGGGCATGCAATTTGAATTAAGTACAACAGATTATTGGCGTGACAAGCAATACTGGTATATTAAATATAAAAATGAGTTTGTAGGTTTTATATTAATTAATGGGTATAGTCCAGTAAAAGATAAAACCGAACCTGAAGGATGGGTTTTTTGGTCCGACAATTACATTTCATCCGTTTTCGCTGATTATCCATTAGATGAAAGCTTTAAGGAAATTGCCTATAAACATGTAGATATAGGTACATGCGGTGGCGGTTTAACTGTTAATTTATTCGGACGAAGGTTTACTCCGGTTTGTAACGGCACAACATTTCGATTTGATAACCCAAGTTTAGAAGAGTTGGAGGTAATGAAAAAATTGGTAGACATAAGAAAACTTGACATAAGCTCTGTGTGATAGATTCGGCATCGTTAAACAAGGGTGTTTTACGGTACCACACACATTTATAGTGACCATATTAAGACCTAAGTGTTATGTCAAAAACGAAAAAATAATTATTTATAGTTATTCATTTCAGAAAGGAAAAGGCATTATGGACAAGCGCTTTTCGGAAATAAAACTGTTTCAGGTAAAACCGGATAAAACCCAACAGTTTGAAGCGATGATAGAAACAATGACTTCATTTCAAAAAGTATGCGAAGGTTGCATCTATGTAAAATACATAAAGCGGTTCTATACCATAGACGGAATCGAGCCGGGCGAGCCGCCGAGAGAGCTGACCAAAATCATAAAGTGCGTGAAGTATTATTCTTATTGGAAATTCGATACCAAAGAAAACTACGGCCAAGCCATAAAGCTGTTTTTCGATAACTTTTATAAAGAACTGCAGAAGCTTCTGATTTCTCCGTTTGATATAAGTTTGGGATATCAGTTTGAATAATAAAAGTTAAGTGTTTCGGATAATACGAAAATAAACAAGTCCCTTAATAAGAGGAAAAAATATTAGTAGGTTTATAAAAACTTTTCCCGAAAAATTAAATTATAGCTGCCGCTTTGGATGAAATCAATTACTTATAAAAAGAAGAATAAAGTCAAATAAAGACATATTAAAACGGGTATTATGCCGAAACATAATACCCGAATTTTATTTAGTGCATTTTACCTGTAATTAAAAGGATTCCCCGTCTTCGTCCCAGCTATAGTCCCAGTCTTCATCCCAGCTATAGTCCCAATCTTCGT
>LSQX01157762.1_pt1 | contig 13464 bp, 8 predicted proteins | sample 654561 | NCBI WGS metagenome assembly LSQX01 (sample SAMN04489861, study PRJNA283612) | anaerobic digester metagenome | isolation source: 4 biogas reactors fed with cattle manure at either 37C or 55C with and... | place: Denmark: Kongens Lyngby | collected 2014 | reverse complement strand
CCTCCACACTCAGCGGGATGCGCAGGTTGATAGCGTGCGCCGAGTCGTAGAGCCGGTGCAGATGATCCTCCAGGCGGAAAACACGTCCGTTATAGACGCGGATCCCCTCAAATACGCCGTCGCCATAGAGCAGACCATGATCAAAAACGGAGACTTTGGCCTCCTCAGGTGGCACCAATTCTCCGTCGAGGTAGATGAACTTCGCCATCAAATCACCTGTGTTCTAGTGCTCGTTCTATCAATAGATCCTGTCGAGCAGCATCGGCGCAGTATAGCACACCCTCGCAGCCAGCACAACGCTCTTCCGCCCAGACTGGCTCCCTGCCTGGCGTCCCCCTTACCTTGCTAGGCACAGCGGGAGGTCCACTGCGCCTCAATCCACTCCACGATCCGGGTGGGGTCCTCCAGCCCGTGGGGATGATGCTTGCCGCCAGGCTTCACCATCAGCGTGATTTCTCCTCCCAGCGCCGGGTACCGCTCCCGCACCACGCCGGTGTTCTCTTCCCACGGCACCGTCTCATCCGCGTCGCCATAGACATGCAGTATGGGGATTCCCGCCGCAGCGAGCGGCGCCAGGTCGTCCACCGGATTGCCCTTGTAGGCTAGCGCCTCGGCCTCTGAGTTGAAGTGGTAGCCTTCCAGCAGCGCCTGCCAGTCCGCGGGGCTACCCGGCCCGCGTCCCCTGCCGCCAGGCCAGCTCTTGAAATCGCAGACCGGTGCATCACCGTAGAGACAGCACACCTGATCCGGGTGGCAGGTCGCCCAATTGTAGATGTAGAGCCCACCCCGGCTGAGGCCCTCCAGGACGGGACGAGGAGCGAGACCCTTGTCGGTCGTGAGCTGAGCGTAGAAGGGGTCCCAGTGAGCCAGGGCTTCCGGACAGCCAAAGGTGTTACCCACATGGAGGTACGCCAGGTGCCAGCCTCGGGCCAGGAGTTCCAGGTCCACACCGGGGAAGGCATCGAAGAACTCCGCCCGCCAGATCCACGGCCGGCCCTGAGCCGCCTGCCGAGGTGACACCAGGACCGCCGGACACCCGTCCACTGTCCACTCCTGGTACAAATAACAGTCATGATACAGCCCTTGATGCATCTTTGTGACAATCTCTCCTGGTAGCCGGGCACTGCGGCAGATCGCCAGGTATGCACCCGTCGTGTAGTCCATTCCTTGTCGTGGGTGGTAAGACCTTGGCGATCGCGTTTGTGGCCGGGAGGTGAGGAGGAAAAGGAACCTGGGCGCGGCTGGCGAATTTTACATGGTAAAACTCAATTTTAGGAGGCTGAATATGCAACTGGTGGCTTTTTCCAAATGTGTCCAGGACCGGAGCGTGCCAGAGCTGATCGCCCTGGCCCACGAGGCCGACCTCGACGGCTACGACCTCTGCGTGCGACCTGACCACCAGGTAACTCCAGACAACGTGGGCACGGCCTTGCCGGAGGTGACCCGTCTGCTACGCCAGGAGGGCGTGGAGGTGCCCATGGTTACCGGGAACTTTGACCTCTTGGGTCCGGACCACCCTACCGCTGAACCGATTCTGAGGGCCATGGAGGCAGCCAACATACGCTTTCTGAAGCTGGGGTATTTCGTTTTTGATCCTGAGCAGCAGGACTACTGGGCGGAGGTGGACCGCGCCCGGCGTTTGCTGGAAGCCTGGGAAGCTCCGGCCCGGCGGCATGGGGTTTGCGTGTGCTACCATACCCACTCGCACGGGTGTCTCGGGGTCAATTGTGCGGCGCTCATGCATCTGTTGCAGGATCGGGACCCGGAGTGCCTGGGCGCGTACCTGGATACCGCTCACCTCCTGGTGGAGGGGGAAGAATGGTCAATGGGCCTGAGCATGGCGCGCGAATACCTGCAGCTCGTAGCGCTCAAGGATGTGCTGCTGGTGCGGGAGCCGAAAAACGAGTACGGTTCCAAGGTGCCGCATTGGGTAGCGGCGGGGGAGGGGATGGTGGACTGGGAAGACATCTTCGCAGGATTGCGGCGCGTCAGTTTCGACGGTCCCCTCTCCATTCACTGCGAGTTCCCCATGCCGCCGGAGGAGTTCCACCAGAGATTTGTGCGCGAGGTGCAATTCTACCGCCAGCAATTGGAGGCTTAGCGCTCTCCCGGTGTAGATTTCGTGCTCAGGCTACCGCGTCGTGCCCACCAGCGCCTGGCAGTTTACCACCCGGGTCGGCGTGGTGGAAAACCCTTGCAGACTCCCGTCCCGGCTAAAGCGGCAGGTAAGCAAATAGCCCTCATTCCCTCCGTAGGAAAGCTCATCAAAGACCAGGTTGCCCAGACTGTAGGCGAGGAGGCTCTGGCGATATCGCTCAATCTCTGAGCGCACGTGGGAATGGTGGCCGACTATCACGTCGGCGCCCAGGTCCGCGGCCAGATGGGCCAGGCGGCGCTGGTCCGGGGTGACCTCACGCTGCCCCTCCTGCCCCCAGTGGAAAGAGACCACTAACATCTGGCAACGCTGGCGCAGGGCAGGGATTGTACGCCGCAGGCTGGCTTCGTTGAGGGCCAGGAAGCTTTCGCGATCCGGAGCGGGGATGAAGTTGGCCATCGGCAGGCCGTTGTAAGCCAGGAATCCCACCGTCAGGCCACGGACGGTAACCAGGCTGCCCCGCTCAGCCTCGGCCAGTGAGGGCCCGGCCCCCACCGGGGTTATGCCTGCGGCTGAGAGCACCTCGCGGGTCTGCGCCAGGCCAACGCGACGGTAGTCAATCGAGTGGTTATTAGCCACGCTCAGTACGGTGAAGCCCGCCCGCTGCAGGACGGGCGCCATCTCGGGCGCCCCGCGTAAGGCGTTGATTCGCGGGATGCGGGTCGGCCGGTCCGTGAGGGGGCCCTCCAGGTTGGCGAAGGCCAGGTCGGCCTGTTGTAGGCGTGACGCGATATGCCGGAAGGGATAGTCAGGTCCGTGCTGCTGGCAGGCGCGAGCCACGCCACGCCCCACCATCACATCACCGCCGAAGACTATTAAGAGGTCGCTTTCCTGCGTAGGTCGCGCACACCCCACCACCAGCAGCATGGTCATCCAGAGCATTGCGCACGCCCCAGGCATCCAGGCCTCTGTCCGTCGGCACTTCATTCTCTCGCAGGATACTTTTGGCGCACGCGTCTAACATCCGCCCCCGGTGAAGCTGGGCAGGCTTTGGAACTGGACCTCCTCACCGGTGCCGCTCTTGCTGCTCAGGAAGCTGCTGGTCCATTCCGGTGGTTGGGGACCCGGCTTGGCGTCAAGCTGCTCCTGCCATTTCTCATCCGTCAGCCGTTCCGCGACCGGCTGGGTGAACTCGTAATACGAGAACACCGCCCCCCGCCCCAGCAGGAGCTTGCCCCCCAGCGGATAGACCACGTAGACCTCGTTGGCGTGACCTACGGCCTCTTCCAAGGCCATGTAGGCGTCGCCCATCACGCCGGTGTGTACGTCGGCCACCACGGCCATGTCTTTGTCGGTCATTGAGGTAATTTCATCGCCCTCGGCCCCACGCTTGGTGTAGAGGTTGAGGTCCGCCAGCTTTGCCCCGTAGTATTCGATAGTGTCGTATTCCTCCTGCGTCAGGGCCTGGTTGGATAGTTCCTTCAAGGCCACCCGTTGGAGAAATTCCAGCAGAGAAATCAGCTCCGAGCAGGCCTGCTGCAAGGACTCATCCTGGAGCAGGCCGCGCTCCTGCAGCCCGTCACGCAGTTGCCGGGCCAGGAGTCCGAGCCGCCAGTAGACCATCACCTCGGGCTCGACGTAGCCCTGGGGGTGTGGCTTCTCCTCTTCGGGACCGCCCCCGCACTCGGCCACTACCGATTGTTTGGCGTACAGGATCGTGTCATGTCGTAGCTCGGCCCAACTGCCCAGCGCGGTGTTGAGTTGCTTGTCGGTCCAGGCCTGGCCCTGCATAAACTGCGGGTAGCCTTCTCGCTTGACCTCCAGGAGTAGTTTAAGGGTGTGCAGCCAGCCATTATAGATGTTACTGGTCCAGTTCTTTTCCGTGTAGGCGGATACTTCCTCCCGGAGTTTCTGGGTCTGCGTGGCATAATTCTTGAAGCGGGTCTGTTGATAGACCTGGTCTGCAATCTCATAGGCGCGCTCTGAGCCCAGGATGGACATGACGTCGAGACCCATGGGGAAGGTGCGCTTGTTGAAGCTGCCCACCTCGACATTCGGTGCGTCCTGTCCTGCTCCCACGTGGGGGAAGACCATGTTCTGGAACAGGTACGAGTCCAGGATGAAGCGCTGCCCCATGAGACGGAACTGCGGGATACCGGGCTTTTCCGGGTCCGGTTCCCCGCCAGTGTTCTCGCCCACCGAGGCCATGACAATTCCGGGTTTGCGGAGCGCCAGGACCTGCTCCGCAAGCTGGGTGAGATTCTCCTCCGGGATCAGCTTGCGGGTGTCCACTGGCTCTCCAAACAGCTTGTACATGGCCTTGCCATAATCCGCCGGGGTGTTGTCATCGGCAAAGCCCACCAGGAAGGCGGTGGGTTCGTAGATTTCCTGCCAGAGCTTCCCGAGCGGCTCCTCGCCCAGCTTGCCGTAGAGGATGGCGTGGGCCAGCAGCACGGCCTGGCGGGCCTGTCGCGGGGCCAGCTCGTCCCTCATGTTGCGCAGCGCCACGGGGACCAGGCCATACCACATCATGGCCAGGAAGTACTTCTTGAGCTTCTCACTGCGGGTATAGTGTCCGCGGGGGATGAACTGCGAGTAGTCCACCTTGAAGCCCGCAGTGGGGGAGGGGCCGGAGGTATCCATGTCCTCGTGCGCCTCTATCAGTGCCAGTTCTTTGCCCGCGAGCGCCTCCACCTCCGCCGGGATAGCGCCCACCTCTGAGCCGGGAGACAATCCGAGCAACCGTACCGGAACCAGCGCATAGGCGAAGTTGAGGCGTGCCGCCTCCTGGAGCTCGGGTTCCTCAGCCTCCCGGTACTGGTCTGCAGTTTCCTGCAGAAGCCCTTGGGCGAGTGCGGTGAGCTTGTCGTACAGCGTTGTGACCTCGATGGTACGCAGCAGGTAGTCGTAGAAGATGTGGAAGGTATGCAGCATGGAGTCGGTGGTCACGAAGCTGGGGCGGTGCTCCTCGGGGTAGTTGTTGAGTTCGTAGACAAACTCCATCTGCTTCCAGTCCGCGGGCACGACCACGAAGCCCTGCTTGGCGATCTGACGGAGGTGCTCCGGGCGCAGATTGTCCTTGAAGAGGCTCAGATTCGTCACGTTGCTCAGGTCGGAGGCCAGGGTGTAGGGCTGAACCTGGGCGCGAATCTCCGGAGGGGCGCCCAGTTCGCCCCCGAAGCTCAGCTCGGGAGGGAACTGGTATTGCTGGGGCCCCTGCGTCAATTCCACGGAGTCCGGAGCGGACGGGCTGGCGTCGGTGGCTACAGCCCGGCAGCCCCCCATCATTACTGCCGTAGCGAGCATGAGAACAAGTATCAACCCACTGAGCTGTCGCATGTTAGAACCCTCCTAAAATGTGTCGCTGGTCGGGGAGCTGGAGACGATCAGATCCCGGTCTTGCTGGACAAACACTACGTGTCTCTGCTCTCCGGCCGTCTCGATCGTGGCGTGCAGACCTGGACCGGGGTCCAGGCGCAGGCGCGCGTAGGGCTTGGATTCGGCCAACCCCCAGAAACCGAACTGGTTCCAGGCGTAGACCGCCAGGAGCTGCCCACCATCGGGCGCCTGCTCGACGGAGACCAGCTCGGCCTGACCATCGCGGTTGGCGTCGGCCAGGCAGGCGGAGAGATAGGGCCGGCACAGGCGGCTGCCGCGCCAGCGGGGGTAGAGGTCGCCGTCCGCGGTCCAGCCGTAGACGAAGAAGCGGCGGGCGTAGTTAGAGTCACGGACGGTACGGCTGTAAGTGCAGAGGCCAACCTCAGGAATCCCGTCGCCGTCCACGTCGCCGGCGGAGAGGTCCCAGAAATTGTAGGACGGTTCCGGGCTGAGGCGCCGGGCCTGCCCGGGCTGCCGGAGGTCTAATAAGTATAGGTGACTGCCCGCAGGCTGAGGGCCCAGTCGCTCGGCGGTGAGCACCAGCCAGCGGCGATTCCCCCCAGGCAACAGGACCGGAGTGGCCCGCAGCAGGTACTCCGGGGACTGGAAGACAACCAGGCGCTGCTCAGCGGTCAAGAGGAAGAGGCGGTGAGAGTCGGCATACAGGGGAGTCTCCGGGCACTGCGGATACACTACGGCCTGGTGGCGGGCGGGGGGCGGGGCGCCAGCGGCAGGGAGCATCCGGGCGGCCAGGGCAGCGGCTGCTGCCAGGACCAAGGCGGTCACCACGACTGCGCAGACGGGTCCCCACCAGGGCAGGGGGCGATCTCTACCGGAACGAACGTAAGTCGCTGCGTGCATCTCGAGGGTCATCTTCGTCACGCGGGCAGGTATTCCTGCCGGGAGCGGTGGAGCCTGGAAACGCAGGAGGTGTGTTTCGAGGCGGCGAGGAAATATCCACTTGGATCACCAGAGTTGAACTCACAAAGGGGTGAAGTGAGAATGACTTGGTATCACCAAAGTAAGAATGTGCTGTGTGGAAGCTTGCTGGCTGCTGTGCTGTGGCTGGGAGGTGGTGTGCCGGTTTCCTGTGCGCCGGCGGCCAGCCAGGAGAACGCTGACATTCTCGCGCGAATCGAACGGGCGGCCAAGGCGCGCACTGAGGCGACGGCCACCCTGTCGGCGATGGAGCGCGAACTCGTGCTCTTACTCAACTTCGAGCAGCCAGATGTCCTGCTGGTGGGCGAGGACGGCTTTGTTTCGGTGCCACTCAGTGAGCGCCACTATACCCCGGGCCGATTCGGTCAGGGGTTTTACTTCGAGATGCCGCAGAAGAACTTGCTGCCGCCGGAGTTGGCGGATATTGAGGACGACGTCGAGGCGCTGCTACCGATTCATGGCGCGGAGCTGGATCTGGCGGCGGCGGATACGCCTTTCGGCAAGCAGGTATTGTCGGTAAACATGACGGAGCCGGGAAGCGGATTGGCTTTCCCGCCCCAGAAGGTGCGTCTGGCACCGGGCGCCGGGCATGAGAAGACGGTTAGCTTGCTGGCCTCCTGCTATGTGAAGGGACCGCGGGACGCGCAGATCACGCTGGGCCTGCAATTTGCACCCGCGGAGCTCCTGGACCCCAAGACCAAGGAGCCGGTGACCGACCGGCAGGAGGACAAGGCCGAACCTGTCACCATCACACTTAATGGTGAGTGGCAGCGCGTGGCGTGTGTGGTCTCGGGGGATGTGCGTCTGCGCGAGCGGATTGCGGGGTTCAGCATTACCTTGGCCAGCGCGCGGCAGATGACTCTGCAGGCCGACGGTTTCCAGTTTGAGCCGGCGAACTACTATCCCTATCACCGCGTCGCGCCGACTACCTGGTGCCCCGGTGGCACGAGCTATCCGGCCTCCATGCTGGGGGTCTCGGTGCCCTCGCTGCTGCGAGCTTTTCCCACCCACGAGGGCACGATCAGTCTCTGGACCTTGACCCCAGCTCCGGACTCCAATCAGCCGCGCGGTGGCGCCGGCGAATGGTTCTGGTTTGGGCGTGGCTGGAATGACCCGGACTGGGCAGTGGGCACCTATCGCCTGGCTGCCGGGCCCACTGTGGACGATGCGGGGAAGAGCAAGCCGTATTACACCGGCAACTCGCTCTCCGGAATCAATGACGGCAATTGGCACCATGTCGCCATAGCCTGGGATGCCACCACGGGCGCGCTCTTCAAGGACGGGCAGATGGTCCTGCCCTTCAAGCGTACCGACCCGGACATCAGCAAGCTGATCACCACCTATGGGATGCATATCGGTGGCGGGCGGGGTGCAGCGGCCTGTGCCATCATGGATGAGATTGCCGTCTTCAAGCGGGGACTTACCGCGGAGGAGATCACCTCTCTGGCCGCGGCGCCCGGTGAGCTAAGGGCCAGTACCGCCCCGGTGGCGCTCTCGGCGAGTACCCGCACCGTCTTCTATCGAGACGAAGTCAAGGCGCAGCTGGGGATGCAGCTCGCAAGCAGCGAGCTCCCCAACGCCCCGGTAAGGGCCGATTTCGCCATTGAGGAGTTCGTCGCCGGAACCGTGGAGACGCGTCTGGCCGTCGGCAAGGGCACAGCCACCTTCGAGTTCTCGCCACAAGTTCTTAAGGCGGGCGATTACACGGTGCGAGTGGCGATCACCGCCGCCGACGACAAGCCCGCCGGCTACCGCGAGCTTCCGGTGACCATTGCCCCTGCGCTCAAGCGGGGCAACTTCCTGGTATCCACCTGGGGCGGCGGCCTTTCCGAAGAGCAGTTGGACTACTATGAAGTTCTGGGCTTCAACCAGGTAAACATGGGGTTTTCCAGCGTGGGTGGGGTGGAGAACCTGGGGCGGCTGGGATTCTGGTACGACTGGCACCTGGACTACAACCGGGGTGGCAACTACTCCCCTGCTGCGCGTGAGGACACCCGCAACTGGGTCACGAAAATTGCCAAGCAGCTGGAGCCGTTGCCCAACTGGCGGGCGACGCTGATCAACTCCGAGACCGGCGCCGGCGGTCTACCCGATGAGGACCAGCGCCAGGCCTGGTTCGATGCCTGGGTGGAGAAGGAGTTCGGCGCGCCGGTGCCGCCCCAGCCCCGGCAGTGGGCCTTTGGCGGTCCCCACAATCACATCATGTGCTTCTTCCCGGAAGGTGAGGCTCCGGGCCCGGATGGTGTCTATCACGGGGAGCCGATTACCTACCGCTGGCTGAAGTGGTGGAGCGACGAAGGCGGGCTCTGTTGGCGGGTGAACGCCCTGATCTCCGACACGGTGCATGAGGTGCGTCCCGATGTCATGACCTGGACTGACCCCGTGCATTCCCGGGGGCAGTTCGCAGAAGTGGACGCAGGGGGAAGCTGGGCCTACTCCACGAACCCGCGGTCCATACTCAACAGCCTGCAAAGCGCCTGCCATGTGGTGCACAGTGCAGGCAAACCCTACTGGGCCACGCTGGGGCTTAACTACGTTGCGGGCATCGTCACTACCGAGCCGGATGAGGTGAAGAAAGACCTCTGCCCGACACCGGACGATGCCATCCAGCAGGCCTGGGTGGCGACCGCCCTGGTTCCCTCGGATGGCCTGTTCTACTGGGACTGTGAAGGCTACCTGCAAGGCGAGGCCGGAAGGAACAATCGCTATGCGGTTCCCGGCAGCGCCAAGGCCCTGGGCGAGGCGATCAAGCAGGATCTCATGCCGCTGGGCACCATGCTGCAGGGCGTGGGCAGCGCTCCCCGCGACCTGGCGCTCCTGCTTCCGGGCAGTACGCTCTGGTTCCAGGCCGGGGAGGGAGGCTTCAACTGGGGAGCGGTCCACTACCCCAACATCTGGAAGGGGGCCATCGCCGCTTCTGGCCTGCCCTACGACGTGGTGGGGGACGATGACATCACGCCAGGTTCTCTGACCAAGTACAAGACCATCATCTTCCCAGTAGCGCGGTTTGTTTCCGCACGGGTTCACCGGGAGCTGACGGCGGCGGCCAACGCGGGCACACAGGTTATCGTGGACTCGTACTGCGGCCAGCATTATCCCAATATGACGAAGCTGGAAATGAAGTACGACTGGGGAGCCTACACCAGTAAGACTGATGAGTACCTGGCGGAGGCCCGCGCGCTGCTCGCGCAGCTCAAGGAGACGCTCGAGCCGCCCCAGCCGGCGCTCGCCCAGGGCAGCGAGGGCGAGGTCTTCGTGGATACCCGTGAGAGGGACGGCATCAAGTACGTCGTGGTGGTAAACAATAATCGCCAGCCGGGGCCGTACACGGAATGGATGAAGCGGCCCACCTGGATGCCCTACGGTAAGGCGCAGCAGGCGCAGGTAAGCATTCTGGCCCCGCAGGGCAGCGTGGTGTATGAATTCATCACCTCCAAGAAGCTCCCGACTGAATACCGGGACGGTCGTCTGGTGGTGACGCTGGACCTGCCTCCGGCCGGGGGGCGAATTCTATGCGTATATCCGGCGGCTATCTCGAAGCTCAGTGTCGAGAATCCGGGGCCGTTGACCCGGGGGACGCCGACTACGCTGAAGGTCTCGCTGACGGATGACGCAGGCAAGCCTGTGACCGGACGCCAGCTTCTGCAGGTCACGCTCACCGACCCGAAGGGGGAGGAGCGTGATGAGTCGGGTTGGTATCGCATGGAGAACGGTCAGGCGAGCGTCCCGTTCTGCCCCGCGCTGAATGAGAACGCGGGCAACTGGAAGATCGCGGCGGTCGAGCGCACCTCGGGTCTCACCGCCGGGGAGAATCTGGTCGTGAAATAGCTCCTTCGTCTCTATGGACTGCGGGGAAGGAGCGGTCGTCGTTAGCAGTGTGAGGGCGGGTGTCTGCGGTGGCCCGCAGAAATCCGCCCCCGCAAACTCATCAACAAGGGAGTCCTCACCATGTCCAAACAAGCGAAGATTGGAGTCGTTGGGTGGCTGTTCCACTGGGATAACGAGTACGCGGTGACCACCGCCGCTTGCGACGTTAACGAGGCCAAGCTGGCCCAGTTCAAGGCCGAGCACCCGGAGGTGGAGACCTACACGGACTACAAGCAGATGGCCACGGAGGCCGGTCTGGATGCCGTGGTCATTTCGACGCCTAACTGGCTGCACCGGGAGATGGCTGAGTTCTGCATGAGGGCGGGCCTGGACGTCTTCCTGGAAAAGCCCATGGGAGTCAACAAGCAGGAGATTGATTCCGTGGTGCGCGTGCAGCAGGAGACGGGAAAGATCTGCGCCATTGACTTTGAGCTGCGGGTGTCCCCCTCCTTCGCGCGCATTCGGGAACTTATCGCAGCGGGTGAAATTGGGGAGCCGCGGGGTATTGAGTTTGTGCACCACCGCGGGGGCTGGATTGCGCGGGGCAACTGCGCCTGGCGTACGGACCCCACGATCTCCGGCGGCCTGTTCTTCATGGAGATCTGCCACGAGGTGGACATCTATCGGCAGCTCATGGGGGAGATCACACACGTGCAGAGCTTCAGCCACCCCAACCTGCTGCCGCAGTATCGGGGGATGCCGGACAATGTGGTCACGCATCTCTGGTTTGAGGGAGGCCGGCGCGGCACCATTCTCGCGAGCCATACCTCCAGCACCTGGAACCCCGGCGGCATCGAGACTTACGCCGACCTGGGCCATGACATGTACATGATCATCACGGGCAGCGAGGGTGCACTGCGCATCGAGTGCATTCGCGACAAGATCCTGGTCATGCGCTATGGTGAATACCACCCCGACCTGCCGATGGGCAAGCGCGTGGAGTTCGTCCGGCTGGAGGATTACTCGACGGTGCCGGCCTTCGCGCACGACATTACAGCGAACCATATGGCCTTTCTCAAGGCGGTGGCCACGGGCACCGCGCATCACCAGAGCACCGAGGATGCCTGGCGCACACACGTGGCCTGCCTGGCCGCGGAGCAATCCGCTCTCGAAGATAGCCCGAAGATGGAAATAGACTACAGCCTGGGCGAGTAGGAACGGCCTCTCGCCAGTTATCTGACCAATGTCATACGCGGGCGGAGAGGGGCGTAGAGGCTCTCTCTCCGCCCTTACAACGTCTGCGGCCGAGGAGATCTGATGCCGACCACCGACCTCGATGCTCTAGTATCCAAGCTCTCGCTCGAGCAGATGATTGGGCAGATGTTCATGGGCAACATCTCCGGCGGGGAGAGTGTGGAGTTCGCTGCCCACAACTTTGAGCGCTACCACTTCGGGGCCCTGCAGTTCTCCGGGGTGTTCGAGATCTTTGTGCGGGGCGGGGATTACCTGCCCTGTGGGGTGTGCCGCAACGCGCCGCTGGAGGAGGTGGCGGCGTTCCTGGACGAGGTCAAGCGGGTGGGGCGGGAGATCACGGGCTTGCCGGTGCTGATGGCCGGAGACCAGGAGGGGAGTATCTCCAATAGCATCTTCCGACGGCGGCAGGTGGCGATCATGCCCAGCCAGATGGGCCTGGGGGCCGCCGGGGACCCGGAACTCACGTATCGCTGCGCTCAGGTCTCCGCGCGGGAGGTCAAGGTCCTGGGCCTGGACATGGTCTATGGGCCGTGTCTGGATGTGCAGACCAATACGGAGAATCCCGAGATCGGGGCGCGCTCCTTCAGCCAGGACCCAGAGGTTGTGGCGATCATGGGGGAGCAGGTGGTGCGCGCCTACGCCGCGGAGGGGATGATCAGCAACATCAAGCACTTCCCCGGGCGCGGGGCGGGGGCCAGCGATGCCCATCGCGAGCTGGAGAGTATCCCGCTCTCTCGCGAACAACTGGAGAGGTGTGCGCTGCTGCCTTTCCGGCGGGCGCTGGCGGCAGGGGCGGACTCGGTGATGATGGCGCATACGCTGTATCCGGCCCTGGAGCCGGAGCGCCTGCCCGCCTCGCTTTCCCCGCGCATCCTGACGGGCTTGCTGCGGGAGGAACTGGGCTTCGACGGGCTGGTGATCCCCGACGATCTGAGCATGTTTGCGATCTCCGACAACTTTGGCATGCCTCAGGCCGCGGCCATGTGCCTGGAGGCCGGCGCGGACATGGTGTTCACCAAGGTGCCGGAGCGGTACGCGCCGACGATTGAAGCTATCAAGGAGTCCCTCCGCGCCGGGCGGCTGACCGAGGAGCGCCTGGCACAGTCGGTGCAGCGCATCCTGCGCCTGAAACAGGCGCGGGGGCTGTTCGAGCCGGCGCCGTTCTCGGCGGAACGTGTCCTGGCCACGGTGGGTTGCCCCGAGCATATGGCTGTCGCACAAGAAGCGGCCAACCGCGCAATGGTGCTGGTCAAGAACAGGGGGGAAGTTCCCCTAAGCGGTGCTCCTGCGCTGCTCACTGTCGCGCAGCGCGACCTCAACGTGGTGCTGTCCAACGACCCGGTGCTCTCGCACGAGATGCTGCCCAACGGCTTGCGGCAGTTCTATCCGCAGGTAGATACCGTGTTGGTGGAGGTGGAGCCCACGGTACCGCAGGCCTACGAGGCGGTGGGACGGGCGAAGAACGCGGAGGTCATCGTCGCGGGGGTCTACTCCGCCGGGCTGAGCGAAGCGTACCGGAAACTCCTGGAGGAACTGGTCGCTTTGGGCAAGCCGGTAATCGTTAGCATCACCAACTCACCCGCAGCGGCGATGCATCTGCCCGAGGAGGTGGCCGCGGTGATCTGCCAGTTCGGACTCAGCACCTTTGCTTTCCGGGCGCTGGCCGAGGTTCTGGCCGGGAAGCTGGCCGCGACGGGTACGCTCCCGGTTAAGCTGGAGCCCTACAGGAGTACCGACTGCGAGAAGGCGTGAGACGGTGACGGGAGGGTGGAGCCATGACCAGCAAGCAGCGCGTTCGGGCCGCTCTCTCGGGGGCTCCGGTAGACCGCTATCCAGTGACCTCGCTGTATCATGACCTGTACTACGCGGATCACTTCGCCGAGTTGACCGGCCTGCCGCAATGGCGCAGGGGTCTCTGGCGGCTGGCTCCTCCCGAGGAGGAGGTAGAGCTCTACGCCCAGCTGCATGCGCAGGCTCCCTTCGCGCTGCTC
>LSQX01236333.1_pt1 | contig 13468 bp, 11 predicted proteins | sample 654561 | NCBI WGS metagenome assembly LSQX01 (sample SAMN04489861, study PRJNA283612) | anaerobic digester metagenome | isolation source: 4 biogas reactors fed with cattle manure at either 37C or 55C with and... | place: Denmark: Kongens Lyngby | collected 2014 | reverse complement strand
TTCGACATTCGACATTCGACATTCCTCTACCCTACTCCCTACCGCCGCGCGCCCGCAACCGTCATGATACGTCTATCCCTGCCCCAACGCACCCGCGCGCCCGCTGAGAGGCCCATGACCACGGCTTCGTCGACCGTCGAGGTCCAGACCGAGCTTGCCAAGAGCCACTACGACTCGATCTGCCGTCAGGTGCTCGATCGGGTAGCTCCGGAGCAGCGGTTCTACGATCCCCGCTGGCTCGGCATCGTCTGCTGCGGGCTCAAGCACCGCCCCTACCTGCTGGTCGCTCGGCGGCAGGGCCAGCCGGTTGGAATCTTGCCGCTGGCCTTCGTCAAGAGCGTGCTTTTCGGGCGGTTCCTGGTCAGCCTCCCCTATGTCAACTCGGGCGGAATCATCGCCGATAGCGATGAAACGGCCGCCGCGCTGGTCAACAGGGCGGTGCAGCTCGCCGACCGTCTGCGCGTGAAGCACCTGGAATTGCGCCACGAGCGCGAACTGGGCAATCCCTTGTTGACCGACCGGTTGACCTCCAAGGTCCACATGCGGCTGGCCCTGCCCCCGTCGGCCGACGAGTTGTGGAGCCAATTCAAGGCCAAGCACCGGAACCAGCTTCGCAAAGGGGGCAACCAGGGCTTTTCCGTCCACTGGGGCGGCTCGGACCTGCTTGACGAATTCTACCGGGTTTTCAGCCACAACATGCGCGACCTGGGCACGCCCGTGTTCGGCAAGCGGCTCTTCCAGGCGATCCTCGGAGAACTTGCCGGCCAGTCCGAGCTGTGCGTCGTCAGAGACGGTGCAAGGCCGATTGCGGCGGCGCTCGTCGTCCACGGCTGCGGCCGCACCGAGGTCCCCAGCGCAAGCTCGCTGAGACAGTATAATCCGACAAACGCCAACGATTGGATGTATTGGCACCTGCTCCAGCGGGCGATCGAGCGCGGCCAGAAGGTGTTCGACTTCGGCCGCTCCAGCATCGACAGCCGCACCTATGCGTTCAAGAAGAAGTGGGGCGCCGAGCCGGAGCCGGCCGTCTGGCAATACTACGTGCGGCGCGGCAGCGTCGGCGACATGCGCCGCGAGAGCGGCAGATTCGACCGGCTCGTCGCCCGCTGGCAGCGCATGCCGCTCTGGCTGACGCGCCTGATCGGCCCGCGGATCGTGCGGGGAATACCGTAAGAGGGTTTCGGGGTTCAGTCTTTCATGCCGGCTAGACCTCGTTGCCAAGCTCCCGCTTGGCAACGCCCTGTTCACCTGGCACATGCCCCAAAGCAGGCCTCAGCGAAGGAAACGGGCAATCTTCAAGACCCAGTCCACTTCACCGGTTCTTCTCTGCCCGCCATGGTGCCCAGTGCACGATGCAATATAGAAGAGAAATGCCGGAACCGGACTGCCAGCCTGAGGGCTCCAAACATGGCCGAATTGCTCGCTCGAATCACCTTCAGGAAAGATGTGCTCTGCGGCAAGCCGACGATGCGTGGCATGCGAATATCGGTGGAGCTGAAGGCTGGATCATCATCGCGGCGCGCCGTCATATTCGCGTACGCCGCCCGTGAGCCACTGGAGCTTGGCAACCAGGGAAAGGCCCGATTTCCAATCCTCCACTTTCCGCCTTTCCCGGCCGCCCCCCAGCCCGTCCTCCTCTTGGGTCATTGAACCTTGAACTTCGATCATTCCTTCGACAATTGCCGTTCGACATTCGTCATTTCCCGCCCACCGCTTTCCGCCTTCCCTCCCCCCCCAACGTCTCTCCCCACCATTGCGGCAACCCGCAAAGGCTTAATGCCCATACGGTCAACACGTTACATCATTTCCCGGCAGCCGGGAGGTGATCCGGCGGCCGGGCGCCGAAGAATCCTGCCGTGCGGGCGCGTTGCGCTGTGGCCAGCCCCCCAACGGACCGTATAATGGAGGCATCGTTGGAAAGCCAACCATGAGCCATACCAGCCCACAATCCACCGAGCAAGAGCCGGCGGAAGCCTGCACCGTGACCGCTCCAGAATCCCTCCCGCGCGCCGCGTGCACCGTCCGCCGTCGCCGTGTTGCCGATGATGAGTTGCTCGTACGCAGTTGTCTCGCCGGGGAGGACGGCGCGTGGGAGAAGCTCTACGACCGCTGCCATCCTCCGCTCCTGCGGACGATCGAGTCGCTGTTGGGCGCCGCCGCGCGCGATGCGGCGACGGTCGATGAGATCGCGGCCCGGGTCTGGTACACGCTCGTCAGAGACGATTTCCGGCTGCTGGCCGCCTTCGACGGTTCGCGCGACGTGCGACTGAACACCTTTCTTGCAGGGTTGGCGCGGATCGAGATTCTGCGGTTCTTCCGCGCCGAGCGGCGGCGGCAGACCCACGAATGCCGCGGAGGCAGGCGGTTGCTGCGGATCCGCCGCGCGACCGTGAATTTCGACTCGGTGGTGCGCGAATTCGCCGCCACGCTCACCCCGGCTGAACGAGAATTGCTCGAATCGGACCTGACGCCGCGCGACGACGGCGAAGGGAGCCCCAGCCTTGCCCATCTTTCCAAGGCGGCGATCTATCAGCGCCGCCACCGGATTCGCGGCAAGCTCCGCGAGTTCTTTGGAGGCGAGTAGTCCGTGTCCGTGAAGATCATCTGCATCGCGGGCGCTCGCCCGAACTTCATGAAGATTGCCCCGATCATCGAGGCGTTCCGCGCTCAGCCGGGCATCGAGCCGTTGCTGGTCCACACCGGCCAGCATTACGACGAGAAGATGAGCGACCTGTTCTTCCGCGAATTGGGCATTCCCCAGCCGGACATGAATCTCGAAGTGGGCAGCGGCAGCCATGCCGTCCAGACCGCCGAGATCATGAAGGCCTTCGAGCCGGTCTGCCTCCAGCACAAGCCCGACTGGGTGCTCGTCGTCGGCGACGTGAACAGCACGATCGCCTGCGGATTGGTGGCGGTCAAGCTCGGCATCCGGCTGATCCACGTCGAGGCCGGCCTGCGAAGCGGCGATCGCACGATGCCGGAGGAGATCAACCGCATCCTCACCGATTCGATCAGCGATCGGCTGTTCTGCACCGAGCGGTCGGGCGTCGAGAATCTCCGCCGCGAGGGGATCGATCCGACGAAAATCCACCTCGTCGGCAACGTGATGATCGACACCCTGCTCAAGAACCGCGACAAGGCCGAGCAATCGACGGTGCTCGACCAGATGGGCCTGAAGGTCGGCGGCTATGCGACGATGACGCTGCACCGTCCGAGTAACGTCGACGAGCCGGTGGCGTTCTCCAACATTCTTGAGGCAGTCGACACGATCCAGCGCGAGCTGCCGATTGTCTTCCCGATCCACCCGCGAACCCGAAAGAATATCGCCTCGCTCGGTTTTGAGAACCGCGTGGCGGCGATGCCGGGCCTGCGGCTGATCGATCCGATCGGGTACCTCGACTTCTTGAAGCTGAATACGCACGCCCGAGTGATCTTGACCGATTCGGGCGGCTTGCAGGAGGAATCGACAATCCTCCGCGTCCCCTGTATCACGATCCGCGAAAATACCGAGCGCCCGATCACCTGCGAGGTCGGTTCGAACCAGCTTGCGGGGACGAGCACGCGGGCGATCCTCTCGGCGTATGAGAACGTGAAATCCGGCCGATTTGCGGACCGGCGGATTCCCGACCTCTGGGACGGCCGCGCGGCGGTCCGCATTGCCCGGGTGCTGGCCGGGCTCGCGCCGGAATCGTAGCGCGGGGCTGCCGGCCCGCCGCGGTGTCTTGTGGTTAGCCGTCGGTGACCGGACACGTAGCACGGGTCTCCCGGCCCGTCGCGTTGCCTTGTGGTTGGCCGTTGGTGGGGCGGCGCTACCGGATTGGCCGTGCGGAATGGTCTGGCTCGTGCTGACCGCGGCAGCCAATCGCGCCGCTTCGGGCTGGCCCGCTTGATTCACCACCCTACAGCCCGTAGCTCAGCACGACAAACGCCAGCCTTGCCCGTCCTATTCTCTGTCGCCCACCGCCTGAAACACTCGCCCAGCAGTGCGGAGAAACTCCACGTCTCCAGCCTCTGCGCGCCGGCTCACCTCGTCGAGCCAGCGGACCGTGGAAGGCTCAAGGCAGGCTTCCGAAGGGCAGTCGACGGGGTACACGACTTCCACTTCCACCTCCACCGCGTAGCATCCGCGCGGGACCCAACGTTTACGCTTTTCTCGCCGCTCGTTCATGGCCTACCACTAGTCGGGAAAGCAAACCGTAACCAACATCGCTCGCCCGCTTTCCGGCATCCATGCCCATACGACTTCCACAATGACTAGATGGCAACCTTTCGATTCTTCTCTTTGTGGCTGCCCCTGGCCTGATGGTGGGGGGAGGGGGCAGTCCCTTTTTTGCGGAGCGAAAAGGGAACCGCCCCCATGAATGTCCACTTCACTCAGCCGCCCAGCAGGTGCTCCAGCACGGCCAGTTCGAGCGCTTCGTAGTCGCGCTCCGCGATGCACTGGGCCTCGACCTCCTTGGGGAAGGTGCGGACTTTCTCCACGAGCCTCAGGAACACCGTCCGGCTGTTGGAGAGGTGTTTGTGAGCCACGTCGGCCTTCTGCGAACGCATCGCCTTGACGTCGAGGCCGATGAAGCGGCCCGAGTCCGGATAGCCGCCCAGTTCCAGGACGCGGACCTGGTTGTACGCGCCGCGGAGGTTGGCCGCGCCGAACGTCTTGTCCTGGTCGAACTTCAGCCCGTTCTGGTCGTTCAGGTGGACGCTCCAAAGCTTGCCCATCGAGAGGGCGAAGGCCATCTCGTCGGATGGATCGAGCCCGGCGAGGATCGCGTGCGCGGTTTCGATCAATCCGCCCACCCGGCTGGGGTCGATCGCCTTCTGGGCCAGGGCCAGGGCGTGGCCGATCGTGGGGATGTAGGCGTGATCCATCGGCTCGTTCGGCTTCGGTTCGATGGCGATCTCGGCCTGCTTGTCGTATTCAAGAGCGACGTTGATCGCGTCGAACAGATACTGCTGGGCCTGGATGGCGTTTTTCGACTCGCGGATATACGTCCCCTCCCGCGCAAGCCAGAGCACCCGGAGCCGAGTGCCCAGGGCATTGCCAATGTCGCAGCTTCGCTTGAGCCGCTCGATCGCCCAGGCGCGGCAGGCGGGGTCGTTTGACGTGAATCCGCCGTCGATGCCGCGCGGGTCCTCCCAGAGCCGCGGGGCCACGAACTCGGCCACCAACCCCTCGCCGTCGAGCATCGACTTGACCGCCGCGGCCTTCCTGGAAATCTCGTCGGGCGACAGGCTCTCCATGTCCGGCACGGCATCGTCATCGTGAAACTGGACGGCGTCGAAGCCGAGTTCCTTGTACCGCTTCAGCTTCTTGGCGAACTCGATCGTCGGCCGCACTGTCGGCCCGAAGGGGTCCGCGCCCTCGTGAATGTTCCAGGGTCCAAATGAGAAACGGTATTCCGCGGCCATGAAGATCTCCTTGTGCTGGCTCTGGAAGAGCGATGCGAAGTGGTTCTCAAGGTAAGCGGACAATATGCCATCCGCACCCCGAATTGTCAACGAACCGGTGCCGGAATTGCGGCCCAACGGTCCCCCGAACGTGACAAATGCCCTGCGCCGCTGTATGCTCGGGCTGTTTGCCGCTCTGCCGCACGGCCCGACCTCGTTCTCAAGCTCCAGCTTGAGGACGCGCCAGTCAGCGCCGCAGGCCGCCCTGCGGCGCCAACAAATCCAGCCAGGACCACTCAGATGAAAAGACTCGCCCTTGCCGTAGCCTGTCTGCTCGGCGCGATCCTGCCCACTGCTCCCGCCGCCGAGCCAACCGACTGGCTCCACCACGCCCGCTGGGGCGTGATGACGCACTACCTGGGCGCGCCGCCCAGCAGCGCGGGCGGAGCGGAGTTGACCGCCGAGATGTGGAATCGGCAGGTCGATGCGTTCGACGTCGGCGGCCTGGTCGATCAACTCGCCTCGACCGGCGCGGGATACCTCCTCTTCACCATCGGCCAGAACTCGGGGCATTACTGCGCGCCCAACGCCACCTATGACAAGATCGTTGGGACCAGCCCCAGCAAATGCTCGCGCCGCGATCTGGTCGCCGATCTTGCCAAGGCCCTTAAGGCGAAGGATATCGCCCTGATGGTTTACCTGCCCAGCGGGGCGCCGGCCGCGGACCCGCTCGCCCGAAAGATGCTCGGTTGGCGCTGGGGCCGGCCGGGTGGATGGCAATTGCCGGGCGAACCGGTGGGCGGGCGGCTGGTCGAGTTCCAGCGGAACTGGGAGGCGGTGATCCGCGAGTGGTCGCTCCGCTGGGGCAAGGATCTGGCCGGGTGGTGGATCGATGGCTGCTACTTCGCCGACGAGATGTACCGTTTCGACGACGAACCCAATTTCGCCAGTTTCACAGGAGCCCTGAAGGCTGGAAACCCCGAGGCAATTGTCGCCTTCAATCCGGGCGTGCGCGTGCCTGTTGTGGCCCACACCCGGTACGATGACTACGCGGCCGGTGAAGTCGACTTGCCGAAGCTCGCCAAGGCCATCGAGTCCTGCCCCGGCCGCTGGCTGGAGTGCGAGGGAAGCAACGTCCAGCTTCACATCCTCAGCTTTCTCGGCACGAGCTGGTGCCGCGGCGATCGGCCGGCGCTGCCCGATGAAGAGATCGTCGCCTACACCAAAAGCGTTGCTGACAAAGGCGGCGCAATTACCTACGACGTGCCGATCCAGACAACCGGCCTGATCCCGCAAGCGTTCGTCGAGCAACTCCGGGCCGTTGGCCAGGCCATGACAGTCCGATAACAAGGTGATTCTGAAGGAGAGACCCGTGATGCGAGCCAATGAGAAACGGGCGGCGATCTTCGGCGCACACGCTGCGACCTTGCACTGGCAACGAACCGCTGATTTTTGTCGTGGTTCGCTTCAATAGCAAGGAGGGGCAGCATTCCGCCGCGCCCCGACGATCGCCCGGATGAGCAATGATCGCCGGGCGGCAATGGATTCCCTCGCCAATCGGAGGACGCACAGCTCCCAGGTCGTCCCTGGTCGAGACTTCCTCATGCGTCGATGTATTCAGCAACCGCCGAGGGTCCCGGAATCTCAAGCCCATCCGCTTTGGGTCACCATCAGCCAGCCGTCCTCTTCAAGTATACGTAGGACTTCACGAACCGTCGCGCTCTACCTCGAATTGGTCCCACACGTCTCGGGTGTGGTGGCCTCCGCTGGAATGCGTGATTGAAGTCATCCTCTTGATTCGCGGCTCCCCCCCGGTTAGGCTCAGTCCTGCCGGAGGAAATCCACCTTCGATTAACCCAGGAGTCCCATGATGACGACACGACGCACTTTTCTAAAATCGTCGGCAACGGCGGGAATCGCCGCCTTTGCGGCGCCGGCCGTGGCCATGAATGTCCGAGGGGCCAACGAGCGGATTCGCGTGGGCCTGGTCGGCCTCGGCGGCCGCATGCGATCGCACATCGGCAGCCTGACGGTCCTTTCACAGCCGGAAAACGTCGAGATCGCGGCGATCTGCGATTGCGATCAGACCAAGCGCGACAATGCGGTCAAGGCTTATCCCGATCTGGAGGGTTTGAAGCTCAAGACGTACAGCGAGCAGCGCAAGCTCTTCGATGACAAGGACATCGACGCGGTGAGCTTTTCGACCCAGGACCACTGGCACGCCTTGCAGACGATCTGGGCCTGCCAGGCCGGCAAGGACGTGTACGTGGAAAAACCGCCCACCTGGTGCATCTGGGAAGGCCGGCAGATGGTCAGAGCGGCTCGCAAGTATGGCCGGATGGTGCAGATCGGCACCCAGAACCGCTCCACGCCGAACATCCGCGAGGGGATGCAGCAGCTCAAGGACGGGCTGATCGGCGACCTCTACATGGCCCGCGGCATGACCTACAAGATGCGCGGCAACCTCGGCAAGCACAGCCCGCGGCCCGTGCCCGCGGGGTTGGACTGGGACGCCTGGGTCGGGCCGGCGAAAATGGTCGAGTACAGCAACTTCCAGCACCGCCGCTGGTACTGGAATTCGAACTTCGCCAGCGGCGACGTCGCCAACCAGACGGTCCACGACATCGACAAGATTCGCTGGGGACTGGGGCTCGAAGATCACCCGATCACGGTGATGTCGATGGGCGACCGTTTCCCGCCGGGCGACGACGACGCCGCCGACACGCCGAACACCCAGGCGTTCATGTGCAAGTGGGCGGATCGCAAGGTCCTCGTGACATTCGAAATCCGCCACTGGTACACGAACTCGGAGGCCGAGATGCGCGACAAGTACCCGTTCGTGGCCGAGAACCAGTGCGTCGGCGAGATCTTCTTCGGCACGAAGGGCTACATGATCTTTCCCGACTACTCCAGCTACTACTCGTTCCTCGGTCCGAAGAACGAGCCGGGGCCGTTCAAGACCGCCGGCCAGGTTCGCGACGCGGTCTCCAGCAGCCAGTTGACGGACTGGCGGACCGAGAGCGCCCCGCACTTCAAGAACTGGATCGACGCGATCCGCAGCCGCAAGCACGAGGACCTCAACGCCGACGTGGAACAAGGCCACCTTTCGACGACGGTCTGCCACCTGGCCAAGATTTCCTGCCAGCTCGGCCGCAGCGTCCATTTCGACCCCAAAACGGAACGCTTCGTCAACGACCCCGAAGCCGACCGCTACCTCCGCCGCGACGTGTACCGCGCGCCGTACGTCATCCCGGAAGAAGTCTGAGAGCCAATCGCCCCCGGCGAGCAGCCCGCCGGAATCGTGCCAAGGCGGTGCCGGCTTCCTTGGGAGGGAAGCCGCACCGCCTTTTCCGCCTGCGCTTCCGCGCGCAATGGCCGCCAACGCGTGCCAGAGTGTCTATTGCTTCCCAGGCACAATCGCCCCATGCTCGTTGAGCAATTCCCGGATTTCATCCAGCGGCACGTCGAGGGCCGCCGCGTCCGCCCGGGCGGCCAGGGCCGCGGCGGCCCCGGCCGCCTGCCCCGTCGCCATGCACGTGGCCTGCACCCGGAGGGCCGAATTGGCCAGCCGGTCGCTGCTCACGCCGCGTCCAGCCGCCAGCAGGTGGCGGCTTCCCTTGGGCGCCAGGGCGCGGAGCGGCACCGTCGGAACGACCCCTTCGTCCAGATGCTTGGGCCGTACGCCGCTGGAGGTGTGCAGATCGACCGGATAGAAGGCGTGGCAGACCGCATCGTCAAACACCCGCCCGGAGACGTAATCTTCTACGGTCACGACCGTCTCGCCAAGAATTCGATAGCTCTCGCGGAACGAGGCCTCCGGCTGGAGTTTGGCAAGATGCGACGGTTTGCCGTCGGCCCGTTGTTTCCGGATCCGTTGGAGCACCGACCGGCGTCCGGTGAGATTCGCCTCGGTCCGCGTGACCGAGTTGGAGGAATCGGCCCCATGCACATAGACGGCCTGCAACGTCTCTCGGCCGGCCTGAAACTCGGCGCCCAGCTTATACAGCATTGAGCCGGGCTGAGTTTCATCCTCGCGCAACCGCTCGAACCCGGCCAGGCCAACCACGTCCGCGCCACCCGTGCAGTCGATCAGCTGGCGGCACGCGACGCGGCGGGTCGTCCCCGGTCCGACAACGTCCAGGGAACAACCCTTCGCGGATTCTTCGATCGCCAGGGGAAACTCGTAGTAACAGATTTTCACCCCCGCCGCCTGGCACGCCTCCTCGGCCAGGAGCGAATACAGAAACGGGTTGATCACGACTTGGTGACGCCAATGCTGGCGGCCGGTGGGGGTGGAAAAGTCGGGCAACTGGCCGCCGTCCATCTCCACGCACAGCCGCACCAGTTCCCAGCCGATCCCGGCGATCACCTGGCGGCCCCAGGCATGAAACAGGCCGGGGAAGCAGACGCCGCCGACCGTCATCGTCCCGCCCAACTCGCTGCCGCGCTCGACGAGCAAGGTCGACGCCCCGGCGCGGGCGGCTTGAATCGCCGCGATTATGCCCGCCGTGCCGCCGCCGACAACCACAACATCCGCGCTCGTCTCGATCGCGCCGCGCGCCGCCCGACTGGCATCCGCCAAGGGTCGTGAACCGTCTTCTCCTCGCGCCACCGAACCGGCCGCCAGGCCGGCGCCGGCCGCAACCGCCTGCTGCAAGAACTGGCGGCGCTGCTGACGGGAATCGTGGATCATCGTTTCGTCCTTCTTCGTCAGTTCGAATGATTTGTGAAGACTGTTCACGTGCCTCCCACTCAGCGTTTGGCACCGTCGTCTTTGAGGTCGAGGTCAATCTGCGTCTCCGGCATCGTCACTTCCTGGGTGAGCGTCGAGTTGACATTGTAGCTGGGCGGTATCGACTCCTCAAAAATTTCAAGCGTCGGGCTATTCGGTACGTCCTCGAATTCCTTACGCGTCCCGACTACCTTCGGGGAGCGGACTTCTATCCGTTTTGGGCCGGGCGGGACGAGGACGGAAAACTCTCCGTTCGCGATCTCGCCACCAGCCGTGGCCCCCTTGCCATCCGTGGGCAAGAAGGTGATGGTTCCTTTTTCCAGGGGGCTCCCGGCGAACGTCACCACTCCGTGAACCTTGGCCATCGGAACCTTGTCGCCTCCGCAACCCATCAGAGCCACGGCTACGACTGCTCCCGCCCACGTCGAGAGGGCAATCAACGACCTTCGATATCCCATGCTGCTACTCCTTTGTCGTCGGACCTCGCGAAAACCACTCCGTTACGGAAGCGAGAGCGACTCGCCGCCGTTCATGCTCCCAGCGGCACGCCACAACTCCAAATCGACCGTGTCGGAGACAAACCGGACCGAGCCGTCAGCCAGGAGCACGTTGACGCCGCCGGGGTGCTGGCTCCGCGCGGTAAGATGCCGTTGGGTGCCGACCACACAAGGCATGCCAGGTAATGTCGTGGTCGATGCGCCGCACTGCGACCCCACATCAGCCGCGCTGGAATTTGGCGACAGCACCGTCATAAACCGGCAGGTCGGCCATTTCGGGTCGTCATTCAATATCTGACCACGGGGATCTTTCTCATCCACGGCGACTTTGCGGCGAACCTCCGACATAAGCATGGTGTTTGAAGTCCCATCGACGATGGCGGAAAAGTTGACAGAGCGGGGCTTGCTCTCGTCGTTGCCTGTCGAGCCTCCGTACCCAAAGGGCGCGGCCCCGCGCCCGTCTGTGGGCCCTGTACTGGGAATAGTCCAATTGCCCCAGTTGACGTAGTAGTTTCCCAGGGCGAGCGCGGGACCCGTGCCATTGAAGTGCAACGCGCCCGAGTCGGAAGGGCACAAATAGTAGGGGATGGAACGGTCCACCGGACCTTGCGCCGCGCCCGCAGATACGTGGCACGAATTCGGTACTAAATACCAATGCAGATTCGAGTCATAAGCATCGTAAAGTGACGTTTGCTCCATGAAAGGCCACAGCGACACCACGAACGTGTGACGCGGCGTGTTTGCGGCCGCGAACGGCAAAGTCTTCATCGTGTCGTGGTAGTTGTGCATCCCCAACCCCCATTGCTTGAGGTTGTTCGTGCACTGTGCCCGCCGCGCGGCCTCCCGCGCGGCCTGAACGGCCGGCAACAGCAAAGCAATCAAAATGCCGATGATGGCGATGACCACCAACAGTTCTACGAGAGTGAATCCAACTTGTTTTCTCATATAACGACCTCCAAGAACTCGGTATGGAAACCTGCCCGCTCTTCTGTTCTCGATGTGCTGACTCCGGGGAGGAGCTTCAGGTCGGGGCCTGCGGCGCAGTCGAACCCGTAACTAAGAGCGGCTTTTCGCTCTAACCACGCAATCCAGCATTGTAACTCTAGCAACCGCAGTCGCAAAGTGCTGAGCGGCACGGAAAAGCGGATTTCGCAGGTTTCGCTGCGATTCTCTTGTCTGGGTTGCGCCCTGGGGTGGTGAAAAGTCCGCCCGTCAGCAGTCCGTTGCGTTTCCCGGTTCTGTTCCGAAGAAGATCGCTGTCTCTCGCCCGCTGGAACAAGACCGGCAACCACTCCGTCCTCCGGTTTTCACCATCCGAGTCGCGCCCTACTTCTCCTAGGGGGTTCGCACCCACGCGGAGATGTGTTTGCTAGTCAGTGTTTTTCCCAGCGACTCGAGCCGATCTGATGAGTGGACTGCAACCTCCGCCCAGGTCCGCTGTGACTCTCAACAAACCACTCAAATCGGGAAACCCTATGGCAGCCTCTGGGCGTCATTAGATCTGGGGTTTTGCGTTATATCTCGCGGATGACGAGTTGGTTGCCAGTCGATCTTGGCTGGAAATCTGATGGACGCTCTTCGCAGCATCGCGGTCAGATCGTCACCGCCCGTCTGCCCGCCTCGCATCCATGCTGCGGCTTCACGTGCGAGCACGTAAGGAGCCTGGTCGCCGGGCCCCCAACGTCTCCTTTTCCTCCGGTTCACTGCGTCTTTGCCGCAAAATGATACCGGCCCGGCGAGACTTCCAGCATCGCGCGATCCCCGACCAGTCGCAGCGGTTTCGCCTTGCCCTGGGCGAGCGGCTTGCCCGACTCGGTGACGGAGTTGATGTCGCGGGCCGGGATGAGGATGATCGCTGTCGTCTTGGCGGGGATTTCCACGGTCAGTTGAAATGTTGGCCCGACTTCCGCACGCGCAAACACGGGGCCCCATGGCGTCGGCGTGCGAGCCTCGGCCCACTTCAGCCCCCCCAGACGCGGGCAGATCTGCAACTCCGTCCAGCCGGGGGCGAGCGGTTCGATGCCCATCAGCTTGCGTGGGAGAATATTCGCCGGAGCAGCGCCCCAGGCGTGGTTCCAGTCCTGATTGGGCTTGTACTTCGTGTCCCATGCCTCGAGCGTGATTGTCGTGCCGACATGTTCGACCATGTGGGTCCAACTGCGGTCTCCCGGCGCGGTCATCAGGGTGATCGCATGCTCCGCCTCGCCGGCGTCGAACAACGCGTCCATCAGGAACTGCGCCCCATAGACGCTGCACGCCATGCCGCGGCCACGCACGAATTGCGTCACCCGAACGCGACGGTCTGGCGGCACCAGCCCGAATGCCAGCGGAAACATGTTCGCGTGCAGCGAGCTGTGCCGGCTCCCCTCGCCATCCAGGTAGAGGCCGGTCGCCGGGTCGAACAGTCTCTCGTTTATCGCCCGGGCAACTCGCGCCGCCGCGTCGCAAAACCGTTTCTCGTCATCGGGCTTGCCCAACGCAGCGGCGATCCGCGACATCCGATCCAGTGCACGGGCATGAAAAGCATTGACCACGGTATTCACCGGGCGCATGTCGTACTGATCGCGCTCGCCCAGCGGCCAGTCGACGATGTCGCGGATCGCCTTGATGTGAATCGCCCGGCCGACCGCCTCCGGCAGTGCGCCCTTCGGGATGGAAATCAGTCCATCGGGCCGGGCCAGGGCGAGCAGGGTCTTCGCCTCCAGGTCCGCGTAGAAGGTTCGCAGGCTCGCCGGGTCACCGCTGAACAGGTAGTCTTCCCAGGCGATCAGAACGGAGAAGAGGATCCATTCCGTGGGCCAGGTGGGGTGCCGGATCAGGTGCTCGTGCGTGTACCGGGGTAGGCTGACAT
>LSQX01101023.1_pt1 | contig 13468 bp, 11 predicted proteins | sample 654561 | NCBI WGS metagenome assembly LSQX01 (sample SAMN04489861, study PRJNA283612) | anaerobic digester metagenome | isolation source: 4 biogas reactors fed with cattle manure at either 37C or 55C with and... | place: Denmark: Kongens Lyngby | collected 2014 | reverse complement strand
GGGTTATTCAGCAGGCCCTAAGTATGCATTTGATTTTTTTGACCAAAAAACGGAAATCAGTGTTTGGAAACACAAAAAGTGTGGATTTTTACAAGCGGAAAAGCGCGAATTCTCAAAATAATCCACCTTTTTCTGAATGACTTTTGAAAAACACGGTGCTATGCTTGGGTCAGACGGAACGGGTGAAAGCAGAAGACAGTTTGAGCGATAAGTCGCTTTGTTTTCTGTTTCATCCTTCAGAGCAAAGATGGGAGAGATGGCTATGGCAAGACCGGAAAGGATGCAGGGAGGCAGCGCCATTCAGAGCGCCTTGCCCCGGAAAAAGGGTTTCCTGTACGAATTGAAGCGAAACAAAATCCTATTTGTAATGCTGATTCCCACATTTGTCTATTTCCTGCTTAATAGCTATATGCCTATGGTTGGCGTATATTTCGCCTTCACCCGGTATAACTTCCGCGACGGCCTGTTTGGAAGTCCGTTTGTAGGGTTGGAAAACTTCAAGTTCCTCTACAAATCCGGAAAGCTGTTTTCACTCACAGCCAATACCATCGGGTACAATGTCGCTTTCATTTTGATTGCCAATGTGCTGCAGGTGGCGCTGGCGATCATCCTGAGCCGGCTTAGCAGCAAGCTTTTCAAGCGCATCACCCAATCGGTGATCTTCCTGCCTTTTTTCGTTTCCTATGTTATCCTCAACGTCATTGTGTATAACATCTTCAACTACGAAGTTGGCTTCCTCAACGGCGTTCTGGGCAGGCTGGGTATGGAACCCTATAATGCCTACGGCGAGCCGGGAATCTGGCGCGTTCTGATGGTGATCTTCTATGTATGGAAGAACCTTGGATATGGCATGGTGGTGTATCTGGCCACAATCGCCGGCATCAGCAACGATCTGTATGAAGCGGCGGAAATTGACGGCGCGAATGTAATCCAGCAGATCCGCTGGATCACCATTCCGCTTCTGTTCCCCACATTTGTCATCCTGCTGATGTTCGCTCTGGGCCGCATCATGCGCGGTCAATTTGACCTGTTCTATCAGATCATTGGCAACAACGGCGTGCTTTATGAGGTAACCGACATTCTGGACACCTTCGTCTTCCGTACTCTCAAGCAGGACTTTGACGTAGGCATGAGTACGGCTGCCGGCCTATTCCAGTCAATCGTTGGCTTCTTTATCATTACCACTGTCAATACGCTCATCAAGCGCAAGGACGAGGCCTATGCCCTGTTCTGATTAGGAAAGGAGGGAAAAGACATGAAAGCAACCGTGGTTTCCAATAAGATCCGCAAACCCAAATCGCAGATTGCCTTTGAAATGTTTGGTTATTGTGTGATCGTTCTGGTCAGCATCTTCTGTATCTTCCCCCTGGTGCTGATCGTGTCAGGCTCGCTTACGGAAAACTCCGTTCTGATGCGCGAGGGCTACAAGCTCTGGCCTGCAGAGTTTTCCACAAGCGCCTATAAGCAGCTGTTTGAGTATCCGGAAGGCATCATTGCCGCCTATTCCAACACCATTGTGATCACCATTATAGGCACGGCGCTGGGACTGTGGTTCATCACCATGACCGGCTATGTGCTTCAGCGCAAGGATTTCCGTTACCGCGGCAAGATTTCTTTCCTGATTTACTTCCCCACGATCTTCAGCGGCGGTCTGGTTCCGTGGTACATGATGCTGTCGAGGTACCTTCACTTCACCAACTCCTGGGTTTCCCGTGTGTTTCCCCTTCTGATGACGCCGTTTCTCATTATTCTGATGCGTACGTTCATCTCTACCTCGGTGCCCGGTGAAATTATCGAATCCGCCAAAATCGATGGTGCCGGAGATTTCAAGATCTACTACGCGATCGTACTGCCTGTAATCGGACCTGCGCTTGCCACGGTCGGACTGTTCCTGGCACTGGCGTACTGGAACGATTGGTATAATACCTCTCTCTTCATTACCAAAAAATTGATGTACTCGCTGCAGTATTATCTGTATGATATGCTTAACAGCGCGCGATTTGCACAGGAGATGGGTATTTATACCGGCGACATTCAGCTGCCCACCGAATCCATCAAAATGGCGATGGTGGTGGTTGTCACCGGTCCAATCATCTTCCTTTACCCCTTTGTCCAGCGCTACTTCGTGACCGGCATCACCGTAGGTTCCGTAAAAGGATAACGTTCATCACACAACAGAACAGGAGGAAAATGATCATGACACGCAAAATACTCAGTGCTTTGCTGGCTCTGATGATGGTGCTGCTTACCGGCATCCCGGCTCTGGCTGCGGACGACATGAGCAAGAAGGTCGACATTACCATGTGGATGACCGGCTCCAGCTCTCCCCGCGATTTCGATCTGGTAGCTTCCGAACTGAGCAAGAAGTTCGAGCAGGATCTCAACTGCACGCTCAACTTCAACCTCTTCAACGACTCCAACTCCTCTCAGCGCATGACGCTGATGCTGTCCTCCGGCGAACCCATCGACCTGATCTACAGCGCAAACTACCTGGGCTATGCCAACTTCGCTCACCGCGGCGCCTACATGCCGCTGGAAGACATCCTGCCCGAAGTCGTTCCGGATCTGTGGAACTATGTTTCCGAAGAGTTCTGGGAGGCTGTGAAGGTTGACGGCCATATCTACATGATCCCCTGCATGTGGCCCGAATACGTTCCCTACGGCTTCCTGTGGCGCGAGGACCTGCGCAAGCAGTATGACCTGCCCGTTCCCGTTGACTTCGAAACCATCGAAGCTTACATGGCCGGCATCAAGGCCAACTGCCCCGATATGCAGGTAACCGGCGAACTGGTTTCCGCCTACAATCCTCTGGGCACCCACTTCACCACCTGGGAGCTGCTGGACGGCAAGTACCAGTGGGCTGACTACCGCGTACCCTATGGCCTCTACATCGACTACGCCGATCCTACCAAGGTCATTAACTGGTGGGAGTCTGACGAGTTCCGCGAGGACATGAAGATGTTCAAGCGCTGGGCAGAAGCCGGTTACTGGTCCAAGAGCGCTCTGGCGACCACCGAAACCAAGACCGACGCCTTCCAGGCCGGCAAGATCGCCTGCGACCTGGGCTACAACAGCCCCAGCGGATACGCAAACCTCGTTTCTACCCTCAAGAACTCTCATCCCGACTGGGAAATCGGCTGGCTGCCCTTCTACCGCATGAAGAAGCTTGCCACTCCCAACGACGCCACCCAGAACGGCTTCTCCATCCCGATCACTGCTGAGAACCCCGAGCGCGCTCTGAAGGTTCTGGAAAAGCTGATTCTGGACAAGGATTACTACCGTCTGTCCCATTACGGTATCGAAGGCGTGCACTACACCGTGTCTGAGGAAGGCTTCTATGAGTATGTCGGCGACGCCGCCTCCAGCGCCTTCCCGCGTGAGGGTTCCCGCCTGTGGGGCACCCGCAACACCGAGTTCATGCTCTACCCCGAAGAGACCGGCAAGATTCTGACCGAGCTCAACGAGGAGTTCTCTCACTACACCTATCCCAACATCTGGACCGGTTTTGACGAGGACTACACCGCCTATCAGGCCGAACGCGCTGCTGTGATGAACGTGCAGACCCAGTACCTGCCTGCCATCCAGGCTGGTCTGGTTGATGATGTGGATAAGGCGATTGACGAGTTCCTGCAGAAGATGTATGACGCAGGTCTGGAAACTGTGCGCAAGGGCTACACCGAGCAGTGGCTGGCCTATGTGGAGCGCAAGGGCATCCAGAAGACCGTTATCGCTGACTAAACATCCCATGTAAATGAATGGGGAGACCGGGCGGCACAGCTGGCTGCCCCGGTCTCCCGCTTGTGCTTGAAATGTGATATACAGACCATACATCAAAAATGGACAGGTGAAGATTCATGAAATGGTTGCTGACAAGGCCAAACAGCAGAATCTATGCCGCGCTGAGAAATGCGCTGGTCATTCTGGTTATCGTTGCCATTGCGTGCACAAGCTTTGTTTCCTATTACGTGAATCTTCAGTCCGTGCTGGATACGGCATGGCAGGATGACCTGCAGCTTTTGAAGGTGCACAGCGGTCTCATGGCTTCGATGAAGGAGCTGGGATTTCAGATCGGACACCAGATCTATGCCGATAATCAAATTGCCAGTCTGCTTTACGGCACAAACCATTCCATTCAGGAGAAATATCTTGCGCATCTTCAATTAAAAACCTACCGCATGTCCTTACCATACATCGATTCCATCTATGTCTACAACGGCGCGAGCCGCACGCTTTCCATCGGTTCCCAGCATTCCAGCGGCGTGGACATCCCCTATGAGAAATTCGACAGCATCGATCCGCTCATCCGTCAGGTGGTGGAAAACGCCACCATTCAGGATCTGCTCAGCCCTTTCCCGCACATGATTCTCCACGAGGAAAGCTATATCCCGGATACCTTCTGCTACACCTTCGTCATCAGTGAGATCTATGGAATGGAGACGATCAAGCAGGCGGTTTTCATCAACTTCTCCGCCGGCTGGGTACAGCAGATTCTCAAGGAAGCAGCTGACAGCCCGTCCGAAACGCTGATGGTGGACGCAGACGGCAATGTCGTATTCAGCACAAGAGAAAAGCGGATTTTCCAGAACATCCGCGGCACAGAACTGTTTGCTCACATACAGGAAGACCATCTGCAAAAGCAGTTTATGGTCTGTGAAATTGACGGAGAAAAGCATGTGCTCACGCTGCTTCCGCAGGATGAGAGCGGCTGGTACTACGCCAGACTTACGCCCTACAACGTGGTGCGGCAGGGCAGCTTCCGCAGCCTCAAACTGATGCTCTCCATCGACGGGGCTCTGCTGCTCGTCTATGTCATTCTTTCGCTGATCGTATCCAAGCGAATCTATTTCCCCATCGACTTCATGAGCCGTCAGCTCAGCGACGTACAGACAACCGTTCAGCGCAAGCGGCTTTTGCGCAAACTGCTGCTGGATACATCGGTTTCCGAACAGCACGAGGAACTGGTGGAAGAAGCGCGGCAGGCGGATGAAGAGCTCAGCTGTTCCGCTGCCTATCATATGTTGGTGATACACATCGACAAGTACAACCGCTTCTGCAACACCTATCCGCTGCACGAGCGTGCCAGACGCATGCAGCTGCTCATTGAAATCGGCCGCGATGTGCTTGACGAAAGCTTCGGCATCCGTACGCTGGAATTGGGCGAGGGCAGCAACATTGTATTTGTGCTCACAAGCAGGGAAAACGAGAGCATTTCGCCGGAAAAATGGAAGAAGTACCTGCACAAGATGCGTCAGCGCTCTCTGGAGGAGGCTTCCATCAAATTCAGCTGCGCCGTCAGCCAGCAGGGCAACCACATTGGTGAATTGTCTGCGCTCTATCACCAGGCACATAACACACTCAAATACCGCATCTTCTCTGGCGGAGAGGCTACGCTGTTTGCCTCGGATATCCAGAAGTATGACAACAAAAATTACACCTATCCTGAGAAAATCGAAGAGCGCATGATCAGCTGCATCATGAGCGGCGACAACACCGGCGCCCGCGCCTGCGCCAATGAAATTCTCTGGAGCATCCAGGAACAGCCGTTTTTGTCCATCAATCTAATGCTGAGCAAGCTGACGGTGGCGCTGATGACGACCATGCGAAAGACTGAGGTAGGCAATTTTGAATTTCCTGCCGAGCTTCGCGAGACGCTGATGGTAGCTGCTTCTCTGGAAGAAATCGACAGCTACGAAACCACGGTACGATATTTTGATTCCGTAATCGAACAGATCTGCATCAGCCTCCATGACAAGCGCGATACGCGCCATGCGGAACTGGCCGAACGTATCAACGAACTCATCGACAAAAACTATATGAACCCGGACTGCAATCTGTCCTTCCTGGCACAGAAGATCAATATGTCCCCGTCCTATATTACAAGGCTTTACCGCAGCCATACGCTTAAAACCATTCCCGATACCATTACCGAGGTACGCATGGCGGCTGCCCGCAGACTGCTGAAGGAAAAAATCACCCTGTCCATCACAGAGATTTCTCAGCAGGTGGGCTTCTCCTCCGTATCCTATTTCTCCAAAACCTTCCGCAAAGAACACGGAATGACTCCCAACGAATACAGAAACCGAATCGATCAAGGAGAGTGAATTGCTTGGACGCCCTCGCACAACGGCAAACAAACCTGAAACGGGTCAAAATTACCTTCTCAATCATCTTTTTCCTTTTCATGGGCGTCAGAGCCATTTTTACGCCCTTTGTGACCATCTATCTGGAAGAACGCGGCCTGTCCGCCGATCTGATCGGTCTGGTCAGCGGCATCAACTCCTTTGCCATCATCCTGTCTCAGCCTGTCTGGGGCGTACTGGCGGATAAAATCCGTTCCACCAAGAAAACACTGGTGATCTGTATCGTGGGTCAGGCGCTGTTCGCGCTGGCGCTGATCTTCACCACTGACTTTTTCATGATCGCCATCGGCTTTTCCCTCTACACCTTCTTCGCTTCCACGGAAGGACCTCTCATGGACGTATGGGGTCTGACAAGCGTGAAGGAGGCCGGCGATCCCAATGGTCTGGGCAGTCTGAAAACATGGGGCTGCGTGGGCTATGCCATTGCAAGCGTATCCGCAGGTCTGTTCGTGGCCGGGCGCAAGGCCAGCGACCTGCTTCCTGTTTTTGCTGTCCTGCTTTTGTGTCTGGCGGTATTCATGTACACGGTCAAGGCCGGAAGCGGAGCCCAAGGTACCGGCAAAGCCGCCAGCTTCAAAGAGCTGCAGCTGGGACGCATTGTCAAGGATAAGGCGTTTCTTGCGTTTCTTGTCTATGTGTTTTTCATGCAGCTGGGACACCGCGCTACCTTTACCTTTCAGTCGCTGTACATGCGTACGCTGGGAGGCGAGATCTCGTGGGCGGGCTATTCCGGCGCCATGATGTTCGTCTCCGAAGCTATCATCATGGCTTTGGGCAAAAAAATGCTCAAGCGTTTCCGGCCGGTTACGCTGGTTATGGCTTCCTCCTTCGCTTTTGCCACATGGCAGTTCATCCTGCTTATGGCCACCAGTCCTCAGCAGGTGGTCATGGCCTGTCTGATGGACGGCCCTGCCTTTGCCCTGTTTACGCTGGGTACGCTGTACTATCTGGATGAGGTGGCGCACAAGGAAATCCGCACCACCTATCAGACGGTGGCCTACGGCGTGTACTACGGTCTCAGCGGCGTGGTTGGCAACGTAGTGGGCGGCGCGGTGATTGGCGCTTTCGGCTATAAGGCAATGTACGGTCTTGGCGTTGGCATCACGCTCACGGCCACGCTGGTCTATTTCCTCTTTACCCGTTTTTATGCCAACAGGAGGGCAAACGCATGAAGAAATTTTTGTTTCTGGGCACCAAGGTTGCAGCGTATCACGGCTCTGCCGGCATCGATGAACAGGTCAGCCGCCTGCTCAAGGACGAGTGGGAAATGACCTATGCCGAGGATCTGGCGTTGTTCACTCCGGAAGGACTTGCGCAGTTTGATATGGTCATTTCGTATCTGGAGTTCAACAAAGAGCGTGTGATTACTGACGAACAGGCCAATGCGCTGGTTCAATTCGTGGAAAACGGCGGTACGCTCATGGGATTCCATAACGGCATTTCTCTTCAGACGCATCCCAAACTCCACCAGCTCTTCGGCGCTCGCTTCTGCGGCCATCCCTACTACGAGGCCATGCCCATTCTGCCCTACCGGGTGGTCAAGCAGCATCCTCTGACCGAAAATGTGAACACCCTTCCCTGGGTGTCGCCCGACGAGCCCTACCGCTTTGAAATGATTGAGGATGACAAGGAGATTTTCCTTGTGTACGACTACGAGGGCCGCGAATGGCCTGCCGCATGGTACCGCCATGTGGGCAAGGGAAAGGTCATCTACTTTGCCAACGGACACTGCCGCTGCGCGTTCTACACCGAGTTTTACCGTCTGATTGTAAACGCAGCCCGCTGGGCGCTGCAAAAGTGATGCAGAAAGGAGCAAAACCATGAAAACCGTATTTGTCACCGGTGCAGACCGCAACATCGGTCTGGCAATCGCGCGTGAATTTTTGAAGCGCGGATGGTTTGTATATGCAGGACGCTACATCATGGATCTGGGCTATCTGGAGGAACTCAAGGCTGAGTATCCTGAAACGATGGAAATTGTGGACGCCGATGTATCCAGCAGAGAGTCCCTTCTTGCCGCTGCGGAAACGGTGAAGGCCAAAACCGGCACGGTGGATATGATTGTCCACAACGCCGCTGCCTTTGGCGATCACACTGCCGAGCCGGACTTCAGCCGCTTCTGGATTCCCTATAACGTCAATGCCATCGGCGCCATCCGTCTGGTGCAGGCGTTCCTGCCGCTGATGCAGGAGGGTATGAAGCGTCTGTGTTTCGTATCTTCTGAAGCCGGCGTGGTGAGCGTTGCCCACCGAACCGAGGTATCCAGCTACTGCATGTCCAAAACTGCACTGAATATGGCGCTTCGTCTGATGTTCAACCATCTCCAGCCCAAGGGCTACACCTTCCGCCTGTTCCATCCCGGCTGGGTAAGGTCGGCCAAGGACGGCCGTCCTGCGCGCGGCGGAAAGTTTGAGCCGTGGGAAGCCGCCTCCAGCGCGGTGCCTCAGTTTATTGAGGACAGGGACTGGGAGGACCGCATGGTGCTCATCGACAACGAAGACGCGGCGTGGCCGTTCTGACGGGAGGGGGAAGCAATGATGAAAAATGTCGTTATCGTAGGCGCTTGCGATCACGTTGGCGCAAGGATTGCTGCCGATCTGGAAAAAAGAAACTGCAAAGTGGAACGCGTGCTGCTTCAGGGTCAGATTGGCGAAGGCATCGTGCTGGATCCCATGAGCCATGAAAGCTGCAAAGCTGCCGCTGAAAATGTGGCGCAGAAGATGCCCGAAATCGATATGTTGATCCTCAATATCGATGGCACCGACCCCGGCGACAGCGCAACCATTCTGGATGAGCTGAATGATCAGGAAATGATCCGCGCCTATGAGTACAACGCAATCGGCCCCATGCGCGTGCTGTATTCCTTCCGTCCGCTGCTTGAGAAGGGCGAAGGCAAGCGCGTATGCTTTGTGACCACAGCGGAGGGATCAAATCATGCCTGTTATGAATGCGGCGGTTTCGGCAGGCACATGTCCAAAGCTGCTTTGAACATGGCGGTCAATCAGGAATTCAATGGCATGCGCCCCCAAGGCTATACCATGCGCATGTACTGCAAGGATCTCAGCGCGCCCAAGGAGCAGCAGGGCGCCTATGCGGCGGAATATTTCCTGCGCAGCCGCAGCTATGAGATTGAATCCTACAAGCATTCCGATGAAAACCGTCTGGTCCTTCGCGACGCCTATGCGCGCGAGCTTCCGTGGTGACGGCTATGGAGATCGTACGAACGCTTACCGGCAGAGTGCGCGGCCTGTATGAGGACGGCATGTGGGTTTACCGGGGGATTCCCTTTGCGCGTGCGCCCGAAGGTGAGCTGCGCTTCCAGCCTCCTGTTCCGCCTCAGCCGTGGCCGACTGTGCTGGACGCCACACGCGACGGCATGCGTCCTTGGCAGAAGCCTGCTCCGTGGGTCACGGACGCTGACAGCCACGTTTATGGCGAGGATTGCCTGAACCTGAATGTCTGGACGCCTGCTGTTGATGGAAAGAAACGGCCGGTGCTGGTGTATTTCTTCGGCGGCGGACACTTTGAGGGTTCCAATTGCGAAGCCGGTTTGGTTGCCCAGCCTCTTTTGAAGAATCAGGACTGCGTGATGGTCACGCCCAACTACCGCGTGGGTGCGCTGGGGTATCTGTATCTGGCACATCTGCTGGGCGATCAGTATGCCGACAGCGGAAACCTCGGTCTGCTGGATCAGATTGCCGCGCTGAAATGGGTGCAGGATAATATCCGCCAGTTCGGCGGCGACCCTGATCAGGTGACCATCATGGGGCAGTCCGCAGGCGCAAAGTCCGTGGCCTGCCTGCTGGCGTCGCCTATGGCGCAGGGGCTGTACCGCCGCGCGATCCTCATGAGCGGCGGACTGCAGTGTATCAAGGACGTTCAGACAGAAAAAGCGCTGACCGGCAATTTCCTGCATGCCGCCGGGCTGCAGGAGAACGAAGCGGCAGCTCTTTTGAATATGTCTCCTGAAAAAATCCGCGATGCACAGGAAAAGGCCAATGATGTATACTTCAAAGCCGAATCCTACGGCACAACCGCGGATGGTCTGACGATTCCTGTTGATTTTGAAAAAGCTCTTTTGAAACGCCGTCTGGACGGCGTGGACATCCTGATGGGCCACACCCTGCAGGAGCTCTATCTGCGTCCGGATGCAGACAAAACACCGCTGAGCGATGCAGAAATGCAACATCGGATGCAGTGGAAATTCGGGCAAAACGCACAGCGGGTGATGGAAGTCTATCAGAAGCGCCTCAAACTCGACGGTTTCGAGAAGGCCTATGGCGAAACCATGACCGAATACACCTATGTGCAGGCATACCAGCGTACCGCCCGCCTGTTTGCCCAATGCGGCGCGCATGTCTATCTCTACCGCTGGGATGCTCCCGGCGCGGCGGTTGCCAGCCATACGTCTGATCTGGAAACGCTGTTTGATATGCGGGATGATATTCATCCACATGCCGGCAATCGCCTGAAGGATCTTTTCACGCAGTTCGTCCGGACAGGTTCACCGCAGCTGGCTGCGCTTCCTTTGTGGGAAACCTGCAGCGAAAATGCTCTTCCCCAAATGCGGCTTGGCGATGACGCGGGCGTTGGCCTGATGACTGCAGAAACCATGGACCCTGCTTTCCCTCTTCAGGTCATGAAACTGGCTTAAAGATAAAGCGACTCAAAACTGACGGAAAGAAGTGTACGGCATGCTGGCAAATGAGCTGAAGCGCCATCTGACGGAAAAGATTCTTCCCTTTTGGGAAATGCTTGCCGATGAAAAATATGGCGGTTTTTACGGTTATGTGGACAAGGAACTGACGATTCATCCCGAAGCACACAAGGGCTGTATCCTCAACAGCCGAATCCTGTGGACCTTTGCCACTGCCGCCCGCATTCTGAATAACGAACGCTATCTTGCATCTGCTAAACGCGCCTGCAACTTTCTGGAATCATTCGAAGACAAGGTAAACGGCGGCGTATACTGGTCTGTGACCCATGAGGGAAAACCGTTGGATCTGACCAAGCACACCTATTGTCAGGCTTTTGCAATCTATGGTCTGGCGGCGTATTCACGTGCCACCGGACTGAAAGAACCGCTGGACAAGGCGATGAATCTGTTTCAGAGCATTGAGGCCAAGTGCAGAGACGAAGGCGGATACGGCGAAGCGTATCAATATGATTTTTCGCCCGAAAGCAACGAAAAGCTGTCTGAGAACGGGGTCATGGCTGGCCGTACAATGAATACTCTGCTGCATGTGCTGGAGGCATATACAGAGCTCTATCGCGCCAGTGGATGTCCGGAAGTCAAAGAAGCAGGAGTCGGCTGCCTTGATATCCTTCTGAAGCGAATGTATCACCCTCAGAAGCGCCGTCTTGAAGTATTCTACGATGCACAGTATACCTCTCTGCTGGATATGCAGTCCTTCGGCCATGATATCGAAGCCTCGTGGTTGATGTGGGATGCTGTGCAGTGCCTGATTGTACCGGAAGAACAGGAACCATACCGGAAGATGTGCATTGCTTTGGCTGAGTCTGTATACGAACGCGCTATGACCGATCACGGCATAAAGAACGAAATGGTGAATAATGTGGTAGATGAACTGCGCGTCTGGTGGGTACAGGCCGAAGCGTTGCTGGGATTTGCCAATGCGTATGATCTGACCGGAAAAGAAATCTTCCAAAAAGCCGTTGATATGCAGTGGTCCTCCATTCAGCAAATGATCGTGGATTCACGTCGGAATGGCGAATGGTACTGGTCTGTTCATGAGGACGGCTCCCCGACCGACCGTCCCATCGTGGAGGAATGGAAGTGCCCTTATCACAACGGCCGGATGTGCCTTCGCATCATTGAGCAGGCACGCTGACTTTGTAGACAGGAGGTATGCTGATGCAGTCCCGCTCTTTTGCTTCCCTGATGGATGAGTATGAGCAGCTCATCCGCCATCCCAATCTAGAAAACAAACACTTTTATAATGGATTGTTCAAACGCTACGAAAATCCTGTTCTGACCAGAGAGCATATTCCGCCATTCTGGATGTATGACGCAGACTCTGCCGCCAATCCATTCATGATGCAGCGTCTGGGTGTGAACGCCACGATGAACTCCGGCGCGATCAAGCTGGGAGACAAATACTGTCTCGTCGTACGCGTAGAGGGCATGGACCGCAAGTCGTTCTTTGCTGTGGCGGAATCCGACAAGCCAACGGAAGGCTTTCGTTTCCGGGATTATCCTGTAATTCTGCCGGATACGTGCGCAGAGGAAACCAATGTATACGACATGCGCCTTACCCAGCATGAGGACGGTTGGATTTATGGCGTTTTTTGCTCCGAAAGCAAGGATGCCAAAAATGTGGATCTGTCTGCAGCTGTTGCATCAGCAGGCATCGTTCGTACAAAGAATCTGGAAAACTGGGAGCGTCTGCCTAATCTGATCACTCTCCGTTCTCCTCAGCAGCGCAACGTGGTGCTACATCCTGAATTTGTGGATGGCCAGTATGCCTTCTATACCCGTCCGATGGATGACTTTATCGAAACCGGCAGCGGCGGAGGCATCGGCTTTGGCTTGTGTAAAGACATCACCAACGCAGTGATTGATGAGGAGAAAATCATTTCCGCCCGCCGCTACCATACCATCACGGAAAGCAAAAACGGAGCCGGAGCGACGCCCATTAAATGTGATCGGGGATGGATTCACATTGCCCACGGCGTACGCAATACGGCTGCGGGACTGCGCTATGTGCTCTATGCTTTCATGACCGCCATCGACGATCCGGCGAAAGTCATCGCCGAGCCCGGCGGAATGCTGCTGGGCCCTATGGGGGAAGAACGTATGGGCGATGTGAGCAATGTTGTCTTTACAAATGGGGCCATCGCAGATTCGGATGGGAAAATCTATATCTACTATGCTTCTTCGGATACCCGCCTGCACGTGGCCGAAACGGATGTGGATCGTCTGTGTGACTATCTGCTCAATACGCCCGCCGATGCTCTGCGCAGCCCGGATTGTGTCAAACAGCGTTGCGATTTGATCCGAAAAAACCTGAAGCTGTTGGGCAGATGAATTCTGCCGCAAGCATGTCCTGTTATTGTTTTCCTGAGTTCGAATCTACTGTGCTCACCAATAGAAAACGCTTGAATTACAACAAATTGAGTGCTTTTACTTGGATATGGTAACGATTGTTCTGCCTATGTTGCATATTTGGTTGGTTAATTAGTGTCCCCTGAACAAGCAAAAACCTCAGCATTCACAACACTTCTCAGCGGTTTTCTGGTATAATTGGTGCAAGGAAAACCTTGAAAAACACGCAAAACCCTTGCACCTGACCAGGAGTGAAAGCATC
>LSQX01258602.1_pt1 | contig 13469 bp, 11 predicted proteins | sample 654561 | NCBI WGS metagenome assembly LSQX01 (sample SAMN04489861, study PRJNA283612) | anaerobic digester metagenome | isolation source: 4 biogas reactors fed with cattle manure at either 37C or 55C with and... | place: Denmark: Kongens Lyngby | collected 2014 | reverse complement strand
CAAAAGGTGTTGTTCGCCACTGGGTAACCAGCTCTTTCCCCTCGGGCGACCACCAGAACCACTCCGGCTTTGGCGTTTCTCCCATCCATTCCACTTCAATAGGTTTTGCCGCCGCAAGTTTGGGTTCCTGCAAAGTGCCCACATTTTCAAACCAGATTACTTTCCCCCAGATTGAATTTACAATCAAATCAGGCAGTCCGTCGTGGTTCCAGTCGGCAACAGAAAGCACGGTGTAACCCCATTTGGCTTCGGCAGGTCCCTGAATTGAGCCGTTTGGTCCTGCCATGATGCGAATCACTTCGCCGTCAGCTTCCAACAGTTTTGGCGCAGCCCAACGGGTTGGAGTGCCGCCTAAATTTTCGATGAAAGCGATATGCCCTGCCGTATTTCCCACCAAAATATCTTCACGCCCGTCTCCGTTCCAGTCAAAACCAAAAGGAGTAGCTAATGCGCCAAACTTAACATCATCCGCCTGCTGTTTAAAATACCTTGGTTGCATAAAAACGGGCATTCCGTCAATCACTTTTCCGGTATGTTCAATCAGCGCCACCCTTCCGTCTTCATCACCAACAATCAGGTCGGGCCAGCCATCGCCATTAAAATCGAATGCTACGGGAGTAATCATGCACAAATCCATGCGGATGAGCCGATCATTATTTGTCAGCGGGCGCCCCCGTTCAAAAAGTGGACTTTCAGGCGTGCCGACATTCTCAAAAAAAGTGAAACCATCGCGGAATTCCCCGCAAATCAGATCAGGTTTTCCATCTCCGTTAAAATCTACAAAGCTCGAAGAAGGTCTTCCGAAAACATCCAGTGCGGTACCGTCAACATTTAACAGCTGAACAGGCTGCGCATAGTCGGGTTGCTCATTGCTTCCCTTGTTCTCAATCAGATAAACATAACCGTGCAACGGACCGTTTGTCCATTGTCCCTTTTCGTTGTAGGCGTCATCCCAGCCGTAAAATTCCCGTCCCCGATAGGCGTGTTTTCCCCAAACGCCCACATCCACAAGCAAATCATTTATTCCATTTCCATCGAAATCAACAAATTTCCATTGATAGGCTCTGGTATTTATATCCTTAAAATAGAGCTCCTTAATATCGGGAGCATCAATTTTTTCAGGTTTCTCAAATGCTGAATTTTTAAAATCGGGATACCACATTCCGGGTGAAGTTACAACCGGCTCGCCGTTCAGGTAGGAAATATTCACATTCCTTTCGGCATCGCCAATGCGAACGGAAGGTTTATAGATTGGCAGGTTTGTTTCCGTGTCCATCACCCCGCTGTTTTCAAAAAAATAGACTCCGTTGTAGGGTGTGTCCGTGCAAACAACAACCAAATCGGTTAGTCCGTTGCCGTTAAAATCCATGGGAAGCGGCCACGCCCACAAGCCGACACCAAGATCAACCAGAAGACCGGGATTGTTGTAGGACAGGCGCTCCAATTGCTGTGCTTGCGCTCCCGGATTTACAAACATCATTAAAATCAAAAAAAGGAGTGGAAGAAAAACTTTTCTGTTCATTTTTAAATTTTTCAATCGGGTTACGATATATTAAACAAATTCGGCTCAAAGAGCATTTTTTATCCAAAAAAACAAAATGAATCCTATTTGGCAAATAAAACAACAGGAGACTTATCAAAACTATCGGAAAATTTATAAACACAGAAAATAAAATCTTGTGAAGTATCCCGATTTTCAGGAAAGAGAAAACCTGCAAAATCTTTTTTGATTTCTTGAAAAAGCATCTGCAGCACCTTTTACTATTTATTCTGGAGCCAATTCATCATTTTGAATTTATACGAATTGTCGTTACTTTTAGACCATTCAAAGCAGTCGTTCAAGTTCACAATAAAAATTAAAATCATGTATCTTCTTGGATTTGATATTGGGAGTTCTTCTGTCAAAGTCTCATTAATTGACGGGGAAACAGGCAATTCCACAGCATCTTCATTCTATCCTAAGGAAGAAATGGAGATAACCGCCGTTCGTCCCGGATGGGCTGAACAAGACCCGGAGCTTTGGTGGAAAAACCTGAAACTGGCGCTTCGGGAGGTGTTGCAGCGATCACAGGTAAATCCTGAAGCAATTGAATCCATCGGCATTTCCTATCAGATGCACGGGTTGGTGATGGTGGATAAAAACCGGCAGGTAATTCGTCCTTCAATCATCTGGTGCGACAGCAGAGCAACCGGAATTGGCAATCTGGCATTCAGTGAAATCGGCAAAGAGCGTTGCCTTGCCAGTCTGCTCAACTCGCCCGGAAATTTCACCGCATCAAAACTGAAATGGGTGAAAGAAAATGAACCTGCCCTGTTTGATAAGCTTCATAAAATCATGCTGCCCGGTGACTACATTGCCATGAAGCTCGCCGGTGAAATTCAAACCACAGTCAGCGGGCTCTCGGAAGGAATTTTGTGGGATTTTCAAAATAACAGCCTGGCAGAAATGCTTTTGAATCATTATGGTTTTTCTCCAGACATCATTCCTGAAATTGTTCCGACTTTTACTGTTCAGGGGCAGCTCACAAATGAAGCTGCTGCCGAATTGGGGCTTTCGCCCCGCACAAAAGTGAGTTACCGCGCCGGAGACCAACCCAACAACGCACTTTCGCTGAACGTGCTGAACCCGGGAGAAATTGCCGCCAATGCAGGCACATCGGGCGTTGTTTACGGAGTAAGCGATGAAATAAAATATGACCCGCAATCGCGCGTAAACACTTTTGCTCATGTGAACCACTCGGCAATTCAGCCACGATTGGGCGTACTGCTTTGCATCAACGGCACCGGAATTTTGAATGCCTGGCTGAAACGGATTGCCACACAAAACATGAGCTACAGCAAAATGAATGAACTGGCTGCCGCTGTTCCCATTGGTTCTGACGGGGTAACAATCTTGCCATTTGGCAACGGTGCCGAGCGGGTTTTGAACAACCGGGATATTGGTTCGGTGTTCGGCGGAATCAATTTTAATATTCACCGAAGTGAGCATCTCCTGCGCGCTGCGCAGGAAGGCATCGTTTTTTCTTTCAAATACGGCATGGATATTATGGAAAAAACGGGAATTCATGTTTCGGTTATTCGTGCCGGCAAAGCAAACATGTTTCTGAGTCCGGTTTTCCGGGAGACTCTTGCCGGAGTTACCGGAGCTGTCATCGAACTTTATGATACTGACGGCTCAGCCGGCGCCGCTCTCGGAGCAGGAATCGGTTCGGGATATTATGCTTCGGCAGAAGAAGCATTGGCAAACCTCAAAAGAACTGAGACCATCGAACCGGAAAAAGTAAGAATACCTCAGTATGCGGAAGCATACAATATATGGAAAAAGGAACTTAAAAAGCAGTTAAACAATCAGTAATCACTTATAAATCAGCAAAAATGGAAGTATTAATCGGAAACAAAGAGTATTTTAAAGGAATTTCTCAGGTAAAGTACGAAGGCACGGAATCAAGAAATCCGCTGGCTTTCAAATGGTATGACGAAAACAGGGTTATTGCCGGCAAAACAATGAAGGAACACTTTCGGTTTGCCGTTGCCTACTGGCACACCTTCTGTGGCACCGGCGAAGACCCGTTTGGTCCGGGCACAAAAGTTTTCCCGTGGGATGGAGCGGCGGATGTTATGGATGCTGCCCGGGAGCGTATGGACGCGGCATTTGAATTCATCACCAAAATGAATATCCCTTTCTACTGTTTTCACGATGTGGATGTTGTGGGCAACGGGACGGTTTTCGAAATTGAGAACCGTCTAACAAGAATGGTAGATGAGCTGAAGCAAAAGCAGAAAGCCTCAGGCGTTCAGTTGCTTTGGGGAACTGCAAATGTTTTTTCCAATCCACGATACATGAACGGCGCTGCCACCAATCCCGATTTCAGCGTGGTTTCCAATGCGGCAGTTCAGATTAAAAATGCCATTGATGCCACCATTGCTTTGGGCGGCTCAAATTACGTATTCTGGGGCGGGCGCGAAGGTTATATGAGCCTGCACAACACTGACACCCGCCGTGAAGTGGATCACCTTGCCCGCTTTTTGGGAATGGCGCGCGACTATGGTCGCAAACAGGGTTTCAAAGGCACTTTTTTGATTGAACCCAAACCGATGGAGCCGACAAAACATCAATATGATTACGACTCGCAGACGGTAATCGGCTTTTTGCGCCACTTTGGGCTCGATAAAGATTTTAAGCTGAATATTGAAGTGAATCACGCCACACTTGCAGGGCACACTTTTGCACACGATCTGCGCATGGCTGCCGATGCCGGACTGTTGGGTTCCATCGACGCCAACAAGGGAGACTACCAGAACGGATGGGATACCGATGAGTTTCCTACAAACATTTATGAAGTTACCGAGGCGATGTTAGAAATATTGCAGGCGGGCGGTTTTCAAACCGGAGGAGTAAATTTTGATGCCAAAACGCGTAGAAATTCCACTGACCTGGAAGATATTTTCATTGCCCACATTTCGGGAATGGACACTTTCGCACGGGCGCTCACCGTTGCTGATAAAATTTTGAATGAATCGGAATATTTAGGAATGCGTAAAAACCGCTACACTTCATTTGACTCCGGGAAAGGTGCCGATTTTGAAGCCGGAAAACTGACTTTGGAAGATCTCTGCACAAATGCCAGAGAAGTTGGTGAACCAAAACAGATCAGCGGAAAGCAGGAACTGTTAGAGCAGCTGATTAACTGGCATATCTGATTTTCTTATCTGCTAAAAGAATTTTCAAAAAAGCCCTGCAAAATTTGCAGGGCTTTTTTGGCAAGTTTCATTTCGGTTCCCAGTAGCATCTTTTGGGAGAAACAATAACTTCCTGTTCTTTAAGGGCCTTCATTGCCTTGTCCACATCTTTTTTGTCCAACCCGGATGCAGTTGCAATTTCACCGGCTTTTAAAGGTTTTCCGGCAGCCTTCATTGCTTCCAATACTTTTTCAGCGCTCATCTTCTCTCTTTTTAATCGTTAAACATTTTTCAAAAATAAAATCAAATTTCCACAACGGCAAATTATAACCGCCCGGAGTGGTTTCATTAATAAATTTGATAGAACAAAACATTCACTGATGAAAACGCTGCTCCGACTCCATCATATCTTCTAATATATCTTATAGCTAACTGGTAATCCATAAATTACAAAGTGTATTTTGATTTATATGATGTATTAAAAATAAATGCATATCCGCATGTTTGCTCCTAAGTGGGAGATTCCTTATGCTTCGCCTAATAGGCAAAGCTGCTACCGCCCAAAAATTCCCTGAGAAGTGATGTTGGCGGTATTTCCGTGTCGTTAATGGGTTTAAAATAGGATAAAAATTTCAGCAGCCGGCGTGCTTCCGTGTATTCATTCTGGTTTTCTAACACGGTTTCTAAAAGCGGCACTGCATATTTCTGCAATACGCCAAACTCATAGAGCGTAGCCGAATTAAACATGGCATCTGCATTTTCCTGATACGGAAAAATATTTTTCTCCTCTCCGTTTCTCACCGAGGGCCAGCGGGACAGGGTTTCCGCCGCTTTGTAATTTCTGTATTTACTGTCGCGAATAAGCCTGCGTATCAGTCGGTTATCCGAAGTGGAAACATAGGTGTGCTCATCCATTGCAATCTGGGTAAGCGCCGAAATAAATATTTTGAAGGTGTTTTTTTTGTCAATCATAGTCAAAAGGCGCGGATTCATTCCGTGAATTCCCTCTACAATAAGAATATCCTCTGAATTGAGCTGCATCCGGCTTCCGTTCATATATCTTTTGCCATATTGAAAATCAAAACGGGGAAGATTCACCTCTTTGCCTCGCATCAAATCGATAAGCTGTTCGTTAAAGAACTCAACATCAACAGCCTCCAGCGCTTCAAAATCGAAATTCCCGAACTTGTCGCGCGGAGTATGCTCCCTGTCAACAAAATAGTCGTCAAGTGAAATCTGGTACGGACGCAGTCCGTTTACAGCCAACTGCACGCCAAGCCGTTTGCTGAAAGTGGTTTTCCCGGACGCCGACGGACCGGAAACCAACACCACGCGCACATCTCCGTTTCTGTCATGAATTTCATTCGCAATTTCAGCAATTTTCTTTTCATGCAGCGCTTCGGCAACCTTAATGATATAGCCGTCCTTTTTTTGCTGAACAAACTCATTGAGATCGGCAACAGTGTTCACCTTCATAATTTCAGCCCAGCTTTTGCGCTCCTGAAAAACATCAAACAACTTTCCCAAAACAGGGGACTCCTGCAATTGAGTAAAATTGTCCGGTTTCGGAACACGGATAAGCATTCCGTCAAAATATTTAATCAGGTCAAAATTAGTAATGTAGCCTGTGGACGGGAGCAGATGACCATAAAAATAGTTCCCCAGCTCCTCCAGAAAATAGAGACTGGAATAGAGATGCCCTTTCTGTTCAAAAAGGCGCGCTTTATCCTCAAGCCCTTCCTGCATCAGATGGTCAACAGCATCCGGCGTGGGCAGATTTTTCCTGATAAATGGGATATTTTTGTCAATCAGCTCCTGCATTTTATTTTTCAGCAGCTCAATATCTTTGTCGGTAATTTCTCTTCCAAAACCGGTCAGCTCACAAAAATAGCCGTTGGAAATTCCTCGCGGAACGCGCAGGGTAACATAGGGGAAAACCTGCTTGACGGCGGCATAGAGTACAAAAATCAGACTGCGGACGTAAATCCGTATTCCATCGGGATGGGAAACATCAAAAAACTCAATGTTTTTGGGTTTAACCACACGAAAGGAGAGCTCTCTCACCTGATTGTTTACAAAAGCACCGCAAACGGTGTTTTTCAGTTTAATATTCAGATCAGCGCTGATTTCCAACAGCGAAGTACCCAGCGAATAGCTCTGTTTTGAGCGGGTGTTGTGACAATAAATTTCAACTTGTTTCATAAAATTTCAATATTTTTTCAACGAATCAACGGTAAATATAGGATTTATAGCGATAATATATCCGCAACCGGTTAGTTTCAGCGATGAAAACGGTCGGATAAATCTTTAGTTTTTCGTATCTTTACTCATGCTTTAACAGTGAGATATGCATAAGGAAGTTAAAGTAGATCGGGAAGTTTTACTTTTTATCGAAAGTGGTGCTGTTGCCAAAAGATTAAAGGAACTCTATGACAATCCCATGAGGATAAAAGGAATAGGTGATTTTTTAGATTCTGTTACTTCCACTTTAGCGTGAAGTGAACATCTACCTTTTATTTTGGGATTTTTATAAAATGTCTTAACCACGATTAACAAGATGGAAATACATAATATGAATAGACAGATGAACAGCGAAATTTTACTTTATCAATCAGAAGACGGGCAGTTAAAAATAGAGGTTCGTATGGAGAATGAAACAGTATGGCTCACACAGGCAGATATGGTGGAGCTGTTTCAGTCTTCAAAATCAAATATTAGCGAACATATTAAGTATATTTTTGAAGAGGGGGAATTACTTGAAGATTCAGTTGTTCGGAAATTCCGAACAACTGCTGCCGATGGTAAAAATTATGAAGTAAACCATTACAACTTAGATGTTATCATATCAGTAGGTTATCGTGTAAAATCGCTTCGTGGTACGCAATTTCGCATTTGGGCAACCGAACGACTGCGGGAGTATCTGATAAAAGGCTTCACCATGAATGATGACTTATTGAAGCAAGGCGGCGGCTACTTTGAAGAGTTGTTGGAGAGAATTCGGGATATTCGTTCATCCGAAAAAATATTTTACCGCAAAGTGCTTGAAATTTATGCCACAAGTTTAGACTACGATCCAAGGGCAAGTGTTACCCAACGGTTTTTTCAAACCGCTCAAAACAAATTACACTGGGCAGCTCACGGGCACACCGCTGCTGAAATCATTTTTCAAAGAGCCAATGCGCAGTTGCCTTTTATGGGTTTGACGGCATTTAAAGGAAAAAAGCCCACCAAACAGGAAATGAAACCGTGACAAATCTTTACGGTTTGAAAATGTTAGTTTCACCAAAACAAAAAAATATAGAATAGCGACTTTTTATACAGCATATTCAATAATCCATTTGTGGGAAGGACATTAGCACAAGTTGATGTACCTAATTGGATTAGTGGCAATTTAAAATTTGAACAGCGACCGTATCAGGTTGATAAATCCTTAAAGGATTTAATTCAGTTTATGCAAAATGTTGACAAATTAAAATTACCAGCTACTAACACGCCACCTAACATAAAATAATCCGGTAAAATCATCTTCGCTCCAAATATGCCAAAAGATTATAAATCGTGTCGAAGGTTATTTTGGTGCTGCCTTTTGCAAGTTCCCATTTACCGGATTTTACATGGATTGAAAAATCGGATTCTGCCTGCATAACTATCTGATAACCCTTGCGGTTAAGTGCACGAAGTGTCCAGACTAACGGAAGTCCTTCGCCCTCGACTTTTACTCTGGCTTTAAAATCCTTACGAAAGAAAAATTCGCCTTCATGGCTGTCAAATCCGATATGTTCATTGCGGAACATCAGGTTTAGCCGGTCATTCAGCGCTGCATCTTCAGGCGCTCCCTGATAGTTACCGTTTTCTGCAACAATCCAGAGTTTGTCCACTTCCCTCAGTGCAATGTTCAGGTCGTGGGTAGAGAGCACAATGGTTTTTTTGCGTTCATTTGCCAAAATCTGAAGCAGATGGAAAATTTCATACTTATTGCTAATATCCAGATAAGCAGTTGGTTCGTCTAAAATTATCACCGGCGTATCCTGTGCCAGGGCGCGCGCAATCATGGTGCGCTGCCGTTCGCCATCGCTGATGTGCATCACAGATTTGTGCGCCAGCTCTTCAATCCCCACTTTGCGGATAGCATCCCAAACAACGGATTTGTCTTCGCCTGAAAGCGTGCCGAACCAGTTGGTGTAGGGAAATCTGCCGTAGGCGACCATGTCAAAAACCGTAAGGTTTGTTGCCCTGACGATTTCTGTAGAGACAAAACTCATCACATGTGCAATTTTACGGGGAGTGAGTGCACTCAGATTCATGCCACCGATGGTTATTTCGCCGGCAAGGGCAGGCTGAAAAGCTGCAATAGTGCGCAGCAGGGTACTTTTCCCGATGCCGTTGCTGCCGATGAGCGCTACCATTTCGCCGGCAGCAGCGGTAAAATTCAGGTTCCCCAGAACTTCCAAAGGCTTTGCCCCGGGCTGCGGATAACCCACCGACAAACCGCTCAGCTCAATATTTACCTGCTGCTCCTCCATCACACCGAGACAAATTTTCTGTTTTTCACAATCATCCACACAATAACCGGAATGCCGATCAGCGCCGTAACGGAATTTATGGGAAGCGTTGCCTGAACACCGGGAAGCTGGGAAACAATATCGCTGAAAAGCATGACAATGCAGCCCGTTAAAATAACCGCCGGCACTAAAATCGTATGATTGGCTGTTTTGAAAAGCACACGACAAAGGTGTGGCACGGCAATTCCGATAAAACCGATTGGACCGCAAAAAGCGGTTATGGTTCCTGCCAGCAAGCTGGTACTCAGCAAAATAACCATTCTGCTTGTTTTGATGGTAACTCCGAGCGAGCGGGCATAATCCTCGCCCAATAAAAAAGCATTCAAATCCTTCACTTTGAGGAAAGCTAAAAAAATACCGGCGCCCACTGCCGGCGCTAAAACCATCAATTGTGATTTGGTTACGCTGCCCAAACTACCCATCGTCCAGATTATAAACGCTTTGAGCATCGACTCTTCGCTGAAATATTGCAAAATACTGACAATTGCGCTCACTGCACTGGAAAAGAGAATACCCAAAATCAGAATGGTCATAATATCATTCACTTTTGCCGACACATAGAGCACCAGCAGGATTACTAAAAATGAGCCTGCCCAGGCAACTAAAGCGAGCGACCAGGCGCCCGTCAGTGAAAAAATGCCGAAAGTAAATGCAGAAGAGAAGCCAAGCACAAAAAGCGCCACTCCCAGACTGGCGCCTGCACTGATACCCAGCACATAAGGTCCTGCAAGGGGATTGCGAAAAATGGTCTGCATCTGTAAACCGCTCAGAGAGAGCGCGGCTCCCGTAAAAATAGCCGTCAGCGCTTTGGGAAGTCTGAAATCCAGCACGATGGTGCGAATGGTTCCGGCAGTTTCAGCCGGAGAAAAAAAGGCAGAAAACACATCTTTTATGGAGATAATGGTTGCTCCCAAAAAAAGATCGGCAGTAAAAAGCAGCACGAAAAGGATTCCCAATAAAATAAAAATCAGGAATACGGGACGCTCTTTTTGATTTGTTCTGTTTTTCATTCTATTTCCAGATAATATACCGGTTCTTCAGAAATTAACTCCGGATGGAAGATGGAAATTAAATCGCGCAAAACCAAATGGGGGTTTACCGTGCCGCTCTCCCAAAAATCATTCCCTCCGCCGGGAATCATCCGTTTGATGTTATTGAAAATTTCTCCTTCCCTGAACACCCTGAAATTGCCAAAACGCGTGTCGGTGCCCAGAATCTCTTGTTTTGAAGCAAGGCTTGCCATATTAATCCATACATCCGCCTCTGCACCCCAAACCATTGCATGTTCAAAAGAGATTACAAAACTTTCATGTGAAGTGTTGGTTTTTCCCGGATAATTGCCGCCGGCATCTTCAATCAGGTGTGCCAGATAAGATTTTCCGCCGGGTACCCACCACGAATCTTTATAGGGCGACCCCACCAGCACCTTTGGTTTTTCCGCCTGATGCAACGCCATATCTCTCAGTCGGTTATACTCCTCCTTCACAGCGCTGAAATATTCATCTGCCAGCTTTTCCTTATTGAAAAAAGGAGCAATAAACTTTATCCATTCGGCTTTTCCCAACGGTGTTTCCTCTAAAAACTCGGCAACCATAACTACCGGAATTCCCAACTCTTCCAGCTTTAAAATCATGCTGGTTACTTCCCCTCCAATCCCATAAGCCATCACCAGATCAGGCTTTTGCTGAACGATTAATTCAAAATTCAGGTTGCTGCCATAACCCACGTCGGGCGCTTCGCCATTGTCTATCCGTTCTCTAACGGCATCGCTGGTTACATATCTGCTCCCGGAAATGCCTGTAACTATGGCGGTTTCATCCAACGCATCCAAAAAACCAATGTGCGTTGTTGAAAGGCAGATCACCTTTTTTATTGGTGTCTGAAAAACCATTTTCCCCGAAAGTGAGTCGGGTATAGCCTGGTTTTTGTCCAATAAATAGTATTCCATAGAGACATTTTTTGCCTTTTCCCATGGATTAAAAACCGTCAGTTTGGTTATATTTTCCTGTTTTTCAATGCTGAATCCTTTTGCATACTGATTCCCGCTATTTTCCCGTGACGTATTTTGATTGCTGTCCGCACAACCGGAAAAGAGCAGGAAAATAGTGAAAGAATAAAGCAGAAAAGTCATTTTTAAGGATTGAGCACGCTGCAAAGCTTTTTCACTACTAAAGTGCAGTTTGCTGATTATAAATATTTTATACGATTTTATGATTTTGAAGCTTTGTGACATTTTTCAATTTTAACTTTTTGGAGCAAACTCGAAAATTACTCAGGCATGTAAGATACTTTTTTGGAAGTTACCATGTTTCCATTATCGAACCGGACAATGTAAACCCCCGGCACGTGTCCCGACAGGTTAATCCGAACCTTCTTCTCCCCGATAGCCGTAATGGCAGGATTTGTAAGCTGTCCGACCAGATTATAGACGCGGATATCTTCCGGTTTAACGGACTGACCTGCCTCAAAAACAAAACTGTTCCGCGCGGGATTCGGGTAAATTACAGTTTCCACCGGCGAAGTAACGTAGGGGGGATCGTTCACTATGGACTCAACATTGCACAAAACCAGCTCAAGAACATTGCTGATAGAGTATCCTTCCACATTTTCCGACTTGAAATCGTACCATGAACCATTCTGTTTGAACCAGAAAAAATTATCTTTTTCCGGCTGCCGCAATGACTGATAAACCACGAAAGTATCCTGCTGGTGTATGTTTAGCAGCTCAAATCCCACATAAAAGGTATCGGGCGGCTCCACTTTTTCTGTAAATCCGATAAAATTCATGGCATCGGCAACCAATGAATTGATACTGACCGTTTCAGAATAGAGTAGCTCGTCTGGGGCATCATTTCCTGCATACACATTAACTTTCAGTTTATGGTTGGGTGAACCGGAAGGAACTTTAATTTTGCCGGCGCCTATTGAAATTCCCCAAACCGATTCATTCCCCCGGATAATAAATTGCTCTGCAAATTCAGTGATATTTTCGCTGTTAGTGCCGCCCCAGTAGCCAGCAAATCCTTCGTTTGTGTTGATTTTTACATTCTGGTGGGTATCAAAAGGTTCAAGATTGGTAAACGGCAGACATAGATTTTCACCCGTATAGAACCGTTTTCCATCAAGCGTTTGAAGATTTGTGTTCAACGGATCGAGCCAGCATTTCAGCTGTCCCGAAGAGTCGGGTTTGTATTCCCAAGCCAGTTCAAAGCGCGAATAGTAGTCATTCGCCGGATAATTGCAGGTTGCCGAACCTCCGGTTAAAGAACCAACAAACCGGTTTTCACTGCTAAAAAGCGGACTGCCCGAAGAGCCGCTTTCGGTTACCCCTTTTTCCCATCTGCCTATGTTAAAAAAACCGTTTTTGGTGAAATCATCTCTGAAATTTTTTATTGCTGGCGGGTCGCGGTCAACAGCAATCTTTTTTATATCGCCCTGCGGGTGATGAATGCTGTAGGTTGAGTCAGGCAGCACAGAACGGCGGTCCCATCCCGCAAAATAGGGTCTGTATTCGGGCGGCGGAATCACGCTGAGTTCAACAAGGGCAAAATCAAGGCTGTCGGAAATGGCAAGAAGCCTTGATCCGGAGACTGAATTTCCCGGATCGCCGTCAAGCGGCGCACAAAAGGGACTTTCATAATTGAAAACAAAAACCGAAGTTTCTGCATATTCCGCTTTCCCGATACAGTGGGCAGCAGTTATAATATAAGGCTTTTCATTTTCAGCTGAATTGTTAATCAGCATTCCGGTGCAAATCTCGCTGATTGTACTGCCGGGTCTGCTTTTGGTTGTGATTATGCGGCACACGGCATCCCGCTCGTCAGGGTGCAATTTTCCTTCGGGGCAATTGATGTCGATGTTGCATTCGCCTGCTTTTACGCCCATCGGGCGGCGGTCGCTATATTTTAATATTCCGAGAAAATCGTGGTTCACCTGCGAAATAATAAAATCGCTGTTCCCGTTTTTTCCTGCCGGAACTTCATACTGCACGGTAATTTCATCGCCGGCAACCGGAGCAGTGGCAAATCTGCCAAAAGATTTGTTGTTTGCAGCAGTGAAGGCACCTGAAATCTGTCCGCTCTTTTCACTGATAATAAAGAGCCGGGCGTTAGACTGAATATGAAACTGATTAAAAATCAGACTTAAAGAGTAGGCACCGGGTGAGCTGATTTTCACCTGCCACACATCAAAACCTTCGATATTTTTTGTCCAGGCGCCACTTGTGGC
>LSQX01066316.1_pt1 | contig 13470 bp, 15 predicted proteins | sample 654561 | NCBI WGS metagenome assembly LSQX01 (sample SAMN04489861, study PRJNA283612) | anaerobic digester metagenome | isolation source: 4 biogas reactors fed with cattle manure at either 37C or 55C with and... | place: Denmark: Kongens Lyngby | collected 2014 | reverse complement strand
CCCAACACCATCATGGAGGCGATGGCCTGCGGAATACCCTGCGTGGGTTTTCAAACTGGTGGCATTCCTGAAATGATCACGCATGGTGAAAATGGTTATGTTGCCAGATACAAAGATGCCGCCGATCTGGCGGAAGGGATGCTGTGGGCTTTGGGTGAAGAGGTTCATCCTACACTTTCCACCAACGGCCGCCGGAAAGTGTTAGAGGAATATGCAGAGGAAAAAGTGATACAACAGTATAGAAAAATTTATGAGGATGAATCAAAATAACAATATCACCGATAAAAATTATTGGGAGAAGTATTGGGAAAATTACCAATACGACAAGATCCCTCAGAAAGTGGTGTTCGAAAAATTTATGCCGAGACTGACCCGGGGAGAGCACTTTATCGAGATCGGCGGTTTCCCAGGGGTAAACGCTGCCTTTTTCTATCAGCGGGGCATCCACGACGTAACGATACTCGATTTCCATATCAACAAAGAGATTGTCCGCAATTTTGAGAAGATCAACGGACTGCCGGCAGGGAGCATCAGGTGTATCGACAATGATTTTTTCACCTTTTCCTCCGACAGGAAATATGATATCGTCTTCTCGTCCGGTTTTATCGAGCATTTCGAAGATACACAAGATGTGATCAGGCGCCATGTGGAACTGCTATCGGAGAACGGACAACTATTGATACTTATTCCCAACTTCTTGGGATTGAATGGAGCACTACAGCGACGGTTCGACAGAGAGAACCTCGAAGCCCATAACCTGCAATCGATGCAAATATCCTATCTGAAAGAGATCATGCAACCATTTAATCTTCATGATATTTCAGTTGATTATCTCGGGAAACCAATGGTCTGGCTCGAGCCAAAACCGGAACATCAAAAGAGGAGAAAATGGGTGAAGATGTTGAGCTATGCTATCAAACTATTCCCAATAAAAGGAAGATTATTATCACCCTATATTGCCATTTATGCACGCAAATAATGAAACTATCCATCATCACCGTCACATATAACGCCGAAAAAACATTGGAAAGAACGCTGAAAAGCGTACAGGGACAGACATACCACAGTCTGGAACACCTGATTGTGGACGGAGCGTCGCGCGACGGAACGGTAGAACTGATCCGAAAATATGCGGATGAGAGAGGCGATCTCCAAAATGGGGAAGATGAAAAACAGAAGATACGATGGATTAGTGAACCCGACCATGGGCTATACGACGCCATGAACAAGGCCATCGGGATGGCTTCAGGTGATTATCTCTGCTTCCTGAATGCGGGAGACACCTTTTTTGCGCCCGATAGCGTAGAAAAGATGATGCACTCGTTCGATCCGCAAGAACAACCCGATATCCTCTATGGAGAAACGGCCATCGTAAATGATAAAGGCTCTTTTCTCCATATGCGCCGACTGAAAGCTCCCAAGAGACTTACCTGGCAGAGTTTTAAGCAGGGGATGCTGGTGTGCCACCAAGCTTTTGTCGTGAAACGAGAGCTGGTCGAGCCCTACGACCTCTCCTATCGCTTCTCATCCGACTTCGACTGGTGCATCCGAATGATGAAGAAAACTTCATCCATTCACAATACCCACCTCGTACTGATCAACTACCTGAACGAAGGAATGACTACCGCCAATCGCAAAGCATCACTAAAAGAGCGTTACCATATTATGGCAAAATATTACGGTGATCTCTCTACTTTTTTTCATCATATCTGGTTTGTGATCCGGGCAATATTGAAATAGTCATTTTTACTCCTTATGCAACGACGAAAATTAAAGATAGAAGAGCTGAACCGCATCTCGCCCGAAGAATTTCGGAAAGCGGACAAAATCCCATTGGTGGTAGTACTCGACAACGTGCGTAGCCGACACAATATCGGTTCGGTATTCCGGACGGGGGATGCTTTTCGATTGGAGGAGATTCTGCTTTGCGGAATTAGTGCCACCCCGCCCGATGTGGAAATTCATAAAAGTGCCCTGGGAGCCGAAGATGCGGTAAAATGGCGCTATTTTGGAGAGACTCTTGCGGCAGTGGAAGCGCTGAAAAGAGAGGGATATACCCTCTTCTCCATTGAACAGGTGGAGAATAGTATCTCACTGAGGGATATTAAACTGAAAAAAGGGGGAAAATATGGAGTAATCTTCGGCCACGAAGTACATGGCGTAGCACAAGAGGTGATAAACGCTTCCGATGGTTGTATCGAAATTCCACAGTACGGCACCAAACACTCCCTCAACGTGTCTGTAACGGCAGGTATTGTAATATGGGATTTCTTTCAGCAGCTAAAAGAATAGCAATCAACTCCACTGCTTCAATTGCAAGGTATCCCCATCAAACTCCGCATAGGAGAAAAGAGTGATCCAGTCACCTAACATAACCACACGACTCTCTTCGGCAATAGGCAAATCAAGCAAGACGTGGCGGTGTCCAAAAATAAAGTAGTTGATATCGGGCATCTCCTTGAGCCTCTCTTTTGAGAAACGGATCAGGTGTTCACCTTCTTCACCCAGATAGGGCATCAGCCCCCCATTCTTGCGGCTGTTGGCGGACCACCCGTGTGCCAAGGGTATCGTCCACCGGGGATGAATAGCCGAAAAACATTTTCGGAGCCACTTACTATGAAACAGTTTTCTTAAGAGATAAAACGAAGGTGATCCATCACCCAGCCCATCACCATGGGCAAGGTAAAACTTCTTTCCCTTCACGACAGTAATATATGGCTCCAAATGAAGAATCAACCCGCACTCTTTGGGAAGGTAATCTCCCAGCCAAAGGTCATGATTCCCGGCAAAGAAATGAATTTCTACTCCATCATCGGTCAATTCACCCAATTTCCCAAGTAGCCGTGTAAATCCTCGGGGCACCACATACCTGTACTCATACCAGTAATCGAAGATATCTCCCATCAAGAAGATGACAGCGGCATCACGCTTCACCTCATCGAGCCAACGGCACAATTTACGTTCCGTGTCTACAGAATCGACATGCGATTTAGAACCCAGGTGGGCATCGGCAAGAAAATAGATTTTACTCCTCACAATCAATTTATTCAACCAGTCTTCTATCCCTCACTTACATCATCCCCAGCTCCAACAATGCCTCTTCGCTCATCATCGACCGGTCCCATGGGGGATCGAAAGTGAGATCGATCTCTACTTTATTAACCTCCGGAATCGATTCCACCTTCAACTGCACATCCATCAAGATGAAATCGGCAGCGGGACAACTGGGTGAGGTGAATGTCATCTCGACAGTGACATTGTTCTCATCGTCGACATCCACATCGTAAATCATTCCTAAATCATAAATATTCACCGGTATTTCAGGGTCATACACCGTACGGAGCATCACCACTATCTTATCTTGTAAAGCTTGTAACTCTTCGTTCATAATCTTTTTTTTTATTAAACCGATTGCCCGGCATATTGTTTAATCGCATCAGATAATTCCTTCATCCGCAAAACTGAAATAAGTGTCGCCGCACACGATGATATGATCCAACAGTGAGATATCCATCCACTGGGCAGCCTCCTTCAGTTTCCGGGTGAGATGAGTATCTTGCGTGCTGGGCCTGCATTGTCCGGAAGGGTGATTGTGCCCGAGGATAATCCCCGATGCATACAGATTGAGCGCCTCCCGAAGGATCAACCGGATGTCCACCACCGTGCCCGATATTCCGCCGCGACTCACCTGGATAATACTAAGTACTTTGTTTGACCGATCAGTCAGTAAAGCCCAGGTCTCTTCATGGTTCAGATCGGATAGCCGAGGGAATAAATAATCATAGGCAACCTTCGACGAAGTAATCTTTTTCTTCCGGGGTGTTTCAATAGCCTTCCTCCGTCGGCCCAGCTCAAGTGCAGCAATTAAAGTGACCGCTTTGGCTTGCCCGATTCCCCGGAAATTATTGATCAAATCCGACACACTCATCCGGGCCAACTGGTTCAAATCATTCCCGGCTTTCGATAAAATATCCTGACTCAACTCAACCGCACTTTGTCGATCATTACCCGACCCGATAAGGATGGCGAGAAGCTCCGAATCGGAAAGTACGGAAACACCTTTCAGCAGTAATTTTTCACGGGGGCGGTCTTCCTCCGCCCACTGTTTGATGCTTAGCTTGCTCATAACGGCTTTCTTTCAGAGTTAGACAGAACAAATATAGTGAAATATTTTAATTTTCCGCTTTCAAAGTTTCGATTCTTGACTCTTACATCACCTCACAAACACCCAACTATCCTTCGTCGAAAGGGCAGGATAGAAAAAATAACCTTCACAATCGAAACCCTTCACCTCCTCAGGATCGATCAACCTGTTTTTGATGATAAATCGGGACATCAATCCACGTGCCTTCTTGGAATGCACCACAATCTGCTTCAATGTATCGTTCTCCTGCTGTAGAAACTGGATATCGATGATCCTTGTCCCTTTCGGCAACCTGTTTCGCCGAACGACCTTCGCATACTCCTTTGATGCCACATTAATAATGGTCTTATCCCCTTGCCGGAGTTTTTTGGAGAGATGTTCATTGACCGTCTCTTCCCAGAAATCATAAAGGGTCCTATATCCCGGCGGCACAATTTTCCGTTGCATCTCCAATCGATAAGGCCTGATCGCATCCAACGGACGGACAATACCATATAACCCTGAAATGATGTTGAGATGCCGCTGGGCAAATGCAAAATCTTCCGTTGAGAAATCATGGGCATTCAACCCCTTATAGGCAATCCCGTTATAGGCAAGGGCCGCCGATTGTTTAGGGGTAGACCGGAGATCATACATCTGGAAATATTCATACACTTCACGCGCCATTTTAGCGTTGATCGCCATCTCTGCCGCAATCTCCCTTTCCGACAACTGCCGGCAAACGGATATCAGCTCCTTGCTCTTTTCGGGAAACAACGGCCTGGTGGATTTCACCTTTTTCATTTCATCCGAGAAATCCATCAATTTAGCCGGTGAAAGAATTATTTGCATATCGTCAACTTTTCACCGCCCTGTTCAAAAAAACATTAAGCGGATATTGAATCTTACAGAGCTCCATAATAGAGTCAATGACTCCTTCCCGCAGAAAAAACTCATTTTCAAGCGGATAATGGGTAATAAAATGTTTGTTTTTCAATAGCTCAATTTCCTTAAAATCTTTCGGATAACCCCTCGGAGGATTTTTAAGCCTATCTTCGTCAGACAGTTCGGGGAAAGTTTTCTTGAACTTCCGATTATCAAGAATGGCCCTTATCTCATCGGGATGATGATAGATTTCATTTCTTACCGATTCCAATGCAGGCGGATCGGGGCAATAGATTCCCCCGGCAAACAATGAGTTCTCCGGCTCTATATGGATATAGTAACCGGCAAACCGGGTTTTCTTTCCTCCATTCCCAATAAAAGCGCTTAAATGAGTTTTATAAGGTGTTTTATCATGTGAGAAACGGATATCGCGGTAAATACGAAAAACAGACTCACTGGCCGTAGCCTGCCCGATACCCGGATCGAGTTGGGCAAGCGGCACAATGAGTCTGTTGATAAAGTTTTCAAAATCTCTACGGATCTCATCATATTCTAATTTATGCTGGTGGAACCAGTTGCGGTCGTTATTTATCTGCAACCGGGCAAGAAAATCGAATGTGCGACCGAAATCCATACGCCTGAAATATCTAACTACACCCTGACACGCTCCACATATGAGCCATCACGGGTATCAACTTTAACCTTTTCTCCCGTATTGATAAACAGGGGAACACGCACCTCCGCACCTGTCTCCACAGTAGCGGGTTTCAACGTATTGGTAGCGGTATCACCCTTGATGCCCGGTTCGGTATAAGTCACTTCAAGCACTACATGTGTCGGCATCTCAGCAGTAAGAATAGTACCACTCTCGGCATGAATCTGCACTTCCACCACATCACCCTCTTTCAGAAATTTCACCCCTTCAATCTGTTCTTCAGGAAGAGGAATCTGTTCGAATGTCTCGGTATTCATGAAGTTATATCCCATATCATCCTTGTAAAGATACTGGAACGGGCGACGTTCAATACGTACCTCATCCACTTTCACGCCCGAGTTGAATGTTTTTTCAAGGATACGCCCCGTCGTCACATTTTTTAGTTTGGTACGGACAAAAGCAGCACCTTTACCTGGCTTCACATGGAGAAACTCCACGATAACAAAATATTGCCCCTCCAGATCGATACACATCCCATTCCTAAAATCAGCAGTTGTTGCCATAAAATATTAATTGTTACGATTTTATATTGATTTAGAACGCAAAAATAGTCATTTCAACCGGAATATACAAGCAATTGCAGCGAGTGACAACAGAAAATCAACCGACTACAGACAATTAAGTCCCGCTAAAATTAATTTAACGGGACTGAATGATAAAATATTGTCAACTCAATTAGACTGCGTCAATTACCATCTTGATGATAAACAGCACAAAAATTACCCACATGGTGACAGAGATCTGTTTGAATTTTCCACTCAATGTTTTCAGGAAAACAAAAGAGAGCATACCAAACACAATTCCCTGAGCAATACTGAAAGCAAACGGCATCATCACAATCGTGAGAAATGCAGGCAAAGCTTCGGTCATATCTTCGAAATTGATCTTCACCACGGAGCTAATCATAAACAGTCCGACCAATATCAACGCTGGAGCGGTTGCCGAAGCAGGTACCATCAGGAAAAGCGGGGCAAAGAAGAGCGCCAGACCGAACATAATAGCCGTTGAGAGAGCTGTCAGCCCGGTACGGCCTCCGACAGCCACACCCGAAGCACTTTCCACATAAGAGGTAACGGTGCTGGTTCCCAATACTGCACCGACGGTAGTTCCCAATGCATCCGCGAAAAGCGCCCGTTTGAGCTGCGGGAAGTCGCCATTTTCGTCGGTAATCCCAATCTTCGAAGCCACACCCAACAACGTGCCAATGGTGTCGAACATATTCACAAAGAGAAAGGTGAAGACCACGATCAGCATGTCGAACGTAAAAATATTGGTCCATTCGAATTTCACCAGAATGGGTGAAATATCAGGGGGAAGAGTTACCAAACTTCCCTCCGGCATATGCACTTCTCCAAGGGTAATGGCAAAGATAGTGGCGGCAGCAATCCCGATAAGGAAAGCACCGTGCACTTTTTTATAATAGAGCACCGCCGTAAGGATCAATCCCAACAGCGCTACCCATACATGGGGGTTGGACATGGCACCCAAAGTGACCATTGTATTTTCATCCTTCACAATCAACCCCGCGTTCTGCAAACCGAGTAAAGTGATGAAAAGGCCGATCCCCACAGGAATTGCATTCTTGATGGTGTTGGGAATACTTCTTACAATCAACTCACGGATATTGAAGAAAGTAAGCAGCACGAAGATAATACCCTGAATAAAAACGGCTGTCAATGCCATCTGCCATGAATATCCCAGTCCTATCACCACTGAGAAGGCGAAAAAGGAGTTGAGTCCCATACCGGGTGCCTGCGCAATCGGCAGATTAGGGATAAAAGCCATGAAAAGAGTGCCCACCAGAGTAGCCAATGCCGTCGCGGTAAAAAGCGCCTCCTTGTCCATCCCGGTTGCTCCCAGAATACTGGGATTCACCACTAAGATATAGGACATGGTAAGAAAAGTAATGACCCCTGCCACCAGTTCGGTGCGTACAGTTGTCTTATTTTGTTTCAGTTTAAATAATTTTTCCAGCATGATATCAACAGGTTTAGATTAAAAAATCCATTTGGTGCCTATCGTGGGGATGGCGTAAAATTTACTTTCAGTAAATTTATTCACAAAATTATAACTTAGTTCCACCTCGGTGCCAATGGCAAACTGAGAGGTAACATTATACCAGAATTGCGGTTCACTTAGGAGGACTGCTTTTTTCCCTTTCGCGTCACTCCCTTCCGTAAATGATTTATCTTCTGACCAGAGGTCCAGAAAACCGGCCAATGAGATTTTTCCGTTGGCAAGGGTAGAGTTCCAGGTAAGGGTCCACTGTGCATCATGGCTCAACTCTTGAAAAGCATTCAATTTATAAGCCACATAGGTACTCATAAAAAAATTCCCCAACTTAAAGGGATAACCAAAACCGCCAAGGTAAGAGCTCGGGATGGAGAAACCAACACCGCCCAACCCTCTCACTAATCCCAAGCCACCATTATACTCAATATGGGGCAGCAACGGAAAATCGCCAATCTTGAACTCACGCGCAATCTCGGCATACGCCAATCCGGGATTCCGCTTATCGAAGCTAAAATCGAAATCGACGAACATAAATGTGTTTCCCCATTTGTCGGGCTTAAACATCTCGAAGGTGGCAGTCAGATAATTGATCGGAGCCACATCATCACCATAGAGTGAATTACGGGGATCGAAGTGCAGTTGCAGGTTCTGCGCTTGGATGGCGCTTACCGCACATAAAATCGCAAAGGATAGAACAATTTTTCGTACCATACAGACTTTTTGTTTTTAAAAATTAAGTTCAACTATATTAATCGTTTTCTAGGTTTGCCAAAACAGATAGATTTGCCCTACTTTTGCTTGAAAAAAACGCATATACAGGTTGCAATACTCCTTTTTTGAAACAGTTAATTAATAGAAGCTACAAAAATATTAAAAATTAGCAAAGTATCATCATAAAAATGTCTCTTTTTTAAAATTTAAGCAAAACAAATATGCTAATGTGCCAATCCCTACCTCTCCAGATTGACACTACTTCCCGACATGTCGGGACAAGTTGTTCCTATTTATCGGAATTGTCTCATTGGCAAATTAAAATTAATTTGTATTTTTGTCTCTCTAAAAAATCATCACTCATTATGAATCAGGGAATAGAGAAAAAGTTGACAATCTACAATACGCTTAGCAGGACGAAAGAAACATTTGAGCCACTTCATCCCCCTTTTGTCGGTATGTATGTATGTGGCCCCACCGTATATAGCGATGTGCATCTGGGAAATTGCCGCACCTTCATCTCTTTTGACATGATATTCAGGTACCTGCTTCATCTCGGATACAAGGTGCGCTATGTACGCAACATCACCGATGCCGGCCATTTAGAGGGCGACCGGGATGAAGGCGACGATAAGTTTGCCAAAAGGGCGAAACTGGAGCAGTTGGAGCCGATGGAGATTGTTCAAAAATATACCCTGGGGTTTCATAAGGTGATGGCGCTCTTCAACATCCTACCACCCAGTATCGAACCGACTGCCACCGGACATATTCTGGAACAGATAGAGATGATCAAAAAAATTATCGACGAAGGCCTCGCCTATGAGGTGGAGGGCTCCATCTATTTCGATGTGGAAAAATACAGCCAGAAGTATGATTATGGCCAGCTCACCAACCGGAAGTTGGAAGATTTGCTTGAAGGCACTCGTGAACTGGACGGGCAGGATGAAAAACGGGGACGGCTCGACTTCGCCCTTTGGATCAAAGCGAAACCGGAAACTCTGATGCAGTGGCCCTCACCTTGGGGCTGGGGATTTCCCGGCTGGCATATAGAGTGCTCGGCAATGAGCACGAAATATCTGGGTACTACTTTCGATATACATGGGGGAGGCATGGACCTCCAGGCAACCCACCATACCAATGAAATAGCACAGTCGAACGCCTGCAACCATACCGCACCAGCCAAATATTGGATGCACACCAATATGCTCACAGTAAACGGCGTGCGCATGTCCAAAACAGCCGGTAATGGCTTTCTTCCCCAAGAGCTCTTTACAGGCGACCATCCGTTGTTGGAACGAGGCTATTCCCCGATGACGGTACGGTTCTTCATGGCACAATCACACTATAGGAGTACCCTCGACTTCTCCAACGAAGCATTACAGGCGGCAGAAAAAGGATATAAAAAACTGATGGAGAGCTTATCGGTATTGGAGAAGTTATCACCTTCGCCCTCTTCTTCGGTAAATATCACCGAACTGGAAGAGAGTTGCTATGCCGCCATGAACGACGACTTCAACAGTCCAGTGCTGATTGCCAACCTCTTCGATGCGGTACGGTTCATCAATTCTGTCAACGACAAGAAAGAGACCCTTTCCGCCACCGACCTCGAAAGATTGAAAAAGCTGATGCATGCCTTTATTTTTGACGTGCTGGGGTTACGTGACGAGTCGAAAAATATAGGTGGTAACGATCTGATTGAAGGGTTGATGAATTTGATTATCGACATCCGGAAATCGGCGCGGGAAAATAAAGAGTGGGCTACCTCCGATAAGATCCGCGATGAGTTGAAAGCGGTCGGTGTGGAGATAAAAGACACCAAGGAGGGTGTAGAGTGGAGATTATGATATGACTGAAAAACGGGTAACATTCGTATCAAAAATCGGAGTAGTGGCCGCCGCTGCCGGTTCTGCCGTAGGATTAGGCAATATCTGGCGCTTTCCGAGTCAGACTGCCGATGGAGGAGGTGCCATCTTCATTCTGGTCTATATTGGCTGTATCTTGTTTTTCGGCATACCACTCATGGTAAGTGAATTCATGGTGGGCAGGAGTTCAAGGGCCAATACCGCCGGCGCCTATCACCTGCTTGCACCCGGTACACAATGGAAATGGGTCGGCAGGTTGGGCGTACTTACCGGATTTATCATCATGGGTTTTTACATGGTGGTGTGTGGCTGGACACTTGTTTATATCTTTCAATCCGTGTCGGGTTCTCTCTCCGGCACAACCGACCTGTCGGCCAACTTCATAGCGCTGCAAAACAACCCTATGAGACAGATTGTCTGGATGATCCTCTTTACGCTCCTCACCGCCTTCTTTATCCTGTCGGGAGTGAAAAAAGGAATTGAGCTATCAGCAAAGATAATGATGCCCATACTCTTCCTGTTGCTTGTGGTATTAGCGATCCGTGCCATCACCCTCGACGGTGCCGGAGCAGGGCTCAACTTTCTTTTCAAACCCGACTGGTCGCAAGTTAAATCGACCCTCTTCCTTGATGCCATGGGGCAAGCATTTTTCTCCCTCTCCCTTGGCATGGGTTGCATGATCACTTACGGCTCCTACTTCAATGACAATACTCCGCTCGTAAAAACGGCAGTGCAGGTCTCCCTCCTCGACACGCTGGTAGCTATTCTCGCTGGCGTGGTCATCTTCCCCGCAGCATTTGCACTGACTGCCAATCCGGCCACAATTGTCGACGAATTGGTAGCCGGTGGACCGGGACTCCTCTTCATCACAATACCGGAGTTATTTAACCAGATGCCGGGTTCGATGATCTGGAGCACTTTTTTCTTTTGTCTGCTGGCACTGGCAGCTCTTACCTCCACCATCTCACTTATGGAGGTGGTCACGGTATATATCCATGAAGAGTACCATATATCGAGAAGAAAAAGCACCCTGCTCGTCACCACAGGTGTAATCATATTGGGAATTTTCGCCTCATTCTCCTCTTCGTTCTTCAACTTCCTCGATGTAGCCTCTGCCAAATTCATGCTGCCCATAGGGGGATTCTTCATCTCTCTTTTTGTAGGATGGTATCTCGACAAGAAGATTGTATATGCCCAACTCACCAATGAGAGGTCGCTCAAATATAGCATCGGATTTTTAAAAACCTATATATTCCTGCTACGCTATGTAGTACCCATTGCCATGTTGGCTATTTTCATTTATGGACTTGTGGCGTAACGGGCTGAAAGAGAAAAAAGTTTAAATCAATTAAAACAAAAGTAAAAGAGGAGAGAAACCACTCCACCTTCGGTTTAAAATATTATTTTTGTATCACTATTTTATACAGAAATGCCATTGCAATATACAATATTTCCACCCGACGCGCTGCGTACCACCATACAGCTTCCTGCATCGAAAAGTATGAGTAATAGGGCGCTTATCCTGAATGCCCTGAGTCTGAATTCTTATCCTGTCAAGAATTTGTCCGACTGTGAGGATACACAAGTACTCATTGACACATTTAATTCCAAATCCAACCAGTTTGATATAAAGGCCGCCGGCACCGCCATGCGTTTCCTGACCGCCTTTTTGGCCGGGATGGAAGGCGAATGGATCATTAAAGGCTCGAAGCGGATGCATGAAAGACCCATCTATCCATTGGTGGAAACGCTGGTAGCACTGGGAGCCGAAATCGATTATTTGGAAAAAGAGGGATATCCGCCCCTGAAAATAAAAGGGAAAAGGTTAAAAGGAGGAGAGGTCTATCTGTCAGGAAGTATCAGTTCACAATTTATCTCCGCCCTGTTGATGATAGCACCCGTAATGGAAAACGGATTGGTAATGCATATCGAAAATGAAATTGTCTCCAAGCCTTATATCCAACTCACACTGAGCATGATGGAAAAATGCGGCGTGCAAGCCAAATGGGATGGCAACGACATCATCGTCAAACCGCAAGTCTATAACGCAGTAGAGTTTGTAGTAGAGCCCGATTGGACTGCCGCCTCCTACTGGTATCAGATGGTATCTCTTATCCCCGGATCGGAAGTAATGCTGAAGGGATTAGGGAAAAACAGCCTTCAGGGTGACTCCAATGTAGCAAATCTGTTCACCGATTTGGGGGTTACCACAGAATTTCTTCCCGAAGGTATTATCATCCGAAATACAAAAAAGAAAAACAAGAAATTTTTCCACGATTTTGTCAATGAACCGGACCTAGCACAAACTTTTGCCGCCACTTGTTGTTTTAAAAGTGTACCCTTTCTTTTCTCCGGCATTCAAAGCCTGAAGATAAAAGAGACTGACAGGGTAGCCGCACTGATCAACGAGTTGAAAAAACTGGGCTACCTGCTCAAAGAGAATGGGAACGGGATGCTGGAATGGGACGGGGAGCGGTGTGTGCCGGAGAAAGAGCCGGCAATCGACACTTATGACGATCACCGGATGGCTATGTCTTTGGCGCCCGGTGCCATTCTATTCGGATCACTCATTGTCAATGATCCTCACGTAGTTTTCAAATCCTACCCTGATTTTTGGAGCGACCTGAGACAGGCGGGATTTATAATTGAAGAAAGGTAATTATTATGCAAAGCTTATTTCTTTTTGCAGCCATTATACTCTTTTTCGTGGTGGCACTTAGTCTCTCCAATTACTTGCAACGAAGGAGAGGAAACAACAAAGAGCGGGAAGCAACTCCCCCCTCCATCAACTTGGGAGATAGTGGCTGTTGTGGCGCACATGAAATATGTGAACGGGATAGCCTGATCGCCGCTTTCGCCGAAGAGGCGGAATATTTCGACGATGAGGAACTCGACCGGTATGCCCACCGCGATTCTGACTGCTATGCCGCAAATGAGATAGATGAGTTCCGGGAAGTGTTCTATTCCGTACTCGATGAGGAGAAACCTCGCTGGATCAGAAGCCTACAAATGAGAGAGATATCCCTTCCAGACCAGTTGAAGGACGAAGTGCTGATGTTCGTCAATGAATTGAGGGCACAAAAAATACATGCCAGCTGAACGGATGAATATCATCGAACTCCTGAATTACGCCTTCTTCCGCCTGTCTCTTATACACATCT
>LSQX01369816.1_pt2 | contig 13471 bp, 11 predicted proteins | sample 654561 | NCBI WGS metagenome assembly LSQX01 (sample SAMN04489861, study PRJNA283612) | anaerobic digester metagenome | isolation source: 4 biogas reactors fed with cattle manure at either 37C or 55C with and... | place: Denmark: Kongens Lyngby | collected 2014 | reverse complement strand
ACGGCTACTCCTGCATGGGCTATGAGATCTGCGGCGCGGTGGGCCAGAAGCTGGCTGTGGGCGACAAGGAGGTCTACTCCATGGTGGGGGACGGCAGCTTCGTGATGCTGCACTCCGAGTTGCTGCTGGCGGTGCAGGAGCGGCTCAAGATCAATATCTGCCTGTTTGACAACGCAAGCTACGGCTGCATCAACAACCTGCAGGTGGATCAGGGCAATGACAGCCTGTGCACCGAACTGCGCTTCCGCGGGGCGGATGGCAAGCACGACGGGGATTTCCTGCACGTGGACTATGCCGCCATCGCGCGCGGCTACGGCGCCCGCGCCTATACCATCCGCACGCTGGATGAACTGGAGGCGGCGGTACAGGATGCCCTCACGGTCAAGGACCAGCCCGTGCTGTTTGACATCAAGGTCATCCCCAAGTCCATGACCGACGGCTATGACGCCTGGTGGCGCGTGGGCTCGGTGGCAGTGGCGCAAAAGGAAGCCAACCGCAAGGCGTATGAACATCATGAAAACCAGGTCAAAAAGGCCAGACAATATTAAAGGAGAGAACAATGGACAAGCAATTACGAATCGGTGTCATCGGCGCTGGGCGCATCGGCAAGCTGCACGCGGACAACCTGGTCAACCGGGTGCCGGGCGCTAAACTGGAGGCGGTGTCGGATGTCAACCTGCAGGCCGCGAAGGACCTTGCCAATAAGCACGGCGTTACCAAGGTTTTTGATGATTACAACCAGCTGCTCACAGACCCCGAAGTGGACGCGGTGTTCATCTGCGCCTCCACCGATATGCACTACCCCATCTCTATCGCTGCGGCCAAGGCCGGCAAGCACATCTTCTGCGAAAAGCCCATTGACCACGACCTGGGCAGGATTGAAGAGGTGCTGGCGGAGGTCAAGAAGGCGGGCGTCAAGTACCAGGTGGGCTTTAACCGCCGGTTTGACCGCAACTTCAAGCACGTGCGCAAAATTGTCCAGGACGGCGGCGTGGGGGATGTGCACATCGTCAAGGTGACATCCCGCGACCCGGAAGCGCCCCCGCTGAGCTATGTCAAAAGCTCCGGCGGCATCTTCATGGACATGACCATCCACGATTTTGACATGGTGCGCTATTTGACCGGCAGCGAAGTGGAGGAAGTCTCCGTCTTTGGCGCGGGCCTGGTCAACCCCGACATCATCAAGGAAGGGGATGTGGATACCTGCATCATTTCGCTGCGCTTCAAAAACGGCGCTCTGGGCGTGATAGACAACAGCCGCCAGGCGGTGTACGGCTACGACCAGCGCATTGAGGTGTTTGGTTCCAAGGGCTGCATCACCGCGGATAACGAGCGGGCCAACAACACGGTGCATTATACGGCGGCATCCGTCACCATGGAAAAACCCCTGTGGTTCTTCCTGGAGCGTTACAACGAAGCCTTTGTGGAGGAAACCCGCAGCTTTGTGGACGCCTGCCTAAACGGCACAGAGGTGGAAGTGGGCGCTTTTGACGGCCTGCAGCCGGTGAAGATTGCCATCGCGGCCCAAAAAAGCTATGAGCAGGGCGGCGCGCCTGTCAAGGTGCAGGACTAAGCCAGGGTTAATTCCCTGCGTTTAATAACTGATTATTAAGGAGTTTGACATGAGTAAAATTAAAGTAGCGGTTGCCGGGTATGGCGTCATTGGCCAGCGGCTGGCGGACGGCGTGGCCCTGCAAGGCGATATGGAACTGGTCGGCATCGCGGACATCGCGCCCACGCTGGCCATCCGCGCGCTGTATGAAAACGACATGCAGGGCGCAAACGGCATCACCTACCCGCTGTATCTGGTGGACGGGGCCGATAAGGCGCAGTTTGACGCGCTGGGCATCCCGGTCGCCGGCAGCTTTGAGGACCTGGTGCAAAAAGCCGACATCGTGCTGGATTCAGCGCCCGGCGGCGTTGGCGCCAAGAACAAACTGGTGTATGAGAAATATAACAAAAAGGCGGTCTTCCAGGGCGGGGAGAAAAACTCTGTGGCCGATGTCTTCTTCCACGGGTACGCCAATTATGAGGCGGGCTTGGGTGTGGATTACCTGAAATTGACCAGCTGCAACACGACCGGCCTCATCCGCGCGGTGGACGCGCTGGACCGCGCCTTTGGCCTGAAGAAGGTGGCCATCACCATCATCCGCCGCGTGGCGGACCCGGGCGATTATCACCGCGGGCTCACCAACGCGCTGCAGATGGAAAAGGCGCCCAGCCACCAGGCGGTGGACTTGATGACCATCATGCCCCACGTGGAGGCGACCGGCATCCTGGTGCACACCCCGGTCACCCATGGGCACATCATCACGGTGCTGGCCTCCGGCAAAAACGGCAAGATCACCAAGGATCAGGCGCTGGAGGTGTTTGAGGCGCATCCCCGCATCCGCGTGGTCTCCATCGACGAGGGCTTCCTGGGCAACGCCAGCTTGTTCCGCTACGCGCGGGACCTGGGCGGCCGCCGCGGGGACATGTATGAGATCGCCCTGTGGAAGGACAGCGTGGTGGAATCAGGCGATGACATCATGTTTGCCATCAACATCCCACAGGAGGCGGTCACCATCCCCGAAACCCTGGACGCGGTGCGCGCGGCTATGAAAACGCAGGCCACCCGCGAGGAAGGTACCGCCAAAACCAACGAATACCTGCGCATCGGCAGGTTCAAAAAGTGAAGCGCTTTGGCATCAACACCCTGGACACCTATGATGTGTCGGGCAAGACGGTGCTGTGCCGGGTAGACATCAACCAGCCCATTGACCGCAAAACGGGCACGCTGAAATCCACCGCCCGCATAGAGGCCAGTTTGCCCACCATTCGCGAATTGGCAGAGCGCGGCGCCAAACTGGTGCTGCTGGCGCACCAGGGCTCGGACATTGAGTACAACAATTACTACACCACACAGCCGCACGCGGAGGTGCTCAGCAATCTGCTGGGCCGCCCCGTGCGCTTTGTGGACGATGTGTGCGGCCCCGCTGCCAGGGCGCAGATCAAGGCGCTGACACCTGGTGAGATCCTGCTGCTGGACAACGTGCGCTTTTGCGCGGAGGAGCAGACGCTGTTTGAAATGAAACTGCGCCTGACGCATGAGGAGCAGGCACAGACCCAGGTGGTGAGCAAACTTTCGCCGCTCATGGACTACTACGTGTGTGACGCCTTCGCGGCAGCGCACCGCGACCAGCCCAGCCTGTGCGGGTTTGAGCAGGTGCTGCCCTCCATGATGGGCCGCCTGTTTGAGCGGGAGTACGTGGTCATCTCAGAATTGATGGCGCAGCCAGAGCGCCCCTGCGTGTTTGTGCTGGGCGGTGCCAAGGTGGCCGATGCCTTTGGGATGATGGACAGTGTGCTGTCAAGTGGTGCTGCGGACCAGGTGTTGACCGGCGGGTTGGTAGCCAATATTCTGCTCAAAGCCAAGGGGGAGCCAATCGGCAGCGGCAGTGAGGACACCCTGCGCAAACTGGGCCTGGATGAGATGGTGCAAACCGCGAAAGACCTGCTTTCAAAGCACAGCGGCAAGCTGGTGCTGCCGGACACCCTGGCCTATCTTGAAGGCGGGCGCAGGCACGAAGCGGCGCCGAAGGATCTGCCGGAAGACGCTGCGGCGCTGGACATTGGCGAGCAAACCGCCAGAACCTATGCCGATATCATCCGCGCGGCAAGCACCGTCTTTGTCAACGGCCCCATGGGCGTGTTTGAGCAGGAGCAGACGGAATTGGGCACCCGCATTGTGTGGGACGCCCTGGGCGACACGAAGGCCCACACCGTCGTGGGCGGCGGGGACAGCATCACGGCCACAAGCAAATACCAGAAAACCGCGTCCATCAGCTATATCTGCACCGGTGGCGGGGCGCTGATCCGCTTCCTTACCGGGGAGGAATTGCCGGTGGTGAAGGCGCTGCGTCACGCGGCGAAAGCCTTTGGCGAGGAAACCCTATGAACATAGCATTCGCGATCGGAAACCGTGTGGACACGGTCAAGGTGCCGGAGCAAAACTTGCTGGGTGTCCTGACGCACAACGAGGTCACGCTGGGCCTAACTGGTGAGGAGGAAGTCCGCCGGGCGCTGAAGTCGCCCATTGGCAGCCCCAGGTTAAAGGACATCGTGAAACCGGGGGAGAAAATTGCCATCATCACCAGCGACATCACCCGGCCCATGCCCACCCACACCGTCATGCCCGCTCTGCTTGAGGAATTGGAAAAAGCGGGGGTAGACTTAAAGGACATCACCCTGGTGTTTGGCCTGGGCATTCACCGCGCGCACACCAAGGAGGAGCAGCGCAAGCTGGTGGGGGATTATGCCTTTGACAAAATCCGCTGTGTGGATTCCAGCCAGGAGGATGTCATTCACATGGGCTATACCAAGGCCGGCACGCCCATTGATATTGACCGCCACGTGGCGCAGGCCGACCGGCGCATCTGCCTGGGCAATATCGAGTACCATTACTTCGCCGGCTACTCCGGCGGCGGCAAGGCCATCATGCCGGGCGTATCCACCAAGGAGGCCATCGAGCGCAACCACCAGATGATGGTGCAGCCGGATGCCTGCGCGGGCCGGCTTTCCGGCAACCCCATCCGGGAGGACATTGAGGAAGGCGCCGCGGTCTGCGGTGTGGATTTCATCCTCAATGTGGTGCTGGATGAGCACAAGCGTATCGTGAAGGCGGTGGCGGGCGACAGCGTCCTAGCCCACCGGGAGGGCTGCCGGTTTCTGGACGCGTTTTATTTAAAAGAGATTGACCAGCGCGCGGACATCGTCATTGTCTCCCAGGGCGGCGCGCCCAAGGATTTAAACCTCTACCAGACGCAAAAGGCGCTGGACAACGCCAAGCACGCCGTCAAACCGGGCGGCATCATCATCGTCGCGGGCTCCTGCGCCGAAGGGCTGGGGGATGACACCTTCGCCCGCTGGGTGAAGGAGGCAAAGACGCCCCAGGACTTGATCGACCGTGTCACGCGCCAGTTTGAACTGGGCGGGCACAAGGCCGCGGCCATCGCGTTGGTGCTGCAAAACGCGGACATCTACCTGGTAAGCGACATGGACGACGTGCTGGTACGCAGCTGCTTTTTGACGCCGTTTGCCACGGTGCAGCAGGCGCTGGACCACGCGTTTTTGAAATTGGGTCAATCAGCGACTGTACTGGCCATGCCCTATGGCGGGTCCACCCTGCCCCGCGTGAAGGGTGAAGCGCCAGCACAGTGACAACAAGGAGGATGTGATGACAAACAATGTAAACGCGCTCAAGAAACTGGCGGCACAGATTCGCCTGGGCGCGATGGAGGCCATCCAGGCCCGCGGTTTTGGCCACGTTGGCGGCTCGCTCAGCGTGGCGGATACCTTGGCTGTGCTGTACGGCGCCATTTTGCGGGTGGATCCAAACAACCCCAAGTGGCCGGAGCGGGACAAGATGGTGTGCTCAAAGGGCCATGCAGGCCCAGCCGTCTACGCGGCGCTGGCGCTCAAAGGCTACTTCCCCTACGAGGACATCTTGACGCTCAACCAGCCGGGCACCAATTTCCCCAGCCACTGCGACCGCAAAAAGACACCGGGCGTGGACATGACCACCGGCTCCCTGGGCCAGGGCACCTCGCTGGCGGTGGGCATGGCGCTGGGGGACCGGCTCAAGGGACGGGACAGCCGCATGTACCTGATTGTCGGCGACGGGGAACTCAACGAAGGGCAGCCCTGGGAAGCCTTCATGTTCGCGGCGGCCCAGAAGCTGGACAACCTCACCGTGCTGATTGACTGGAACAAAAAACAGCTGGACGGCTTTGTGGCTGACATCAACGACCCGCAAAGCTTCGCCGCCAAGATGGAGGCCTTTGGCTTCCACACCCAGCAGGTCAAGGGCAACAGCGTGGAAGAAGTGCTGCGCGCGATACAGGCCTGTGAAGAGGTCAAGGGCAGGCCGCACGCCATTGTGCTGGACACCATCAAGGGCGCTGGCATCAAGGAGGTGGAGGACACCTTCAGCAACCACTCCATGACCCCCAAGCCCGAGGTCATCCAGGGTTGGGTGCAAATTTTGCGCGATCAGATCGCGGCGATGGACGGAGGTGTTTTTGATGCCTAAGATTGTATACGACGGTTCCCTGGATCCCCGCACGTTCAAGGATGTGATCGGCCAAACCATCATCCGCCTGCTGGAGAGCGACCCGGATGTGATCTACGTGGACGCTGATTTGATGAGCACCATCGGGACCTACAAATACCACCAGGAGCACCCGGACCGCGCCATCAACATGGGGGTGTCGGAGGCCAACATGATGGGCGTGGCGGGCGGCCTGGCCGCCAGCGGGTTCAAACCCATCGCCCACACCTTCGGTCCCTTCGCCTCCCGCCGCAGCTTTGACCAGGTCTTCCTGTCCGCGGGCTATGCCGGCAATGACATCACCGTCATCGGCACCGACCCCGGCGTGTGCGCGGCCTTCAACGGCGGCACTCACATGCCCTTTGAGGATGTGGCGCTCTACCGCGCCATCCCGACGGCCACCATCCTGGACATCACCGATACCGTGATGTTTAAAACCCTGCTGCCGCAGCTCATTGAGCGGCCGGGCGTCAAGTATATCCGCGTGGGCCGCAAGCAAAACGCCAAGGTCTATGACGAGGGCAGCGCGTTTGAGGTGGGCAAATCCATCCGTCTGCGGGAGGGCAGTGACCTCACCATCATCGCCTGCGGTATCATGGTGCATGAGGCGTTGCAGGCTGCCCGCATCCTTTCAGAGCAGGGCATCCATGCCGAGGTGCTGGACATGTTCACCATCAAGCCGCTGGATGTAGAAGGCCTGCTTCACAGCGCCAAAAAGACCGGCGCTGTGCTGGTGGCAGAGAACCACAACAAGATTGGCGGCCTCTACGCCGCGGTGTGTGAGGCCCTGGCCTTCCACCATCCCACGCCGGCGGCCTGTGTCGCGGTGGAGGACGAGTACGGCGAGGTTGGCCCGCAGGACTACCTGCAGCAGCGCTTTGGCCTGACCAAGGAACACATCGTCCAGGTGGCGCAGGACCTAATCAAGCGCAAGTAGAAGCCGTTTTACCACCTTTTTCAAAACTGGGCAAGTTGATGCATTCATCACCCTGCCCTTTTCCTGTTTCAGAATGACAAAGCCCGCGCGCGGTGATATACTGCGTTTATGCAATAAAACGCAAAAATCCGGCCGGGAAAGACATGAGTTGGTACAAATTGGAACAAACCTGTGTTGGCGCTGGCCGGACAAATAGCAAGGAGGCTTTTATGGATTCCAAACTCAAAAAACAGGTATCCTGGCTTGTGATTGCCCTGGTGATTGTGCTGGGCTTCAGCTGGCTGGCCCATGGCTTCAACGGGGCTTTCAACAAGGTCAAGGTGGAGCGCGTGTATTTTGATACCGACAAGGGCACGCTGTCCGGCCTTTTGTACCGCCCCGTGGGGGATGACCCGCGCCCCGGCGTCGTACTCACGCACGGCTACCTCAACTCGGGCGAGATGCAGGACGCCAACGCCATTGAGCTGAGCAAGCGCGGCTTTGCGGTGCTGGCGCTGGACATGTACGACCACGGCCACTCCGCGCTCAATGAGGGCAAAGGCGGCAATTTCTTCGCCTTCTGGCCCACCTCCATCTATGACGCGGTGCAGTATTTCTATGAGCAGCCATATGTACTCAAGGATGAAGCGGGCAACGGCATTATCGGTGTGACCGGCCACTCCATGGGCGGTTTTTCCACAACCACCGCCATCTTCCTGGATGAGCAGGATTATAACGAGACCGGCATCCGCAAAATTGCGGCGGGGATGACCCATGGGTCGGACTACCAGTGGACGGAGATGCTGGGCGCGGTGGGCATTATGCCGGGCATCGGCGCGGAGGTGATCGCGCAAAACGCCGGCGGCCGCACCCTGGGCATGCTGGCCGCCCAGTTTGACGAGTTCTTCTTCAACGCCGAGGGCGACCCGGCAGGCACGGTGCGCAAAAAGAACTATGTGGCCACCGCCAGCGCCCAGGCCTTCCTGCAGCAGGATGCGCCCAGCGCCGATACCTGGTATGACACGCCAGACGGCGGAAAGCGTATCATATACCAGCCTTATGAGATCCACCCCTGGAACCATTTCTCCACAAAATCAACCGCGCACACGGTGGAATTCTACCAGACCGCGTTCGCGGATTACCAGGCGCAGCTAAGCCCGCAGCCCGCCACCCAGCAAACCTGGATCTGGAAGGAGCTGGCAGAGTTTATTGCCCTCATTGGCTTTGTGCTGATGTTCATCCCGCTCATCAGCCTGATGCGCCGGCTGCCTTTCCTGAAGCTTGCCAAAACAGAACGCCTGGAGCCGCTTGCTGACGCGCCCTTCAACCCGCTGCGCGCGCTGCTGCTGGTCCTTGGTATCCTGCTGCCGGCCATCATCTTCCCGGCGGTGATGGACAAGAAGCTGGACGGCACCTTCCTCACCGTCTTCAAGTGGGTCAGCGCGGCCATCGCGGCTGGCAGCCTGGCGCTGGCAATTATGAGCCAGGCGCAGAAGAAGGAAGGCAGGGGCATGGCCCCCGGCTTGTTGCTGGTGATTGCCGGCGGCGCGCTGTTTTACCTGCTGCACTTCAAAACCTTCGCCGACAGCCCCACCTTCCCGGCGCCCACCACCAACGCCATCGTGTACTGGGCGCTCATCAGCGGCCTGTTGTCCCTGGTGATGATGGTGGTCGTCTACCTGCTGTTCCTGCGCAAGCAGGGCGTGCGCTGTAAAAACTACGGCGTCAGGGTCAGCCCGGTTGCCATCCTGGCTGGCTTTGTCACCGCGCTCATCGCCTTCGCTTTGGGCTATGGCCTGGTCTTCCTGGTGGACGGCCTGTTTGTGACAGACTTCCGCCTGTGGGTGTTTGCCTTCAAAACCTTTGAACCAGGCAGCATCCTGCCGGTCTTCCTGCGCTATTTGCCCTTCTTCTTTGTGTTCTACTTCCTCTCCGGCGTCAGCATCATCATCAACACCAACACCGTCAAATGCCAGGGCGTCCGCGGCTATTTCCGGGCCATCCTGCTCAACGCCGGCGGCATCATCCTGTATTTGCTCGCGCATTACGGCCTTCTGTTCATAAGGGGCACCGCGCTCTTCCCCACCCAGAGCCTGTCCAGCATCCTGCTGTTTGGCTTTGTGCCGGTGCTGATCATCGCGGCCATCTTCACCCGCGCCTTGTACAAGCGCGACGGCAATGTGTGGACGGCGGCTTTCCTCAACGCCATGCTGATGACCTTGGTCACCGTGGCCAATACCACCGTGTATTTCCAACGTTAATCCTGATATAGACGACCTGAGGGGCTGCCGCAGGGCAGCCCCTTATTTATACTTTCTGGTATCCGTTCTTGACAGGTTTTGCGCGCTGGCTCTATAATCGCAGGGCTGGCAGAACCAGCCGGCGATTGATAGGAAGGGATTTTATGATTCGCAACGATATCCGAAATATAGCCATTATCGCCCACGTGGACCACGGCAAGACCACCCTGGTGGATCAAATGCTGCGCCAGGCGGGCGTCTTCCGCCAGAACCAGCAGGTGCGCGAGCGCGTGATGGACTCGGGCGATATTGAGCGTGAGCGCGGCATTACCATCCTGGCCAAGAACACCGCGGTGCACTGGGGCGACACCAAGATCAACATCGTGGACACCCCCGGCCATGCCGATTTTTCGGGTGAGGTGGAGCGCGTGCTGAAGATGGTGGACGGCGTGCTGCTGTTGACCGACTCCTTTGAAGGCCCCATGCCGCAAACGCGCTTTGTGTTATCCAAGGCGCTGGATTTAAACCTGCCCGTCCTCATGGTTATCAACAAGGTGGACCGCGCCGACGCCCGCAGCGCCGAGGTAGTGGATGAGCTGCTGGACCTTTTGATTGACCTGGACGCGGGGGAGGAGACGCTGGACCGGCCCATCCTGTACGTATCCGCGCGCCAGGGCACGGCAACCACCGACCTTGATGTGCCGGGCACCGATTTGGCGCCGCTGTTTGAAGCGATCCTAACATATATCCCAGGGCCGGAGTGCTTCCCGGACGGCCCCTTCCAGACGCTCATTTCCACCGTGGACTACAACGAGTATGTGGGCCGCATCGGCATTGGCCGGGTCACCCGCGGCAGCGCGCACACCCAGGAGCAATTGGTGCGCGTGAACGCGCTGGATGACAGCGTCCGGGACGTGTTTAAGGTGACGGAGCTGTCCGTGTTTGACGGACTCAAGCGCCTTCCCGCGGAAAGCGTCAGCGCGGGGGACATCATCGCCCTCTCTGGTCTTGAGGATTTGAACATCGGCGATACCGTATGCGAGGCGCACACGCCCGAGGCCCTGCCCTTTGTAGCCATCGGTGAGCCAACGGTGTCCATGACCTTCTCCGTCAACGACAGCCCCTTCGCGGGCCGGGAAGGCACCTATGTCACCAGCCGCCACCTGCGCGCCCGGCTGTACAAGGAGACGCACACGGACGTCTCCCTGCGCGTGGTGGACGGTGAAACGCCCGATCAGTTTATCGTCAAGGGCAGGGGGGAATTGCACCTGTCCGTCCTGATTGAAACCATGCGCCGCCAGGGCTATGAGTTCCAGGTGTCCCGGCCGGAGGTCATCTTGCAGGAGATCGACGGCCAGGTGATGGAGCCCATCGAGCTGCTGCGCGCGGACGTGCCCTCCGTCGCCGCGGGCGCGGTGATTGAGAAGCTGGGCCGCCGCCGCGGCATCCTCAAAACCATGACCGGCCAGGACCGCGTGCGCCTGGAGTTTTCCGTCCCTTCCCGCGGCCTGTTTGGTTACCGCAACGAGTTTTTGACCGACACCCGCGGCGAGGGCATCATGAGCGCCGTTTTTGACGGCTTTGAGCCCTACCGGGGCGAGATCCCCCGCCGCAACGTAGGCGCGCTGGTGTGTTTTGAGACCGGGGAGAGCACGCAGTACGGCCTGTACGGCGCGCAGGAGCGGGGCGCCCTTTTCATCGGCAGCCAGACGCCCGTCTACGCCGGGATGATCTGCGGACAGTCCAGCCGCCCGGGTGATATTGTGGTGAACGTGTGCCGCAAAAAGCATGTCACCAACACGCGCAACGCCGCCGCGGCCGAGGACAGCATGCGCCTGATGTCCGCCCGCGCGATGACGCTGGAGGAGTGCATGGAGTTCATCGATGAGGACGAGCTGCTGGAGGTCACGCCCCAGTCCCTGCGCATGCGCAAGCGCATACTGAGCCACGAGCAGCGCGCCAAGGGCATAAACCGGGCCAAAAAGTAAGATATGAGTGTTTTGTAATCAGGCCGGCGTTGTAACCGGTCTGATTTTTCTTTATAATGCAAATATGAACAAGAAAAAGTCGTTGTGGGATACCTTTTTCGGCACCGAGGAGGAAAGCCTGTTTGATGTGCTGTTCTCCACCAAAAAGGAGGAGAAGCGCGGCAAACGCTACCTGGGCCAGGAGGAATGCCCCAATTGCGGCACGATGTTTACCCCCGGCCGCACCTGCCCCGGCTGCGGACTGCACGACAACGAAATGCCCTGGGGGAAAAATTTTTAGCAGGCAGGGTTCATAACAGGCATTCTCATGATGATAAAAACCCAGCGGACTTACAACAGGGGATAAACTCAATTAAAATAAGCCATCTTCAAGGCCCCTGCTTCTTCAGGGTCTTTTCCTTGTAATAAAAATATCTTGTACCGTTTTTAGGCTTGCCAAGCACCGCGCATTGGCGTATAGTAAAAACATTAAAAATACAACCCGGCTTGAGACCGGACGCCGCTTGGCACAAGGAGGAAACATGTTCGACACACGGTATCCCGCAGAACCATACCGCATCAAGACGGTGGAAACCATCAAGATGAACACCCGTGAGGAGCGCCTGGAGTACATCAAGGAAGCCGGTTACAATACCTTCCTGCTCAACTCCGAGGATGTGTACATCGACCTGCTGACGGACTCCGGCACCAACGCCATGAGCGACAAGCAGTGGGCCGGCATGATGCTGGGCGATGAAGCCTATGCGGGCAGCAAAAACTGGAAACACCTGGAAAGCACCGTGCAGGAGCTGTTTGGCTTTAAGTATGTGGTGCCCACCCACCAGGGCCGCGGGGCGGAGAACCTGTTAAGCCGTGTCGCCATCAAGCCCGGCCAGTATGTTCCCGGCAACATGTATTTCACCACCACCCGCTACCACCAGGAAGCCAACGGCGGCATCTTTGTGGACATCATCCGGGACGAGGCGCACGACGCGCAGCTGGACATCCCCTTTAAGGGCGATATCGACCTGAACAAGCTCAAGGCGCTGGTGGATGAAGTGGGCGCGGAGCAGGTGGCCTATGTCTGCCTGGCCATCACCGTTAACCTGGCCGGCGGCCAGCCCGTGTCCATGAAGAACATGCGCGAAGTCTATGCCTATTGCCAAAAACAGGGCATCAAGGTGTTCATGGACGCCACCCGCTGCGTCGAAAATGCCTACTTTATCAAGGAGCAGGAGGAGGGCTTCGCCGACAAGTCCATCAAGGACATCGTGCGCGAGCAGTTCTCCTATGCCGACGGCTGCACCATGTCCGGCAAGAAGGACTGCATCACCAACATCGGCGGTTTCCTGTGCGTCAATGATGAGGAGCTGTTTGTTTCCGCGCGCGAGTTGGTCGTGGTGTTTGAGGGCATGCCCAGCTACGGCGGCATCGCCGGCCGTGACATGGAAGCCATGGCCATTGGCTTAAAGGAAGCCATGCAGGAGGAATATATCGAGCACCGCGTCAAGCAGGTGCGCTACCTGGCCGACAGGCTGGTGGAAGCCGGGGTGCCCATCGTCCGCCCCGTGGGCGGCCACGCGGTCTTCCTGGACGCGCGCGCCTTCTGCCCGCATCTGGATCAGTCGCAGTTCCCCGCCCAGGCGCTGGCGGCCGCCATCTATGTGGAAGGCGGCGTGCGCACCATGGAGCGCGGCATCATCTCCGCCGGCCGTGACAAGGTGACCGGTAAGGACCACGCGCCCAAGCTGGAAACCGTGCGCGTCACCATCCCGCGCCGCGTGTACACCTACCGCCACATGGACCTGGTGGCCGACACCATCATCAAGCTGTACAAGCACAAGGAAGACATCCGCGGCCTGAAGTGGGCTTATGAACCCAAGCAGCTGCGCTTCTTCACCGGCCGCTTCGAGCAGATTTAATCATACTGAACGAAATAAAATAGAGCCCGCGGCATCCGTGCCGCGGGCTATTAAGATGCCAGGCAAACTCCCCAGGAATTAGTTTGTCTACAGTCTGATACCACCGGCTAAGCCGGTGGTTTTGATACAACACAGGGGATGGCCCCTTTGTTTCCCTTGGTTTTCAATGAAAATAAAGACACCCGTCCGCTGCGCGCTTGGGATTACTCGAACTTCAGGTACTTTGTAAGGACGTATCCAACACGGATCCCGTTTGAAACCTTACTCCATCCGTTGCTGTCACTGCTTAAGACGGTTACAACTTCCCCGGTTGGTAAAGTGGTAATGACTTCAAGGTT
>LSQX01037327.1_pt1 | contig 13471 bp, 12 predicted proteins | sample 654561 | NCBI WGS metagenome assembly LSQX01 (sample SAMN04489861, study PRJNA283612) | anaerobic digester metagenome | isolation source: 4 biogas reactors fed with cattle manure at either 37C or 55C with and... | place: Denmark: Kongens Lyngby | collected 2014 | reverse complement strand
AAGAAGACCGCTGTCAACCGCCGGGTTAAAAATCACGTGCGCGCTGTCATCAAGAGCTTCAACAAAGCGCTGATCGAACAGGATTTCGACGCCGCTGCGGAAAAGCTGAAGCTTGCCGACAAAAAGCTGAAGCAGGCTGCAGCGAAAGGTACGATTCATCGGAATACAGCTTCCCGGAAGATTTCCAGGATGACGCTGGCATTCAACAAAGCAAAAGCAGAGTAATCTCACCCGTCCCCACTGTGCAGACATTGCTGCACACAATACGCCAAGAACCGGGCTTGTGTCTCCCCGGTTTTTTTATTGCGCCGGATCCTCCGCCAAAATCTTCATAAAATCCCTGACCCTCTCCGCTACATCCGAAGCGCCGAACACGGCTGCGCCCGCCACGAGAATATCGACACCTGCCTGTTTTAGGTCGGCTGCGTTGTCGAGGTTGACACCGCCGTCGAGCTGGATGAGCAGATCAGGATGGCGCTCCTGCCTCATACGGTTCAATGCCTCCAGCTTTTTCCACGTCGAAGAAATAAAAGCCTGTCCCCCGAATCCGGGATTGACCGACATGATCAGCACGAGATCCAGGTCTTCGAGAATGTAATCCAGCGTCGAAAGCGACGTAGCCGGATTGAGCGCGACGCCGGCGCGGACACCGAGCGCCTTGATTTGCTGTACGGTTCGGTGCAGATGGACGCACGCCTCCTGATGAACGACGATAAATTCGGTCCGCGGCGTCACGAAATCGGCCATCAGCCTTTCGGGGTTTTGCACCATCAGATGCACATCGAACGGCATCGTCGTCTTCTTCGCCAGGCTGTGGATGACCGGTTGACCGAACGTGATGTTGGGCACAAACGTGCCGTCCATCACATCCATGTGAATGTAGCCGGCACCTCCTTCGCATACGGCGCGCATCTGGCCGGCGAGGTCCGTAAAATCAGCGGATAAAAGCGAAGGGGCAAGCGTAGCCATGGGTTCCTCCTAATACTTTTCCCGGGATTCGATGGCGTCCATCATGTCCCTGTACGAACGATAGCGGCTTTCGTGGATCGCACCGCGTTCCACCGCCTCCACGACGGCGCAGTCAGGCTCCGCCAGGTGCCGGCAATCATTAAAGCGACACGATCCGGCCAACTTTTCCATCTCCGGGAAGTAGCCCGCGAGTTCGGATGCATCCATTTCGTCGAGCTGAAACGACGTAAATCCCGGCGTGTCAAACAGACTGAGCGTGCCGTCGGTATACAGCTCCGTGTGCCTCGTCGTGTGACGTCCGCGGGCGCTGCGCCGGCTGACGGGTCCGGTTTTACTCTCCGCGTGTTCGATCATCGCGTTGAGCAGCGTGGATTTTCCCGCACCGGACGGTCCGGCGAGCGCTGCCTGTGTTCCGCCAAGCGCCTGTTCCAGCGCCTCCAGTCCCTCTCCGGTCCGGCTGCTTGTAAAGTGTGTCGGATAAATCTGACCGTACATCGCTTCGACCTCGCGCCGCACGCTGCCGTCGTCGAGATCCATTTTATTGATGCAGATCAGCACATCGGCACCGGCCTGCTCGGCAGTCACTGCAAACAGATCCAGGATGTAAAAGTTCGGAGCCGGGTCCCGGGCGGCTGCGACGATGACCATCGTCTCCACATTGGCGACCGGCGGCCTGGTAAACAGATTGCGCCTGGGCAGGATTTCGTCGATCGTCGCCTGGCCGTCCGGCGACAAGCCGATGCGGACGCGGTCTCCCACGGCCGGCACGATGTTATCCTTGCGGAATATGCCGCGCGCCAGGCTTTCGAACAGACCTTCGTCGGTCTGCACATAATAGAATCCGCCGATGCCCTTGACGATGACACCCGTCATCTATATCACTTCCCGACTCTGGAAGTCCACTTTTAAATTATAGACGAGATCGTTGTCGTACCACACTTTTACCACACCGTTCCTGCCGGCCCCGCTCACGCTGATGACCTCGGATCCGTCGCTGCGGCTCCGCGGCTCTTTGTTGATGGGAGTTCGCGGATCGAACACTCCGTCTGCGACGTTGACCGTCAGAAGGAAATCTTCTTTCGGTGCCTTCGAAAAATCGAGCGGGATGGCGACGGAGTTCATCTCCCCCTCTTCACCGCCGGGCTGAGGCGGCACCGGAGCAGGCGTCGAGGCGCTTTTCGAAATGACGAGATCGACTTCGATGGGTTCCAGAACCACGGTGCCCGGGCCCGGGTTGTGCGACACGACATGCCCCTCTTCGATGTACGCGTTGGCGATGTACGTTACCGCGCCGACTGAAAGACCGAGGCTTTCGAGGATCATCTCCGCTTCTTCGAGCGATTTCCCGCGCAGATCGACGACTTCGAACTCTCCGAATTCCGGCCCGAGGCTCACCTGCAGGCTGACGGTGCCTCCGGCAGCGAGCACGGTTCCTTTTGCCGGCTTCTGAGAGATGACGATGCCGGCCGGCACATCGTCGCTGTGGATTTCAGAGACGCTGCTCACTTTGTATCCGTATGTTTCCAGTATGTACTTTGCGCCTGAGAGCGGTTTGCCCACAATCGAAGGTACGGTTCCGTCCACCTGCCCCCGGCTGATGTTGACGCGCACGGTCGTGCCTTTTTTGACATCGGCTTCGGCTTTCGGCGTCTGGGACATGATGAGCCCGTCTTCGTAGATGTTACTCGGCAGTTCCATGTCGATATCCAGCTGCAAATCGTGCGGTTCAAGCGCCTCCAGCGCCTCCTCATACGTCAGTCCGACCAGGTTGGGAACCTGGACGACCGACTGCTCGCCGCCTCCGCCTCGCATGGCTTTGTAAATGAAACCGCTTGCGGGAATGGCCAGCAGAATCGCAAGGACAGCCAGCGCCATTTTCTCCGGACGGATGGCGACTTTCTTCTTCGCTTTCTTCGACTTCTTTCCGGCGGCGCCGTCGGCGTTCTCCGCACCGCCTTCGCCCTCCTGCGCCGCAACGGACGGATCGGACGCACCGTTTCTGCCGCCTGCCGAGGCAAGCGGTGCAACCGGCTTTGAATACTTGATAAAGTTGAGCGCGGTAATCATCTCTTCGGCGCTCCGGTACCGGTTGATCTGCAGTTTGCTCGTCGCGCGCATCACGATGTCTTCCAGGTCGGCCGGAATGTCGGGGTTGTGCACAGAAGGCGGCACAATCTCTTCGTTCATGTGCTTGACCGCAACAGCCACCGCCGTATCTCCGTCGAACGGAACCTTTCCGGTGAGCATTTCGTACAGTACGATCCCCAGCGAGTAGATGTCCGATTTTTCGTCTACATAGCCGCCGCGGGCCTGCTCCGGCGAAAAGTAGTGCACCGATCCCATCACCGTTTCTTTTCCAGACCCGGCAAGCGTCCCGGTTGACAGCGCCTTGGCGATTCCAAAGTCGCTGATTTTGGCAACTCCGTCGGAGGTAAGCAGGATATTGTGCGGTTTAATATCCCGGTGGATCAGCTGATGCTTATGCGCCTCGGCCAGTGCGGATGCGGCCTGCTTGGCGATGGTGGCCGCCCGGCGCGGTTCGAGAGGCCCGGATTCCCGGATGAGCTCGGACAGCGGCTTTCCGTCGATGTACTCCATGACGATGTAGTAGATGTTCCCCTCTTTCCCCACGTCGTACACATTGACGATGTTCGGATGCACAAGTCCCGCAGCTGTCTGCGACTCGCGGCGAAAGCTCTCGATGAACACCGGATCTTTCGTAAACTCCGGCTTTAAGATCTTGATGGCCACATGGCGGTTCAGCAGGCGGTCCTTCGCCTTAAAGACGACAGCCATGCCTCCTTCGCCGATTTTGTCCGACAGCTCGTATCGGCCTGCCAGTATTCTGCTGCCCATGCGCTTTGCTCCTCCCGTTATTGTATTTTGATGCAGATAACGGAGATGTTGTCTTTCCCTCCGCTCTGATTCGCTTCTTCCACCAGATCGCTCGCCAGACGGTGCATCGTCCTGACGCTGCCGGTCAGTTCCAATATCCTCCCGGGATCCACTTCTCCGTACAATCCGTCTGTACACAGGAGAACGATGTCACCCGGCGCCGTTTCAAATCGAAAAAAGTCGGGCACGACCGCCGGCTCGCCTCCGATGGCCCGCGTGATGACGTTGCGGTCCGGATGGGTTGCGGCCTGCTCTTCCGTGAGCAGTCCCGATTTTATGAGAGCCTGCACGCACGTGTGATCTTCCGTAATCTGCCGAATCGTATTTTCCCGTATCAGATAGGCGCGGCTGTCTCCCACGTTGACCACATAGGCCGTTTCGTCTCTCAGATAACACAAGACCGCCGTCGTGGCCATTCCTTCGTTCTCACCTTCGCGCTGCGCTTTCTTAAAAAGAAGCTCATTAGCGCCCGCCAGACACTTTTCAAAATACCGGCGTAGAGCCTGTTTCCCCCGCACGTCGTGCAGCGGATGCAGCGCTACGTATTGAGCGATGTAACCGACGACCGTGCGGCTCGCCAGCTCTCCGGAGTTGTGGCCTCCCACACCGTCGGCCACGATATACAACTGCTCCTTGGGCAATACGAACAGCGCATCTTCGTTCCCGTCCCTGTGTATACCTCTGTCCGTTTTAAAACCGACGCTAATCATGCTGTCTCCTCATCAGGCATATATAAAATCCATCCGTCCCGTGCTCGTGGGGCGTCAATTGAAGCTCCCGCTCCAGTCGGTACTCGGGATTCGACCGGCGAAACGCCCGTGTCATCTCTTCGTTTTCGGCCGGGTTGATCGTACAGGTCGTGTACATCAGGCGCCCTTCCGGCCCGGGATACGCCGCCGCCGTCGCTAACAGTTTCTGTTGAAGCGTCTCCAGCGTGCGCATGGTCTGCGCACAGCTCCTCAGTTTGATTTCGGGCTTTCGCCGTATGACGCCCAACCCGCTGCACGGCGCATCGAGCCATACGCAATCCGCCAGGGATACAAGAGAGGTATCCGGCACCGTGCTGTCCCGTGCACGCGCAGAGATGCTGGTCAATCCGAGCCTGGCCGCTTCGTCCAGGATGGATTGAATTTTCCCTTCGTGGATGTCAAACGCCTGCACCGTGCCCAGATCTTGCATCCGTTCCGCAGCCGCACACGACTTTCCGCCCGGCGCTGCGCACAGATCCAGCAGGTGTTCGCCCGGCTTTGGATTCAGGACGTCCAGCGCAACCTGCGAGCTCTCGTCCTGAATGGAAAAACAGCCGTTGCGGTACAAGTCACCCGCAAGCACTTCGCCCCCGCTCAGCGTGATGGCTGTCCCGGCGAGACGGCCGGCTGCGGGGTCAAGCGCGGCATCCGACAGCTTTTTTATCAAATCCGCCCGGGTATTTACAAGCGCGTTGGTTCGAAGCGTCAGAGGAGGTATCTCCAGCGTACTTTCGAGCAGTTTTCGGGCGACGGCCGGTCCATAGGCCTCGCGCCACAGCCGCACGATGTCGGGGTGCGTCGAATAACGGATTGAATCGTGCTCCACCCCGTCGGAAGGATCCGGCAGCACCGTCTGCCTTCCGCTGCGCACAAATGCGCGCAGCACGCCGTTCACAAACCCCTGCTGACCGCGAAACAAGGCCGCAGCCATCCCGACGGTCTCGTCGACCGCTGCATAATCCGACACGCTGTCCATAAACAGCAGTTGATACATCGCCATCCTCAGAAGCGTACGGATCCCCGGCTTCACTCGCCGGTTCGGCTCGCGAAGCAGCCGGTCGATATTATAATCGAGGAAATACGTGTGCCGAAGCACGCCGTATACCAGCTCCCTGACGAATGCGGGCGATCGGACCTGTGCATCCTGCACGTGCCGGTTGACGGCATAGTTTGAATAGGCGCCCTTCGACTCGATATCCCGCAGCGCACCGTATGCCGCGCGTCTGTTTGGATCCATCGGCTAGTTGCGCCTGCGCATGGCAAACATGCGAAGCAGGTTCGCCATGGACATGGCCAGCGCTGCGAAGTACGTCATCGCCGCTGCGCTGAGCATCTTTCTCGCCGCCGCAATCTCCTGCTGCGACGTAACCGCGCCGACCGCCTGGAGCTGCGCCAGAGCGCGCCGGCTGGCGTCCAGTTCGACCGGCAGCGTAACGACGTGAAACAAGACGACACCGAGAAACAGCACCATGCCGGTATTGAACAGAAAATCGCCCATCCCCGGACCGCTCATCAGTCCGATGATCAGCATCGGCCAGGCGAGCGCCGAACCGATGTTCGCCACCGGCACAATGGCATTTCTGAATGCGAGCAGCGCGTACGAGCGGCCGTGTTGAATCGCATGGCCCGCCTCGTGGGCCGCAATGCTGATCGAAGCGATGGACGGCGTGCTGTACACCGCGTCCGACAGACTCATCGTGCGCTTCATCGGATTGTAATGATCCGTCAGGTTACCGCCGATGCGATCGATGCGCACATCCGAAAGCCCGTTGGCATCCAATATCATCCGCGCAGCCTGCGCACCGGTCGTTCCGGTTGTGTTGCGCACATTCGCGTAGCGCCTGTACGCAGACGACACCTTGGCCTGCGCATACAGCGATAGGATGATGGCCGGTATTAAAAATATCATAGATCCATAGTATCCCATGTGTTCCCCTTTCTTCCGTGCGGATATCGGCCGCACTTGTATATTTTACCTTAAAACAGTTCCTAATTCAATTTTGTTTCCCAGAAGGTAGGTACCGGCATCCATGGCCCGACGCCCCGGCATCTGAATGCGCGTAAGCGCAATGCTCCCGCCTCCGCATGCGACGAGAATCCCCCCTTCGTCCGTGCGAAGAATCGTCCCGGGCTCGGCATCGCTCTCCATCGTCCCGGAAGCCGTCGCGAGCACTTTCATGCTCTCATCCCGGTAGCACGTCCATGCGCAGGGCCAGGCATACATCCCCCGCACGAGCGCGCCGATCTGCCCGGCGTCTCTGGAAAAATCGATGCGCGCCTCCTGCTTTGTCACCATGGGCGCATAGGTGGCCATACGGTGGTCCTGTGGAATCCGCGCAGCGGTGCCGTTCAAAATGGCCGGCAGCTCCCGCATCAAAAGCGCAGCTCCCAGATGAGCAAGCTCGTCGAACAGATCCTCCGTTGTCTTCTCGCCGATTTCGGTTGTGCTCGTCGCAATGATGTCCCCCGCATCCATCTGTTCTTCCATGTACATGAGCGTGACGCCCGTTTCGAGGCATCCGTCGATAACGGCGCGGTGAATCGGTGCAGCACCCCTGTACAGCGGCAACAGCGATGCGTGAATGTTGATGCAGCCCAGCCGCGGAATCTCCAGCAGTTCCTTCGGGAGGATTTTACCGTAGGCGGCTACGACGATGACATCCGGCTTCAACGAACGAATTTCGGAAAAGAACGGCTCGTTATTTCGAACCGTATCCGGCGTGCGCACCGCAAGCCCCCGGCTCTGTGCAAACGACTTGACCGGACAGCACTGTACGCATTTGCCGCGATCCCTCGGACGATCCGGATTGGACACGACCATCGCAATGTCGTACCCGGCAGTGCTCAGCGCCTCCAGAGCCGGCACGGCGAAATCCGGCGTGCCCATGTAGATGATTCTCACTGCGCATCGCCTCCGATTTCAGTTTCGCCCATCGAATCGTCCGATTCAATGGTCTCGTCCGGCCGGTGCACCTGACTGGCCTTATCCGTAAAGAGGATGCCGTCCAGGTGGTCGCACTCGTGACAGAACGCCACGGCCAACAGGCCGCTGCCTTCGTATTCTACCCGCTCTCCGTCCGGCGACAATCCGGCGATGCGCACCGCTTCCGGACGGTTTACGCGGCCGATGAGACCCGGCACGGACAGGCAGGCTTCTTCCTCGCACTGCTCTCCGCTCATCTCCAGGATTTCCGGGTTGATGAGCACGTAAAGCTCGTCGTCCAGCTCCACCGTAATGATGCGGCGCAGCACGCCGATCTGAGGAGCCGCAAGGCCGATGCCGCCTGCATCGCGCATCGTCTCGATCATGTCGTCGACCAGAGCGCGGACGCGATCGTCGATGTCCGTTACCTCCCGCGAGCGCTTCCGAAGCGCAGCGTCTTCATCCGTTAAGATTCCTCTCAGTGCCATGATTCCTCCTGTGTATTGTCACTCTTTGTTGAACTGTTCGTAATTCTGCACGGGTCATGCCGGCATTCCTGTAGCCGGGCGCCCGATGCTATAAGAATGAATACGGATTGACGTCCATCGTGAGAAGCGATTTAAAGCGCCCCGACCGCGCATACATCTTCTTCATCTCCAGCAGCAGCTCCGATGTTGCCCGACGTCTTCCTCCGTACGATTTGATGATGATGTGATACCGGTGTGCACCTTCGCTTTTGGCGAGCGGAGCTTTCCCCGGGCCCATGACCGCAAGTCCTTCGCCGCGCTTTTTCAGCCAGTCGGCGCAGTGGCGGGCGTCCTGCTCGGCCTGCTCCTCGTCTTCGTCGGAAAACACCAGAAGAAACAGATCCGCAAACGGCGGGTACTGGATCTGTTCGCGCAGCCGGATTTCACCCCGGTAGAACGCTTCGTAGTTGTGGCGCGATGCACAGAGGATCGCCTCGTGGTCCGGTGTGTACGTCTGGATCACGACCCGCCCGGTCTCTTCTCCCCGACCGGAACGCCCGGCCGCCTGCGTTACGAGCTGAAACGTCCGCTCCGCACTGCGAAAATCCGGAATGTTCAGCGTCACATCTGCGCTGATGATACCCACGAGTCCGACATTGGCCACATCCAGCCCTTTGGCGACGAGCTGCGTGCCGATCAGTATGTCGATGTCGTGCCGTTCAAAACCGGACAGGATGGCCTCCATGGCGCCTCTTTTCCTGACCGAATCCAGATCCAGCCGGCCGACCCGCGCATCGGGGAACAGCTCTCTTGTCTTCTCCTCCACCTGCTGAGTGCCCGCCCCGTGGCTGCGCATCGTCTTCCCGCCGCAGACCGGACAGTGCGCCGGATTCGTTTCCCTGCGCCCGCAGTAATGGCAGATGCAGGCCGCCTTGTCTTTGTGATAGGGCATGGAGATGCCGCACTCGTCGCAGCGGATCACGTGACCGCATTCTCTGCACGCCACAAACGAGGAGTACCCCCGCCGGTTTAAAAACAGAATGATCTGCCGCCCCGATGTCAGAGCGCGATCCATCTCTCCGGCTAAGAGCTGCGAAAACAGACTCCGGTTTCCCTGTCTCAGCTCCTGACGCATATCCGCGATGCGAACCGACGGCAGCGGCGTTTCGTTGTAGCGCTCTTTGAGTTCCAGACGGGTAAACACGCCGCGCTCGCTGCGGTAATAGTCGACGAGAGACGGCGTGGCGCTCCCGCTGATGACGACGGCTCCGTGCGCCATCCCCCGCTTGGCGGCCACTTCCAGCGTATCGTACTTGGGCGCCATATCGGATTTATAGGACGTTTCGTGCGACTCGTCGATGACGATCAACCCGATGTCCGCAAGCGGTGCAAACACCGCCGACCGGGCACCGATCACAAGCGGTGCGGATCCGCTTCGAATTTTTTCGTACTCGACCGCCCGCTGTTTTTTCGTAAGGCGGCTGTGGATGATCGCGACCATATCTCTTCCGAAACGGTCCGTAAATCGCTGAATCGCCTGCGGAGTCAGCGCGATTTCGGGCACCATCACGATACCGCCCCGTCCGGCATCCAGCACGTTTTGCATCGCCTGCAGGTACAGTTCCGTCTTGCCCGATCCCGTAACGCCGAACAGAAGGAAAATCCGATGCTCCCGTCGCTGCAGCGCATCCGAGATCTCCGCGAATGCGGCGCGCTGTTCGCCGGTCAGCTGCTCGGGGGTCGATGCGCGCGACTCCAGATCCGCGAGAGGGTCTTTGGTCCTGCGCTGCGGAAGTTCGGTGTCGGGGACAAACAGCCGGATCGCTTCGATGTATCGACAGAGCGTACGCCCGCGCATCCAGAGCGCCGTTTCGAGCTGCTCCTGGCTCAGGCGCACATCCGGATCCACGGATGCAATGCGCTTGATGCGCGATACGCCCTCCGGAGGCTGATCGTAGGAAGCGACGACATAGGCGGCCATCTCTTTATTGGAACGGCCGAAGGGAACGTAGACTTTACAGCCCGGACCCACATCCTGGCCGTCTGTGCGGTATGTATAAAACTCGTCCGTAGCATCGGTGTTGTTGTCCACGACCACATCTACATAGCTCATCGGTCTCTCCGGGAAAAATCGCAGCCGCAATAGCTCTGGCGGTACAGTCCGTAGCGCTCCGAGAGGGTGACGGATTCAGCAAATCCATTCTTTTTTTTATAGTTTCCCCCTGCAAACGGAACACTGTATGCCCGGGCGAGATTCTGCCCGATGCGCACGATGGCATCGTAGTCCTTGTGCGGACTGACGGAAAGCGTCGTATCAAAGCAGTCGTATCCGCCGGCTGCCGCCTGCGCAGCCGTCTCCGTCAGACGAAGGGAAAAGCAGGCCTCGCACCGGCGTCCGCCTTCCGGCTCGTCCTCAAGACCCTGTACAGCGTCGAAGAAAATCTCCGCATGGCTGTCGCCTTCCAGGAAAGCAATCGACACACTCTTCTCTCTTGAAAATTCTTCGAGAAAGCGTCTCTGCTCATCCCGCCTGAGCCCGTATTCGCCGGCATCCGTGATATTCGGATTGTAAAAGAACAACGTTATGCGGTAATCGGGAATGAGGCGGGTGATCACCGCCGTCGAACACGGACCGCAGCAACTGTGCAGCAGCATCGATTTTCTTGTCCGGTTTTCCTCCACGCTCACTCCTTCTGCTTCAGAAAGTCCCCGATGTCGCCGAGGTGATAGTGCTTCCGGCACAGCGATACGTACATCTCATTACCGCCGATGACGATCTGTTCGCCGGAGCGGACCATCTGGCCGTCCACGATCCGCGCGACCATGGTCGCCTTGCGTCCGCAGTGACAGATGGTCTTGATCTCTTCGATTTTGTCGGCGTAGACGAGCATGTAGTACGATCCTTCGAACAGCTCGTTGCGAAAATCATTTTTCAGCCCGTAGGCCAGCACCGGCGTGTCGTAATCGTCTACGATGCGCACGAGATCTTCGACGTGTTGCTTCTTTAAAAACTGGCATTCGTCGATGAGCACGCAGTGAACCGGATCCTCGCTTTGCGCCTCCAGAAACAAGTCGAAGATGCGCGTATCGTCGCCGACGGCGATCGCTTCCCTGGATACGCCGATCCTGGACGCAATCCTCCCTTTTCCGTAGCGGTTGTCGACCGACGGAATCAGCGCGAGCACGCGCTTCCCGCGTTCCTCGTAATTGTGCGCCACCTTGATCAGCTCGATGGACTTTCCTGCGTTCATCGTGCTGTATCGATAATAGAGCTGAGCCATAGGCGTCGTTCCTCCTCTTCGGTCATCGCATCCGTTATGCGATGTATTATACCACATTTTACGATTGGTTTTGAGCGACAGGACGGTTGGGACTGTCAATTTATCTCGAAATAGTTTATCATGGTAGACAGGAAATCAGTCCGATTCGCATTCAGGAGAAGGAGGAATACATGGACATCACTTTAGCCGTTGTCAACGCCAATGTCATCACGATGAACGATCATCAGCAGGCCGAAGCGTTTGCTGTATGCAACGACCGCATCGCCAGGGTGGGTACCACCGAGGAAATCCTTGCGCTGGCCAACCCGATGACGAAAATTATGGATTTAAACGGAAAAACCGTCCTGCCGGGTTTCATCGACACGCACGTGCACATCGTCGGCTACGGATTTGCGTTCGAAGCGGTCGACCTGCTGGGCGTCGGCTCGATGAAGGAACTCATCGAACGCTGCAAAGTCTATATCGAAGAGCACGACGTACCCGAAGGCACGTGGGTCATGGGCCGCGGCTTCGACCAGAACGCATTCGACGACGTGGAGGATTTTCCGACGTCGAGGGATTTGAACACCATTTCGGAGAAGCATCCGGTTTTGCTGATCCGCACCTGCGGTCACATCGGTATCGTCAACGATATGGCGCTCGAAGTGACCGGCGTGGACCGCGACACGTTTATCCGGGGCGGCAGCTTCGACAAATACGAAGACGGGACGCCCAACGGCGTCATCCGGGAAGCATCGCTCGAATGGTTTAAGCAGCAGATGGCCTATGCCCGCAGCGTCGAAGACATTAAGCGTGCCATCACGACCGGCAGCGCCATGCTCAACAAGTTCGGCATCACATCGATCCACACGGAAGACACGTACGACCTTGGCTATTCAGGCAGTCTCGAAGTCCTGCACGAGGCGTACAGAGAGCTCATCGTCGAAGGCGGGCTGACGCAGAGAATCTACGAAAAGATCTCGCTGCCGCGAATGGAGAATCTCAAGGAATTCCTCGAAGGTCCCTATCGCACAGCGATGGGCAACGACCACTTCCGCATCGGCCCGGTTAAACTGTGGGCCGACGGAACAATCGGCGCACATACGGCCTACATGCTCGAAGATTATAGCGATCTGCCGGATGGCGGCACGGGAATCGCCGTATACGAAGACGACGAAATTCGCGATATCATCGAGATGACGCATAAAAACGGCATGCAGATGTGCATCCACGCCATCGGGGACGGCGCCTTAAAGCAGGTCGTCGACGCGTACGCAGACGTGCTCGCACGCTACCCCGACATTCCGCACCGCCACCGCATCGTCCACTGTCAGATCGGAAACGACGAGCTGTACAAAAAGCTGGCTGCCAACAATCTCACCATCAACATCCAGCCCATGCAGACCGAAACCGACTACCCGCTGATCGAATACCGCGTGGGACCCGACCGGGTCAAGCGCTGCCACGCCTGGCGCAGTCTCATCGACTACGGCGTTACGATTACCGGAAGCTCGGACGTTCCCTGCACGAACAGCCTCGATGCAGCCGATGTGTTCGTGGGCATCGACGGAGTCGCCAACCGCGCCAAGTGGCTGCCCGAAGAAGCCGTTACGGTCTACGAGGCGCTCGAAATGTACACCGTAAACGCCGCTTATTCCGCTTTCGAAGAAGACGTTAAAGGCTCGATCGAAGAAGGCAAGTTTGCAGACTTTGTCATCGTTTCGGGCAACCCGCTCGAAGAAGGAATCACCATCAAGGACATCGACGTCGAACAGACGTTCGTCGGCGGCGTCAAAGTGTACGAAGCCTAGCCGTTTCGCGCGCGAAAGAAAATTGTTTTACACAAAAAAGGAGGACCCGTCGGGTTCTCCTTTTTATTGTTGTATTCTAGCCCTGGTACATGCGATACAATCCGGAATACACGCCGTTCTGAGCGATCAGCTCGTCGTGCGTACCCTTTTCCTCGATGCCGTTTTCCGTCAGCACGAGAATGATGGAGGCATTGCGAATCGTGGTGAGCCGATGCGCAATTGTAAACGTTGTTCGACCTTCGGACAGCCTCTCCAGCGAGTTGCGCACGATCAGCTCGCTTTCGCTGTCCAGGGCCGAAGTCGCCTCGTCCAGGATGAGGATGGGCGGGTTTTTTAAAAAGACGCGTGCGATGCTGATCCGCTGCTTCTGACCGCCCGAGAGCTTGACGCCGCGCTC
>LSQX01302067.1_pt1 | contig 13472 bp, 11 predicted proteins | sample 654561 | NCBI WGS metagenome assembly LSQX01 (sample SAMN04489861, study PRJNA283612) | anaerobic digester metagenome | isolation source: 4 biogas reactors fed with cattle manure at either 37C or 55C with and... | place: Denmark: Kongens Lyngby | collected 2014 | reverse complement strand
GCTTGGAAGTTGGCACCGCCAGATAGCCTAAGTAAGTTATCATTTAAATTGGTGGTAAAGTTGTAGCCTTCAGAAAAAGCTTGGGCCTTGGCCTCGCCAGCTAATTCAATAAAGCTACTCCACGAATTAGAAAACTGGTATTCCAAAGCCAAATTACCCAATAAAACTGCAGATTGGCGTTTGTATGCACCGCTAACATTGGCAATTCCACCTAAATTACCGTGTAAAAGCAAAGGTAAGCGAATAGGGAAGAGGTTAAAGTCCAAAGTCCAGACCATGGTGGGGTTTAATGATACGCCACGACTGCTATATGCTCCTTCGGTGTTGGTACCAAAGTGTTTATAGTGGTTGGCATGCCTTTGGAAATATCCAGCTTTATCATTGCCGGTAGGTACGGTCATGCGCAACAAATAACCCACTCTAAAAGGAGCGTATTTGTATAGACCTATATGCTCTAGCTTAATTCCAACGCCCAAATCTCCTTGGGCACCAATGATTCCGGAGTGGTTTTCCCAAAAATCCTGATAAAAAGGCATGTTTACGCTGATATCTAACCAGTTGGTGATACCGTAGCCTATAAAAAAATCTTCGTTTAAAAGCCAGGCAGATTCATGATTATCACCGTTATTGGTGTAAAAATCTCTATATGCGTAGTCGCCTTTTACGGCAACACCAGCATTGATTGAACCTTTGCCTAGGGTGTAAGAGCTAACTGTGCGTGCGACGCCATTTTGCCCGCCAGTGGTGATAACATTGGCGTGGGTGATGGCTACTAAGCACGCCAAAAGGACTATAGTTTTATTGGTTTTTTTGGTTTTTTTCATTAAACACTCCGTTTTGTTGTTAAAATATTAGTCAAAATCATGCCAGTTTAGGGGAATTATTTGCAAACAAATTAAAATAGTGTGATAAGCATCACACTTTCGAAAATATTTTTAAAAAATCTGTTTTTGAGTTCTATATTTTGCCCAAGTGAATTTACTTAATCTCATATCAGCCATTTTTCCACTCATAATAATTTTGTTAAGTGGAGTGCTTTGTTTTGTGCTTTTGCAAGTGTTACTGCGCACTCCCATAATAAACTTGTTTTTAGATATCCCCGACAAGCGTAAGGTGCATCAGCGCCAAGTACCCCGCATGGGCGGTTTTGGGCTATTGATTACCGTTTTGTTAGGGTTTTCTGCGCTTTTGTTTTACAATTACCAATATTTTGGCCATAAAATGATAATTGTCGCCATGGTGGCGGTGCTAGTTTTCTTATTTATAGGCATTTTAGACGATTCCAGTGCGGTGTATTACTGGCGCAAGTTTCTGAGCGAGCGCAAGGGCAAAGAATTCGTGGATAGCAAGCCTTGGCATTTGCGAGTGCGCTACAAGTTTCTGCTTGAATTTAGCTTAGCAGCCTTGGTGATTTGGCATTTACAACTAACCGTGCCTGTGAATTTACCCTTTTTTAGCCCCCTGCTCATCAAAGCCGTGGTGTTTGCACTTACTACAGTCTGGGTGGTGGGGGTCGCCAACTCCTTTAATATTATAGATGGCATCGACGGGCTCTGTGGTGGAATTAGCGCTATTTCTTTGGCGGGGCTGTTGTTTTTAGCTTATTATTTTAATATCCTAGAGCTAAAAATACTGCTTCCGGTAATAATAGGGGCGGTTTTAGGCTTTTTAGTGCTCAATAGTCACCCCGCTAGCTTGTTTTTAGGGGATTCGGGCAGCCTTTTCATAGGCTTTATGGTGGCCATTAGCGGATTATTCGTTTTAAAAAATATTGGTCAAAGTAATGCTCTTCCTTTGTTGTATTTGGCAGGATTTCCTGTTTTAGATGTGTTTATAGCCATGTTTAGGCGCTTTTTTGTGGAACCCAAAAGATCGGCCAAGCTCAAAAGCCGACTTAAACAAATGGTAAGCCCCGATTCTAACCATATTCACCACCGCATGCTTTCCAAAGGCCTCAGTCATTTACAAGCTTCCATAGTATTGGCGCTTTTTGCCACGGTTTTTGTGAGTGCGGGGATATTATTAATCATCAACCAAAATATTTGGCTAGAAACAGCGGTGCATTTGTATATGCTAGGCATTATATTCTTTAGCATAACCATGTTTTACTTTAGGGGCAAATCCCTAAAAATGTTTTTCGCTCGCCTATGGGGCACTACAAAATCTACCTACAAAGTGGGAGTGTTCGCTGCAAACAATTGTTTACAGGGGGCTTTGGAAAACCAAGGACAATCCGACTTTAATTTCAGTTTTTACGACACTGCTGACTGCGCAAACCTCAAAGATTGCCATATAGATTGCCTAATTGTGGAGCAGATCGAAGCCGAACGCACCACGGACTTTATGGCTAGGCTCAAAACCATATTTCAATCCCAACAAATTCCCAGCATTGTGCTGTGCCGCAAGGTGGAAGTGGTTTCCGAGCTTATAGGTCGCACTTTACCAGCCAAAACCATAGTTTTAAGCGCAAAACCCCTGTTTGTGCATCCCTTGTTAATGCACATTGCGGTTTTGGTGGGCGCTGCCGAAAATTTCACCACCGCCGAAGATGTTAATCGCCGTAAAACCCGAGCTATAGAGGTTATATGAAAAGATTATTGAAACCTCGCAAACGCTTGTTGCTTATACTCAAAGAATCTCCCCAAAGGGAGCAATTAATGGCGATTTTAAGCGGTATGGGATTTTGGATAGACTACGAGACCGATATGAAAACCGCTTTGGAAAAGTTTAAGCACTACCGTCATCCCGTGGTTTTTGTGGATGAAGAAGAACTTCCCAAAAAATCGGCACGATTGTTCTCTTTGTTTTATAAAATTCAGCAAAATGTGGCAGTGGTTTGCATGGTTAAGCCCGAAAGGCGAGGTTTAGTTTATACTTATTTGGCCCATGGTGCCTGGGATGTGATTACCATACCTTTGCGCACCAAAGAAGTGGTTCCCAAAGTGCGGCGCTTGCTGGAAAGGTACGAATTAAGCTCCACTACGGTTTACTTTCAATATTTGTTGTTGTTTAGTTGGTTTTTATTTACTATTTGGTTTTTGATTTTAGGAAAATTAATATGAAGTTCCTGTTAATGCTCAGCTTGCTTTTTAGCTCTTGTGCTTTGTCTCCCGGCATGGTTTATAACGAAAAAGCTCCGGAAGATGGTGTGGTGGATAGCACCAGTCAGTTTCAGAATATGCAAGTGCGTCTGCGCTCTATCACTCCGCAAAATGTCCATGAAATCTCTGCAAATTTAGTACCCACAAATCAAGTACCAGCCGAACTTTTGGCCCTTAAACCCGAAGCTTATCGCTTGGGGCTATACGATGTGGTAACAGTTACCGTGTGGGAACACCCCGAACTCACCTTGCCCATGGGGCAATACCGTTCGGACTTGGCCAGTGGACAGATGGTGGACGAAAAAGGCCAGATTTTTTACCCATACATAGGTATGGTTCCCGCCCAAGGGCGCACCGCAGGGGAAATGCGCGAGCATATTTTAGGATCTTTAAGCACTATTTTGAATGATCCCCAATTAGATGTTAAAGTTACCGGATTTCGCAGTCAAAAAGTGTTTGTGCATGGAGCTGTGAAAGCCCCTTGCATTGTGCCGGTTACCGATGTGCCGCTGACCTTGCTCAATGCGGTAAATTCCTGCGGTGGACTCAGCCCCGATGCCGATGCCAGTCAAGTGGAATTGCAACGCCAGGGAGAGCATTATGTGGTGGATTTATACGCCAAATACGCCCAAGATTCGGGCCCTGCACAAATATTATTGCAAGATGGCGATGTTTTGCGCGTGGCCAGTCGCGATGAAAACAAAGTTTATGTGCTGGGAGAGGTCAATACCCAAGCCGCTGTGCCATTAAATAACGGAAAACTCAGTTTGGTACAAGCCCTAGCCGAAGTGGGCGGACTTAGCCCCCTCAGCGCCCAAAGTAAGGGCATATATGTGATTCGCTATGTGGATAGTGCAAAGGTTGAAGTGTTTCACCTTAACGCCCGTAATCCCTTGGCTTTAGCCCTGGGCGATCAGTTTGCTTTGCGCCCTCGGGATGTGGTTTTTGTAGATGCCACCGGACTTGCTCGTTGGAACCGTGTAATTGGACTTATTTTACCCACTGCTGCGCTAATTAGCCACGGAGCTTCTACGGCAGCGGATATTCACACTATTACTAAATGATGCCCACCATACAAAAAGTATTGATTTTATGCCAAGGCAATGTATGCCGCAGTCCCATGGCTTTAGGCTTTTGGCGCCAAGCTTATCCCCATCACCAGGTGGATTCTGCAGGACTAGGGGCCATGGTGGGGCACCCCGCTCAGCCTTTTGCGGTGCAAGTAGCAGCAGCTTTGGGGGCAGATATTAGCGAGCATATAGCCAAACAAGTGAGCGAAACCATGCTAAAAGAAGCGGATTTGGTTTTGGTAATGAGCCGTCGTCAACAAAGCTATTGTCACGAGAAGTTTCCTTGGACCAGGGGCAAAGTTATGCGTATTGGGCATTTTGAAGGTTATGATATTGACGATCCCATGGGATTGAGCCACGCAACTTTTGAAAGAGTGGCCTTACAATTACAATTATGTGTATCAACTTGGAGAAACTATGAGCAAAACAACTGAACACTCCGAAACAGGAGTAACCCTACAAGAATTTATAGAACTAATGTGGGGAGGAAAGTGGATTGTCGCCTTTTGCGCCGCTCTAGCGGTGGCTTTGGCCGTGGGGTATTTGATAGTGGCTACGCCCATTTATCAGGTAGATGCCCTGGTACAAGTAGAGGAGAAATCCGGAGGCATGGGCAATGCGGTTTTTGGTGAATTAGGCGCCATGTTCGATATTTCTAGCCCGGCGGAAACCGAAATAGAAATCATTAAAAGTCGTATGGTACTGGGTAGGGTAGTGGAGCAACTAAATTTAGATATTGTAAGCCGCGCCCAAGTGTGGCCCATAGTGGGGGACTATTTTTTGCAAAAACAACACCCCGAAACCGCCATCAGAGTGGAAAGCTTTGACCCTCCGCAACCATGGTTAGGCAAAGCCACCACCATAAAGCTGGTAAATGCCAATAGCTATGAATTGTACTTTGAAAAACAGAAAATCGCCACGGGAACTGTGGGGGAATCCCTGCGTACAGCGGTAAAAGGGGATAGTCTGCAACTATTTATCTCGGTTTTGCAGGGTAAAACAGGCCAAGAATTTAAACTAATTAAAAACACCAAACTCAAAGCCATAGATGCTGTGAATGAAAATTTAAAAGTAGTGGAAAAAGGCAAAAAAACGGGGATTTTAGCCCTGACTTTTCAGCATAAAAATGTGGATGCCGCTGCGGAGATTATCAACAATGTCGCCCGCAACTATGTGCGCCAAAATGTGGATAGAAAAAGCGAAGAAGCCGCCAAAACCTTGGAATTTTTGCAAAGCAAACTCCCGGATTTAAAAATCAAAGCCGAAGAAGCTGAAACCAAGCTTAATGAATACCGCCTACAGGTGGGATCCATTGATTTAAACACCGAAAGTCGCTTGATTTTGGATCAAGGGGTGGATTTAGAGTCGAAATTATTGATATTACAGCAACAAAAAGCTGAAATGTTACGCTTATATAAAGAAGATCACCCCACGGTGCAAACCCTGCTCAGCCAAGAAAACCGCCTTAAAGAACAAATGCGCAGTGTGGGAAGCCAAGTGAAAAAGCTCCCCAAAACCCAACAAGAAATTTTACGCCTGGCTCAAGAATCTAAAGTGGCCGCAGAACTGTACAACACCATGCTCGAAAACGCCCAACAGCTAGAAGTGGCCAAAGCCGGACAAGTGGGCAATGTGCGAGTGATCGACTATGCCATGCCCTCCTATAAACCCGTGAAACCCCGCAAAGCTATTACCCTGGCTATAATGTTTTTATTGGGAATATTTGTGGCGGCAGGTTTTATTTTGCTACGCCATTTATGGAACAAAGGCATTGAAGACCCCAAAGTGCTGGAAAGCGAGTTTGGACTGCCAGTTTATGCCAGCATACCCCATAGCGAAGTGCAAAAAAACACCATTGATCGCATGCGTCGCAATAAAAATAAGCCCAGACTGCTGGCTTATAACTATCCCGACGATACCAGTGTAGAAAGCTTTAGAAGCCTGCGCACCACCTTGCACTTTAGCATGCACGATGCTCCTAACAATATTCTGCTATTGGTGGGCCCTAGCCCCATTATAGGCAAAAGCTTTGTAAGTGCCAATTTAGCTACGGTTTTGGCGCAAAGTGGTAAAAAAGTCTGCCTTATAGATGCAGATATGCGCCGAGGTAAACTCCATGAAGTTTTGGGAGTAAAAAGGGAAGGGGGATTGTCGGATTATTTGAGTAATTCCCTGAGTGTGAGCAAATTGATAAAAAGCACCGAGGTGGAAAATTTGAGCATTTTAACCACTGGGCAAATCCCCCCGAACCCCAGCGAATTATTGCTCAGTGCCCGCACCCAAAGCTTGTTAGAAGAACTTTCTGAAAGTTATGACATTGTGTTAGTGGATAGCGCCCCCATTTTGGCCGTGGCCGATGCCTTAATTTTAGCCAAATTGGCCGGAAGCACCCTGATGGTACTCAAACACGCCTCCCACAGCAAAGCAGAAATTGAACAAAGCTTGGCGCGATTTGCCCACGCCGACATTAAAATAAAAGGAAGTATTTTTAACAATGTGCAAAAACATGCCCAAGGCAGATACGGATATGGAGCTTATCACTACAAATATTAAGACAGTCGCGATCTCAGCTTTTGCGCAGGATTCCCTTGATAAACCCCCAGAGCTTCTAGGTTTTGGGTGGCAATGGAACCCACGGTTAAAATGGCTCCACGCTCTACCTTTACCCCAGGGCATACCGTGGCACGCGCCCCAATCCAAGCTTGATCGGCAATGTGAATTTCACCCACCATCAAGTCAAATTCCGGCTTTTTATAATTATGGTTTCCCGTCAACAACAAGGCACCCTGCGAAATGCACACATTATCCCCAATAACCACCGGAGCTAAGTTGTCTATCCACACCTGTTCCCCAATCCACACCTGGGAACCAATGCTTAACATCCAGGGATGCTTAATGGAAACTTGGGGTTTAAGCACCACGCCCGTTCCGATTTTAGCTCCAAAAAGGCGCAATAACCACAATTTGGGCTTAGACCACACAAATAATGGGTTTTGCAAAAAAAGACCATTGCATATAATCCATAATAAACGCACAACACGAGATTTACCATGGGAATACCATTGATTATTAAAGGAGCCTAAGTTTTGGATATTCATAAAGAAAATTTACAAATAAAAAATCAGCAAGAGGGAGAAACTGTTAAAAATGAGGAGGCCAAGCCCATGAAGATATCTATTGTCACCATAGTGCGCAACAACCGTGAATACATTGCCGATGCGGTACAATCCGTGTTAGAACAAGATTACCCCCATATAGAGCATGTCATTGTAGATGGCTTAAGCACCGATGGCACGGTGGAATATTTGCAAAGCTGCGAACGCCGCCCCGGAACATTAATCAGCGAAGCCGATACGGGCATATACAATGCCCTCAACAAAGGCCTAAAGCTCGCCACTGGGGATTTTGTGGGCTTTGTACACTCCGATGACTATTTGGACAGTTCCACCACCATCAGCCAGATTGCGGCGCAACTCCAGCAAAGCGGAGCCGATATGATTTACGGAGACTTGGAATATGTCCAAGCCGAAAACCCCACTCAAGTGGTGCGCTATTGGCAAAGTGGAGATTTTCACCCTAAAATTATGCTCGGAGGCTGGATGCCACCACACCCCACGGTGTTTGTGCGCCGCAGTTTGTTAGCAAAACACGGCTATTATCGGGAAGATATGAAAATCGCCGCGGATTATGAATGGATGTTGCGCTATATACACTTTGCCCAAGTACATCCCACATATTTGCCCCAAGTGATATGCAAAATGCGTTTGGGAGGAACCAGCAACAAGAATTTGAAAAATTTAATCCGCAAAACCCGGGAAGATTTACTTTCGTGGCGGTTAAATGGCAAAAGATTTCGGGGCTATATCGCCATAGTGGGTAAAAATTTAAGCAAAGTGCAACAGTTTTGGCGACGGAGAGCCGGTGAGTAAAACGGAACTGCATAAAAAAACCACCATGAGCGCTGTGGCGATCACCGTATCGCAAGCGGCTAATAAGGTGATTACCATAGTTAGCCAAATAATGCTGGCGTGGTTTTTGGTGCCCGCAGACATGGGCAAGGTAGCCTTGGCCCTTTCCATCGCTAATATAGGTGAGTTTTTCACTTCAAGTGGTGTTCGTGATGTTTTAGTACAAAAACAAGATCGTTTTGAGGAACTTAAAGGTAGCGGTGCTACTCTAGCCATATTAATGAATCTTGGAGCTATCTTAATAATTGGTGCTTTAGCACCTACTGTAGTTAAGGTTTATAATGAACCTGTTGTACTAAAATTAATTTGGATTTCCATATCAGCTTGGTTTCTCCATGGTTTAATTAACCCATACAAAGCTAAAATGAGCATAGATATGGAATTTAAAACCCTAGCTTTCTTATACGCTTTAGAAGGTTTGATTTTTTCCACTTCCTGTGTGATTTTGGCCTGGCAAGGTTTTGGGGCTACTAGCATGGTTTTACCGCTATTGTGGAAAAGTTTATTCACCTATTTTTACTTGCGATACAAAATTAAACCCATTAAGTTTCAAATCCCCACCCGAGAACATATTAAAGTGTTGCTGGGGACCAGCATATTTGTAACTGCGGCATCGTTGACCTCAGCTCTGCAAAAAAATGGCGTAAATTACGCAGCGGGCATTAGGGGAGAAACCCAAGTGGTGGGGCTTTATTATTGGGGATATACCATTGCCAGTCAGGCGGTATTTTTGCTGGCTTTAAACCTGCGTCAGGTGTTTTTCCCCGCATTTAGAGCGGAGCTCAGCGATCCCACAGCCTTGCGCAAATTAGTGCTGCATTGGCTCAAACGTTTATCTATAATTATCGTGCCCATCTGCCTATTGCAATTTGCCCTGGCACCTTATTTGATTAAGTGGGTATTTGCCGAAAAATGGTGGCCCGCTATAGTGGTGGTGCAGTACATTAGCTTAGCCTTGGTTTTTGCTCCCATAGAGGTCATAGGAGGTTCGCTAATTATGGCTAGGGGACACTTTAAACAACTATTTGTGCTGCGCAGTTTAAGCGCTATTATGCTTTTTGGCGCTGCTTGGTACGGGGTACGCAATAACTCCATCGAAGAACTGGTATTTAGTACCGCCTTTGCCGTGGCCGGAGGTGCATTGTTGATCGGACTCGGCGCAGTGAGGGGAAGGTGAAAAAGTTTAAATGGCTAAACTGGATGACCGTACTCGCCTGTGGGTGGAGTGTGGCTTTTTCTTTAAACTTTGACAACCCTTTAATGCAAGTTTCCAGCGTGGTAATAGCGATATTTGGCATAACTATTATACATAAAAGGAATATTCCTATACACAATGGCATATATGTCTATGCTTTATTTTTAATAGGGGGACTGTTAAGCAGTGTCATTAATAATAGCTTCGATTCAAAATTTGTGGCTTATATTTTAGTGCTTCCCGTGGCATTGTTTTTTAACTATTTAAATGAAAAAGAACATCATAGTGTTAATTATGGCTTGGCCTTAGGGGGGATTATTTTTGGAATAATTTCTCTGTATTTATTTAAAGATATGTTTGTGTACTTTGGGGATGATGCTGGACTGCGATTGGATACAACTTTAAACCCCAATGCCATTGCCTATATAGTGTCCATGAGTGCATTGCTGTTGATTATTAAAACACCCAAGCTATGTTTAAAAAGTGTTTTTGCTCTTATAGCTTTAGCTGTGCTGTTAGCGACTAGATCTAAAACCGGTTTGGGCTTATATGTAATAAGCGTGTTTATGATTTGGTTAATGAGCACTAAAGGTAAAACAAACAAGTTGCTGTTAATTACTATTTCTTCTCTGTTTTTAGCAATGCTAGCATGGATCAACTTAGATTTTATCCAGCAATTTTTTCAAATAGATACTACTCGCTCTTTAGCTGATGGAACTGGACGCACTGCAGGTTGGAATTTTTTGATTAATAGATATTTAGATAGCGATTTAGTGCAAGTGCTGTTGGGCAAGGGAGCTGGTAAAGCTAATTACGATATTCAAGGTATGAACACTAGTGCCCACAATGCTTGGATTACCATAGTTTATGATTTCGGATTAATTGGCGGTGTTTTGCAAGGTTTATTAGTGGTGGTGGCTATGTTAAATATGGAAAAAAAGTATTACCCTCTAGTATTAGCAGCTTTAATAGAAACGATGTTTGAAATCAACTACATAGGTTTGGGTAATATAGGCTCTATTTTATATATAAGCGTATTGTTTAAAAAAGGGATAGTGAAACCCAAAAGCAAACAGTTGTTCACAAATATGAAGCAGCAGGGGGAAATATGATACACATAGTAACCCCATCAGAACCGGTATATAGAGAGCATTTATTCAACAAATTGCATAGTGAGTTAAAATGCAATTTTTATTCGGGTAATCGGTTTGATGGAACTAAAGTTGTCAAACCAAAATTATCAAGAAAAGAGTATAATAGCTTGTCTTTTGCTAAGGTGTTTTTATGGCAAAAAGGTTTATCCCAGATAAAACTCAATAAAAAAGATGTCTTAGTAATTGTAGGTAATATTAAATACTTGTCTAATATACCATTGGTGCTTAGAGCAAAGTTAAAAGGTGTTAAAATCGTGTGGTGGGGGCAAGTGTGGTCGGCAGGAACCACCATGCCTAAAATGTTTCTAAGAGTAGCTTTTGCTCGCTTAGTTTCAAACCATTTTCTGGCCTATACAGATAAAGAAATAGAAAAAGTACCCAAATGGCTATATCCTCGAAGGCGCATGTTTGCCACTAACAACGCCATGAATGATATAGCTGTAAATGAAGCTAAAAAGAATTGGGGTGCTGAGAGGTTAAATAAGTTTAAGGTTGAAAAAAGTCTAGAAAATAAAAAAGTGGTTCTATTTTGTGGCAGACTAACCAATAAAGTAGATATGCCCTTTGCGCTGCGAGTTATAAAACAAATTTCCACGGTAGAACCGCGTATTTTATTTGTAGTTGTAGGGGACGGACCTAATTTAGAAGAGCTAAAACAACAAAGCAAAGAATTAAATTTAGAATCCAATATAACATGGATTGGTTCAATTTATGATGAAAATTACCTTGCACCCTGGTTTTTAAGTTCAGATGTGCTGTTTTACCCTGGGGCTATAGGATTGAGCCTAACTCACGCTTTTCATTATCAGCTACCAGTGCTAACTCATGATAAAATAGAAAACCACATGCCAGAGATCGCTGCCTTAGAAGTTGGCAAAAACGGCGAGGTTTATAAAAAAGATAACTTAAATTCAGCTGCAGAAGTGTTGAGCAATATGCTTGCGGACAAAGAAAAATTGCAAAAAATGGGTGAACATGGACAAGCTATGGTAAAAGCTAAGTATAGCATGGAAAGCATGGTGGAAAATTTCATTAAAGCTGTGACTTTCTAATGAAAAATCGCTAAAATTATACAATATGATTTAAGAGTTTAATAACTTTTGGTAAAGTTCAGCTTGTAATTTAGCAATGTGCTGTAAACTGTAGTTTTCTGTTACAAACTCCGAAGCTCTTTCCCCCCATGTAATCATTTCATTGTCAGGAATTTTAGAAGCTAAAATTAACCCTTTTTTTATAGAGTTTTTTTCTGTTTTTACTTTAATAGCAAGGTTGTTTTCAAGAGCTTCAGGAAAATTGCAACCTTCAGTTATAATTGGTATTAAACCATATTGCATAGCTTCTAAGACACTTGTGGAAAATCCTTCGCTAAAACTGGGCTGTAGAAAGAAATGGTTGTTTTGAAAAAGTTTTTCTTTTTCTTCTCCGTAAACAGGACCAAGGTATTTGATATTACTCACTTTTGAATTGGCAAGCAACACTTGCAAAGCAGGTAATTCTCCATCATCAGGACCAGCAATATTTAAGCAGTAGTCAGAATCATTTGCAAGAGGACTGTCTAACCAAGCTTTAACCATTGGAATTACACCTTTTTTATGGTGAAGTCTAGCTATAAATAAAAAAGATTTAACTGATTTTTTTTTAACTACATCATTAATTAAAACTGGCTCAATTCCATTTGATATAAGACGGACATTTTTATTAAAGTCTCTTTTGAGATTATTATATTCCGGTGTTCCTACAGCTCTTATTATATCTGCAGATGATAAAAGTTTTCGTTCAAAAAGTCTGTAATAAATACTTTTTTTTATTTTTTTCTGTTGCATACTCCATGGTTCAAGCATGCCATGTGGTATCGCTACCCATTTGAAACCATATTCTTTTAATTTATTACCCCATTTTGAGGGAAATCTCCAGCAACCATGGCTAACTACAATACAGTTATCAGGTGTAAATCCGCCTTCTTCAAGAGCTTTTTGTAATTCACCATAATTGATTTTTTCAAAAACTTTCATGTTTACTGAATCAATTGCTGGTATTTCTTCAATCTTTGGAAACCATGCGTGAGATGTATAAGAATATTTCTGATTTAATATTTGTGCAGTAGATAATGCGGCATTCCAAACACCGAAGTTAACACTGCCAAAATCATCAATTAAATTGATTATATGCATTAAGTTTTCCTTTTTTATTATCCCGCTATTAACACCAAAAATGTAGTATATTTAGTTGTTTAAGAGATGTTTAATGACTGAAAATCCTGAAATTAAAAAGCTCCATCGTGCTTTAATGATTATTGCAGATGAAGTCAAAAGAATTTGTGATAAAAATGAAATTGATTATTTTTTGACATGGGGAACACTTTTAGGAGCTGTTCGCCATCAAGGTTTTATACCTTGGGATGATGACATAGATATTGGTATGTTACGCTCTGAATATGATCGTTTTATTGAAGTATGTGAAAAAGACTTGGATGAATCAAAGTTTTTCTTGCAAACTTGGGATAGTGATGAATATTACCCAATCACCTTTGCAAAAATTAGGCTAAAAGGTACATGTTTTAAAGAACTATTTATTGGAACAAATAAAAGTCCACATACGGGATTGTTTATAGATTTAGTGCCTTATGACTATTTGCCAGGTAGTAAATTAGTAAGCAAATTTCATAAAATATTACTTTACACTTCAAGCCGTGCTAGAATGTTGAAACTGGGATATGACTTTGAAATAAACAGTAAAATAAAATATGCCGTATTGAAAAGCACAGCATTTATATTCAGTTGCAGCTTTTTGAAGCGATTTTCTAAAATGCTTGTACAGTTTCCACGCAAAAGTAATGTGGTAGGGGATAAGTTCTTTTACACTACAAGATTTCAATATGAAGAAATTGCAGAAGTAAAAGAAGTACCTTTTGAAGACAGAAGTTACAAAATACCGATAGCAGCCAAACAATGCTTAGAAAAAATCTATGGTCCTGATTATATGAC
>LSQX01116247.1_pt1 | contig 13473 bp, 14 predicted proteins | sample 654561 | NCBI WGS metagenome assembly LSQX01 (sample SAMN04489861, study PRJNA283612) | anaerobic digester metagenome | isolation source: 4 biogas reactors fed with cattle manure at either 37C or 55C with and... | place: Denmark: Kongens Lyngby | collected 2014 | reverse complement strand
TGCGACAGCTTTAACACTTTAACACATATCTTTTTGATTGTCAACATCTTTTTTTGAAGTTTTTTAAAATGTTCTGCTGCTTGCGACAGCTTTAATAATATAGCACATATCCATGATATATTTCAAGTTCCTTAATTCTTATTTTTATCATGCATCAACAAATATATTCACTTTGTTCGGTTTTGTAGTATATTGCTCTTTTTTGCTTGGGATTAATCATTTTCTGTTTTACAAGCCACAGGGGACAGTTCCTTCGGTTTCACGCAAGTAATTATTTGAAATGAAAATAATTATATACCTGTTCAGCAACACTTCTATTCATTCCTTTTACCTTAATAAGTTCATCTACTTCAGCTCTTTTAATATTATCAATCGACTTAAAATATTTTAATAAGTTTTTTCTCCTTTGCTCCCCTATCCCTTTTATCAATTCCAATTCAGATGTAATAGTTTTTTTAGACCTGAGCTTTCTGTGATATTCTATAGCATATCTATGCGCTTCATCTTGTACCTGTGTTATGAATTTAAATAAAGAAGAACCCATTGGAACTGTATATTCCTCTTTTTCAGTGGTGATTCCTCTTGTTCTATGCTTATCATCTTTAACTAATCCGAATATAGGGATGCTTACTCCCAATTCTTTTAAGACATCTAATGCACCCGAGACATGACCCTTTCCACCATCTACAAATACTAAGTCCGGCAACTCTCCAAACTCTTTGCTACTAACTTCATCACTAGCTCTTCTAAATCTTCTGTATAAAACTTCTTTTAAACTCTCGTAGTCATTTATGCCTTGTACGCTTTTAATTTTAAATCTTCTATAATCCTTGCCGGATTTAACTCCGTTATTGAAAACCACCATGCTCCCAACACTACTGAAACCCGATATGTTTGAAATATCATATGCCTCAATCCTTTGCGGTATATCTTTCAAACTTAACAACTCTTTTATTGCTTTTAGGACCTCTTGAGCATTTTTTCCTTCTGCCTTCGACCTAATTAAAAGCTGCTGCAATGTTTCTTGAGCATTTTTATTTACCAGCTCAACGAGCTTTTTCTTTCTGCCTTTTTGTGGTACTCGGATATGAACTTTAAGACCTTTCTGCGAGCTTAACCATTCTTCAATTACATCCTTCTCTTCTATATCTTCTTGTAACATGATTTCACGGGGAATATAAACACCCCTGTTATAAAACTGCTTAATAAATGTTTCAATTAATTCATTAAACCTCATCCCCTCTACATTTTTAATTATAAAATGTTCCCGTCCTGTCAATTTTCCTTCTCTTATAAAGAAAACTTGTACACAAGAAATATTCTCCTCTTGAGCAAATGCAATAATATCTTGTTCATCATTTGGTGATGAGATTATCTTTTGCCTTTCGGATATTGATTTTATAGCCTCTATCTTATCCCTTATTCTTGCCGCCCTTTCAAAATCCATATTTAGTGATGCTTTGAGCATTTCTTCCTCAAATCTTTTTAGAATCTCTTTGTTTTTCCCACTCAAAAATGAGCACACATCTTTAAACAGTTCTCTGTATTCTTCAGCACTTACAGTGCCACTGCATGGACCTAAACACTGGTCTATATAGTAATTTAAGCACGGCCTTTTACTTTCCTTACCTTTCGATAAATCTTTCTTGCATGTTCTGATAGCAAAGACTTTTTTTACTGTATCAATTGCCTCCCTTACTGCAACCGAACTACTATAGGGTCCAAAGTACTTTGCGCCGTCGTCTTGAATTTTACGTGTCATAAATATTCTCGGATATTCTTCATTTAATGTTACTTTTATATATGGATAATTTTTATCGTCTTTAAGAAGAATATTATATCTTGGCTTATACTTTTTAATTAAATTACATTCCAGTATAAGTGCTTCGAGTTCTGAATCTGTTACTATGTATTCAAAACTGCTTAGGTTGGCAAGCATTGAGCGAGTTTTTAAAGAGTGACTTTTATTATGGGTAAAGTATTGTTTCACTCTTTTATTTAGTGCTTTTGCCTTCCCAATGTATATAATATTATTATTTTTGTCTCTCATTATATATACTCCTGATTTTTCAGGAAGGTTTTTTAATTCTTTATTGAAATCACTCATACTTTCCCTCCGACCTATAATCAAAAACTCCATTTGTAAAATGGAGTTTTTGTTTGTTATTGAATTATTATAATATATCTTACTCTTTTTTATTGCCGTTTAACAATGCCTCGGAGAAACCGGAATTAATCAAATCTATTAAGCCCTCCATCGTCTCTTTTTCATCAAGACCATCAGTAATTATAGTTATTTTAGTTCCCGTTGAGATACCAAGAGATAAAATCCCTAATAAACTCTTTGCGTTTACCTTTCTCTCTTCTTTTTCCACCCAAACGCTAGATCTGAATTCATTAGCCTTTTGTATGAAAAAAGTTGCAGGTCTGGCGTGGAGACCTATTTCATTTTGTATAATAACTTCTTTTGATATCATAATACCGCTCCTTTAAAACAAACAATTAAACAAATTATATAATAAACTCTAAATCACTTTATTAAAACTATATATTTTAGAATACTAAATTTTGTGCATTAAGTCAACTATTATTTGTCCTAAATTTCTTAAATAGCCTAGATAAAAGACTATAATTACTTTGAGTTTTAAATATATTGGCAACATTTCCGTCCCTTGGAACAATCATTATTCTTAAATTATCTATTCCATCAACATAATTTCTATATTCCAAAACTAAATTCTTGTTATTTCTAAGAATGTCTACCCAAATATAACGTGGATATTCATTAAGTATTGTCATGATTCCGCCATGAGTCATTATATCTTTATTATTAATCCTTAGAATAATATCTCCGGACATCATACCCATACTGTGGGCAGGTCCATTCTCAAAAACATCTAAAACCCTTACACCTCTTTCCGGTACAGAAAAAAATGGTTCCTTACTCTCTTGTCTCTTATTCCGGTAGACTATAAATGCCTTATTAACTACCAATGCAAAAATTGCTGCTATATACTGCATACTATATATATATGAAGATATCACAGCCAGTACAATTAATGCAATACTATAAACAGCACGATAAATAGCGAAATTTCTTACTTCTTTCTCCGGTGGTGCTGAAACTGCAATTTCTGAATAACCTAATATTGTAGGCATTGTCAGGATAGAAAATAGGACTAATTGATTGGCTAAAAGCTCTGGTTCTTTCATTAAGGGCCACCATTGAGGATTATTAATATCAGTTACCTCACTTGGCATTTCACTACCGGATATTATCTGCAACAAAAGCATTGCAATAGGTATTGGCCAAAACTTTTGAATGAAAAAAGCGCCAACTACTTTTTCTTTTTGTTTTACAAAGACAGGAATTGCATTTTTATAACCATTAAGAAAAATCAAGAATGCTTCGGCAAGATTAAGTAAACCTACTAAGGCAAGTAAACCACTTACATGTATGTGAGGCCACTTAAATATTAAACTACTTAACGCTAGAATACCTCCCGCATACGAGAACCACAAATTCCTTGTATTAATAAATGATAATAACAACATCGTCATCCACAGATATAAAAATGTATTAACATCCATTTGTATATATATCCCTAAATAGTTAATGATTAAACCAATAATAAAACCTGCAAGTATTCCATGCATCACTGATTCAAATGTTAATCCTCCGACACTGATATGTTGTTGACCTGTAAGAGATTGCTCAAGATATGTAATTTTCCGATACATTGCATAAATCAAAAATATAACACCGATAAAAACTGGTTGTAAAAGACCCAATGAAAAATGCATCGACATAACTCTAAAAAACTCAAATGCACTACTTAGAGTAAACAAAACCTCACACCACCCTTCAAGTTATCGCTAATTTTAAGTATTCATATTTTTTAATATTACACTTTAACACTAACCCGCTTTATTAGTATAGTTTTTTATTCAATCCTCTGTAGTAATTTAATTAACTCCTCTTTTAAAGCTTTCAATGCCTTAGCCCTGTGACTTATTATGTTTTTTGTTTCATTTCCTAATTCAGCCATGGTCTTGTTATACTCAGTAACTAAGAAAACAGGGTCATATCCAAAACCTTTGTTTCCCTTCGATTCTGTTGTGATAATTCCCTCACATTCACCTCTTACCTGTATTATCTTTTCATCCGGGAAAATGCATGCTATTGCACATACAAATCTTGCTGTTCTTTTCTCCCTCTTTACATCTTTTAATTCGTTTAATAACTTTTCAATTCGCTGCTTATCATCCGCGCCTTCCCCAGCATACCTTGCGGAATATATCCCGGGCGCACCATTAAGATAATCCACCTGAAGTCCGGAATCATCAGCAAGAACAGGATATTCAGTTAATTTTGCATACGCAGCAGCTTTTTTATAGGCATTTTCTTCAAATGTATTCCCATCTTCTACTACATCAATATTTATACCCACATCATCAGGTGAAATGATTTCTATACCCATATCATTTAAAACATCTTTTATCTCTTCTATTTTACCATAATTTTGGCTTGCCGCAACTACCTTCATTTTCCTTCACTCCATTTTAACGCCTGCTTTTGAACTATAATTAACTCTTGAATACCTTTTTCAGCTAGCGAAAGTAATTTATCTAACTTCTTTCGTGAAAGATGTTCCCGCAAAAAGTCCTAAGCCCAGTCATGGGCGGGCGTGGAAACCCGCCCTACGAAGGGAGCCATGGTTTACTTTGAAGCGCTATAACTGTCCCCATGGTTTGATTATTTTTTTCTTTACTATGTCTAATAACTCCTGTTTCTTGTTCTTTTCAGGATGTTCAATAACTATACTAAGTAATTTATTAAGTATTATTCCAATATCTTTACCTTCCTTAAAACCAATTTCAATCAAATCCTCACCCGTTATATCTAATTTGTCTATTGTAACACATTGCTTTTCGATAATAATTTTTTCATAAATATTTCTTATTTCACCCAGTTTTTTTAATCTATCATCTAAATATAGTCGATTTTGAGCAATAATGTCTGCTTTCCTTATTTTAAGTATATCATCAAAAATATCAATGCCTATACTTCTTATTGCTTTTATGACAGCATTCCGCTCAGCTGTTAATGGTCTGTCATGCCACTTAATAAGTCTTAGTATTTTTACTGTTGATTTTTTATCAAACTTTAACCTTTTTAATACTTTTTCCGCTAAATACACGCTTTTTACCGAATGTTTATAAAAGTGAGCAATGCCTTTTTCATCAACTGACTTGCAAACTGGTTTTCCGATATCGTGAAGAAGCATTGTCCAACGTAAAATAATATCTTTTTCTAAATTTTTTATTGCAATTAATGAATGCACCCCTACGGTATAAATATGATATGGATTTCCCTGCTTATAAAAAATTGTACTTTCAAATTCAGGGATTATATGTTTCAATAATCCTGTTTTTACTGCTATAAGAATCCTTTGCGGATATGGTGACACTAATATTTTGTCCATTTCCATTTTAATTCTTTCACAGCTTATCTTATCAATCAATTTACTGTTTTCAACTATTGCTAAGTATGTATTTCTTTCAATATCAAATCCAAGCTGACAAGAAAACCTAATCGCACGAAGCATACGTAACGGATCTTCGATAAATCTTTCCCCGGGAATACCTACACATTTAATACGCTTGTCATTAATATCTTTATGCCCATTATAAGGGTCTATATATCTATTTTCTGATATATCATACGCCATGGCATTAATGGTAAAATCTCTTCGGCTTAAATCCGTTATTATATCATCAGTAAATATTACACCTGAAGGTCTTCTATAATCACTATAAGAAGACTCCATCCTAAATGTCGTAACCTCCATTTTTATGTTGTCAATAATAACTGTAATTGTTCCATGTTTTATACCTGTATCATATGTTTTTTCGAATAACGATTTCACTTCATTTGGATGTGCTGACGTGGCAATATCCCAATCACTTGGTAGCTTGTTCATAATCCTATCCCTAACACAACCACCAACAATATATGCCTTATAACCATTATTATTCAGAGTATTAATCGTAAATATAACTTGTTTAGGTATATTCATCAACATACATCCATCCTTGTTTTTATAAACAGAATTCTTGGGCTCAGATGGAGCTTTAACTCCACCTGAGCCTTAGATGCAAGTACTGCTTAATGAGCATTGCGAATTTAGCAGTAACTGTACATCTGCTAGAGCCGATGTTCCTTAACATAGCACCACTTATCCCTCCGCTTGCAGAAGTGGGGGTTTTAGTGGCGTAGTCATCGGATAAAAATATAAGATTAAAAAGGGTAGTATAACACAATTTAATCCCATATATAGAGAGCTATTCTCCCCTTGCTTCTTGGATTCTTTTAATAAACTCTTTTCCCGCTTTAGTAATAGCAGCATAATCTCCTGTTTTTGCGCCGGCTGTAAGAGAACCACCCGCACCAACTGCAACTGCACCTGCTTTAATCCATTCACCTACATTGTCTATGCTTACGCCTCCTGTAGGCATCATCTTAGCATAAGGTATAGGTCCTTTTATCGCCTTTATTATTTTAGGTCCGAAAACTTCACCGGGGAATATTTTTACAATATCTGCTCCTGCTTCCATCGCTTCAACTACTTCTTTTATAGTCATTGCTCCCGGCATACATGGGATTCTATACCTGTTTGCAAGTTTTACCGTATCAATATTCAAATAGGGACTAACTATATATTGAGCTCCCGACAATATAGCCGTTCTTGCTGTTTCTGCATCCATAACAGTGCCAGCTCCAAGTATCAATTGACTAGAATCGTAAGTATTTGCTAATTCCTCGATTACTTTATGGGCGCCGGGAACTGTAAATGTCACTTCTATCGCTGCGACTCCCCCCTCAATACATGCGTCTGCTATCTTTTTAGCCTGTTCACTGCTCTCTGCCCTAACAACAGCAACAATTCCAACATCACATATTCGGGAAATAACTTTTTCCTTATCCACATAAACTCCTCCTTATTAGTTAGAGATTTAGTTAGGTCTCCCTTTGCGCAATCACTTTAAGCAACTGTCTAACTAATATACTAATAGTATAGAATATAGTTTAACATAGTATATTAAGATTTGCAAAATAAAAAAGGGAAATATTATACTTTAAAAACAATTGCAGCAATGGTTATAATAGTATATAATTATTGTAATATGTTTATAATTTTTTTTGTTTATGGAGGTGTTTATATGATTAAAAAAATATCGGTCTTATCTATATTATTGCTTTTTATTATTTCAATTACTGTTTCTGCAACGTATATAGATATTAAAGATACCGAATACGAACAAGCAGTAAATGCATTAACTTTATTAAACATTTTTTACGGGTATCCCGATGGTACATTTATGCCCGGTAATTTCGTAACAAGAGCAGAATTCGCTGCTATATCGGTTCGTATTGCCGGAATGAATCTCGACGCAGTAAATGCGACGGGGCAAACAACTTTCCCGGATGTACCGGATGACCATTGGGCAACCGGATATATTAATATTGCCGCTGAAAATGGAATAATTTTGGGTCATGATGACGGAACTTTCGCCCCTAATGATCGGGTTACAAATGCACAGGCCTTAACTATGATTATTCGTGTTACAGGCTTAGAAGTTCCCGAAGGTGAGTGGCCTTCAAATTATATATCTAAGGCAAATGAATTGGGTATACTTTTCAATTCATTTGTGGTTCCTAATAACCCCGCTACTCGCGGAGATGTTGCACTTTATTCTTATAATGCACTGAAAGTATCATTAGAAATACAATAAGGGTTTGATAAATCAAACCCTTATTAAATCCTTCTAAACGAACACAACCTGACTTTTTTTGTGTTCTTAATCTACCATCCACGCCCTGCATATAAATCTTTTTCTTGTATTTCACTAATCTCAATGCCCGGCATAGCTTCACCCAAACCTTCGGATATTTCAGCCAAAGCCTTGGGATTATTATAATTAGCAACTGCCTCAACTATTGCTTTTGCTCTTACTTCCGGATCCTCAGATTTAAATATACCGGACCCTACAAAAACACCTTCACTTCCTAGCTGCATCATAAGAGCAGCATCCGCAGGTGTAGCAATCCCACCCGCCGCAAAATTAACTACGGGAAGCTTTCCGGTTTCAGCAACTTGTACCACTAAATCATAGGGCGCACCCATTTCTTTAGCAGCAGCCATTAATTCATCTTTAGGCATATTTTGCAACTTTCTGATTTCACCCATCATTGTGCGCATATGCCTTACTGCTTCAACTATATTTCCTGTTCCTGCTTCACCTTTTGTACGCATCATAGATGCACCTTCACCTATTCTTCTCAAAGCTTCTCCCAGATTTCTTGCTCCGCATACAAAAGGAATTTTGAATGCATGTTTATCAATATGATATAAATCATCAGCAGGTGTTAAAACCTCACTTTCATCAATGTAATCTATACCTATTGCCTCAAGAATCTGTGCTTCAACAAAATGACCTATTCTGGCTTTTGCCATAACAGGTATCGATACAGCCTCCTTAATTTCTTTAATCATTTTAGGGTCAGACATTCTTGCAACCCCACCCTGCTTTCTAATATCTGCAGGTACTCTTTCTAATGCCATTACAGCAACAGCTCCGGCATTCTCGGCTATTTTCGCCTGTTCAACATTGACAACATCCATTATTACCCCGCCTTTTAACGATTGAGCAAGGTCTTTATTAAAATCATTTCTTTTTAACATTTTTACAGCCTCCAATTTATTTTTTCTCTTATATGCAAATATGCAAATGTTTTTTGTATGTGGAGCTAGGGAAGGGACTTGAACCCTCAACCTATGCATTACGAATGCATTGCTCTACCGATTGAGCCACCCCAGCGAAGCAAAACTCTATCCCAAAGGAACTCTAAAACTAAAACTATAAATAACGTATTTTACTTTACCATTCTTATGGCTTCTTGTCAAGAGACTTATTCCATTTATTGTAACATAGGTGTTTTATTTTTATAATTTTTATGCTATACTATATTCTATAAGTAATTAGAATAATAATTCAAGGAGTGTTTTCATGAAAGCAACAGATCAGATGCCTATGTGCTGTAATTGCAAAAGAGCAACACCGATACCCTTAACCCCTGATGTTCTGTGCAAAATATATGGTGTGGTTTCTGCAAATTACTCTTGCAAAAAATACAGTTATAATTACTTTTTGCAAAAGCCAAAGCGCAAAAGAAACATAGATAAAAATGCTTTTTGTGCTGATGATTTTTCAATTGAAGATTAATAATTAAAAATGTCTCATTTTTTAATTATGGTTGTGTCTCTTAGGAAAGGTTCATTAAATATCATATGCTTAAAAACTTCAACCTTTTGACCATCAATTAAAAACTGAACTTCCTTTACATTAGGTAATTCTGCAAGTGAGTTAACTATTGAATAAATTGTGAGTATTTCTCCGGTCGAACCTCCATTATGCTTAGTTTTAAATTCTTGAGACAGATTAACAAAACATACACCTTCATTTGTTGTCTCTACTGATATAACTTTTGTTTCAGGAGGAATGGTTGCAAAAAGTCCTCGGCTTTGAGGACCCTTTATAAGCTCACACAAAATACTTTTTTCTATAAGCTTATCTTCTTCAGCATTAATTATTCTATATTCCGCAATAAGACCTTCTGCGTTTTCACCGGAGAAATATAGCTTTAACAACATCTTATCCTTATTTCCCGAGGATGTATCCAAAACTAAATCATCTCTTTTTAATATTCCAAAAGATTTACCGTTAAGTCTCATTAGTTCCTGTCCTTCTACTAATATTTGTACTTCTTCGATATTCGGCAATCCGAATAAGGTGCTTCCAACCGAATGTCTTGCTATTATCTCACCAACACTATCAGTATTATAGTATTCTTTTGAAAAATTAACGGTGACAAGACTATCCTCTGTTTTAACACCTAAAAGCTGTGTCTCCTTAGGAATTACATTCTTCAAGTCTGAGCTGACAGGTCCTTTTAATAATTCATTTATTAATATCGCGGCTAAATTATCATCTTTCTCTGCAAATATTTCTCTGGTTTCCTGAAGTATTTTACTATTATTCTGATTAGTGAAATATAAATTTATCTTCTTATTATTTACTTGATTATTTATGGTTTCAGACATATTATTAAACGTATTGTTGCCTGTTCCGCACGCAGATATCAGACACATAATAATCACCATAGCAAAAATCCAAATTTCCTTTTTCATTTGTAGACCTCCAAATAATATAAAATAATTGCACATTAAATATATCATAGTTTTCTTACAAAATGATTACTAATTATTACGTAAGTATTAAAAACTTAACCTTTCGGAATAATTATTCGGAATCTGCTCCCCTGACCTTCAAGACTTTCAACTACAATATCCCCTCCATGTAATTTTATTGCATTTATTGCAATAGAAAGCCCCAATCCCGTTCCTCCGGTTTCACGAGCCCGTGCTTTATCTACCCTATAAAATCTTTCGAAAATTCTACTAATATCACTTTCAGGTATTCCTATCCCATTATCTTCAATTTCAACTATAACGTCTTTATCGCTTTCATTTATGCTCATTCTAATAATTCCACCGTCATAAGAATACTTAATACCGTTATCTGCAATATTGAATACTGCTTCCCATATCTTATCCTCATCTGCATAAATATAAATATCCTTATCAACATACAATCGAATGTCTATATCCCTCTTCTGTGCTAGGGGCAATAGACTTTTATGTATTTTATTGATTAGCTCTGTAATATTAACTTCCGTAAAATTTAATGACCTATCCTCTATATCCATTCCTGTAAGGGTGAGCAACCTATCTATAATTCTTGATAATCTATTAATCTCACCATTAATATCGTATAAAAACTCCTTCACAATCTCAATGTCAGGTTCAGGGGTCTGTAATAAAGACTCTGAAAGAACTTTTATTGAGCTCAACGGTGTTTTAAGCTCATGGGAAGCATCGGAAATAAATTGTTGTCTTTTTTCTTGTACTTGCTCTAACTTATCAGTCATTTTATTAAAAGAGTATCCCAGTTGAGCAATCTCATCCTTCCCTTTTATTGTTACCCTTTGTTTTAAATCACCCCCTGATATTTTTGTGATTACATTAATAAGTGATTGAACTGGTCCGATAATAACACCTGCCATAATAAAGCTCAATAAACCTATTAAAAAACTTACAAGAATTGAGATTGAAAAAAGACTTGTTCTTATGTCTGCCAAGAAAATAATTATATCCTCCACAGAAGTAGATAGATAAACAACGCCTATAATAGTACCATCCTTTATCATCGGAACAGCCACACTTAAGCCCCATCCGACACTTTCCTCGTAATCCCTTTGTTGAGCATCTTCACCCTTTAACGCATTAACAACTACACTCTTTAGCAATGTCTTGCCAACTAAATTTGCCGCTTCGGAAGTATCAAATAAAACTACCGCTTCATCATCGGTCACAATAGCCCTTATTTCCTTATCAATCTCAAGGTCTACCATTGTAGAACCAATTAGCTCTTCACTATATTCTATATATCTTGACGTAATGTTAGCAAATATATTTGCCCTGGTGAATAACTCCACCCCTTTTTGTGAAAAGAAATAATCCTCTAATGAACTTAAAATATATATACTGATAGTAAAAAGCGTAAGCAAAAAAATAATAAAATATGTCAATACAAGTCGCCACTTAATACTATGAAATATCCCTTTTTCTCTCATTAAAATAATAACCAACCCCCCATTTGGTAAGAATATAATCAGGAATAGCAGGGTTTTCTTCTACCTTTTCTCTTAACCTTCTGACATGAACATCAACCGTTCGTATATCCCCCGGATAGTCATAACCCCAGACTATATCCAATAAGTTTTCTCTGCTATAAACCTTTCCCGGATTCGTAACAAACAAGTCCATTAAGTCAAATTCTTTTACCGTTAAATCAATATCCTTTCCGTGAATAACTACTTTTCTTGCATTATAGTCCAGCTCTATACCACCGACAGTCAGCATTGTTTTATCTGCATTACCGCCCTGGGTTTGCACCCTTCTAAGTATAGCTTTTATACGTGCCTTAAGCTCTAAAATGTTAAACGGTTTTGTTAAATAGTCATCCGCTCCATATTCCAACCCCATTATTTTGTCAATATCCTCCGTCTTCGCTGTAAGCATTATTATCGGCACTGTTGAAAACTCACGAATTTTTTGACATACTGTTAATCCGTCAATTTTAGGCAGCATCAAATCTAATACTATTATATCTATAGTTTTGTCTTTGGCGAGCTTAATCGCCTCTTCTCCATCATAAGCAACCTCAACTTTATGCCCTTCTTGTTCAAGATTAAATCTAATACCTTTTACGAGTAATTTCTCATCATCTACTATTAATACCTTCAATACTTCTCCTCCTTAATCCACTCTAATTAAATCTCTTATTTGCTCGAACTTTTTATCACCAATCCCGGATACATTCATAATATCATTGATAGATGTAAATTTCTTGTTTTGTGTCCTATATTTTATAATGCTTTGTGCTGTCACAGGACCGATACCCGGTAATTGCTGTAATTCTTCTAAAGAAGCCGTATTAATATTTATTCCGGAACCTGATTTCTGCTCTTGTTGCATATTATTTACAAACTTATCTGTTTTATTTTCTTCTATTTCTTCACCCTTTGCAGGAACATATACTTCCTGCTCATCTTGTAAACGTTGTGCCAGATTAACCCTATTGAGATCAGCTACCCCTTCCAAAGCCCCTCCTGATGATTCAATTGCATCAAAAACCCTTTGACCTTCTTCCAGAATAACTACACCCGGATTATTCACACTCCCTTTTACATGAACAACAATTTTTTGCGGTTCACCTACTTCAACAACTAATTCTTCTTCTTCCTGCTCTTTACTCCCTCTACCTTCTTCTTTCTCGTCAATATCTCCTTGGATCATTTGAGTATTGCTCGCTTGACCCATATCTGCGGAGTAAAGCTCTATAGGTCTTAATCTATTATAACTTATAGCAATAATCCCGATACATGTGAGCAGTAATATAATGGAAACTGTTATTATTATTTGTTCTCTCTTTGATAGACTAAACATATCTCCACCTCGCAATCCTTGAATGTCATTTAATCCGATGACTAACACCACTAATGTCCACCTCCGCAATCGAGGAATAAGCGGCACCACGTCCATGGATAACGGTTTTCAAAACTCAGTTGGGGTTATAACTCCAACTAAGCCAAAGAATCCTGTTTATATATTCTACTTTTTTTACTAAATTCCTTCTTTAATAAAAACTTTTATTAATTATATACAACTTTTTATTATTTTCAGTTATACTATTAAATATTAAGCATATGTTTAGGAGGAAATTATGAAAAAAAAATATGCAATAATATTTATCATAACATTCATAACAATTAATTTGACAATAATC
>LSQX01338151.1_pt1 | contig 13475 bp, 13 predicted proteins | sample 654561 | NCBI WGS metagenome assembly LSQX01 (sample SAMN04489861, study PRJNA283612) | anaerobic digester metagenome | isolation source: 4 biogas reactors fed with cattle manure at either 37C or 55C with and... | place: Denmark: Kongens Lyngby | collected 2014 | reverse complement strand
TTCTTAACTCTCATGATGCCATGTCACCATCCCAACTGCCTGCACTGATGCATCAGGGGCAATCTCGTTATACGATAGAATCGGTAGTGACGGCATGGCCCGTTCAGTCAGCCTCCGCAGCGCCAGGCGAATTTGTGGAGAGCAGAGGACCACCGGTTGGTGGCCAGCTGCAGACGCTTTTTCCCAGGTCTTCGCTATCTCGTCCAGGATTCGACCACCGTCCTTGGGGTCGATGTTCACGAAGGTGCCTCGCTCTGTGTGCTGGATGCCGGCAGCAATTATATCTTCGATGGCGGGATCCAAGGTAATGGCCGGTATGAAGCCCTTGTCTCCTACGTGGCTTTGGGAAATCTGCCGTGCCAGTGCTTCTCTCACGTACTCGGTTAAGATGTCGGTATCCTTAGTTAACGGGGCATAATCGGCCAGACATTCCAAGATGGTAACCGGATCCCGGATGGAGACATTCTCCTTGAGCAAATTCTGCAGCACCTTTTGAATCTCCCCTAGGGTGAGGAGATTGGGCACCAGCTCATCTACCACGGCGCTGTATTCATCCTTCAGCCCATCCAGCAGCATTTTTACCTCCTGACGACCGACAAGTTCGTGGGCATGCCGCCTGATGATCTCCGTCAAGTGCGTTGCCAAAACCGACGGAGGGTCGACCACGGTGTAGCCGGCAACCTCTGCCTCCTGCCGCTTGGCTGCTGATACCCAAAGGGCCGGGAGTCCAAAGGCCGGCTCCCTGGTCTCTATACCCTCCACCGGTTCCGTTACAGCTCCGGAATCCATGCACAAGTAGTGATTGAGCAGCAGCTCACCTCTACCTACCTCTACCCCTTTAATCTTGATGGAATAAGCTCCAGGAGCCAGCTGCAGGTTATCCCGGATTCTGACCGGCGGAATCACCAAGCCCAGCTCCATAGCCATCTGCCGGCGGATCAGGGTAATCCTCTCCAAAAGATCTCCATCCTGCTCGGCATCTACCAAGGGAATCAATCCATAGCCGATTTCCAGTTCAATCCGATCCAGCTGGAGATAATTCAAGACGTTTTCCGGACGCTTGGTCTCCTCAATCTCCCGCTCCTCAGCCTCCTGCTGCTCCAACTGAACTTGGGTGGCTTTGAGTCTATCCAGGGCGTACGCCAGCCCCCCGGTGGCTCCGCTCATGACCACAAAGGGTATGACGGGCAGGCCCGGTACCAGGGCAAAGAGGAGCATGACACCCGCGGCTATCCGTAAAGTCTTGGGCTCAGACAGGAGCTGCTGGCTCATCTCGGTACCCAGACTGTCTTCCGAAGCAGCCCGGGTGATGATGATTCCGGTAGCGGTGGAGATCAAGAGAGCCGGGATTTGGGTAACCAATCCGTCGCCCACGGTTAGCAGGGTATAGCGCTGCAGTGCATCCGCGAGCATCATGCCCTGCTGGACAACACCGATTACCAAACCTCCGAGGATATCAATGACTACAATGATAATGCCGGCAATGGCATCTCCCTTGACAAACTTACTGGCTCCATCCATTGCTCCATAAAAGTCTGCCTCTCTGGCAATATCCCTCCGGCGCCGACGTGCTTCTTCATCGGTGATGAGTCCGGCATTAAGGTCAGCGTCGACACTCATCTGCTTGCCCGGCATGGCATCAAGTGTAAACCTGGCAGCAACCTCAGCAACCCGTTCTGCACCCTTGGTGATTACCAGGAACTGAACTACCACCAAGATCAAGAAGATCACGAATCCCACCACATAGTTGCCTCCGACAACGAAGTTGCCGAAGGCTTCGATGATCCTTCCAGCATAGCCGTGGAGCAGGATCAAACGAGTTGACGACACGCTGAGCGCCAAACGAAAGAGCGTAGCGACCAGCAGCAGGGAGGGAAACACCGAAAGCTGCAGCGGCTCCTTGACATTCATGGTCAAGAGCAGGATCAAGAGCGACAAGCTGATATTCACCGCCAGCAGAATGTCCAGCATCAGGGGCGGCAGCGGCAAAACCATCATGATAATAATTAGAACAACGCCTAGCACAACGATTAGGTCATTGCCCAACGCCAATCCCTGAAGCACCCGCTGCCGGGACATGCTGGTAGCCATCTTCGGTCCTCCTTTCTACCGCCGTCAAAGACTTACAACCGATAAACATATGCCAGGACTTCAGCAACTGCCTGGTACAGATCAGCCGGTATCTCTCGCCCAACCGGCACCGAATCGTACAAGGCCCTTGCTAAGGGAGGATTCTCGACAATGGGAACATCGTTATCTACAGCAATCTGCCGAATCCGGGCCGCCAAGTAATCTGCCCCTTTTGCCACCACCATGGGGGCCGCCATGCTCCTGGCGTCATACTTAAGTGCAACCGCAAAATGGGTGGGGTTGGTAATCACCACGTCAGCTGTAGGCACTGCCTGCATCATTCGGCTGTTTGCAAGCTGTCTTTGACGAGCCCGGATGGCGGAGCGGATCTGGGGGTCCCCCTCTGTTTCCTTAAGCTCGTCCTTGACATCCTGGACGCTCATCTTCAGGCTCTCTTCGTATTCCCACCGTTGGTAGAGATAATCTATACCGGCCAGGGCCAACAGGCACGCACCGGTCCAGAGCCCAATTCTCCGAACTCCCTCCATGGTAAAGGCCGCCGCCTGGATCGGCTCAACCCACAAAAGTGCCTGGAGTCTATTTAGGTCCTTGCCGATGGCCGAATAGGCAACATAGGCAACGATTGCAATTTTCAAGCAAGACTTCAGAAGCTCCACAAAGGCACGCTTAGAGAAGATCCGCTTAGCTCCCTCCACCGGATTCAGCCTGTTAAGCTGCGGCGCAAGGGGCTCTGTTGTGAAATTAAAGCCCACCTGGAGAAACTGACTAACCAATCCCAGCGCCAGGGCTGTGCCCATTACCGGGCCGGCAACAACCACGATGCACAAGACTGCGTGACTGTGGAGCCCCTGGATTCCAGCCAAGGAGAATTCCACTCTGCCTACTCCGTCACCCAGCACCTGGCGCACAAAAAGAGCAAGTCTGGCAATGGCCCACTCTCCGGAAACGCCTAGAAGAAGCGCCATTCCCAGTAGGAGCAAAGCGGTGTTGAGCTCCTGACTCTTAGCCACCTGCCCCTTCTTCCTGGCCTCTTCCCGCCGCCTCGGTGTAGCCGGTTCCGTCTTGCCATCTGCAAAAAGCTGAAGGTTAATCCGAAAATCGATAGGCACTATACTCGCTCCAAACCTAGAAACCAGCCATGAAACCTTCCAGAGCCCGGGCCAGTTCTCCTTGCGTGCCGAAGATCCTGGCAAGGACCGATACATAGCCCGGCAGCAGCACCAAGAGGAGCAAAAGGCCGAGCAGGATCTTAGCAGGAAACTCCAGCATGAATACATTTACCTGGGGTACAGCCCTAGCAATGATCCCAAGGGCTACATCGGCCAAGACCATTCCGGCTACCAAGGGAAGACTCAATCTAACCCCTAGATAAAACATGCTGGCAAAGATCTGCACTATGACCCCCGGAAGGCTCCCCTTTGGAAGTCCTCCCCCAATGGGAATTAGGGCAAAACTTGCCGCAAGGGCCTGTAAGAGTGCGTGATGTCCTCTGACACTGAAAAAAATCAAGGCGGCCAAAATATACTGAAACTGCGCTAGAATCGGCACCTGCATTCCACTTTGGGGATCTACTACGTTTACCATGCCAAAGCCCATGGGCACATCAATGAGCTGACCAGCCAGGTAGATGGCAGAAAACACCAGGGTTACGGCAAAACCAAGTCCCAAGCCTACTAAAAGCTCTCTGATGACAACCGCAAAGTAGGCCGCAGCCGTCGAAGGGATCGGCGGAATCGATAAAGCAGGGTACAAAATCAAAGCAGTGACAAATGTTAGCCCAGCTCTAATCTGCGGAGGAACTCCCCTTCCTCCGATGATTGGTGCTGCCATCACCAGCCCCGACACCCGCACCATCACTGGAAAAAAACCGATGAAATACAGTATGAGGTCATCCATGAATAACAACCTACCCAATAAACTGATTCATGTTGGTAAACAGACGGCTGGTGAAGTCAATCATGATCCGCAGCATCCACGGGCCCAGCAAAACGGTGGCTCCCAAGACTGTCAAGATCTTGGGCACAAAGGTCAATGTCTGTTCTTGAATCTGGGTTGTCGCCTGGAAGATACTGACCAAGAGCCCAACCAGCAAACTCAAGATCAGCACAGGGCCTGCCACCATGAGGACAGTCACTAACGCTTCTCTGGCGATTTTCATTATCGTCAGCTCAGTCAAGGCCGAGTGCCTCCTTTACTTTTGCCCTGCTCTGGTACCCTTCCTACCGATAACTTAGAAGAAGAGACTGCACCACCAAGTGCCAGCCGTCCACCATAACAAACAAAAGTATCTTGAATGGAAGAGAAATCATAACCGGCGGCAGCATCAGCATACCCATGGACATCAGTACACTGGCCACAATCAAGTCAATAACTAAGAAAGGCACAAAAATGACAAAACCAAGTTGAAAGGCTGTCTTAAGCTCGCTGATGACAAAAGCCGGTATTAGTACATGGGTTGGAACCTCACTGGGATCGGCCGGTCTCGGTGTCTTGGAAAGGCTCACAAAGAGTTCTAGATCCTTTTCCCGGGTGTTCTTGAACATGAACTCCAGGGTCGGCTCTAGAGCCTTTTCCAGGGCATCCATCTGGGTGATTTCCCCCTGCATATAAGGCTGCAAAGCCGTCTCGTTTATAACCTGCCAAGTAGGTGCCATGACGTAAAAAGTTAAGAAAAGTGCAAGCCCAATCAGCACCTGGTTGGGAGGCATTTGTTGTGTAGCCAGGGCATTGCGCACAAAGGACAGGACAACTACTATCCGGGTGAAGGAGGTCATCATAATCAGAATCGCCGGTGCCAAGGCAAGAATCGTTAGAAGCACCAGGATCTGCAGGCTGATGGCTATATCCTCGGGATTTTCTGCAGGCTCTACTCCAATACTGATCCGGGGCAGTACCGGTGCAACTTGAGCCCCTGCCGGTACAGACCATGCATAGACAAATAGAAGTCCCAGTATAGCAAGAAAAAGCCATCTATATCGGCGTCTAACCATCGTCACCTTGTCCATCTCCCCGTTGCCCTCTCCGCCATCGTTCAACCCAATGCCGCAAATCAGATGCAGGTCCTTCTGCTGTTGGGGATGCCCCCAATTCAAACTCCTCTTCCGGTCCTTCCCACAAGAGGGAAGTTCTCTCCTTGCTGACAGAGAGAAGCAGCACCCGAGAAGCTATCCTGGCTAGCAGCAGCTGATTACCCCCGCCCAAGTGTAGTACATCCAAGATCTCTATATGACCGTTGACGCTGCGGCTGACTGTAACTCTACGGCCGATTATCCGCAGCCCGTAGTATAGGAGGGGTATAATTGCCACCAGCGCCAGGAGCACCCTAGATGCGTACAAGACCATATCCCAGCTGCTCAAGGGGTCTACCTCCGCCACCCTTTAAGCACCACCTATCTGGGCACGCTCCAACCGATCGGCCGGGCTTATGATCTCACTGATCCGAATGCCTAGACGATCATCTAGGACCAGCACCTCTCCTCGGGCGATGTAGTGGCCGTTCAACGTCAGTTCCATTGGCTCACCAGCCATCTTGCCCAACAAGACTATCTCCTCAGCCTTCAAATCAAGGAGCTCCCCGATTTCTAGTTCGGTCTTGCCCAGCTCAACTGCCATGTCCAAGATCACATCTCCAACCAGCCTTATGTCCGAATCCCTGTCTTTCGTGGGTCTCTCCTCTAGGGGAGTAAACTCAACCGGCAGTACCGGAGAAAATCCAGTTCGGGCTGCCTTCTCCGGACGATAAGCTCTCACTATACCTTCCCTGATACTCCGACGACCGCCCAGCTCTTGCACCTTTTCCACCCGATAGAGCTGGTGAGCAATTTCCCGTATGAAATAGAAAGGCAGCCAGTATTCTAGCAGGACCACGCCGCCATCGGCAAAAGTCCATCCAGTGGTAAGGACCGCGGTTAACTCCTGCGCTGCCCAAGGCAGAACCTCTTCATAGGCCTCTGGCGCTTGCTCTAGATGATGGGTATGGGCTTCTAGCCCCCACCCTAGGAGCTGGCCGACGGTGGCAAACCACATCTTCACCCATCCGCTGAGTAGTGACGTAAGGGATGCACTATCCCCTGGCAGAGCACCAGAGGCTGTCAAGTACTGACTGTGGGCCTCCGGCATTCTTAAAAGGATTATCTCATGGATATCGCCTGTCAACTGTGTCTGCCAGAGCTTCATTGGCGTTGTTTCTTCTTCAAAGGGGCTTTTTACGAACCGCAGACCCGAGGCGTCGGCTAGAACTTCCCTCTGCAGGGCCTCCCTCAGCCGCGGCTCCACTGCCATGGTTACTGCCTTGGCCAGCTCGTTGAAGACTCCTACGTCTCCGTCTGGAATTGCCATGCTGGAAAATCTAAGCTGGTCTTCGCCGCCCGGCTGCACTAATGCCGACCTTACCAAGCCTCTCACCCTCTCCTAACTACTGCACAACTAAGTTGGTAAAGAATACGTTGACTACTTTCCCCTTCTGAAGCAGGTCGGAAATCGCGGCACCAATCTCTTGACGAAGTGTCTCCATACCTCTAGCCCCGGTGATGTCATCGTGGGTCTTGCTTCGGAGAATGCTGATTACCGCATCTCTAACCTGGGGTTCCCGTTCGGTCAGCTCCGTTAGGCACTTCTTATCAGTAACCTCTACTGCCACTTCAGTGCGCACAAAACGGGGCGCAAATCCCGCCGGCACCATCAAATTGACGGTGAACTCACCGATTTCATGGATTGGTCCGACGGTTTGCTTTTCTACCGGCCCTTGTCCCGCGGCAACATTGGCCGAACGGGAGAAAACAAGGAAAGTTATGTAAGCACTGCCCATAGCAGCAATTACCACCAAAGCTATCGCCATAATGATAACCTTAAGGTCGATTTCAAACTTTACCGCCACCTGGACATCCTCCCAACCCAAAATATGACAACCTTTGCCTCCAAATCTATATCTTCATCTCAGCGGGACTGCCTAAGTCTGCTGACCCTTTAGTCCTCGGCACTCTGGGGCTCTGCACTGGTTAATCCCAAACGCATGATCACCAGATCAACCCGCCGATTGCGTGCCCTTCCCTCCGGGGTATCGTTGGTGTCAACTGGCCGGTATTCCCCGTACCCTGCCGCAGACAGACGTACAGGATCAAGGTTCTCCTCCTCGATCAAGTAGCGAATTACACTTGTTGCCCGTGCCGTTGACAGTTCCCAGTTGGAGGGAAACTGCGGCGTGTTAATTGGCAGATTGTCGGTATGACCTTCAACCCTCACATGATTGGGCAGCGAGCGCAAAACCTCAGCAACCTTCGTCAAAACCGACAGGGTGTCGGGGCGAAGATCTGCCTTCCCGAGGTCGAAAAACGCCCGTTCGGCAAACCTTACCACAAGACCTCTTTCTTCCAGGATTAGGTCTACAGTACCAGAAAGCTCTCCCTGGGCAATGAACCCCTGCATCTGCTCGTAAATCGCCCTGATCTGTTCCAGCTCCTCACGGGGAACGTTTGCCCCGCCGCTGATAGGCTGCGGCACAACCGACACCGTCTGGCCGCCGGGAAGTACTCCTAGAGCCCCTTGCAGCGCGATGGCCAGACTCTGGAATTTCTGAGCATCAACTGTAGAGAACGAGTACAACAGGACGAAGAACGTCAGCAGGAGGGTGACCATATCCCCGTAAGTTGTCAGCCAGGGTGCACCGCCCTTCTGTTCTTCTCGCCTTCGCCGATAGCGTTCATACATTTGTTCTCACCGTCCGGGTTCGCAAACCTCCGACCTCTTCCTCAGCCGTCCGGGCCCGAGCTCTAAACCGCTCTTGCGGCGGCAGGAAAGCCGTCAGCTTCTCTTCAACAAGACGCGGATTCTCGCCAGCCTGAATTGACAGAATCCCCTCCAGCATGATGTGCCGGTACAGCACCTCTTCATCACTGCGCTTCTTGAGTTTCCCAGCGATAGGCAGGAAAACTAGATTAGCCAAGATTACACCGTAGAAGGTTGTGACCAGCGCCAGGGCCATGCCTGGAGCGATCTTGTCTACATCATCGATATTTGCCAGCATGTTGATCAGCCCGATGAGGGTACCGAGCATACCAAAAGCTGGTGCATAGCTGGCCATGTCTTGAAAAATGGCCTGACCGGCTCGATGGCGGTCTTCTTGAAATGCCAGCTCAATTTCTAATACATTGCGAACCAAATCGGGATCAGTACCGTCAACAATAAGCTGAATACCTTTGCGCAGGAAGCCATCCTCAATTTGTGCAGCTTCTTCTTCCATGGCCAGGAGACCCTCTCGGCGAGCCTTTTCCGCCAAGGCCACCAACTGATCAATTAGCTCTCGTCCCGAATAGCCCCGCTCGGTAAAGGCAATCCTTAACATGGCTATAACCCTGGATATGTCCGAAAGCGAGTGGTTGACGAATGTAGCTGCTATGGTGCCGCCCAGTGTTACCATGATTGACGACACATCCAAGAAACCTGCCAGACTTCCGTCTGCAGCGATAGCCGCAGAGATAAGCACAACACCGCTGACTAGACCAATAATTGTTGCAAAATCCATTGCCTGCGGACGGACTATTACACCGCCCTCGCCCCTCCTTTCTCAAGCGGAGCTTCTCGCTACCTGGCGCCCCCCCGGCGCACTCCTCCTCTTGCCTCCGCGAATTTTTTGAAAGATATTCCGGGGGAGGGAAATTATCCCTCGCCCCGATCTAATCAAATCCTCAGCCTACAATTGACCTTACCGCTTGAGGTTTACCAGCTCTTGGAGCATCTCATCGGAGGTGGTAATAATCCGTGAGTTAGCCTGGAACCCCCGCTGAGTTACTATCATGTCGGTAAATTCCTGCGACAGGTCCACATTACTCATCTCCAGCGAACCGGGAGTGATTTTACCACGGGGTCCCGTACTAGGCTGACCAACCTTGGGCTCTCCGGAGTTGGCTGACATCACATAAGTGGTGTCACCAGCCCGGGAAAGACCCATCGGGTTGTTGAACGCTGCTATAGCTATCTGCCCCAGCACCTCAGTCAATCCATTGGAGTACTCACCAATGATATTGCCAGCTTCGTCCACACTGAAACCTACCAAGGTTCCCTGTGGATAGCCGTTCTGGCTCTCAAACACCAGCGTACCCTCGGCTGCATTCTGAACTACGGCGTTGAAATCCGGCATGATCTGCACAGGTTCTGCGCCTGTAGGTGTAAACACGAGAGGGTCTCCGGTAATGCTGTCGATACCTCCAGTGGAATCAAATTTTATCGTTCCTGTTCCTCCTGTAGCTCCTGGAATACTGCTGCTAGCTTCCCAACGCCATTCATTGACATCAACCTTTGTCAAGACGAAACTCACGGAATGGGTGTTGCCAAGTGAATCAAAGACATCAACTGTTTGATTCACCTGGGGACGTTGGATGGAAGCTGTGAACAGATCACTGCCCGATGAGCTAATGGTCAATTCGTCATTAGTAATGTTAAGGGAGAAGCTTGTACCACCAATATCAACTGTACTAGTGGGATTGTCCACGATTGTAAGGCTGCCCGTTGTCTGATCAAGAACCAATTCCACCGTACCATGATTGGGTCCGTCAGCAATCCTAAGTTCCCACTGACCGAACCCCAGTTCAGTAAGCTCGACTCTGTACGTAGTAGGGTTAGCGGGATCACCATGCTGGAACTCTGCCTCTCCCAACTTCCACTCCCAGTCCATCCTGGAGTCCAGATTACCGCTGAACTTCACACTGCTGGTGGCGATGGGCGTGATGGTGGTTCCCATGGGTATAACCAGGGTCTCCACATCTTTCTTGGGATCGATCTCTCCATTGACTGCTTTCCAGCCCATCACTTTCATGCCGTTGACGCTGCTGACCAGCGTACCGTCTTTATCAAGGCCAAACAAACCAGCCCTTGTATAATAGTGGCGGTCACCGTCGGACAAGATGAAGAAGCCATTTCCTTCAATGGCCATATCGGTCTGGCGTCCGGTGACCTCTGGGCTGCCCTGGCTGTGATTTACATCAATGGAACCTAGGGCCATACCCAGCCCGATCTGCATGGGATTGACGCCCCCCCGCCCCCCTTGGGGACTGCTGGCAGCCTTCATTGTCTGATTCAAGATGTCTCTAAAGGTAACACGGCTGCTCTTAAATCCCACCGTGTTTACATTGGCGATGTTATTGCCAATTACATCCATTCTGATCTGGTGGTTCTTTAGAGCAGATACACCGGAGAAAAGGGATCGCATCATGGTGTTTTCCACTCCTTTTCATCCCCCGGCAAGAACCGCTTCGGTCGTTCGGCAGTTCCTTAAGGCCTCCCTCCGGTCCAGCCTCATACATTTTCCGGGGTATAGTGAGTTCTTAAATTAATCGGTTAACACTGCACTGTCGATCTGGGTAAACACGTTTTCCTTAGCTGAGGCCCGGTCAACCACGGTTATCACGGTGCGGTTTCGCACACTTACCACAAATGCGTTGCCGTCCATGACTACTAAGGTATCTCGGGACCCTTTGGCAGCAGCTTTATCCACAGCTTCTTCCAGCTTGTCCAGTTGTTCAGCGTCAAGCTGGATGTTCCGGAGCCTGAGTCTAGCCTGGGCGTGTCCAGAAAACTTGAGAGTAGATGTTTCAAGCTTACTCTTGAGAATTTCCTGGAACGCTGCTCCGGCATTCTCCGGCCTTTGGACCGGTCTCGGTGTCGACCGCTCCGTGATAGGCTGTGGCGGAATCCGCATATGCAGTCCCGGCAGCTTATCAGTCATAGATATCACCTCTCTTGCCCCATCAAGTGTCCATTAACCGGCCCTATTTGGCTGCATTAAGAGCTTGGACCTCCCACAGGAAATATGTTTCTCCTTTCACCTGCAGCTGGGGCACTCCATCGGCAAATCTGATGGAGCTCACTATACCGGTGGCTGTTTCCCCGGTTTGGGAGTTTACCACAACCACTTCCTTGCCCAAAAGGCCCGTTGCCTGGGCGACAATGCCCATTTTCTCCTGACTTTCAACGAATCTTTCCATGACTCTGGAGAGATTCTCGGTCTGCTCCAGGGCAGAGAATTGGGCAAGCTGTGCTATGAAATCATGGTCCTTTACGGGATCCATTGGATCTTGATATTTTAGTTGAGTGGTAAGCAAGCGCAGAAAGTCATGCTTTCCCAGTTCGTTTCGCTTTCTGGGATCCGCGGCCTCAGCAGTGTAAGCGGATGTACCACTCATCGTCACATACATGTTTTCACCTCCCGTCCCGCTGCTGTAAAGTCATACCCGGTAATCGATGGTGCTCCCCCATCGATACTGCCGAGCTTGGGTACCTCCAGCTGCCCCTTGAACCAGCCGGCTGCCGCTCTGCCGCCAAGTACCAGGAACATCGGTCTCCGCACCCCTTGGATAAGGGTCTCGACCGTAGGTATTGCCCCCTCCTACTTGCACCGAGAGTCCTTGGATATTCAGGCCCTGGTCCATGAGCTGCTGCTTCAGCTGGGGCAAACCAGCCTCGATGAGGCTCTTTACCCGCTGGCTTTCAGCGATAAATTCCGCTGAAACTATCCCGTTATTAGTTGCGATTCTAACTTCAACTTCACCGAGACTATCGGGCTTAAGCTGCAGGCGAATTTCGCCGTTTTCGCCCTTCACATTCAGTTCCACACCCCGGACTATCTGCTCAACCACCCGTCTGGGGTTGACTGGTGTCCCAGGTGCCGGATGCTGCGGCTTAAGGCCCGCACCTTGTACTGGTTGCTCGGTTCCCACATCAATGGAAGCTCCAGTCTGGCTTACTTGTTCACCAAGGCTGCCAAGGCGGCCCGTCTCTTGTAATTCCTGTCCGTTGGTTCTTTGAGAGCTGTCACCCTTTGACTCAGCCTCCCAGGAATCTACTTCCATTTCAGATCCAGGTGAGATGTTGTCCTGAAAGGCAGGCTCGCCCTCGGCTTCTGGACTCATCCCACTAAGTGATTCAGCTGAAGCCAGAGGATCGGCTGGTGATGCCGGTGCGTTTTCCAGCGTACCTACACCTCTATAGGAAATTGTGGTACCCCTGCTTTTCACTGTACTGTTCTTTGCATCTTGGGTCGCTCCGTTGACTTCAATTGGTGCAATATGTTCCACAGTGCTTTCGACCACTGCTTCATACCCTCTTAAGTCTCCATGCTCTGGCATGAATGCAGCGGCACTGCCTTGGGCTGGATGTCCGACTTGGTCCATCAATTCATCAAGAACTGCTTCGGGATACTCACCTGCTCCTTGAGGTGAGACTGGGTTTTCAATCTCTGGGTTCGGGACGTGAACTGCATCTTCAACTGCTGCTGTTGCTGCCTTTGTCTCCGACGTAGAGAGGCTTTCAGTTCCATTCTCCAGGATATACCGCACCCTGAAACCGCCAGGGGTTGTTTCCACGGTGTTTCCAGGGCTTTGGGCCATGGCTAGAACTTCCCCCACGAGGTCCATGCCTTCTGGCACAGCGCCTTCACCTGCCAGAGCTTCCTTCATATAGGGCGAAACCGCTGGATTTTGGCTAGCCAGCGCTCCGCTCCTTAGGCTATCCGCCAGAACTTCCCCATGCATTTCCGCCTGTGGAGCTGTTCCTTCGTTGTTTAGGGCGGTCCTGGCAGCTCTGCGGGAACCTCTAAGTCCCCCAAGTCCCGGTCGGGTCCTCTGTAACACATGCCCGCTTACCGGATCAGCAGGCTCATTGTCTGGTTGGGTCAAGACAGCATTAATTACTGCTCCTCTGCCGGAGAGGGATGCCCCATCACCTAGGGGATTCTCGCCAAGACCTCCTGGGATTGGGTTTCGGCCCATGTTTCTACCTGCCAAGTCCACCCCTTGGGTATCCGGAGCACTGACGCTAGATACAGCCGTTGCTCCATGGAATGGAGGCTCGGCAATCACCGCAGCGGCATCAACCTCCTGCAGCGGGGTCGAGGCGCCGGAAAGCCTATCTTCTTCAGCCCCAGGGTCCAAGGGTAGGCCATCTTGGAACGCTGCCGGTATGCCGTTCTCGGCACCAAGCACCTCCCTAAAAGCCCAGAGAATACCCTTTGCCGACTCACCGGGAGATACGTCCACCTTCACTGCGGCATCAAGATCCAGCTGCCCTGCCGTGTCCAAATCCATATACCCAAGGTACACAAGACTCAAAGCGCCATTGCCGTGGTCCGTACCGGGTGATGTCTTCTTACCCGTTTCATCATCGGATGAAGCGGAGTTAACGGTCTTTTCAGCGTTTTTTTCTCCATCTTGGGAAAGGATCTGGCGCAAGGTCTTCTCAAAGACCTTCCCTCCCATTGGGCTTGATCTTGCAGGGTCCTTGGCCGATCCCGCCGGCATGGCTTCTTTCTGGGAAGAAAGCACCGCCGGAGACATAAGATCTGTCATCACCTTTGCATCACACCTCCCTTCACTTAGTTGTTTATAGATCAAGGG
>LSQX01332246.1_pt1 | contig 13475 bp, 12 predicted proteins | sample 654561 | NCBI WGS metagenome assembly LSQX01 (sample SAMN04489861, study PRJNA283612) | anaerobic digester metagenome | isolation source: 4 biogas reactors fed with cattle manure at either 37C or 55C with and... | place: Denmark: Kongens Lyngby | collected 2014 | reverse complement strand
TAGCGGTTCAGACCGAAAAATCTGGGCCGCTTTTTTTATTTCCCCAAGAAAGGAGGTTGCCTAGATGGTAAACGATGAGGTTAATAATAAGGCTATAGTGGTAGAACAACTTCAAGGCCTGGATTAGATAAGCTACTTTTGAAGGTGAAACAGGGAAAGGTGAATTGTATTATTGTAAAAGATATATCACGATTTATGAGAAATTATATAGAAATGGGTGATTATCTTGAGAACATCTTTCCTTTTATGGGGGTTAGATTTATAGCAATTAATGATGGCTATGATAGTAGTAATGAAGTCCAAAATGGAACTGAGTTAGATATCCAATTTAAAAATCTTCTTAATGATTATTATAGTAGGGATATTTCAGAGAAAATGACAACTGCTTTACTTGTAGCGAAAAAGCAAGGGAAGTACACATCTGGAGCTCCGCCATATGGTTATTTAAAAGACCCTGAGGATAATTATAAGCTTGTAGTTGATGAAAAGGTTGCTGATAATGTTAGATATATATTTCAACTGCTCCTTGAAGGACATACTCTAAATGAAACTGCAAAAACTCTTAATAGTGAAGGTGTTATGACGGCAAGGGCAAGAAGGAAAGAGATTAAGGGATATGATGCCTATGCAAATAGGTGGGAATCTACTGTGGAAGATACAATATGGTCTCACAGTATGGTTAGAAGAATAGCAAATAATGAAGCATATACAGGGACTTTTGTTTTTAATAAATCAAGAAAAAGTAAGCTTGATGGAGGTAAGGTTATCTATCATCCTAAAGAGGAATGGATAAGAATTTATGATAATCACGAAGCTCTTATAAGCAAAGAAATCTTTGATGAAGCTAATAATATTTTAGAATCAAGAAAAAAGAATAAAGCTTTTATGTGGGGTAAACGCAAGTATGAGAATAGCCCTTTAGCATCTTATGTAAGATGTAATAAATGTGGCTATAAAATTAGGTTTGGTACTAGTTCTAATGGAAAAGAATTAGTAAGTATAAATCTTTATTGCTATCACTGTAGAATGCTTGAGCAAGAAGAAAAACTACCTCATCATAGGGAATTAGAAAAAGAGGTATTTAAAATCCTTAAGGATAAGTTTCATACAGATAAGACAGAAAAGAAAAAGCTCCTTGATGAGCAAAAAGAACTTTATGATAGGAATGACCAACTATTGAAAAAGAAAAGGATAGAGTTTGAGAATTATAAGTTTGGCAAAATCTCAAAAGAAGATTTTATGGAAATAAAAAATCAAATACAAAGATCAGAAGAAGAAAACAAAAATCGTATTCAAGCAATAGATGAAGAACTTAAACAAACAGGTAGCATAGATGGCCTTACTAAAGAAATTATTGAGAAATATATTGACAGAATTTATATTTCAGGAAAGGGTATAGAAAGAATAGAATATCAGTAGTACAATAGAAGGAGATCCATTATTAGGGTCTCCTTTTCTAAAAAGTATTATAATTATTTTGAGGTATATCCTTGATATGAAAGGGGAACGTGCCATAATAATGCATTTAACATTCATAAAAATATGCCGATAAATATAATAATAGAGAACTTTCGTTAAGAAGAAAGGGGGATTGCCATGAGGATAGGGGATATAAATAAAGACAATTATAAACTTTACCAACAACTATTAGGAATAAAAAGTGACAAGGCCTTGGATGATTTTATTGATGGTGACGAAAAGCTTAAGGAAAAGGACTATTCTTTTGAAGCCCGTGAAAAAAGGATGGTAGAGTTAGGTTATGCAGAAGAAGGGATGATGATTAGGGAGGGAGATACTAGTTGGCGTAAAATTGTACCAGTTTCTAAGGAGATAAAAGATAAAATTATAGAAACTGTTAGAAGGCAATTTTTAAGCAATGCCAATGGTATGTCTACGGCTGGGGATGGAGATGAGATAGGAGCCATAATGAAAGAATATCGAAAAAATATTCCTGCTGGTGACCGTCTATCTGTAACTTGGACTCTTGGAGAAATTGCTTCATCAGAGGTAGTACGATTAGCAGAATTTGTTAAGGCGAAAGTCCCAGGATGGGAAGCAGGTAAACCTTTTGATCCAAGTATATTTGAAGATTATCACGGGGGAATTGATATTAGGGTATAGGTTACTTAGATAATAAAGTACCATAGCCAGGAGGTGATTTTATGAATATTAGGGGAATACCTAATACAGGCTATTATACCACTATGATGAATAAAGAGAACCAGGCAAGAAGCAAGGGAAATAAGTTTGATGAAGTAAATAATTCCATTAAAGAGACTAGGGTGGATACTGTAGAAATTACAAAGCTCTCTGATTCAGATAAGGCAGAATTAGAACGCCGTGCAGCTTTAGATAAAGTGAGCCCTAAGGAAGCTCTTATGGCTGCCTTAGCTACTGCACCAAACAATGATGATGTTGAGCGTAGTAAGGCATTAGCGGCAAAGTTTGTACCAATTCAAAACAAAATTTTATCAGGAAAAAAATTAACTCCAGAAGAAAAACAATTTTTGCAAAAACATTATCCTGGATACCTATCTTCAGCAAGAATCGACTCTGTAGAAATTTCGTCAGAAGCACATAAATTACAAGAAGGCCTTACAAAAATGAGTGCAAGATCAGGTAAGGATAATCTTGGAATAATTAAAGGTAATAGTGAAAATTCATATCTTATCCATTTCAAAGATAGTGCTATGGTAAGTCGTGCTATATCAAGAGGAGTTATCACAGTAAATGGAGAGGATATACAACTGTCAGAAGATGTGAAAAATCAACTAGCTTCAGTGGATAAAGAGGCAGAAGCAAAACGAGAGGCTGCATATGAAGAATATATAATGCAACATGATATGGCTGTAGCAAAGCAACAAGGAGATTCACTAAGAAAAGCATTTGATGAATATTTATCTATGTTATTGGGCTTGAAATACGATGAAAGCAGTAATCATAACTATAATGGTGAAGTCAATTGGTCACAATTTGAGTGGAAGTATTATGAAACTACTATAGATATCTCAATGGAGAAAGTACCAGAAATACAAAATATTCAGGTGAGTGAGTTTGTTTTAAATAATGAGGTTAAGCTATAGTGAACAAACCTACAGTGTAGAACTTAATATAGGGGTGAATGGAAAGGAGTGAATGAAATATGATGATTAACAGAAATCTACCGTCTATTAGTATAAATCAACAAAGAGCGGGACAGTCATTCCACATCAAAACAGAGCCTAATTTTGGAGTCGGTGGTATGCCGACAAAAGGTGCGTCCAATATGAGCGATGCTGAATTGAGAACCGCATTTGAAGAATTGGCAAAAAGAGATTTTGCGGCAGGGAAAAATCTCTCGCAGGCATATCACGGGTCTGAACACCAAGAACTAATGAGATTAGCGGTTTCTGCGACTTCTCCTGACAGGCAAGGTATTATAAACAATACCTTATCAAATTTGTCGAGTAAAATACAAGGCATGATGCCTACGCTCAATATGAATCGTTATTGCCTCTTAGACATGCTAATGCAAAAAAGCAATCTACTTAATAATAAAAATATAGGCAATAATTTTATCAATTTCACAAATTCAAGCGGCAAGATGATTGCGATGTATAGTGAACTTCCTCCCTTTCTTGGCGGTGGTATGGGATTTATGGTTGTTAATACTCCCGAAGAAACCACTCGCCTTGTTAAATTTAGAGAAATATATAACGAGGCATTTGCCCAAGCCAAAAGGGATATAGGCTCTGCTGCACATAATGAGACCGTTAAGGCTCAAGGCAAGGCTTTGGATGAATATAGCAGGTTAGCGGCAGAAGTCGAGCTAAATCCAAGTGCAGAAAACATTGAAGCCAAAAATGCTGCTCGTGCGGCTTTTGAAGCAGCTACACACCGCTTAGTCAATATAAATATTGAGGGAAACAAAGTTGTAATAGGGAATTCACGCAAGGCTGATGCCACCTCCATAACTGCAGCACTTGAAAGGGTTGCTCCAGGTAGCACACAAGAATCATCTCTAAATGTTCAAGCATAATTCTAAAAGATTGGATTTTGTGATAATCTTTGTGCTAATTCCGCTGTTGGAAAAAGCTACAATTCCTGGATGGTGTGACCGATATTTTTGAACTGCATACAAGCAAGCAGTCTTATGCCATTACAATTAATTCTAAATGGGAATATATCAAAACGCTTTATGTTTCTATAAAGGGTATAGAAAAGATAGAATATCACCAGTATAATAAAAGGAGATCCATTATTAGGGTCTCCTTTTCCATAAAGTTTTATAATTATTTTCTGTCATACCCTTGACACGAGAGGGTGCCGGGAAAACATATTTAATGGCAGCCTTCATATATTTGGATTTATATTTTGCTCAAAACGAACCTGATAATAAAGCCTTTGCACACAACTTTATAATTTTTGCGCCGTCAGGACTAAAAACTTCTGTAGTACCCAGCCTTAGAACTATCCAGCACTTTGATCCTTCATGGGTAATCCCAGAGCCTGCAGCATCTAGCCTAAAGCGAGAGCTTGTATTTGAAGTATTAGATCAAAATAAAAGTACAAAAAAATCCAACAAAACTAAGAACCCCAATGTTCAAAAAATTGCTATCCATCAACCTTTAGATAGCTTGTTCGGATTAGTGGCAGTAACCAATGCTGAAAAGGTAATTCTTGATCGTATCCAAGAACAAGACGGACAAATTAATATGTTTGAGGAAAGTGACGATGAAAAAGACAGACAAGCCAATGAATTACGTAATCTTATAGGCAAGCTGCCCCAGCTATCAATCTTTATTGATGAAGTTCACCACGCTGCAACCAACAACAAGAAGCTTCGAGCTGTGGTTACAAAATGGATGAGAAATAGCACTGTAACAAGTGTAATTGGTTTTTCAGGCACACCATATCTTGAAAAGGCAGAAAAATTTCAAGTTACTGACAGCCTAACAATATCAAGCCCCGAAATTTCAAACATTGTGCATTATTATCCACTTGTAAGCGGTATCGGAAATTTTCTTAAAGTGCCTACCGTGAAAATCGCCACAAATAACGATCGCTTGGACATAACGGAAAAAGGCATCCGTGAGTTTTTGGATAAATATAAAGATACTATTTACTTTGATGGCACAGTTGCAAAGCTTGGCGTGTATTGTGGCAGTATAAGAACTCTTGAGGAACAGGTTTATCCCCTTGCTGTAAGGATAGCAGAGGAATATGGACTGAACCCATCAGAGACTGTACTAAAGTTTCATGGAGGAAACAAAGAATATTCTATACCGGTTGATAGCCAACTAGAATTTGAAAGTCTTGATAAACCATTTTCAAAAATACGCATAGTTTTGCTTGTGCAAATTGGCAAGGAAGGCTGGGATTGTCGTAGCTTAACGGGGATTATCTTATCTCAAGAAGGTGATTGCAGTACAAATATGGTGCTTCAAACATCCTGCCGTTGCCTTAGACAGGTAAAAAGAGGAGTTATGGAGACAGCATTGATTTACCTAAATGAAGGCAATGCCAATACCTTAAACACACAATTAGAAAAGCAGCATCATATTTCAATTAAAGAATTTGAAAGCGGCAATATAAATTCCAAATCAACGATTAAGCGGTATGACCGTACCGCTTATTTAAAGCTACCGAAAATTGATTTTTATCAGCTAAAAATCAACTATAAAACACTTGTCATTGATGAGGGATTGTCAGTTAGCCAAAATATATCTGATTCAGTCCGAAGCTCAAAAAAAGACTCAATTGTTAAAGAGGCTTCTATCAAGCAGGGTTTAGCCATCATTGAAATACACACAAAAAATACAGAACATGGTCGCACTTTGGCAAATCACAATATGTGGCTGTACAGTATTGCAAAAGAAGGATTCGGGTCTATCGCCATTTCGGATTTAAATACTCATAAATATAAATTAATAAATGTATTTGAAGAAATTACATATAAACGAGATGGCAATACCTATTTCAGTTCAAACTACGATATTAAAGCTATAAATGCCAATATACGCAAAGCTTTTTACGAAAAGCGCAGCTTTGAAACTGTTGAGGAGCTAATTCCCGAGGAAGCCGCTTTGCTCAAAGTTGAAAATTTAAAAACGGAAATTCAGACTCTGGATATATCTATATTTTATCCTGATGAAAAAACTGTTGATAAAATTATACTGGATGACAAAGGAAAGTTAAAACTGGCTCCAAAAGAACAGAAACTGTTAGACCTTGCCGAGGAAACCGGTCAAAGGGATATAGCTGAAATGCTGAGAAAACAGATTATTTCTCATCCTATGAAGGACAGAACATTCCATTACCTGCCTTATAAGACCGATAGTAGCTTTGAAAGAACATTTTTAGAAGAACTTTTAAAGCTTGATATTACCAAATCCATAGGTCTTGAGGTATATTACAACGGGGACAGGGCTTTGACGGAATTTAAAATCAAGTGCTACAAGCAGAGCGGGACTAAGTGGGTTTATATTGGTATGTATACCCCTGACTTTTTAGTAGTTAAGCGCAGAGATAATAAAATATATAAGGCCGTAATTGTTGAAACCAAAGGCAGGATTTATGCAAATGATCCTACTTTCATAGAAAAGCGCTCTTTTATGGAAACAGCATTCAAGGAAAAAAATAATGAGAAGTTTGGCTATGATCGTTTTGAATACCTTTATCTTGAAGACAGCATGAGCGAGAATGACAGAATCATGACAACAGCAAAAACGATTGAGGAATTTTTTAAGGAGGAGAAATATAATGGCAATTAAGTATATACCCTTTTTCCCTGATCCTATTGAGGGACAGGCTATCTTAGATAATTTTAAACGTACATTAAAATATAAAGGTGCAAATGATGTCAGCAGCAAGCTGCGCCGTGGCATGCCCCTATATGAAATGGAAAAGCAGGAAACAGTAGGCGAAAATAAAGAGGGCAACATGGTAATTCGAGGTGAATGTGTTTCTGCCTGTGCTTTTCTAAAAGAGCAAGGGATCCAAGTTGATCTTGTCTACATAGACCCTCCTTTTGCCAGCGGCGCAGATTATGCTAAAAAGGTATATATCCGCCGTAACCCTAAGGTTGCCGAAGCAATAGCCAAAGCAGAGCAAGAGCTTGAAACAAGCGAAGAGTTCCGAGCCTTTGAGGAAAAAATGTACGGAGATGTTTGGGATAAGGAAAAATACCTTAACTGGATGTATGAAAATCTTATGGCTATCAAAAGCATTATGAGCGAAACTGGAAGTATTTATATTCATTTAGATTACCATATAGGTCATTATGTAAAAATTCTTTTGGACGAGATTTTTGGTGAGAATTGCTTCAAAAACGAGATTGTTTGGAAAAGGAAACAGGGAAACTTAGGACAAACCAATCAGTATGGAATTGTCACTGACTCAATCTTTTATTATACAAAATCGGAGGAGTATTATTTTGAAACCCCATTGGTAAAGGAAGGACAAGAAAAGTATTTAAAACGATTTAAATATGTCGATGATGACGGCAGAAAATACAGGCTGAGCCCATTGGTAAGTCCATCATATAGCCCATCACTAGTCTATGAATATAAAGGTTATAAATCCCCACCTAACGGTTGGTCTGTTTCTCGAGAAACCATGGAACGTTATGAAAAAGAAGGCCGATTAAAGCTTCCTGTGAATAAGAATCAACGAATTGAGCGCAAACAGTTCCTTGATGAGTGGGAAGGTAGTCCAGTGCAGAATCTTTGGACGGATATTTTTGTTATAAACCCGGTTGCCGATGAAAGGCTTGATTATTCAACCCAAAAACCAGAGGCACTGTTAGAACGTATCATAAATGCATCATCCAACCAGGGGATGCTCATAGCAGACTTTTTTGGTGGCAGCGGTGTAACAGCAGCTGTTGCTAATAAGCTGGGCAGAAGATTTATTCACTGCGATATTGGCATAAATTCTATTCAGACTACCAGGGATCGCCTTGTTGCAGATAAGGCTGAATTTGATGTGCTGGAAATTAAAGACGGTGTTTCTCTTTACAGAAATCCGGTTCAAACCATGGAGAAGATCAAGTCACTAATTCCGGGGCTGAAAAATGAAGATGGGCTGGACAGCTTTTGGGAAGGGGCAATCTCGGACAGCAAACTGGGCTCTGTTCCGGTTTATGTGCCTAATCTTATGGACAGCAGTTCAAAACTTCTTGATGTAGTTATGATGAATCGTATTTTACATGAGGCCATTCCCGATCTTGACAGCAATATAAAAAAAGTAATTATTTATTACATAGATATTACAGATAAAACCGAGATAGAAAAGTTTATCGCCGATGATGACAGCACTACGGTAAATATTGAACTTCGAGATTTAAAGGATATTCTTGATGATGTTGTCGTAGAAGATTATGCGGAGTTCGCCTGCGAACAAGTACAGGAAATCTTAATTCCTGAATACAAAATAACAATAAATCGATTTATGAGTGACCGTGTGAACCAGAAAATTGATGAGTATAATCAAAAATCCTTTGCAAATTCCAGTGATAAAAGGCCATATAAACCTATTGTTATCAGTAATGAAGGCTTAGAGTTAATAGAGTTTTTATCTCTTGACTGTACTGCCGATAGCGGCGAATGGCATTCAGATACAGAAATAAAAATAGACAAGCTGGGTTATATAACACTTGATGGCGTAAAAACAAAAGATTTCTGGGATGGAAGTATAAAAAGCGAAAAGAAACCGCTTCGCCTGAAGATTCGCAACATCTGCGGAGATGAAACGATGTGGTTTGTATAGCAAGTTTTTCTAAAGGACAGGCCTTAGGTCACTTTACTCAAACTCAAGGCCTGTTTTTTTAATCATAAGGCAAGACATATGTGCGATAAGATGCTTTTTCCGCTACATGGCTCATGGCAATATGCTCTCTGGCTCAGCAAGAATTCGCCTAAGCGTTTCCCGATGCCTTTCGCTCAACTGGTCTGGTGGAGTCTTGTTGCATGTTATTTCCCACCAGAGAGTTGTCTGTATTCCGCAATCACCGCAGGTTCTTGGAGATATAACTTTGAATGCTCCCATCTTGGGAGGATAATCCCAGCCTTGCTCAAAACCGTCCTCGGAGCTAAGCACTTCATCTTTGCCACAGTTTTCGCAGATATGTCGAAGAATCGTATTGTCTTTCACTCCATTCATTTCCGATACAACACTAAGAGACACTTCTTGATATTGATTTTCCTCACACCAGATCTTGAAATCGGGATTTTTATCATCCTCATCAACAGAGTAAATGGCATTTTGTGTATGATATCTCCCTCTTTTTACTGTCAGAATTGGACTTGTGACAATACGGTGTCCGTCTGTGAAAGCATCTGTTTCAGCATTATACCGGGGATCGTTTTTCGCTCTGCCAAATAGGGCCACTGGTTGCCCGCAATTCAATTTCGCAAAAACATTTAAAGGATTTTCGGTGTTGTCGTAGATTTCAGGGTACAAAACTATACACCAGTCGGTGAGAGTGGTTTCCCAGGGAGTTTTTATATCAAGACTTTCCATATTCTTTTACCTCTTTTCCTTAGCGTAGTGTCATATCAAAATTCCATTCTCGATGTTTCAGAGAGCATGATTTCCATACAAGGTTGAAAGCTCCATCGCCCTGCTTCGTGAGAGTCGGATGAAGGGAAGGCGGAGCCAGTGTGATTCCCCTGGGTCATCATCACAAGCTCACCTTCAAACATCCAAAGCCGTACAGGGTTCCTATGCCCATTCATCATGCCACTCCGTAACCTTCTTTTCCAAAGTAAGCGGGCTGGAGTGTACATGGAGAAACGCTCCACTTTTATGCAAAAAGTCCACAGTGATACAGGCATCCACAGAATCAACATACGGCTAATGCTCCAGTTGTGCCATCTGGCGGTGTAATTGATGATAATGACCGTGAATATCACTAATTGTAAAAATCATTAGTTACCCCTTGAAACTCTGCCTCTGTGCTAAAGCAGATCTCTGTAATCCTCAAACATAAACACGATATTATCATCACGCTTATCTGTATGCCAATGGCCGCAATACCAGATATCGTACGTCAGCCTGTCCTCGATACTATCCAACCACTCTTCGGTGCTTCTGTCCACAGTAGCTTGATTAATATTAGGTAAAAATTCTTCATGCGGAATGTACTTTAATGGACAGGTATGTGAGAACACTGCATCCATACGCCAATGCTCCTTGGCAAGCCGTGTCTCGACCTGCGCAATAATCTCGTCTGATGGTTGCTCGTCTGGCCACCAGTTCACATAGGGTGTGCGACTGAATTTATCCACACTGTACGCCCCACCAATTGCAATGCAACGTCGATTATCGAGGTTGTAAATTTCGCCGTCTTTGGCGAATAAGAGGTTAGGATATTCCTGCTCAGCATAGACGATTCCACCATTCCATTCGACTTCCTCATAGGTATCAATACTCTCGGGGCGCATCTCATGGTTGCCATGGATACAGAGTAGTGTAATGGGCAAATTGCTAAGCATTTGCTTTAACTCATTGTCGAACGGACTGCCATGGTAGTTAATCCCCGCATCGCCGAGGATGACGAGCACATCATCCTCAGCTGTGGTGGAAGCATCTTCGCAAAATTCTGTGATTCTTTCAAAATCGCCGTGACAATCTCCAGTAATATAGACCATTTAATCTCTCCTTTATAAAACAGTGATTTCATCCATGAACCAACTCAGGAATAAAGTCGCATGATTATACAAATGCTTAAGTGTAGCGGGAATTGATGTGCATACCATTGCACTTAGCCATGATGAGCCCAAGGAAAAACCGCGAAAATGTCGCTCAAAAACTCGTGCGGTTTGAGGACAATATGCTGTCCACCTGTATGCGCCTTCATGCCCTCTAAAAACCAGTCCCACCATTGGATGAAGATGCTCAAAAAATCTTCGCTATTTCCACGGCCTATGTATCGCTGCAGATAGACATCCTTGGCATCATGTTGTGGATAGACAAGGAGATAGTGAATGCCCTCTATATCAAGCACCTGCAACACGGGAATGACAGGAGGAATCAAGATGATTTTGTCGCTATCCCGCATACTTATAAGTTCAGATGCATAGTTGTCAGGCCATTCCGGTCGCATGATGAGGTTGGGGTCAGCCTTGCATGCCTCATTGTCCTCTTTATCAACAGACAAAAAATACTTGTATGGCATGCAAGCGAAATCAATCGCCTTGTCCGGGTACATCTCAGCAAAATACGTCTTGCCAGTGCCAGCATGTGCAGCGACTATCATCATTTTACCTCCGTTAGCCACATAGCCTCTATAAACTGCTTTGTTTCAGTGAAGAAAGCCTTGCCTTGGCAAGTATTTAGCAAGGGAATGAAAAGGTCAGACCAAAAGTCGACAGCACACTCGATTTCCTTTGCACACATTTGTGGTGATTTTTCTAACATATCATAATCAATACGCAGGCTATATGCTACATCGCCATAAATATCAACATAAAATCGTCCCCAGGACTTGACGTTCCAGTTGATAAAATTGACTGTTTGCAGTGTTTCCCAATAGTTCTCGCTGTCTGCCATGAGAACAGTCGGAGAAATAAAGCAGAGGATATCGCACCAGCATTCTTGGAAATCAAAGCTCATCTGCAAGCAATGAGATCTGGAATCCATCTGAAATGTCAAGTGTAATGTGTGAATCGTAGTGTTAACTTTTTTATAAAGATACTTGAAATTCTGTTGAAGGATATTTATAACGATTCGCATAGCTTCTGCTCTTGTCATTGTCTGTTCCTCCAATCAACTAAGATCACCTTAATTTTCTTAAGGTCATCCGAATCCTTATCTAAGAGGATCATCTCAACCAAAAGCTTCACCATTTCCGGTATGTTTATATCTTCGACTTCAATCTGTTGGTCTGCACGTACAGTTAAGACTTTTTTCTTCAGGTATTCAAGGTAATTTACCTGCAGAAGCTGATACATGTATTGCACTTGAAGAATTTTCAGACCCTCTATGTCCGACATTATCCTCAGTTTTGTACGCTCAAGAATCTTTGCACTTTCTTCGTCATACTTTGCTTGTAAATTTGTAAAAGCAGGAGCTTCATCAATTTTTTCAACCCTTGAAAGCTGCTCTTTTATGAGCCTCCAACCTCCTTTTTCCACTTTATCTGCTGCTCTTATCATTCGAAATAAAACAGCTGACTTTGACATATCTTGAGAGGTGTCAAGGCGCTTAATCTGGAATTCTAAAGATGCGTGCCGCCAATTGCATCTGATATTAATCATATTATCCATTAATCTAACACCCCGGATGTAGGTCGCAGAACTCTAACTCCGCCGTCAGAATGGCGTGGTCAGGGTAAGGAGGACAAATTTTCGTTTCCCAGTAACCTTTGCTATTTTTTGTGGTTTTAACATTTGGTTGAACGTAACCATTATTAGGGTTAATAAATTTTTTGTCGTATTTTACTTCCGATAATTTTATGTCTCCATTCGAAACAAAGTGGTCATTTTTCAAATAACCGTCATCCCATTCATCCGTTTCACCATTAAGGTTGAATCCCCAGGAATACTGTCTTCCTTCGGGTGTATGTAATTTAAATCCTGCCGTTAACAGACTGTCTTTCAAGATATGGTAGTTATATGTATCATAAGAATCTTTACCCTTATATTCCTCTCTAACTTCACAGTATGTTTTATATTGATCTCCGTGAAGTTTTAAATTGTTAAAATCCCCTCCTATAAGCAATCGTTGATTGCCTACTTTATTGAGTTCCCAAATGAGGTTATGCAGTTGCTGTTTTCGTTCGATGTAATCAATTCTGGAATCATTTCTTATCCTTATTCTCGTACCAATAATTCTAATTTGTTTCCCACTTATAGTTGCATACACTTGCAGAAAATTTGGCATTGTATCAACTGAATTATCGTGCGCTTCGATTATTGGCTCTGATGTAAGCCCTTTTTTGACAGCAATCAGAATCTCATTGTATTGAGTGGCCGGTGAATAGCAAAGCCAGTACTCATCCAGTATGCTCTCAAATTCCTTTAGTTTTTCTTGTGGTCTTTTGAACTCTGTTATAATTGCTATATCTGATTTCTTAATTTCCTTTTCAACGAAGTTTGAGTCTGGAGTTTTGTCTCGCAGACCGCTCCGCTGATTGATATTCCATGTCATGATTTTCATTTCATAAACCTCCGGATTATAAACATTTTAAGATTCAATAAATATTCTCAATTTAAATTATAGCATATATTTATGTTTTGTCAATACAAAAACATACAACGTTTCTCGTTTGTAAATGCATGAGGAAGTCAAAGATTTTCGCGGTGTGATTAATAGGATTGTCCTTCAACTGGTGCAGTAACGGCTGGGCACATTACAAGATTAGAGATTATACGGAAAAAATAATCGCGAGTCTTTGACAGTTGAATAAACAAAAAACCTCTGAAAGCCTTGATATGGCTTTATTTTTTTGTCAAATATTACATTTATGTATTGCACAATGTTACACAATGTGT
>LSQX01102911.1_pt1 | contig 13475 bp, 12 predicted proteins | sample 654561 | NCBI WGS metagenome assembly LSQX01 (sample SAMN04489861, study PRJNA283612) | anaerobic digester metagenome | isolation source: 4 biogas reactors fed with cattle manure at either 37C or 55C with and... | place: Denmark: Kongens Lyngby | collected 2014 | reverse complement strand
TTTTTTTTTTTGAAGCAGAAGACGGCAAACGACCTTCGCCTTAGTCACGTGTGCTCGGAGATGTGAATTTTAGAGGTGGATAAAGTGGCTAAAGAAAAATCAAAATCAACGAAAAACATAAAAATTAAATCAGATGAAATTCCTACACTAAAGTCTCCAACCGAAACTTTATTGGGTAAAATTGTAATTTGGATTGTTTTAATTGCAATGGTTGGTGGTGTATTAGCTGGTTTGATTTATGCTATCGTCGCTGGTAATATATAAGCCGCTTAATGGCGGTTTTTTATTAGGTAAAACAAATATTCTTGATTACCTTCCTTGCCTAAGGTTTTAGCAGCAATTATATCTACTACTTGATAATCTAGTTCAATAAAATAATTTCTTAAATTATTGATGGTATGGTTAACGATTTTTTGATCTTTAACTATACCTTTTTTTAGATATTTAGATCCTACTTCAAATTGAGGTTTAATTAATCCTAAGATGCGGTAATTATTTTTGGCCACATGGCTGATGATTGGTTTTATTGAGGTAAACGAAACATCGATTAAACAAAAGTCGGCTTTTGGTAGTTCGACATCTAGTATATTGGTTTGTTCAAATGATAAAACCTTGGGGTTTTCTCTTAAACTTTTGTCTAATTGGTTAGTTCCAACATCATAGGCATAAACTAATTTAGCACCCAATTTTAATGCCAAATCTGTAAAACCTCCCGTAGAGGCTCCTACATCAATTATTGTTTTTTCTTCTAAGTTTATCTTAAAATACTCGATAATTTCTTTTAGTTTATAGGCGCCTCTAGAGACATACAATTCTTCTAATAGAAAAATATCGATACCATCGTCTACATTATAACTAGCTTTAGTAATAATTTTTTCATTAACTTTAACTAGCCCTCTTTTTATTAAATCATTAGCTTGACTACGTGATTTAACATGTTTTTTAACATATAAATACTCATCTAATCTCATAACATTTTTTTAATAGTTTTAGCTAATTTTTCAGTTGAAAAACCGACTTCATCTAAAATCTCTTCAAGTTCATAAGGCGGTATGATATAATCGTTTAAATTTAAGTCTAATACCGAAGATGAATAGTGGTTTCGCTCTTTATATCTTAATATTTCTGGATATAATCCACCAATATTAACTCCTTCCTCCACCACTAAAATTGGTTGGCCGTTTTCAAAAATAGAACTTAACATTTGTTGGTCAATAGGTTTAATATATCTGGCATTAATTATATTAGCCTTGATTTCGTATTTCTTACAAACAGCAATTAAAGTATTTAAAGTATTTCCATAACTAATTAAATTGATTTTTTCGCCTTTTTTTAAATAGGACCAGGTATAATCGATGGTTTTTTCTTGATAAGTGGGTTTTAATTTTAAATCATGTCCGTATTTTGAATACCTAATAACTACCGGATGATTATTTTGGCTTAAAGCATATTTAAAAAAACTATAAGCCTCATCTTCTGTAAAAGGCGCTAATATCTCGATATTAGGCAATATATTAAACAATGATACATCCATAATACCTTGATGTGTTGAGCCATCTCCAGCAGTAATACCGGCCTTATCGATTGCAATTACAACCGGTAAGCTAGGTCTAGCGATATCATGCCAAATTTGATCAAAAGCTCTTTGAGAAAAAGTTGAATAATAATTTAAGATAACTTTTTGATTAGCCAAAGCCATACCAGCCGCGGTAGTAGCGGCGGTGTCTTCAGAAATTCCAATATCTAAAAAATTATTAGAAAATTTTTCTTTAAAATCAAGCAAGTTAGCTCCATAACCCATCGCACTAACAACCACATGAAATTCTTGCTCGGCTCTTAATTTAATTAAAATATCTTGGATGACTTCTGACCAAGTTATTTTTGTTGAAGGTAGGACATAAGTATGAAACTTACCAATTTTATCTTGTTCCGCTTCAATTAAGCCCTTACCTTTAATAGTATTTATATCAACTACAATTGGCTGATATTTGTCTTTAATTACTTGAAATAACGAAATTAAACTTTCTAAGTTATGACCGTCTTTTAACTCATAATGATCATAACCTAGAATTTTAAAAAAATCTTGCTTTGTTTGAAAATCTTGATTTAACACCTTACTTAATCTGCCAACATTTTCAGAAATGCTCATATGATTGTTGTTAATGATAATAATGGCCGGAAGGTCATAATAACTAATTAAATTTAGACTACTTAAAGCTTGGCTAGAGTTAATTGATCCATCACCTATTAAGGCTAAATAACGATTTTCACTCTTAGGATTTATCCTTAAATAGCCTAATAATGCCGCTAGGGAATTTCCAGCATGACCAGATTCAAAGTGATCATAAGAAGATTCTTTATAACTAGCCAACCCGCTAACTCCACCTTTTTTCTTTAGCCTATTAAAACCTTTAGCACGTCCGGTAATAATCTTATGGGCATAACTTTGATGTGAGGTGTCAAAAATTAATTTATCGGCTTGAAAATCAAAAACATAATGAAGAGCAATCGTTAATTCAATTACTCCTAAATTTGAACTCAAATGTCCGCCTTGCCTCATAATTTGCTTAACTAAAAAATTCCTTATTTCTAAGGCTAAGCTTTCTAATTCTTCTAAAGACATTTTTTTGATTTTACAAGGAGTTAAATCATTTAGTTTTATCTTCATCAACATTTTTAACTACTAAAGCATGGGCTTGCTCAAGTAGTTGATAACTTTCTTTAGCTAGTTTTAGTCCGTCTTGATATTTTGTCATCGCATCTTCTAAGGTGATATCTTTAGATTCTAAGTCTTTAACTATATCTTCAAGTTCTTTTAAAAGTTGTTCAAACGTTTTTTTCGATTCAGGCATTATTTTTCCCTCTTTTCTTTAACTATGGCTTTAATTTGGCCGTCTTTTATTTTTATTTCCAACTCATCATTAAGATTAATTTCATGAATTGAAACAATTACTTTTTCATCTTTGGTAATTAAACCAAAACCTTTATTCATAATTAATAAAGGGTCTTTATTTTTTAAATTGTTAGTAATTAATTGATAGCGATAATTTTTAATATTGATAAGTTGTTGATAATTTTGATTTAATTTATGATTTAAAAGTTCATATTTAAGTTTTAGTTCTTTATATAAACTTTGAGGATTTTTCATAGAAATTTTAAATTCTTTGATGATATTGGCTTTTTTTTCTAAAAGATAAAGATAGTTTTTTATTAAATCCTTATGAAGTTTTAACAAATCACTTTGATAAATCGAAACTCTTTTAATCGGGCTTGCATTATCTAATCTTTTTTCTAACTGGGCAATTGTCAACTCTAGCTGAACTACTTTATCTAAATAAAGTTTTAAAATATAGTCTTGATTATTTAAAATGGTTTCTTTTAAGTTTTCACTATTTGGTGTAACCAATTCGGCTGCGGCTGTTGGTGTTGGTGCCCTTTTATCACTAACAAAGTCGCTAATTGTATAGTCGGTTTCATGGCCAATTGCTGTAACGATCGGTATTTTAGAATCATAGATAGCTTGAATTACTTCAATTTCATTAAAAGCCCATAAATCTTCAATCGAACCGCCACCACGACCAACAATAATTACATCAACTAAATTATCTTGATTAGCTTTATTAATTGCTTTAATTAGTGCTTTTGGCGCACTATCACCTTGAACAAGTGAAGGATATAAATAGATGACAGCGCTTGGAAATCTTCTAGTAATCGTAATTTTAATATCATTAAATGCTTCTGCGGTTAAAGCAGTGATAACTCCAATTTTCTCATTAATTCTTGGAATTGGTTTTTTATATTCTTCTTTAAATAAACCTTCTTTTTCTAACTTTTCTTTTAAAAGTAAGAATGCTTTATATAAATCACCTTTTCCAAACTCATCGATTTTAAAGCACATGATGCTATAATAACCACCTTGTTTGTAAAGATTAAGTTTACCGTAAACTAATACTTTCATCCCATCTTTAATATCAAGATTATTTTGATCAAGATAGTTTTTAAACATTACGCAACGAACAACAGCACCTTCATCTTTTAGATTGAAATACAAATGCCCTTTAGATAATCTCGATGATGATACTTCACCTAAAACGATTAATTTACCTAAATAAGGATCTTGGTTAATTAAATACTCTAAATAAGATGAAACAGCGGTAACGGTTAAATATTTAACTTCTTCCATCTTTAGTCTCCTTATAGATTTTATCTAAAAGCGAATTTACTAATCTTGATGAATCACCATGTTCTAGTTCAGTATATTCATGACATAAATCTAAAGCTGTTGCTATTACTACTTCTGGTTTCGCATCAGTATAAACAAGTTCATAAGTTGCTGAACGAACAATGCTTCTAGTAACATAATTTAGACGATTAAGTGAATAATTAGTAATATATTTATTTATTAAAAAATCTATTGAATCTAACTTTAAAAGAGTACCAATAATAATAGAATAAGCTAACTGTTCGTTGCATTTTTCTTTAATAAAATTAGCATCTAAATCTAAACTATTATTAATATCAGCGTTATAAAGATAGACCATAACCTTAATTCTTGCAATTTTATCTTCCATAATTATTAACTCCTCAATGTAGATATTTTACCATAAAACTAGTAATTTGGAAAGTGAAAAAAGTCTGTAATAACAGACTTTTTATACTACTTCTTGATAGTTATTTATCTTAGCAATTATGAATAAATAGTAGACCGCAAAACCAATTACATAATATGATAGTATATTAGGCCAAAACCAAGATACTATAAATACTACTATAATTGGAATTAATGATGTGATTGCGGCAATATTATAATACTCTTTGAATTTCTTCAACTGTCCTTGCTTTCTAAATAAAATCCAAATTAAGAAAACAATAACTAAAGGATAAATGAAAGTATAAACAAAACTCCAAAATGAAGATGCTGTTGCAGCATTTCTTGCATAACCTAAAACAACAATTCTTGCGATATAATCAAAGAATTGTTGAGAATTGTAACCTTCATAATCTTTATAACTATATAAATAATCATTATTCCAAAATCTTTTGCTTTGAAATTGATCAGCAATATCAATAACATCACCATTTTCATTAAGTGCTTTAAAATCAATTACATAATGAATAGCATCAGTATTTAAGACAATCGAAATATAATTTTCTAATTTTACATTCCCAGAATCGTCTTTCCAGCTATAAGATTCAGCTCTAAATTCTGGATATTTAGCTGGCATATCCTCTCTTTCTGCAAAATCACGATAAGGAACAATCTTTAATTTATCTTTTTCTGCTAATTCATGATCAGTAGTTTTATTAAATAAATCTACGTATAAATTAATATGGATCGTTTCAACATCATCTTTTTTGTATTGCATCTTGAAAACGTGTCTTTCATCTTGATCAAATTCACCATTTTCTTTAACTAAATCCCAAGTATTAGAATCTTCATTTTTCTTAACTAATAGTTTCAAATCATAAAAATCTTCTAAAACTTCATTTAAATTACCTTTTTTACCAATAACTACATTATTCTCATCAACTTCATTATCACTAACAGGTGCTTTAGTTAAGTATTGTAAAGCTAAAACATTGTTTGATTCAATCCAAGAATAGTTGCTATGTTCATAGTTATAATTAACAGGTACTACTGTTACAACTGATGCCGCTACAAAAATTAACACAGCAATTAAAACTGACATATATTTATATCTTGCCATTTTAATTGGTATTACTAACGATTTAAAAAAATCCAAAACTTTTTCTTTCATAAAAATCTCCTATCACATATTTAGTTATTTTACCATATTTCTTATCAAAATGCAATTTAATTGTATTTCAAATAAGAACCAAAAGCATATAAAAGTACTTGATCATTTTCTAAAACAATTTTCTCAAGCCATAAACTTAAATTATAATATTTCTTTTCTTTCTTTAACTTCTTTATTAAACTCTTCAAAAACTTAAGATATAAAGGATGAGTATAATCATTATATAAGTTATAGTTTTTATCTTTGTGTTTACGTAAATCGCGTTTTAAACGATTTAATTCCGGAACGCCTTCAAAAACTAACGACTGTTTTCTTACCTGGCTATTTACTTGCCTTTCTAGTTCATATAGTGATTCATATAATTTCTTTATTTCTAAAAAGATTAAATGCTTCACATAGTCATTTTCTTCTAATGAAAACATATATTCAATATTACTTATACGCCATAAAATACGATCATTTTCATTATCAATTTCCATTAGCTTTTGATAGTTTTCTTTGATTTTATCTAAATTTATCTTATCTTTTACTTCATTTAAATAGTTATTAAACAAAGCAACAGCTAAATCCAACAAATTTACAGTATCAATTTTTAACTTTAAATCAAGAAATCTTGAAGTTGATTGCAAGTTAGTAATAGATTCCTTTAAATAACTATTAATTACTTCAATCATATCAACTGTTTTTCTTTCTACATCATCACTATCATCAGTATAAATTGAATAGAAAATAGTTGATTCAGTCATTTTCTCAAAATCTAAAATACAAAAACCAATTGTATTATTGTCATAGTAACGGTATGTTGGGTGACCAACAACATCATTTCTAATTCTCTTGATTTCTTTTAAAACTTTGTTTTGGTTTAAACCGATTAAAATCTTATTTAGGCCTAAAGACCTACCAAGTGAATATAAAGCGTCTATCCCAGCAAATATCCCCTGTAATAAGCCAAATAAAAGTAATAACTGCTCTTGTTTCTTTCTTTCAATTTTATAACTAATTAAATATTCATCAATAATATAATAAATATTTTCTAAAGTGAAAACTGATGTTTGCGCCATTTTCTTATTAAATTTAGACTTAAACAGTTTTTCTTGATAAGCTGGATCATCTAGTTTTCTTTTTAAAACTTGAATCTTTTCAAAATTACTTTGAAGCAACTAATTCACTTCCCTTTTTAACTTTTTTCCTTCTTACAATTGTTTTTTCGTAATCTGGATAAGCATAATTTGCAAGTAAAGTTAAGTCATTTTCTTTCGCATATTTTAAAACAAAGTCACGCTCAACACTAATAATATTATTATCAATGTTAATACCATCAAGTTTTATACTATAAAGATCACCAGCTTTCAATTGCTTGAAAGTTTCTAAATCTAAGAATATTCTTAATTTATATTGTTTTAAAAACTTAATTGCCTCTAAGATGTCTTGGTGATAATCATAGATAATTAAATTAAGCTTTTCATAAATTTTACTATCTTCTAAAGCAAATTCATTTTTACCGATTAAATCAAGAATTGTTTTAATATTTAACTTTAAGAAAAAATCACCTTTTTTCTTTTCAATTTCTAGAAGAACTTTATTGAATAATCTACCCTCAAAATCAATTAAATCATTAATCGATAAATAACTTAAAGGATTTATAGCTTGAGGCATACCTTTTAGGTTAAAGAATGCTTCATATTTATCTTTCTTAGTAAAGTTTAAATATAAAATTTCTAAATCTTCATCTTCAATTTTTAGAAAAGCATCTTTAATTGCTTTTTGTTCTAAGTATGCAGCTCTTAAAGGTCGATCAAACATTACTATTTCATCTATTCCTTTTAAGGCAATATTTAAAGCTTCAGCACATTCTAAAACAGGCATATTATCACGTGGATAACGGATATAGGCTGTCTTTAATTTTAAATTTATCTTTCTACTTTGATAATTTATTCCTAAGCTTAGATTTTTGAAAACATCTTTGATTTCTTTTTCAATACTTCTTTGATTAGTTTGTTTTGTGAAGACAAACAAATCAAAATTATCTAGTAGATAAACATTTTTCGGATAAAGTTCATCTAACTTTTTATGCATTTCTTCAACTAAATAATTATGTAAATCTTGTTGGTAAGTAAACTTATCTAAGTTAGTAATTCTAAAAGCAATTACTGTAAACTTATATTCTAAATCTTTTAACTTATCTTCTTCTAATTTTAATCGATTTTGGAAATCAGTTTGATTATTTACTGTTGTTTTAAAATCAGCAACTTTTAATTTACTAGCTTCTTCTAACTTCGTTATCGTCCCTACAAACGTAACAAGTTTACCTTCACTTGAAATATAAGGTTTTAAGTTTTCTTTTACTAAATATTCTTGATCTTGAATTTGCAAACTATAAATGATTTCACAATCTTCTATTTTATGAATATTTTTATTAGCAATTTCATAATCTTGTAAGTGTTTAGGGCTAATTAATTTTTTATATTCTGATCTTGCAAGAATAGGACTATGGACGTTTAAAAACTTTTGTAAAGCTTCATTAATAATCATTTGATCTTTCGCAAGATCTAAATAAAACATCCCTTCTTGTAATGACTCAATTGCCAAATTTAAAACATTAGATTGAAATTCTTCATTTTCTTTTTGGAAATAAGCTGTTAAGTAATATGTAAGTAGCGATGCCCCTAACTTTAATAACATAATATTTTCATTTTCCATCATTTTTGAAGATGAATCTTTAAAGATAACACTAGCAAATAAGTCATCATGGAAATATAAAGGTACAGCTACCAAGCCTGATATTTTCATAGCTCCGTATGTAGGCCCCTGAATAATTGTTTCATAACTAGCAATTTCAATATCAGAGGCAATAATTGTTTGATTTTCCACCATCATCTTTTCTAAAATGGTATGTTCTAAATCAGAATATGCTAACCATCTTTCATATAGTCTTTCTTTTTTGTAATTGTAGCTTTTAATACGGTCTTTATTTCTTAAGAAATCAGGAAGCTTATCAAAACTAGTTTCACTGAAAATAACTAACAAACTAGAATCAAATGAAGTATATTTATTTAATTCAGTAAAAAAGCTAATTAGACTTGACCTAATATCTTCTTTTTCAAACAAGATTTTAGTTAGGTGAATAGTTTTTTCAATTTTAATAATTGCTTCGTTTAACTTAGCATTTACTTCTAAATACTTATCATCTTCGTTAATATTATGGAAAAGTATGTTTTCGCTCTTTCTAATTTCTTGATCTAAATTCATAATTTGCATAATTAAAGAATAAAAACTATTTTTATATTGCATATTATTAGAAACTAAAGCTAGTAAATTGTGTTCTAAAAAGAGTTTCTTATTATAAATATCATTACTAGATAAATATGAAGAACGGTATTTATTGATAAAACCAAACATTAGCTCATATTCATTTAAGTCTAATAATAGTTTTAAGTATTCGTTACCAATACCTAAAAAGCTTGGTTCAAGTTCAACTCTTTCTTTGAATAAATCTTGATATTGAGTTTTAGCCATCAAATAATTATCTTCTAAAACATAAAGCTTCGCATTTAGATAATTTATATATTCTAAGCCTTCATAATCTTCTAATCTTTTGATTAAAGGTAAACATTTAATGATAGCATCTTTAGCTTTTCCTAGCTCTTTTTCATCTATGTATAGTTTAGCAAGGTTAGATAATACTAAAGATTCTAACTCCATTGAAGGATTATTTTTTAGAATAACTAGCAGGTTAGTAATTGCTTTATCTTTTTGGTCTAACTCTGCAAAAATATAACTCATCTCTAAATACCAACGATTAACATCATCACTATTATTGTCATCTAAATAGTTTCTTTTGATTAAAGCATAACGATAAGCAGATTTGTAGTTCTTTTTAGAAATACAAATATAAATGATTTCCTCTAAATAAGAAGCATAAATTTTTGGATAATTAATAATGTTTAAATTGTTTATAGCATTACTTGCCATTTCAAAAGCTTGATCTAACATATTATTTTCCAAATAAAGATCAATAATTAATAGTCTAGATAAATAACTAATTTCATTTTCACCTTGAATCTTTGCAAGTTTTACTAAGTCTTCTAGTTTAGGTAAATCATTTAAACTTAAAGGCATGCTAGCAAGAGCATCATATCTTTCTTTTAAACTCATAGTATTTCTCCTTACCCTATATTATATCATAAATATATGAAAAAAAGGATAGAAAAATTCTATCCTAAAATTCTAATGTAATTGTAACTGGACCTAAATTAGTAAGAGATATTTCCATTTCACTTTGGAAAATACCTTCTTCTACTTTAATTCCATAGTTTTTAAGTTCTAAATTAAATAAGTTGTATAAGTTTTCTGCATCAACCGGATTTAAACTTTCAGTAAACGAAGGTCTATTACCTGAGTTAGTATTTGCATATAGTGTAAACTGAGAAATTGATAAAATCTCACCTTTAACATCTAAAATTGATTTATTCATTTTCCCATTTTCATCATTAAAGATTCTTAAGTTAGCAATCTTTTTGGCCATTTTCTTAACAGTATCTAAGTTATCTCCTTCAGTAAATCCTACTAAAACAACATAACCAAAGTCAATCTTTCCTGTAACTTTACCTTCGATAACGCATTTACTATCTTTTGCTCTTTGGATAATTGCTCTCATCTTGTACCTCTTTTAATTTCATAAATATCGGAAATTTTTTGTAAATTTACAATAACGTTAGTTAGTGTTTTAGTGTCTTGAATTGCAACTCTAACATCTGTAAGAATATCAGTTCCTCCATTAATCTCTTTTGAACTAATCGCTTTAATGTAAACTTTCATTGAGTTTAATACATTTATTATTTCTGCGATAATATTATTTCTATTAAATGAGGAAATAGTTAGGATAATTTCATATGTGTGATTATTATCTGCTGTATCCCAAGAAAGTGGGATTGTTCTTTGCATTTCATGCTCAGAAATATTAGGGCAATTTGCACGATGAACAACTATTCCTCTTCCTTTAGTTATATAACCTATAATTTCATCACCATAAAGTGGAAAACAACAACTTGCAAGTTTAATCTTCGCATTATCCAATCCCTCTACAATAACACCTAAAGCACTGGTTTGGCGTGTTAAATTTGTCTTTTTCTCATTGATTGTTTGCATTAAGATTTCATCAGTAGTTTTTTGATCTAAATCGCCACTTAAAATATTCATTGCAGCTTTAGGTGAAATATTATTTTTACCAATTTCATAATAGAAATCTTCTACTGTATCAATCTTATATTTAGAAAACTTGCTTTCAATTAAACTATCATCTAGTTTAGGGCCACTATATCTTTCTTCTTTAGCTACTCTATCCCAAGAATCAATTCCTTGTCTGATAAAATCGTCTCTTTGTTTTTTATTTAAAAATGACGTAATTTTATGACGAGCATGTCTAGTTTTCGCAAGCTTTAACCAAGACTTATTTGGACCTTGAGATTGCTTTGAAGTTTTAATTTCAATAACATCTCCCGTTTGAAGTTTATATGATAATGGCACAATTTTACCATTAACAATTGCTCCTACTGTTTTGTCACCAACTTCGGTATGGATACGGTAAGCAAAATCTAAAGGTGTCGAACCTTGAGGAAAATCAAGTGGATCTCCTTTAGGTGTAAAGACATAAACGTTAGCACTAAAAATATCTTCTTTAATATCACTTAATGGATCAAAATCACTTTCGCCATCCATCTCTACATATTCAAGTAAGTCGCGGTACCATTTTAGTTTACTAGATACTTCCATTTGGGCTTTTTCTGAAGTAAATCCTTGTCTTGACTCTTTGTAAGCCCAGTGAGCCGCAACACCATATTCAGCTACTGCATCCATTTCAAAAGTTCTAATTTGGATTTCATAAACTTTACCACCAATCCCTACAACCGTTGTATGTAGTGATTGGTAAAGGTTTGGTTTTGGTGTTGCAATATAATCTTTAAACCTCTTAGGAATTGGGCTCCAAGAACCATGAACTAGACCTAATACTTGATAACAAGCTTCAACCGTTGGAACTAAAATTCTTAAGGCCATAAGATCATAGATTTCATTGATACGAAGCTGCTTAGTTTGCATCTTCTTAACAATACTATAAATATTTTTTAATCTTCCTCTAATTTCATAGTTCTTTACATGATGATCATCTAACAATACCTTAAGCGCATCACTCATCCTTTTAATATCTTCTTCACGAACTTCACGTTGATCTGTGATTTCTTTAGTGACACTTTGATAAGTTTCAGGCTCTAAATATTTAAATGCTGTATCTTCAAGTTCAGCTTTGATTCGATACATACCAATTCTATGAGCAAGTGGAACATATAAATCTAAAGTTTCTTGCGCAATTCTAACTTGTTTTTCTCTTGGTAAATGCTCTAATGTTCTCATATTATGAACACGATCAACTAGCTTTACCAAAACTACACGAATATCTTTTGCCATTGCTAATAATATCTTTTGGTGTGATCTAACTAAAGCTTTTTCCTTAGTCATATACTTAAGTTTACCTATCTTCGTAACACCATCAACCATACTAACAATGTCTTCACCAAACTTAGCAGTTAAATCTTCTTTTGTTTCTTCGGTATCCTCTAAAACATCATGCAAGAAACCAACAGCTATCGTTTGGGGAGAAGTTTGAAGTTCAGCTAAAATATAAGCAACTTCAATTGGGTGTTGAATATAAGGATCTTTAGATTTACGGAACTGACCTTCGTGACGATCGCGTGCTAAAAGATAAGCATCAGTAATCAACTTTAAGCTTTGTTCATTTGAAATATATTCTTTTGCTTTACTTAAAACATCGTCAAAAGTATGTTTCATCTTTAAAATCCTCCTATTCTTCTATATTTTATATCAAAATAAAGTGGTAGTTATTAAAACTTCATAATTGTTTTAATATTATATTTTTCTAATCTACTTCTTCCATTTAAATCTTCTAGTTCAATTAAGAAACCAAGACCTACAACTTCTCCACCCAATTTCTCTACAAGCTCAGCTGTAGCTACCATTGTACCACCAGTTGCAAGTAAGTCATCAATAATTAAGACTTTTTGACCTTTTTTAATGCCATCTTTGTGCATACATAAAGTACCTGTACCATATTCTAAAGCATATTCAACTTGAATCGTCTCACGCGGTAATTTATTAGGTTTACGAACAGGAACAAATCCAATTTCTAAATCATAAGCAATTGGACAACCAAAAATAAAACCTCTTGATTCTGGCCCAACAATTACCTCTGCACCTCTTTCAATAGCATATTCCTTTAGAATCTTACAAGCTTCACGAAAAGCTTTGCCATCAGCCATTAATGGAGTAATATCTCTAAACATAACTCCTTCTATTGGGTAATCTTTTACAGTTGCAATATAATCTTTTAATTTCATAGTCTACTCCTCACATATTAGATAGACATATTATATCACATTTTGTCTTATTTTTAAATAGATTTAATTTTACATTCACCATTATTTGTGTTAAAATAGTTTAGAGGTGGATTATGGAACCATTAGCATCGAAAATTAGACCAAAAAAGTTTAGTAATATCTATGGTCAAGATCATTTGATAGGAACAAATGGTCCTATTTTTAGGATGGTTAAAAACAATAAACTTCAATCACTTGTTTTATCTGGTGAGCCTGGAATTGGTCAGACTACCTTAGCAATTGTTATCGCTAATGAATTAAATAGATC
>LSQX01302474.1_pt2 | contig 13478 bp, 10 predicted proteins | sample 654561 | NCBI WGS metagenome assembly LSQX01 (sample SAMN04489861, study PRJNA283612) | anaerobic digester metagenome | isolation source: 4 biogas reactors fed with cattle manure at either 37C or 55C with and... | place: Denmark: Kongens Lyngby | collected 2014 | reverse complement strand
TGCGGTATACGTTATGGAATATGCATTGTACGATATATCACCCCGAGTGAATCCACACACAACTCAAAATTCTGCGCAGAAACCGTGATTTTTCGTGCAGAGGTACACATTGCTCAAGATTTTGCGCAAACTCTGCGGTCCTAGCTCCGCGCACCCAGTATGGCGGTCATCATTCGCCTCTCATGGGTCTATTTTCTCGGGTAGCAATGGAGCATTCGCTCAACCCCGTTTTAACAGTATCAGCCGCACCGCTTCGGTAAATCCTGCTCCCCCCTCAGCCTCTGTTATGTATGTAGGAGGATATTTGATCTCATCCATAAACGGTAGGATATTTGCCACAGCGCAGGTAATCGGAAAGTGTTCAAACATCGGCTCATCATTGGGTGAGTCCCCAAAGAATATCGAGGAAGATTCAGGGTCCTGTTCACCAAACACGTCCTTTAGCAGCATCAAAGACATGCTCAACTTATCATAGTTCCCAAACCACGTGTTTACATGGATCGAGCTGATTTTTGCCTCAGCGCCCATCGAAACACATATATCTCTAATACGCTTTGCATCATCGTACGTCAGATACGGCGGATCCTCACGGAAATCTATAGCAAGGTCATATATGCGTGAAAACTGGTCGCGGGCCACCCTGCTTCCCTCCACCTCACTGAGAACTCGATCTCTCACTTTCTCCAATCTGGCCTGTGCGTCAGTAACTGTTTCAGGGTGCAGGAGTGTCTGCACATGTCCGCCCGACATATAGAAAGCGAAAGCACCGTTTTCTCCCACAACACCACTTACAGGCCACTCGCGGATAATCATGTCACACCATCCAGCAGGTCTCCCGGTGACAGGCACAACGGGGATACCAGCGTTGTGTAGTTCCCACAGTGCGCTGTATGCTTCAGCCGTAAGCTTGCCCCCTGTAGTAAGCGTATCGTCGATGTCGCATAAAACATACTTAATGGAATTTGCCGTGCTTATTGTTAACTCCTTGATAGGTTTCGACATGTTTTACCTCCTTACCTGCCTTACCTTCCACCTATGCTGCGGTAGAATGCCGCATTCGCTGCTTCTCTATAGGGGTTTAGCCAGAGAAATCCGATACCGAATGTGAGTACGCAGAGAAATGCCCAGCCAATGAAGCTCAATTGCAAACAGAAGTAACGCCATTTGTGTCCGTACATAAGCCTTTTGGAGATGCCTATGGCCTCGTTTGCACCATATTCGGGGTGGTCCGCCATAATATACGGAGTCATTGCGTAACTGATATTTGCAACGATACCCGGAATAATAAACAGTAGTGCCCACAGAAAGGTATATAATCCGCGCAGAAGCTGCATACAGAATCCTGCACCAAGCCTGTAAAGTTGCGAAAACAGGGTTTCAAAGTTCGGGCTTCTACGGTCGGCTAATTCTAGATTAAACTTCGCATATCCCAACGTGATAGCGCCGCCTATGACGATGTTAATAATTACCCAGACAAGGAGGATTGTCCCGATTCCGAATAGGAAAGGGCGTAGGAAATGCAGGAATTCTATGGGAAACAGTTGGTCGAGACTATTGTGAACACCGTTTTCACTAGCTGCCCTGCCCGATGAACCGCCCGGAAGGCCTCCGGAAATATCTGCACCGAGTAGGCCTGCTACAAACCCGACACCCACAGCTAATGCCCAGTTTCCCCTCAATATCTCTCGGGCCATTCTCCTGTAATCAGATGCAAATAACGTCACACAAGCCACCCCTGTCTTCATTTTCTTGATCATAATATTACCATAGCATCACGCCCATTACAAGTGAAAAACATCACTGTGGACGGCGCATAATCGGGCGTCATTTGTACCAATTATCTTTGTTTTTAATCGTTTTCATAGGGCATTTTGAATCTAATAAGTTTACAAACTTAGGTTATTGGATTTTGATCATTTTAGTGTTATAATGGTGGAGTATGTAATTCATAAGACAGGAATGATAAAAATGAATCCCGAAAGAAAAGAGTCGGCAAAAGCCGAAAACGTGCATGTCATGGCACTGGACTTAGTACCTGATGGTGGTGGCGATTCGGGAGAAGACTACGGCAAACATGACCGTGTAACCAAAACGCTACCACCTGGCGTAAGTTCGAAGATGCTCTATAAGGATGTTATACACATCGCCTGGCCGTCCTTCATAGAGTTCATTCTTACACAACTTGCATCCATGGCCGATATGATGATGGTAGGTAATCTAGGGTCTTGGGCTATTTCATCTGTCGGTCTAACAACTCAGCCGAAATTTCTGCTCATGTCCTTATTTATGTCTATGAATGTCGGTGCTACCGCTCTCGTCGCACGGGCAAAAGGACAGGGAAATCAGAAGCGGGCGTACCTGATTCTCCGGCAAGCCTTGATCCTCACTCTTGTGCTATCCTCAATCGCCTCCGTACTCGGATATGTGTTTGCAGAACAGCTAGTAAGTTTTATGGGTGCAGCCGAGCAGAGGACTCTTATTGCAGGTACCCAGTATCTCCGAATACAGATGATCGGTTTTGTGGGTCTAGCACTAACAAGCACTGTAACCGCTACTCTCCGTGGAGTAGGAAGCACCAGAGTCGCAATGGTATACAACCTCATTTCAAACGTCGTCAACGTCTTATTGAACTTCCTTCTTATCGAGGGACGCTTCGGCTTCCCGAGAATGGAAATTGCAGGAGCCTCACTTGCAACGATAATTGGACAGTTTACTGCTATGGTTTTAGCTTTCACTACTGTCATCCGCGGAAATCACTACCTGAAGTTGGACATCCGAGAGAAATTTAGGCCCCACTGGGAGACTATGAAAGGCATATTCAGGATAGGTCTACCCGCAATGGGAGAGCAGATGGTTATGCGCGCCGGTATGATCATATTCGCGAAAACAGTTGCCTCCCTCGGAACAGTCTCATTTGCTATACACAACATTTGCATGAATATCCAAGCCTTGTCCTTTATGAACGGCAATGCGTTTGCTGTTTCAGCCACTTCACTTGTCGGGCAGAGTCTTGGAAAGAAGAGACCGGATATGGCGCAGGCATACAGCAGCCGTACAAGGCGTCTCGGCATGAGTGTTTCGATTCTATTGGCACTGACCTTCTTCTTCTTTGGAGAACTGATTGTCGGCCTGTACAGTAAAGAAGCAATCGTCATCTCAACGGGTAAGAACATACTGATGTTTGTTGCGCTCGTTCAACCGCTGCAGTCATCTCAGTTTATACTCTCCGGTGCCTTGAGAGGAGCCGGCGACACAAGAGCAACAGCTGTTATATCCTTTTTAACAGTGCTCCTAATACGTCCCGGTCTTGCACTGCTACTTGTCAAAGTGTTTGATCTGGGTCTCTATGGTGCGTGGATTGCCCTCGTCTGTGACCAAGCGGTTCGCTCACTACTTATCCTGATAAGATTCAACTCCGGGAAGTGGAAGACAGCGATAAAGACAAACTAGTCCAACTAGTCCAAAAGTCAATTGCTTTATAAGTATGACAAATTCATGCAGCTGGAGCTTCTCATTACTATTCAACAGCAACAAACATGTATCATTATTTAAACATTTGCATATTTTGTATTGACAATCAATTTAGCACGTGGTAGTATCTACAAAATCACCTAAAGCAAGGAGCTTTTATCGTGGCAGCACAGTATTACACTGAAGTCATAATTATTATCGTGCTTGTACTCGGCCTTATTGTCCGGGTACCTTGTCATGTTAATAAAGACTTCGCTGCAAACGAAGGCAAAGTATAACTACCCATAAGCAAAACGGATGCCCTGCAGTGAAAACTGCAGGGCTTTTTCTATTATTTCCCACTATCTACAACATACCAAAGGAGGACTGAGATCATGATGCTCACAGGGGCGCAAATTCTAGTTAAGGTACTACTCGAACAGGGTGTGGATACGGTATTCGGTTATCCCGGAGGTGCTGTGCTCTACATCTACGACGAGCTCTACAAAAACAGTGATTCGATCGTTCACTACACGACCTGCCACGAGCAGGGCGCATGTCATGCGGCTGACGGATATGCGCGCGCAACAGGCAAAACAGGCGTTGTGTTTGCCACTTCCGGTCCCGGTGCGACAAACCTTGTGACAGGCATCGCAAATGCCTATCTTGACAGTGTCCCCCTTGTCGCCATCACGGGCAATGTCTCTACCGACCTACTTGGCCGCGACAGCTTCCAGGAGGTAGACATCACAGGCATCACAATGCCCATTACAAAGCACAACTATCTTGTTAAGGATGTATCAGTTCTCGCAGACACTCTCCGCGAAGCCTTCCATCTTGCCCAATCCGGAAGACCGGGACCTGTCCTTGTCGACATTCCGAAAGATGTTCAGATCGGGTCGGCCGAATACGAACCGCCCTCGAACAATGTTTCTTCGAAAAAAGCCCCGCAGGTCAATGAGGATATGCTAAATCAGGCAGCTTTATTGATCAGTAAAGCAAAAAGGCCATATATCTATTGCGGAGGCGGGGTCGTCGGCGCCCATGCTTCTGAGGAGCTGATGAGGCTAGCTGACAAGGTTGACGCCCCTATCGGGCTCTCCATCATGGGCCTTTCAACAGTTCCGTACAGCCATCCGCGCTTTCTGGGCATGGTTGGTATGCACGGCCGTTATGGGGCTACTAAAGCGCTTTATGAGTGTGACCTCCTTATAGCAGTTGGGGTACGTTTTTCGGATAGGGCAACCGGTAACAAGTCTGAGTTTACCAAGGATAGAAAGGTCATCCAGATCGATATCGACCCAGCCGAAATCAATAAGAACATTGATGTTACGACCGCTCTTATAGGGGATACGAAAACAATCCTGCAAGCTCTCAACAGTACAATTGAGACATACTCCCACCCTGAGTGGATGGAGCGTATCCGGTACATTAAAGAGCATCCCGACAACAGCCTGGAAATGGATCCGAGAGCACTGACACCTCAGTCAATTATCGAAGGGGCTTGTGTCAAAAACGGGAAAAACGTTGTCTGCACCGATGTTGGACAGCACCAGATGTGGACGACTCAATACTACCGTTTTACAAAACCCAGAACCTTCATTACTAGCGGAGGGCTTGGAACAATGGGCTTTGGAATGGGTGCTGCTGTCGGAGCAAGCATAGGCAGGGGCAATGCCCGTACACTTCTTTTTACAAGCGACGGCAGCTTTCATATGAACATGAATGACCTGGCCACCGCTGTATCCAATAAGCTCCCCATTGTTATAGTAATGCTCGACAACAACGCTCTCGGTATGGTAAGGCAGTGGCAAAAGCTATTTTTTGACGGGCGATATTCACAGACTTCCCTCGAGCGTCAAACAGACTATGTAAAGCTTGCAGAAGCTTTTGGTGCAGCAGGCTTCTACGCCGAGACAGTTGAGGAGTATGGACAGTGCCTTGAGAAAGCGTACCAATGTGATGGACCGGCATTGATACATTGCCGCATCGATAATGATATGCGAGTGCTGCCGATGATCCCCCCCGGAGGCAGTATCAACGACATTATTTTGAAGTAAGGAGGCCGAAGAATGCAAAGCCAACAGTTTATTGTCTCGCTTCTTGTCAACAACCACTCCGGTGTACTGACGCGTGTTTCCTCACTCTTCTCGCGGCGCGCCTTTAACATCGACAGCCTGACTGTGGGCACGACCAATGACCCCAAAATCTCCCGTATGACAATAGTATCCTGGGGTGACGACCGCATGAAGGACCAGATCTCAAAGCAGCTGCAGAAGCTCCAGGATGTACACAAGGTCCAGCTCATGGATTCGGAAAAGATCGTCGTTCGAGAGCTCATGCTAGTCAAGGTCAGACTTGAAAAGGGTATGCTGCCAGAGCTTATGGAAGCTGTAAACACTTACAGGGCAAATGTTGTAGATCTGTCCACTAGCTCTATGTCCATCGAGATAACCGGTGAGACTCCCAAACTCAATGCCTTTCTGGAGTTTATATCTCAATATAGCATAATTGAGATGGCCCGGACCGGCCCCACGGCGATAGGCAGAAACACCTACTGCCTGAAGGATGATGACGACCCTATCAATGACGAAGAGAACTGAGTATTCACATTCACTATCCACAACAAATAGGAGATTATATGAGGAGGTACTAAAATGGCAAATCTGTTTTATGAAAAGGACTGCGATTTCAACGTACTGAAAGGTAAGACAATTGCAGTAGTCGGCTATGGAAGCCAGGGGCATGCCCATGCACTAAACCTCAAGGACAGCGGCGCGGATGTTATTGTCGGTCTTTACGAGGGCTCAAAATCCATCGAAAAGGCGGAGGCCGCAGGCTTGAGAGTAATGGTTACTGCTGATGCTGTGAAACAGGCCGACATCGTAATGATTCTCGTCAACGACGAAAAGCAGGCATCACTCTACAAGAACGATATTGCTCCAAATCTCAAGAACGGTGCCGCACTTGCATTTGCACACGGCTTTAATATCCATTACGGTCAGATCGTCCCACCTGAAAATATCGATGTAATTATGATAGCACCAAAGGGTCCTGGTCACACAGTCAGAAGCCAGTATCTGGAAGGACGGGGCGTCCCCTGCCTAATTGCTGTCTATCAGGACGCCTCAGGAAGTGCACGAGACCTAGCACTGGCTTATGCATATGGAATTGGCGGTGCTCGCGGCGGCATTCTTGAGACGACCTTCCAAGAGGAGACCGAGACAGACCTTTTTGGTGAACAGTGCGTCCTGTGTGGCGGCGTCACCGAACTGATCAAGGCAGGTTTCGACACCCTTGTGGAAGCGGGCTATCAGCCCGAAAGCGCATACTTTGAGTGCCTACACGAAATGAAACTTATCATCGACCTGGCAGTCGAGGGCGGTCTGTCCTATATGCGCTATTCCATCAGCGACACCGCCGAATTCGGCGATTACAGCGTCGGTAAACGCATCATCACCGATGAGACACGCAATGAGATGCGCAAGGTCCTCAGCGAGATACAGGACGGTACGTTTGCACGCACCTGGATTTTGGAAAACCAGGCTAACAGACCTAACTTCATGGCACGGCGCCGTCAGGAGACTAATCACTTGATCGAGAAGACAGGAGAAAAGCTCCGCGCTCAGATGAGCTGGCAAAACAAGTCCAAGTCAGAGTAAATCAGGACAATCACCAAAAGCTCCCGGGCAAGACAGAGGATCGAAACAACCTGTCTCGCCAAAACCACTAGGAAAGGATTATACAGTGATGAACAGCGATCAGATAAAAAAAGGCGTCAGCCGCGCCCCGCACCGTTCTCTACTGAAAGCGACCGGGATGACTGACGGTCAGATCGATAGACCTATCATCGGTATCGTAAACTCCTTTAATGAGATCGTGCCCGGTCACATCCATCTGCAGTCAGTAGCGCGGGCTGTCAAAGATGGTGTCCTCTCTGCAGGCGGTACACCGGTTGAATTTAACACTATCGGAGTATGCGACGGCATTGCCATGGGGCATGAGGGCATGAAGTACTCTCTAGCTTCACGTGAACTAATCGCTGACACCATCGAGTGTATGGTACGGGCCCACAGCTTCGACGCACTAGTGTTCATTCCAAACTGTGACAAAATCGTCCCCGGAATGTTAATGGCAAGTGCTAGGCTCAACCTTCCGTCCATCTTTGTCTCGGGAGGACCGATGCTCTCCATCAATGACAGACTTGGAAACCCGATGGACCTAAACAGCGTCTTCGAAGCGGTCGGGGCATACTCTGTCGGGAAGTGCAGCGACGAAGAATTAAAATATTACGAGGATAACGCCTGTCCGGGGTGCGGTTCCTGTTCCGGTATGTTTACCGCCAACTCCATGAACTGCTTGCTGGAGGCAATAGGCATGGCACTACCAGGTAATGGCTCTATCCCTGCTGTCTATGCAGCCCGTACACGTCTTGCCTTTGACAGTGGCGTAAAGATTATGGAGCTTTTGAGTAGTAACATTAGGCCTTTGGACATACTCACCGAGCGATCTTTTATGAATGCCCTTACTGTCGATATGGCTATAGGCTGCTCAACAAATACCGTTCTGCACCTTGCAGCCATTGCACATGAAGCAGATGTGCCATTCAGCCTGACGCTGGTAAACGAAGTCTCACAGAGAACACCTAATCTCTGCAAGCTGGCCCCAGCTGGCTCCCACCACCTGCAAGATCTGTACGCCGACGGAGGAGTATATGCAGTAATGAGTGAGCTTGTCAAAAAGGATTTGCTCGATACTGCGACCACAACAGTTACAGGCAAGCCCCTTGCAGAGAACCTCAAAGGCATTAAACCAATTACAAATGCTGTCATCAGGGACATCGATGATCCCTATTCCCAAACAGGAGGCCTGGCAATACTTTTCGGCTCTTTAGCACCGAACGGTGCAGTCGTTAAGCGCAGTGCCGTCAGCGATGAAATGCTTGTTCACGAAGGCCCTGCCCGGGTCTATGACAGCGAGGACGAGGCAAGCGAAGCCATATTCGCCGGCAAAGCCGCTCCCGGGGATGTCATCGTAATTAGGTACGAGGGTCCTGCAGGAGGGCCGGGCATGCGTGAGATGCTCTCCCCAACATCCGCAATCGCCGGAATGGGGCTTGATAAGCAAGTGGCACTTGTCACAGACGGCCGGTTCTCCGGTGCGACTCGGGGGGCTGCTATTGGGCATATATCCCCCGAAGCCCAGAGCGGTGGTAATATTGCCTATGTCAAGGATGGCGATACTATTTCCATAAATATTCCCGATTACAGGCTGGATCTAAAGATATCACCGGAAGAGCTCGAAACACGGAAAAAGGAAATGTCAATCAAGCCAAAGAAGAAGCTAGGCGGCTATATCGGCCGGTATATGCGCTACGTCTCTTCTGCAGAGAAGGGCGCAATAGTTGAGTAAACAAAGTAGAGCTCTAACACTAATGAAAGGAGGATGCGTAAATGAAACCGTCAATTAGGATTTTTGACACGACTCTCCGCGACGGAGAACAAGCACCCGGGTGCAGCATGGATCTAAACGAAAAGCTGGAGGTGGCTCGCCATCTCGAGAGGCTGAAGGTCGATGTAATCGAGGCAGGCTTTGCTATTGCTTCGCCGGGTGATTTTGAGTCGATCAGTGCAATTGCACGAGAAATCAAGGATTGCACTGTTGCCTCACTAGCACGAACCACCGAAAAGGATATAGATGCGGCATACGAAGCTGTACGCCACGCCGCTTCGCCCTTGATCCATACATTCATATCGACGTCGCCTGTTCACATGCGCTATATGATGAAGATGACACCCGAGCAGGTGCTGGAAAGAACTGCAGCCATGGTCGCGTATGCAGCAAAAAAGTGTCCAGATGTTGAGTTCTCTGCACAGGATGCAACAAGAAGTGATCCTGAGTTTCTGATACAGGTATTCGGGACAGCGATAAAGAACGGCGCAACAATTATCAATGTGCCGGACACGGTAGGCTATACAACCCCGGAGGAGATGAGTCGACTTATTAGCACACTAAGGGAGCGTGTCTCCGGCATTGACAAGACTGTCATCTCGGTACACTGCCACGATGATTTAGGCATGGCTGTAGCCAACTCACTTGCAGCAGTAACAGCAGGTGCTACACAAGTTGAGTGTACCGTTAACGGCATTGGCGAGCGAGCTGGAAATGCTGCACTAGAAGAGATCGTTATGGCGCTAAACACGCGTAAGGACTATTTCAAAGCATCCTCCAGAGTGGATACGACGCAGATCTATAGAACCAGTAAGCTAGTTTACAGCATAATCGGTGTCGCCGCACCACCTAACAAGTCTATTGTAGGAACCGGTGCGTTCTCACACGAGTCTGGTATCCACCAACACGGAGTCCTCTCCGAACCAACAACCTACGAAATCATGACTCCCGAGTCGATTGGACTTTCGGAAAACAAGCTCGTACTCGGTAAACACAGTGGCCGACACGCCTTTGCCGATCGCATCAAGACTCTCGGCTTCTCCCTTAGTGAGGAGGAGATAAACGAACGGTTCATCGAGTTCAAAAAGCTCTGCGACAATATGAAGAGCGTAAGTGATGATGACATCGTAGCGCTTATCACCAATAAAATTGCAGCTAACGACTCGCACTACAAGCTCAACCGCTTCGAGGTCTTTACTTCGAATGAAGCCCGGGGCACCTGCGTCATGAGTTTGGTATATAACGATGAAATCATAGAGGATGTCGCACTCGGCCACGGCCCCATAGACGCCGCTTACAACGCTATCGACAAGCTCGTTGTCGCACCACACCGTACTCTTGAGGACTACTCAATACATTCGGTATCCGAAGGAAAAGACGCACTGGGCGAGGTTGTTGTAAAAATCAAGTCGGGTGACACGACATATACAGGGAGAGGGCTGTCAACGAATATTATCGAGTCCAGTGTTCTCGCTTATATCAATGGCATAAATAAGATACTAAAGAGGGGTGATATGGGTGCGAAAGCTAGAGATATTTGACACGACGCTCCGTGACGGGGCACAGGCAGAGGGCATTTCATTCTCTGTATCCGATAAGTTGAAGATCGCCAGTGCACTTGATAACTTTGGAGTTCATTACATCGAGGGTGGAAATCCCGGCTCTAATCCAAAGGATATGGAGTTTTTTAAGTCGGCAGCGGCTCTTGAGCTGAAGAACTCAAAACTCGTCGCCTTCGGCAGTACAAAGCGTAAGGGAATTGCTGTGGAAGAAGATGCAAATGTGATGTCTCTCCTCGATGCAGGCACGGATGTTGTCGCCATCTTCGGTAAGTCCTGGGACCTCCATGTCACCGAGATCCTTAGAACAACTTTTGAAGAAAACATTAGCTGCATCACAGAGACTGTACGTTTCTTCAAGTCCAAGGGTAAGGAGGTCATCTTTGACGCCGAACACTTCTTTGATGGATACAAAAATAGCCCCGATTATGCTATGCAGTCGTTGCACGCAGCTGCAGATGGAGGTGCTGACGTATTGGTCCTCTGTGACACAAATGGCGGAATGCTCCCGGCAGACTGTTATCGGATAGCAAAGGCAGTCTGTGATGAGTTTCCCGACATGCGAATCGGCATCCATTGCCATAACGACTCAGGTTGTGCAACTGCAAATACCATCATGGCCGTAGAAGCAGGAGCATGTCATGTCCAGGGAACATTCACAGGGATCGGGGAGCGCTGCGGCAACGCCGATCTGTCCATAATTATCCCTAACCTCCAACTCAAATCGGACTACGATTGCGTAAACTGCAAGCTAGAGAAGCTGATGGAAACAGAATTGACCATCGCTGAGATATCAAATATGTCGGTACCGAATAATAAGCCCTATGTGGGCGAAAGCGCCTTTGCACATAAGGGCGGAATGCATATAGACGGAGTCGATAAGCTCTCGGAGTCCTTTGAACATGTAGACCCGACACTCGTCGGTAACCGCCGGAAGTTCCTACTATCAGAGGTATCGGGCAAAAAGGCTGTCCTTCTAAAGTTAAAGAAAATCGCCCCCCACCTCACAAAGGACTGTCCAGAAACTGCTGAAATCTTAAAAAGAATCAAAGAGCTAGAGTATGGCGGATACCAATTTGAAACAGCGGACGCTAGCTTCGAACTGCTTGCAAAAAAGGTCATTGGTTCCTTCAAGCCACATTTCGAACTTAGTATGTACCGAGCTAACAGCGAAAGCCCTGTCGCCAACGGAGAGATGAGTTCTAATGCAGTCATTAAAATCAAAGTCGGCAGCACCGACGAGATAACCGCAGCTGTCGGCAACGGTCCTGTCCACGCGCTGGACCAGGCACTTAGAAAGGCTCTCACAGCCTTCTACCCCATCCTTTCCGAAGTGCACCTTATTGACTACAAGGTCCGTGTATTGGAAACTGGCCGCACCACAGACTCATACGTACGCGTGCTCATTGAGTCGACAGATGGAAAACGCACCTGGACCACTGTCGGTGTATCGTCGGATATTATTGAGGCGAGCTTTACTGCGCTAGTCGATTCACTTGAATATAAGCTTAATATGGATGAGAAATGAGGGGAATTATTCATGGGCATGACAATGACTCAGAAAATAATAGCGGCCCACTGCGGAGAGGAAAGCGTAAAGGCCGGGCAGATAGTATTGGCCGATTTAGACCTCGTACTTGCAAACGACATAACCGCTCCAGTTGCAATAAACGAGTTCAACAAAGCGGGCTGCGAATCGGTCTACGACAAGAACAAGGTCGTATTCGTCCTCGATCACTTTGTACCGAATAAGGATATCAAGGCTGCCGAACACTCAAAACAGATCAGAGACTTTTCACGTGAGAAAGGTATTGTCAACTTCTTCGACGTTGGCGAGATGGGAATTGAGCACGCTCTCCTCCCCGAAAAAGGCATGGTGATCCCGGGTGACTTAGTCATTGGAGCGGATAGTCATACCTGTACATATGGGGCCCTCGGCGCATTTTCCACCGGTGTCGGTTCAACCGACATGGCGGCCGGAATGGCAACAGGAAAAGTGTGGCTCAAGGTCCCACCCGCAATAAAATTTAACCTTACTGGCGAGTTTCAGGACAATGTTTACGGAAAAGACTTGATTCTACATATTATCGGGCTTATAGGAGTTGATGGCGCTCTCTATAAATCGATGGAATTCGTGGGGGACGGAGTCAGCAATATTTCTATGAGCGACAGACTCTGCATTGCGAACATGGCTATAGAATGCGGCGCGAAGAACGGCATCTTCCCTGTCGACGAGATTACCTTCGAGTATGTATCAGCCCGCTCAAACCGTACACCTAAGGTATATGAGGCTGACCAGGATGCCGAGTACGAGAGGACTATTGATATAGATCTATCTCAAATCAAGCAGACTGTTGCATTCCCCCACCTCCCCGAAAACACTCGGACCTTTGATGATATCCCCGACATTAAAATCGATCAGGTGGTCATCGGCTCCTGCACAAACGGAAGGCTCGAAGATCTCATAGTTGCAGCCGGTATCCTGAAAGGCAAGAAGATTGCGGAAGGTGTAAGGTGTATTATTTTGCCGGGCACCCAGCAGATCTATCTCGACGCCATGGATATGGGGCTTCTAAAAATCTTCATTGAAGCGGGATGCGCTGTTTCAACACCGACATGCGGACCCTGTCTAGGAGGCTACATGGGCGTCCTTGCCAAAGGCGAAAGATGTGTTGCGACAACAAACCGTAACTTTGTCGGCCGGATGGGCCACCCTGAAAGTGAAGTATACTTAGCAAGCCCTGCTGTAGCGGCTGCCTCAGCCATAGCGGGCAAAATAGCACCGGCTCTTTAAGGAGGAGATTGGAATGAAACTGGAAGGCAACGCAATAAAATACGGTGATAATATTGACACCGACGTAATCATCCCCGCACGTTACCTCAACTCCTCAGACCCTGAGGAGCTTGCCGCCCACTGCATGGAGGACCTTGACAAAACCTTCGTTTCCAGAGTAAAACCCGGCGATATCATGGTGGCGGGCAGCAACTTCGGATGCGGATCCTCCCGGGAGCACGCAC
>LSQX01202119.1_pt1 | contig 13479 bp, 13 predicted proteins | sample 654561 | NCBI WGS metagenome assembly LSQX01 (sample SAMN04489861, study PRJNA283612) | anaerobic digester metagenome | isolation source: 4 biogas reactors fed with cattle manure at either 37C or 55C with and... | place: Denmark: Kongens Lyngby | collected 2014 | reverse complement strand
GTACGAAATCATCGCCACCTGCATCATCAACCCCGCCTACGCCATCAACAACGGTTTTAAAATCAAGCCTGGAAAATAGTTGTGAGAAGGTCTGACAGCACGTAGCAGCCTTAACCAAGTGAAGCGGACGGTCGGTGTCGGCGCCTCTGAAAGGTAGTGAGTAGCAGCTTTGAAAAAAGTGCGCTAATGGGCAGATATTTAACTGGTTGCGACAGTCAACGCTCTGCCGGTATTTACTACCCTTTGTCAGACGTACCGTTTCCGTAAGCAATAAAATAAAAAAGCCCTGCCATTCTCTACGAATCAGAGCTTTTTTTGTTTGTGTGGGTGCCCGGAGCCGGGATCGAACCGGCACAGCCTTGCGGCCACTGGTGTTTGAGACCAGCGCGTCTACCTATTCCGCCATCCGGGCCTCGTCTCAAACGGGAAGCAAATGTAGTGTATTTTTTTTACTTAGACAATATCTCCTTTTAATGTGGCCGCTGTACAAGAGGTAATGCGCACGTGTACAAGATCTCCCACGCGGTTCGTTCCTTTGGGAAATACGCAGACTTTGCCTGTATCCGTACGCCCAAAAAGGTCTTCTTCAGATCGCTTAGAGGTGCCTTCTACCAATACTTCCATGGTTTTACCCACATCGGCCCGGTTACTTTCCAGCGACAGGCGGTTCTGCAAGGCAATAATCTCACTCAGTCGCCGGGTTTTTTCTTCCTCCGGCACATCGTCCGGGTAATGACGGGCAGCCAGCGTATTGGGGCGTTGCGAATACTGGAACATAAAGGCCTGGTCAAACCGCACTTCTTTCATCAGCTCCAAGGTCAAGCGGTGGTCTTCTTCCGTCTCGGCACAAAAACCGGCAATCAAATCGGTTGAAATACCACAACCGGGCAAGATGGTACGGATGCTCCGGATCCTATCCAGGTACGTTTCCCGCGTGTACTTACGGTTCATTTTGGCCAGTACGGCGTTGCTGCCGCTCTGGACCGGCAGGTGAATCTGCTTACAGATGTTGTGATGATTCGCCATCACGTGCAGCACATCATCCTGCATATCTTTGGGATGCGAGGTGGTAAAACGGATGCGCAGATTCGGTACAGCCAGCGCTATACGCTCCAGCAAGCCTGCAAAAGAGACGGTTTCCTCTCCGGCTTTCCACCGGTACGAGTTGACATTCTGCCCCAGCAGCGTGACTTCTTTAAATCCGTCTTTCTGCAGGGCCTCCACCTCGGCTTGTATGGACTGCGGGTCGCGGCTGCGTTCCCTTCCGCGCACGTATGGTACAATGCAATAAGCGCATAGGTTGTCGCAGCCTCTCATAATGGTAACAAAGGAAGTCACTGTCTGCTCCCGGCCCCGGTACGGTGTGATGTCTGCATACGTTTCTGTAAGAGACAGTTGTGTTTGCAAAGGGGCCGAGGCAGGCGATCCCATCATGGCAGGCAGGTGACGGTAACTGTCGGGTCCCACCACCCAATCGACGGCCGGATGTTCCAGTAATTGTTCTTTAAGCCGGGTGGCCATACAGCCCAGCACGCCTACCCTCAGTTGCGGGTTTTTTTTCTTTAAGCGGGCAAAATGGTCCAGTCGGTTCATTACCCTTTTTTCTGCATTTTCCCTAATGGAGCAGGTGTTAATCAACAAAATACGGGCTTCTTCCCAACGGGAACAAGGTACGTATCCGCTGCCGGCCAGAAGGCTTGCCACCACCTCGGAATCGCTCACATTCATTTGACAGCCGTACGTTTCTATATAGAAAGGAATCATGGCACAAATATAGCATATTCACCCTAAATGTATACCTTTGCATCATGAGTGGAAAACGCTATCTTCTGGTGGCTATTGCCTTACTGACCATGGCCGGATGTGCACGGTACAAGGATATATCTTTGCAACACGTGGCTTTGACGCAATTCAATATGACAAGTCTTTCTACGGCCAAGGTGACCGTAAAGGCTACTCTGGACAATCCGGTAGGTAGAAAAATAGCCTTGGAAGGACTGGAAGGGGTGTTAAAAATAGATAAAAAGCCGTTTGCCCAGTTTCATCTGGACTCCACACTCGTGTTTGCCGCCAAAAGCGTATCTGAACGGGAGGGAGTGCTGGTGCTGAGAATCAGGGATATGTCCCCGCTCTTTTCCGGTGTCATTGATTTGGACGAAACTGTTTTGGACAAATTGAGCCTGGATATAGAAATGACCGTTAAAAGCGGGTGTATGAAACGCACCCTCCAAGAGAACGACGTACCCATAAAACAGTTTATCAAATGATAAAACGTTATACCATAGCCTGTTTGTTTCTTCTTATTCCGTTGGTTACTTTATACGGACAGGGGGAGCGATGGATACAAGATACGTTACCGTCGCGGTACGATGTGTTTAAAACATTTAACGAACCGGGACCGTATGGCAACCGGATTACCATTATTCAACCGGACTCTCTTGCTTTTAAAATAAATCAGTTGGTAGAAATCAACAGCAAAACACAACGAAAAATGCAAGGCTATAGGGTGCGGATCTTTTTTGACAACAAACAATCTGCACGTTCAGAATCGGAAGACCTTGTTGCTGCCTTTTCAGAAACATATCCGGATATAGCTGTGTACAGAATCTATGAAAATCCGTACTTTAAAGTAACGGTCGGAGATTTCAGAACAAGAAGCCAGGCCATGCAGTTCATGTTACGTATCCGAAGAACGTACCCACAAGCGTTTATTACAAGAGAGCATATTGCCTATCCGCCTTTATGACGTGCTGCGGTACGCCACCATTTTAGTTTAAACCGTCCTTTAAACTGTTTTAACGGATTCATATAACGATCTACTCGCTCCGGATACATGTCTTTGACAGTGATAAGAATACCCGTTTCTTCCACACCGCCGAAATCTTTATTCAAGGTAGTCCCAAACACACGCATATTAGGAGAAATACGCATATAAGAGTTAATCAATGGGGGAACCCTTTCTCCACGTTGTTTGAGCAATCGTACCAAAGATTTGTAATCTTCATTATAGATTCCGCTTGTAAAGAGCCCCTGAAACATGGGGTCTTTTTCGTTGTAATCCAACGGTTCCTTGGCAGATACCAGATTTTCCGCATCGGGGAAATATTGGTTTAAAAAATACAGTAAATAGTTACGAGCTACCTTGTCGTAATTACTGTACATGGTAACTTTCCCAAAAAGAAATTTCATTTCCGGATCACGGACAATCAAGGCACCCAACCCGTCCCATAAATTATCCAAAGCGTAGAGTCCCGATCGGTTTTTGTTGGTGTTCTGATAATCAGGCTGAACAAAAGACCTGCCCAATTCTATGGTATACGGCAAATAATGGGTAACAAAGGCATCAGAAAAATCAAACACAGAAGATGTCGCCAAATGTTTTGTCTGAATACCCGTTCCCATTATGTAGCGGTACCCTCCCAATATTTCTTTATGTTTTGGATCCCACACTACCAATTGTCTATATGGAAAATCCGGATGTAGATCGTATGCATCAATATCTACAGCCTTCCCCGTGCCGCCACCGGCCATCCTAAAAGCAATCTCTCTCAGCCGGCCTACTTCCTGCATAGCATGAGGCGCCTGATGGGCATCAAAATCGTACAATTGGTTTTCACCGCGTGACGTATACCTGACCAAAAGCTCTTGTGTAAGTTCTTCTTCCAATAGATGTTTAGATACGGGAGAGGCTACAGGCTCTATCATAGTATTCATGTTTTCTGTTTGCAAAGTTATCTAAAAGAATGCAATTGTGTATATTTGTAATATACAATTATATGTATCTATGTTATCTCAGTCGTTACAGCAAAAGTTACAGTTAAAGCAAAAGCTATCGCCGTTGCAAATACAGACCATCAAATTGTTGGAACTGCCGGCCTTAGAACTTGACCAACGTGTAAGAAAGGAGCTGGAAGAAAACCCTGTACTGGAAACAAAAGACAATGAGGACGAAACAGAAGATAACGAACTCTCGTTAAGTGAATACTACGGAGAAGACGATTCCATCCCCTCTTACCGATTATACACAAGTCACCAATCTAAAGATACTACCAGGGATTTTCCTACTTTTTCCGTTAAAGAAAGTTTCCGGCAAAACCTGGAGGCACAATTAGGATTTCGCACACTCACGGACAGAGAAAGAAAAGTGGCTTTGTTTGTCATAGGCAGTCTGGACGATGACGGGTACCTTAGAAGGGAACCGGAAACCTTATGTGACGATATGGCTTTTCGTTTGGGCGTAGAAGTTACAGAAGAAGAAATAGAAAACGCCATTGCGCTTATCCAGCAATTTGACCCGCCTGGCGTAGGCGCACGTTCTTTACAAGAATGCTTACTCATTCAAATACAGAATAAGCAGTCAAAGCCTTCTATAGATACGGCAACCCTTATTCTTGAAAAATATTTTGAAGAATTTACAAAAAAACATTACGATAAAATCATTGCTCGTCTTGATCTGACTGAAGACGAACTGAAAGAGGCCATTGATGAAATCCTCAAATTGAACCCCAAACCCGGAGGTCACGTAGATGATTCTTATACAGACAGAGCCCAACAAGTAGTACCGGACTTTATCCTGGATCTGAAAGACGGTGAATTTGTGCTTACCCTTCCGCGTTTTTCTGTTCCGGAACTTCGTATCAACAGAAGGTATGCAGACATGTTATTGAAAGCAGCCGATAAAAGTTCCAGAGAAAGCAAAGAAGCCGCTACGTTTGTCAAACAAAAATTGGATTCGGCCAAATGGTTTATAGAAGCCTTACGCCAAAGGCAGAATACGTTATTCAATACCATGAAAGCCATTCTTGAATTCCAAGAAGAATATTTTGCTGAAGGAGACGAGTCCAAACTGAAACCGATGGTTTTAAAAAACATTGCAGAAAAAACAAACTTGGACATTTCTACCATTTCTAGAGTGGTAAATTCAAAATACATCCAAACCCACTTTGGAATTTACTCTCTCAAGTATTTTTTCTCAGAAGGTTTGATGACAGAATCAGGAGAAGAAGTATCTACCCGTGAGATCAAAAACATTCTGGTGAAAAGCATTGATACAGAAGACAAACGCAAACCTCTTACAGATGAACAATTGGTTGGGTGTTTAACAGATAAGGGGTACAAAGTGGCTCGGAGAACTGTAGCCAAATACCGCGAACAATTAAATATACCTATAGCACGATTAAGAAAAGAAATTTAAAATGAAAAAACTCGCCATTATGTCTCTTGTTTTAGGGGCTGCTGCCTTATCGGCCCATTCTTGCACTACGCGTCAAAAAGTAGATGTTGTCGTATACAACGCTAAAGTATATACAGTAGACAATGATTTCTCCATTCAAAGCGCTTTTGCCGTAGACAAAGGAGTATTTTTGGCCGTAGGCTCCACGGATGAAATCCGGGCTGCTTTCAAAGGACGTAAAGAGCTGAACCTGAGAGGCGCTCCTGTTTATCCCTCTTTTATTGATGCCCACAGCCATTTTACCATGTTTGCTCACGGGTTGAGCCATGCAGATTTACGCGGCGCAAAATCTGAAGAAGAAATCATTGAACGGCTTAAAGCACATTACGACTTACACAAACCCGAGTTTCTTGAAGGAGACGGTTGGGACCAGACGTTATGGGAAGGCAAGGCATTCCCTACCAATGAAGCGCTAAGCAAAGCCTTTCCGGATATTCCGGTATACTTGTACAGAGTGGATTTTCATGCGTATTGGGTAAACGACAAAGCCATTGAGTTGGCAGGCATCAAACCGGGAGACCCTTCCATCAAACCGGGTGAAGCGCTGTTGCATCCCGACGGTACGTTTACCGGTATTTTCCTGGAAGATACGGGTGCCGCCATCAGTGCTACTGCTCCTTCTCCCAACAACGCCACGTTGGAAAAATATATGATGGAAGCCCAAGACATCTGTTTTGCCTACGGCTTGGGTTCTGTAACAGACGGCGGATTGTTGCTGCATGAAATAGAATTGTTGGATTCTTTGCAGAAAGAAGGGAGGCTGAAAATAAGAACGGACGTATGGTTAACCCCTTCTGAAGACAATTTTGCACGCTTTCAAGAACCCTATATGTCAGACAGGTTGGATATAACTACCATAAAATTGTACATAGACGGAGCCCTTGGTTCCAGAGGGGCGCTGATGTACAAACCGTACTCGGACGATCCGGGAAATTCTGGTATCCAAGTTATTTCCAAGGAAGAATTTTTAGACGTATGCCGCTTGGCTCAAGAAAGAGGATTTAGGGTAAGTACACACGCCATAGGAGACAAAGGAGTTCGTAAAGTATTGGATTTTTACGCCCAATTCTTAACTCCCGGAAACGATCTGAGGTGGCGTATGGAACACGCCCAAGTTGTGGCTCCGGAAGATTTCAAGCTTTTTGGGCAACTGAACGTTGTCCCTTCCATCCAACCCACACATGCTACCTCTGATATGGGTTGGGCCGAGGATCGCGTGGGACCTGAAAGGGTAAAAGGAGCTTATGCATTCAAAGATTTGATAGATGCAGCGGGCTGGGCACCTTTCGGTACCGACACGCCGGTAGAAGATTTCAACCCCGTATATACGTTCTTTGCAGCTATTACTAGAACCAATTTGGACATGCAGCCGGAAGGAGGTTGGTATCCTGAGCAAATCCTCTCTAGAGAAGAGACCCTCAAAGGTATGACTATATGGGCCGCTATGGGTTCCTGCCGGGAAAAAGAAAAAGGTTCTATTGAACCGGGCAAATGGGCAGACTTTGTAGTATGGACAGACGACCTGATGACCATCCCTATTGAAGAGATACCCGGTACGTCATGCTACATGAATTTCTTGGGAGGAGAACAAGTATTTCCTTAAAACCTACTTTTCCCCGTAAGCCAAATCTCCAGCATCGCCCAAACCGGGGACGATGTAGGACTTTGTTGTCATTTCCTCATCAATAGCTCCCAGCCAGATGGACACCCCGCTCTGTGGCAATTTGCGACACAAGAATTCGTATCCTTCCCTGGATGCTATGGGAGATACTATGTGGCAATGTTTTGGTTGGCCTTTCTGCTCAACCAATTCCTGATACGTAAGAAACAACGTAGACCCGGTAGCCAACATGGGGTCTGAAAGAATCAATATTTTGTCCTCTAAGGAAGGGCTGATCATATATTCCATCTGTATGGTAAACTTATAGTTTCTACCATACTTCCTATAAGCGGCCACAAAGGCACTTTGTGCTTTGTCAAAAATTTTCAACATCCCTTCGTGCAAAGGCAACCCCGCTCTTAATATAGTAGCCAGCACAATTTCATCTTCCGGAATTTTGCAGGTAGAAATTCCCAAAGGAGTATGCACTTCTTCCATCTTATAAGAAAGTGTTTTGCTTACTTCGTAGGCAAACATATACCCCAATCTCTCCAGATTATAACGAAATCTCATAGCGTCTTTCTGCACTGTAACATCACGTATTTCTGCGAGTACGGCATTAAAAAAGGAGTCTTTTTCAGAAAAAACAAACGTTTTCATACAGAAGAATTTTCTCAAAGGTACAAAAGTAAACGACATTATAAGAGTCCTTCTTCTGCAAAACTAAAGTATCTGCTTCCTCCTATGACAATATGATCTATCAAATGTACATCAACCATCCTAGCCGCTTCTTTCAATGTTTGTGTAAGCAACTTGTCTTGCCGCCCCGGTTTGTGACTCCCTGACGGATGGTTGTGCACTATAATCAATTCACAAGACAGTTTGTCCAATGCTTTCTTCAACACCATACGTATATCCACAATGGTGGCGTTCAATCCGCCGCTACTTACCTGTTCCCTGCCGATATATTTTCTGGCTCCGTCAAAAAACAGTACCCAACACGTTTCGTACGTCAAGTCTTTAAGCATAGGAATCATCATGTCTGCCACTTCACGAGCCGAGGTAATCGAAGCCGGTCTTTCTACCGGAACTTGTCCTCTTCTACCCAATTCAAATGCCGCTGCAAGAGCTGCCGCCTTGGCCGGACCTATACCTTTTATGCGCATCATCTTTTCTATAGGTGTTCTTACCAATGCATACAAACTGTTATCGTGTTTGTTTATAAGACACCTGGCCGTTTCCATGGCATTCATGTTTCTTGTGCCGCTACGGATAAGAATAGCCAACAATTCTGTATTTGTCAGCGCCGACGCTCCTTTTTCCAACAATTTCTCTCTAGGTCTGTCTCCTTCTGCCCACTCGTTTATCCTGATTTTTTTTTCCATACCCATTCACAAAAAAAATGCTTTCCAAATTTTGGAAAGCACTGTGTAAAAACCGGGACAAAAGGTATAAACTATGGAAGTCTATTTACGTAAAGTGTCAAGCCGCTTTTCAAGTTGCTGGCTTTATTGTCGTGAATGACATGTATTTTAGCCAATTTGTCAATCATAGAGAACACTTTAGGTAGCATCTCTTGCGCCTCTGCTTTGTCAGTCGTGTTACGTACAGCTTTTATGGCATTACGTGTAGTCCTGGCGTAATATCTGTTATGAAGACGTCTTTTCTCGTTTTGACGCATTCTTTTTTTTGCTGATTTGTGATGAGCCATATAATTTTTCAATTTTTTTTGTAGCCAGTAGGGGAATCGAACCCCTATTGCAAGAATGAAAATCTTGAGTCCTAACCGTTAGACGAACTGGCCATTGGGGAGCGCAAAGATATAATGTTTTTTTTATACTACAAATTTTTTAGTCTTTTTGCCACTCGAATGAGTAAATTATAGACTCTACTTGGCGCAAATAATCGCGTTTGGGATACCGAGGGGCATATACAAAAGCTTCCAATACAATGATGTTTTCATTTTCCTTGTCGTAGAAGCAATGGGCCACAAAAGGACCGCCCATGAAGTCGTTTTTCACATCCCACAAGCCACGTACTTCCACAAATTCTCGTTTGTTGTACGTAACCCATCTTAAGGAAGGTTCAATCAAAGTGTGCGTAGTCATATACGTATTATCCAGCGGACCGGGCACTTCTTTTTCCAGCATTCTATTGCGTTCGGCAACAATTCTAGACAACGTCAAATCGTCCTCGTTTCTGTACGGATAAGAATAGATGAAAATGCCTTGTGTGGTATATGTGGTTTCATAAGCTATCCACATAAAATGATTCGTCTGTTTTTTTACACGGTATCCCGTAGGAAAATACGGAGATCCTCCTACAGCCTTTACTACTTGTTTGCGAATATCTACTTCTTCGTATTTTTTGGCATTGCGAATAACCCTGTTTCTTTCTGCCTGTTCCATAGCGTTCCTCAGCAAATCGCTCTGACTTTCGATACTCTGAGCAATCCCTTCTTCTGTAGGCCCCGATATGGTAACGACAATTTGCGGAGCTGCCCAAATGTCTTGCTGAATCACCATTTTTGTTTCTTCCAATTTGGGATTGACATTGCATACAATGATGTTCCTATGTACTTGAAAAAGGGAGGAAAACGCATTTTCCTGAATATTAAACAGAGTAAACAACGGTTCACGTTGAGGCAAATATGGAAAATCAACGGCCAAAACAGCACGAAGGGCTTGTCCGGGCCCTGCTTCCCAATATGTTTTATTCATAACCACTATTACCTCTCCTGTTTTTCCACTCACATTTTGTTTCAGTTGTGGACCGTCTTTACAAGAAAGTGCAAAGAGGAATAACGCAATACTTATTAACACATATTTTTTCATGATAATCTTCCTTAATGTACTCATTTAAACAATCTGTATATATCGTTGCTAAAAGCCAAAAACATCAAAGCCATCAGCAAAATCATTCCTGCAATTTGTGTGTATTCCAGAAATTTTTCGGACGGTTTTCTTCTTGTAACCATTTCATATAAAACAAGAATGATATGACCGCCGTCCAATGCCGGTATGGGAAGCAAGTTCAATATGGCCAACATCACAGAAAGCCAGGCCGTAATATTCCAAAACACTTCCCAATCCCACGTTCCCGGGAAAATACTTCCGATGGCAATAAAGCTACCAACAGATTTGTATGCTTTTGTTTTGGGTCTGAATATCAATCCCAATTCTTTCAAATAATTGGATGCAGTCGTATACGCTCTTTGAATACCGGCCGGAAACGCATGCGCTAAAGAATACTCCCTGACGGTTACGGGTATAAAATCCAAAGGATTCGTTACCCCTACCATAATTTTCCCTTCTTCATCCACATGTAAAGGAATGTGGACTTCTTCACCGTTTCTTTGCACACCCACTTCAATCATTCCGCCTTTGTGTTCCATGAAGACTCTTTGAGCATCTTGAATAGCCGGAGTGGTTATGCCGTTCACGGAAACAATCCTGTCTCCGGGATGCAATCCCATATGTACATTTATAGATGTGTCCGGCACAACGGCCACGTGGAAAGGATACCTCAAACTGAAGAAACCTTGTGCACTCAGCATATCGCTAATGTAATCTTGGTCAAAATGAAAGCGAACCGTGTCTGCTCCTCGTAGAACAGTCACTACGGCAGGGCGTGTTCTTATCAAATCTACATGGAGCGTATGCACCGGATCGTCTACTACCGATCTGTCATCGTATGCCAGCACTTTGTCTCCGTTGCGAAAACCCACCTCTTGCGCCAAGGGCGTACACTCTATGCCATACAAAGCGTCCTCTGTGCGTATGTATTCTTCTCCCCACGTATATAGTATGAAACCGTACAAAATGACAGCCAATACAATATTGAACAAAACGCCGCCTGCCATAACAAAAAACCTTTGCCAGGCCGGCTTACTACGAAACTCCCACGGCTTAGGTTCCTCTTTCAGGCTGTCTTTGTCCATAGATTCGTCTATCATGCCTGATATTTTACAATAGCCACCAAAAGGCAACCATCCAATACCATATTCTGTATGAGAATTTTTAGGCTTATACTTGATCAAACTAAACCACGGGTCAAAAAACAAATAAAATTTGTCTACCCGTATTTTAAACAAACGGGCAAAAAGAAAATGTCCCAGCTCATGAATCAAAATTAAAAGGGACAGAGCCAGGATAACTTGTGCAATCTTTACTAATATCTCCATAGTATCAACAACTTAACAACAAATGTTGTGCCACCCTCCATGCTTCACAGTGTGTATCTTGCAACTGGCTGAAAGAAGGATTTGACACAACGTCTATTTTTTCCAGCGTTCCGGAAATCAATTTGGGTATGGCTACAAAACCAATTTGTTCTTTTAAAAAAGCATCTACTGCCACTTCGTTGGCCGCATTTAACGCACAAGGGATATTTCCTCCCGTTTTAAGTGCTTGGTATGCCAAAGTCAGGCAAGGAAACCTATCTGTAGGTGGTTCATAAAATTCCATAGAACGAAAATCCGAAAGGTCCATACGCGGAGCTTCGGGGAAGTCCACCCTCCGCGGATAGGACAACGCAAACAAAATGGGCAGCCTCATGTCCGGACGTCCCATCTGCGCCTTAATGACGCCGTCAGAAAACTGCACCATAGAATGGACCAATGACTGGGGATGGATCATGACTTCTATCCGCTCCAGGGGTTGACCAAAAAGCCAAAAAGCTTCCATCACCTCCAATCCTTTATTCATCAAAGTAGCAGAATCTACCGTTACTTTCGTCCCCATATCCCAAGTAGGATGAGCCAAAGCCTGTGCTTTGGTAACCTTTTTCAGATCTTCTGCAGGCCATTTGAAAAACGGGCCACCGGAAGCTGTCAGTATCATCTTTTCCACTATTGCCTGTTCACCCAAAAGGCACTGAAAGATGGCTGAATGTTCACTGTCAACCGGCAAAATTTCTGCCCCCACATTATGGGCTTCCCGCATAACCAAATGCCCGCCGGCCACCAGACTTTCTTTATTGGCCAAAGCCAACGTTTTTTTATTTTTTAATGCGGCAAGAGAAGGTCCCAAACCGGCAAATCCCACCAAAGCATTCAATACCAAATCTATAGAAGGCCAGTGTAGTGTTTCTTCAATCGCTCCATCTCCGTACAAAACTTGGATTTCTGTTCCGGCAAGCGCTTCTTTTGCTTGTTTCCAGGCGGCCTCCTCTGTAAGAACAACCGCTTTCGGTTGAAATTCCAGGGCTTGTGCAATCAACACTTGAGCCGACTTTCTGGCTGTCAGAACATGTGCTTTAAAAAGGTTCGGATACCTCTTAACAATATCCAATGCCTGAACACCTATAGACCCGGTAGACCCTAAAATAGCAATACGTTTTTGAAGTGTCATATCAGAAATGAATATAGTCTGCCGGATTTAAGGGTTTTCCTTTATGCCAAAGCTCAAAGTGCAAATGAAAGCCGGTAGAATACGTCCCGTGGCTGCCTACAACGCCTACTACAGAACCGGCTGTAACGGCATCACCTACCTTCCTAAACAACTGCGAACAATGTTTATATATAGACAACAAATTGTTTTCATGCTGGATTTGAAGGATATATCCAAACTCATCTGTCCAAGACGCAAAGTTTACCGTACCGTCCAAAACAGCATAAATCACAGCATTTTCCGGAGCTGCTATATCTATGGCGTAGTGGTTTTCAGCCGGGTTAAATCCTGCCGTTACCAAGCCTTTGATAGGAGGAAAGAAATGCAATCCTTCCATTTGCAAATTGCCTCCACGCAAACTGCTTAAAGTTTGCTGTTCTTTGAGTTCCGCTGTAAGACGCAGCAAAGAATCCTCCTGAGACCTGGCGCCCACAGAAATTTCCGGAATTTCCGACAATTGGTTTTTAGGCAAAATATCTCCCGGAGCAACGGGGTCTTCATCTGCCAATACTTTTTGCAAATTTGTAAGGTGTACCTCCCACAAATGAACTACTTTTTCTAGTGAGTCTGCACGCAAAGCGTTCCTCATCATCACTTCTCGCGTTTGTGCGTTGGGATACCCGGGAATAACTTCTTTCAAAGGCGTATATATAAACAAAAGCGTTATACCCGTAATGAGTACGGCTAAAAGTCCTATCACCACCAAAAGCAAATGAAATACAGAGAATTTCACCGTGTACACCTGCTTGTGAGACTCTTTGTCAAAAACACCAAAAACATACCTTTCTCTGAGCGTCTTTCTCCTGAATTGTCCGGACTTCATACACATGCTTTATTCCAACAAATGTACAAATCATTTTCCAATTTGTGTTACCTTTGCACCATGGGCAGGATCCTGGGTATTGACTACGGACAAAAAAGAGTAGGTATTGCAGTAAGTGATCCGCTGAACCTTTTTGCCATTCCTCTGCAAACTGTTGCAGTGGATAAAGTAACGGATTTCTTAAAAAAGTACCTGCAAGAACAACAAGTTTCCATATTTGTAGTAGGGTACCCCAAGAACCTGAACAACACCCCGTCCCAAAACGCCCCTCGTGTAACGGCTTTTGTCACCCACCTGAAAAGGACTTTTCCGGATATTCCGGTTGTGTTGGTAGACGAACGTTTTACCTCAAAAATGGCTTTTCAAGCCATGATTGACGGCGGTATGAAAAAAAAGGACAGGCGTAACAAAGCCAATGTAGACAAAATCAGTG
>LSQX01188369.1_pt1 | contig 13479 bp, 9 predicted proteins | sample 654561 | NCBI WGS metagenome assembly LSQX01 (sample SAMN04489861, study PRJNA283612) | anaerobic digester metagenome | isolation source: 4 biogas reactors fed with cattle manure at either 37C or 55C with and... | place: Denmark: Kongens Lyngby | collected 2014 | reverse complement strand
TGTCAGGGATATGCACAGGCTTTCCAGCTGATCGGGCAGGAACTGGGCCTGGATGTCAGAATCATAACCGGTACATCAAATGCTGTTGGCCACGCCTGGAATCTGGTCGTATTGGACGGTATAGCGTATCACGTAGATGTCACACATGATGATCCCGTACCTGATGCGGGACCCGGCGAACCGAATCGGCATATTCACCTTTTTAGATCTGATCAACAGATGCGCCTGACCAATCAGTGGGATGAAGATGCTTTTCCTGCTTGTCCAGTTGATGGTGCCTTTTATTATCGCAATCGGGGACTGGTCACCTCTACTGCGGTTGATCTTGAAGCGAAGATCGACCGTTTCCTGTCAACCATTACATGGCCGATCGAGCATACGGAGCAGCTGGAAGTTTTGCTTGATCATCCGGTAACACTTGATCCCTCTTCAGCAGAGCAGGCAGTCCAGAACGCTTTAAAGCGATGGAACAGCGGAAAAACGGTTTATTATCGGGTTGACGTACAAAAAGGTGTTGCCATTGTTCAGATCAGCGGACAGGCTTCATGAGTTGACCGCAGCGGAACTTTGCTCAAATTGGCTGTTGTAGAGATCGGCATAGAAGCCGTCGGCAGCTAGCAGTTCATCATGTGTACCCTGTTCAACAATGTCGCCGTCACGCAAAACAAGAATCAAATCAGCGTTTCGGATAGTCGAAAGTCGATGCGCAATGATAAAGCTTGTTTTTCCTTTCATCAGTTCGTTCATGGCCTGCTGGATCAGGATTTCTGTACGTGTGTCAACAGAACTGGTTGCTTCATCCAAAATCAGAATCTTTGGGTCGGACAGAATAGCCCGCGCAATTGTCAACAGCTGCTTTTGACCCTGGGAAATGTTGCTGGCGTCCTCATTAAGAACCATGTCAAAGCCGTGAGGGAGTGTGTGAATAAAATGATTGACGTAAGCTGCCCGCGCAGCCTGCTCAATTTCTTCATCAGACGCATCCAGTTGTCCATAACGGATATTATCCCGAATCGTGCCGTTAAAGAGCCAGGTATCCTGTAGTACCATACCGAACTGCGAACGCAGGTCAGAGCGGGTGAATGAACGAATATCGTGTTGATCAAGTTTAATCGAACCGCTGTCAACATCATAAAACCGCATCAGCAGCTTCACCAGTGTTGTTTTACCGGCACCCGTCGGGCCGACAATTGCTACTTTCTGCCCGGGCTTGATAGAGGCCGAAAAATTACGAATGACTGTCTGACCGGGTAGATAACCAAACTGAACATGGTCGAATATGACCGAACCCGATAATAAATCAGTTTGCACAGACTCAGAAGAGTCAGGTATTTCTTCTGGTTCGTCAATAAATTCGAAGACACGTTCAGCAGCAGCCAATGTTGACTGGAGCATATTGGTTGTGCCGGCAATCTGGGCCAGAGGCTGTGTGAAACTGCGCATATATTGAATAAATGCCTGAATATCACCAACGGCTATGGTTTTTTTGATGACCAGCCAGCCGCCAAGAATACAGATTGCCACATAACCGATATTGCCGATAAAATTCATGATCGGGTGCATCATACCGGACATGAACTGTGACTTCCAGGCGGTCTCATGAAGGGAGGTATTGAGCTTGCTAAATGTCTTTATCGACTCCGCCTCACCGTTAAATGCCTTCATGACGACATGACCACTATACATCTCTTCCACGTGTCCGTTGAGTTGTCCAAGAATCTTCTGCTGTCTGCTGAAATATTTCTGCGATCGTTTAACGACAAAGGCAATCAGTCCGGTAGAAAGGGGCACCATCAAAAGAACTGCGGCTGTCATGAGCCAGTTGATTGTCAGCATCATGACCAGCACACCCAGAACTGTCACAACAGCGGAGATGATCTGTGTCAGGCTCTGACTTAAGGTGTTTCCGACAAGATCGACATCATTTGTAACCCTTGACAGGATCTCACCATGTGTCTGGCGGTCAAAAAACTGCATCGGCATACGGCTGATCTTTGAAGCGATATTCTTTCGGAATTGATAGGTGATCTTCATCGAAATACCGGCCATGATAAATCCCTGAAAATAATTGAAAACAGAACTCACAACAAAAACGATTAAGAGCCAAACCAGGATCCTGGCAATACTCGAAAAATCAATACCTGGCTGTCCAGCTTGAGTGAAACGTCTCACGGCACCTTCGAAAATGAATGTTGTAGCCTGACCGAGGAATCTCGGTCCGATGATCGAAAATGCCGTGCTGCCCAGAGCGAGAACGATAGCGGCGGATATAGAAAGGCGATAGGGGCGCATGGTGCGCAGTAGTCTTCTCGTTGTCTGAGAGGTATTCTTGGGTTTCTCTCCTGGTACGATAGCGTGCGGACCACCACCGCGACGGTATGGCCTTTGTGGCACTGCCTGATTGTCCGGCGTATTTTGACTCTGCTGTATCTTTTTTTCAGAATCAATCATAATGCAAGCTCCTTCTCGGACAACTGTGAAGCAGCGATTTCACGATAAACACTGCACGATCGCAACAACACTTCATGTGTTCCATGACCGACGATACGACCTTCGTCCAGAACGAGTATCTGTTCGGCATGGCGAATTGTAGCAATTCGCTGCGCGACAATCAATCGCGTTGCATCGTTGGCATAATCATTCAGGGCACGTCTGAGTGAGGCATCCGTCCGGTAGTCGAGTGCTGAAAAAGAGTCATCGAACAGATATACGTCAGGATTTTTGACAAGAGCACGGGCAATGGATAATCGCTGCCTCTGTCCGCCGGACACATTACTGCCACCCTGGGCAATAGCTGTTTCAAACTGCTGATCACTCTCCATGACGAAATCGATAGCCTGAGCGGTTGTAACAGCTTTGTGAATGGCAGCCTCATCGGCATCAGGATTCCCGTACTCGATGTTTTCGCGGATTGTACCGGAGAACAGTATGCCTCTTTGCGGAACAAAGCCGATACGCTCCCGCAGAGCTGTCTGCGAAACCTGTCGGACATCGACACCATTGACTGTGATGCGTCCGCCTGTCACATCGTAAAAGCGTGGTATGAGATTCAGAAGCGTCGATTTGCCGCTGCCGGTGCTGCCGATGATAGCTGTTGTCTGACCTGGTGATGCAACAAAGGAAATATCGTGAAGAACATCTTCATCAGCATTCGGATACCGAAAGGTTACATGCTCAAATGTGACAACGCCCTTTTGATTGTCATCGAATTGAACAGGGTGTTCAGGGTCTTGAATGGATAGAGGTGTATTGATGACGTCAGCCACTCGCTGTGCGGAAACACCGGCACGGGGCAACATGATGAATATGATCGATAACATTAGAAAACTCATAATAATCTGCATGGCGTATTGAATGAACGCCATCATGTCACCAACCTGCATTCTGCCAAGATCGACTTGTTTAGCACCGAACCAGACAATCAGAATGGCTGTCCCGTTCATCAGCAGCATCATAGCGGGCATTGCAGCAGCCATCAGGCGACTGACAAAAAGATTGATGCCTGTCAATTTCTTATTGGTTTCGTCGAAGCGGTTCTCTTCGTATTTCTGTGTGTTGAAAGCGCGAATAACCATCAAGCCGGACAGGAATTCGCGGGTGATCAGGTTGATTCGATCAATCAGTTTCTGTATCAGTTTGAAACGCGGAATGACCAGGATAAATAGAAGAGCCATCATGGAAAGCAGCAAAGCGACTGCCAGAACAATGATCCAACTCATTGATACGTTGGTATCCAGTGCTTTGATAATACCGCCAATACCCATAATGGGCGCAAAAAACAGAATGCGCATCAGCATGACGACTGCCATCTGGATTTGTTGGATATCATGGGTTGTTCGTGTGATCAGGGAAGCTGTTGAGAACTGATTAAATTCTGCACTTGCGAATTGCTCGACATGTGAGAAAACCGCTAAGCGAAGATCTCTGGAAAGACCGGCAGCCATTCGTGAAGCAAAGAAGCCGACAAGAACAGCACAAACGGAGCCAAGCAATGCGACAACAAGCATCCAGGCACCGGTTTGAAGAATGTAACGGCGCTGCATCGCAGCCAAATCAACCCCTATGATCTGGTATTCTGAAGCGAGCCAGGCAGAAGCCATCTGATTGAGCTGCTGTGTACTGAAGTCCGATAAGTGATTTTGAATTTGCTGAAAAATCTGTTTATTTTCAGCTGGATTTGCAAGTGGCAAAGTCAATTCGGGAAGTTGTAATTCACTCAACATCTCAGATTCGATCAGGGAAATCATAACGACGGCCTGTGTCAGTGACTGGGAAGCGGTTTCAGACAGACTCATGCCAGGGCGAATTTCATAAAGGACTTCCTGTTCAGCGACAGGATATTGCTCAAGAACGGTTTTGCGTTCGGCAGGCGTCATGTTTTCCAGGTCGAGTTTCTGGTAGATGGAATTAAGCTCAGTTTGTTCAGGGTCAGGGATAAGAGACAGTATCTGCTGAAAGCGGGACGCACGAAGAACGACAGGCGCATCACTCTCAACGCCGGATTGTTGAATGCCGACATTGACAATTCTGGACATAAAGTCAGGCAGCGAAAGATCCGTAATAGCCTGAGCAAATAAAAGGGAAAAAATAAGTACAACAGAAACAGTATATGGTTTCAGGTAACGGATGAGCTTCGTCATGAACCGTCCTCCGTTTTATTAGCAGAAAAATAAACAGCAGTAGACCTGCTCACTTGATTCAATCAATTACATAATCATACGCATGACCCTGGCGGTCATGCGTATGACTGTTCCAGTCAATTGTTCATTCGGATCAGAGGTATTCTTCCTCAAACCGCAGTGCTTTCAAGGCAGCACGGAAAGCAGCCTGTTCCTCAGTCGTGAAGCGCTTGGATGGATAAACCGTGTATCCGCAATCCAGGCCGATCATTTGCAGGATGTCCTTGATACCGACACCTACGCCATACTGCAGAAGGATTTCGATCACTTTATTGGCTTTATACTGGGTTGCCCGTGCAATGTCCATTTGACCATCCTGATAGCTGGTGTAGATTTTCTGGAAGAGCTTTGGCATAACATTGTAGGTCGCGCCGATACCGCCGTCTGCTCCCATGGTTAATCCACACAAAAGTGTTTCGTCAGGGCCGTTGATCACATTAATATTGCCGCCGCGAAGTTCCTTGATGCGATGCATGGTGAAGTAATTGTAATCAGTCCATTTCAGACCGATCATGTTTGGAATGTCCATCAGCCGGTCCACCATATCCCATGTGATGTTGACACCGGAGAGCGGTGAGGCGTACATCAAGAGGGGAATACCGGAAGCTTCAGAAATGGCGGAATAGTATTGCTTGATTTCCCGTTCGCCGTAATGAAAGAAGAACGGCGGAACGGACGAAATGGCGTCCAGGCCGATTTTTCCTGCGTGTTCAGCCAGCTTGACGGCAGACACAAGATCAACCGCTCCGACATGGGAGATAACATGACCGCGGTCTCCAACATGTTCTTTGGCTATTTCAGCCATTCGCATACGGTCTTTTACCTGAAGAACAGGCCCTTCTCCTGTACCGCCGCAGATGTAGAAACCAGAGAACCCTTCACGAAGGTGCCAGTCCATCAGTTTTCTGGCGGCATTTTCCATGAGATTACCATCAGCATCAATTGGTGTGACCAGAGCACTCATGATTCCTTTGAACAGAACATTTGATTTTTCCATATAAATCCTCCTGCTGATAACAGCGTCTTGGTAATTTGTAAAATATCAATCGAGGCCGATCCGTTAACAGATCGACCTCGCAGATATTATACCTTCAAGTATTCCAGTGCATCCGCTACAACGCGTGATTCAGTAAAACCAAATTTTTCAAACAGAAGCTCACCGGGTGCTGAAGCACCGAAGTGATTGATTCCGATTACACGGCCATCGAGTCCGACATAGCGGTACCAGGGCATATCCGTTCCGGCTTCAATGGCGATCCGGTTCCGGATGGTTCCGGGCAGAACCGACTCACGATAGGCTTCTGACTGACGTTCAAAGACTTCCATACTCGGCATCGAAACAACCCGCACACCAACACCCTTGTCTTTCAGGGTTTTAGCTGCGTTCATGGCCAGTTCAACTTCTGAACCGGTCGCAATGAGAATCAAGTCGATTTTGTCTGAATCCTCAAGAACATATCCGCCTTTCAAGGCGTCGGGTCCGGTTTTGTCAAATGTCGGCAGATTTTGACGGCTGAGTACCATACAGGTCGGGCCGTTATTCTGCAGGGCATATAAATACGCGGCGGCTGTTTCTTTTCCGTCAGCTGGACGATAAACGGTGACATTGGGGATTGACCGGAGTGATGCCAGATGTTCAATCGGTTCATGTGTCGGGCCGTCTTCGCCGACACCGATGCTGTCATGTGTCAGAACATACATAACAGGAAGGTTCTGAAGAGCGCTCATCCGCAGAGCAGCTTTGAGGTAATCACTGAAGACGAAGAATGTGGCACAATAGGGGCGAAGGCCGCCATAAAGTGCCATACCGTTGGCAGCCGCTGCCATCGCATGCTCCCGGACACCAAAATGGATATTGGCACCCTCATAATGCTCCGGTGAAAACCAGCCGGTTCCTTTAACAACAGACTTGTTCGAAGGAGCCAGATCGGCACTGCCGCCGATCAGGTTTGGCAGACGTTCGGCCAGACGATTTAAGCAAACACCGCTTGTCGAACGGGTTGCCTGAGATCCGCTGAATGACCAGAATGCCTCGTCACTGAGAAGATCAGGTGTATCCATGTTGAGACAGCGATTGAGCTCGCCTGCTTTTTCCGGGAATGCTTTCTGGTAACGATTAAACAGGTCATTCCATTTTGCCTGGGCAGTGGCTTTTTCTTCAACCACATCACGCAAATACGTTCTCAATTCAACCGGCACATCAAAAGGCTCTTTTCCAGGCCAGTTCAAAGTTTCGCGTGTCTTGGTGACATTTTCAGCACCGAGTGGCGAGCCGTGTGTATCGGCACTGCCGACGAGTGGTGAACCAAAGCCAATCTGGGTTCTGACGACGATGAGCGACGGGCGTGTCTCGTCTGCTTTTGCTTCCGCAATCGCCTGTGCGACCGCCTGCGTGTCGTTACCATCCGCTACATGGAGCACCTGCCAGCCGTACGCTTCATGACGTTTGCCGACATCTTCGGTGAATGCGATATCTGTATTGCCTTCAATGGAGATATCGTTGTCATCATAGAGGACGATCAGACGACCCAGCTTCATTGTACCGGCCATCGATGCAGCCTCGCTGCTGATGCCTTCCATCATGCATCCGTCACCGGCAAGTACATAGATGAAATGGTCGAATAGATCATATTCGGGTTGATTAAAGCGTGCTGCCAGATGAGCCTGGGCCATGGCCATTCCGACAGCCATGGAAATACCCTGGCCCAACGGTCCGGTTGTCGCTTCAACACCGACAGTGTGGCCATATTCCGGGTGTCCGGGCGTTTTACTTTCCCACTGACGGAAGTTCTTCAAATCCTCGATGCTTAGATCATAATTAAAGAGATGCAGCAGGCTGTACAGCAACATCGATGCATGTCCTGCACTCAGAACAAATCGATCACGATTGATCCATTGCGGGTCATTCGGATTGAAGTTCATGTGATTGCGCCACAGTTCGTAAGTCATTGCAGCGGCCCCCATCGGTAGGCCGGGATGCCCGGAATTTGCTTTCTGTACACTTTCAGCTGATAAAACGCGGATCGCGTTAATCGCCAGTTGGTCTAACTGCTTGTTTTCAGTCATTGAATTCACCTCACCGTTTTTATACCAGCGAACAGTTTAAGCCGATTGCTGGTTAATTGCATTGACATTATACACGTTTTTATTATATCTGACGACCAATCGTTTTCAAAATGCTGACGATTATCTGAAGTACTGTCGATTATCGGAACGGATCGTACGCTGTTGACTGGATGTCAGATGCGAATGAGCATCTTCGCTGATCTGCACGAGATTGCTTTTCAAATACTCTGTTTGTGAAAAATTGACATCATTAACACGAATATACGATACAATAATGAAACAGGTATCATGAGAAGGGATGTATCAGAAGATGACCGTATCGAACGTGACAAATCCTCAAACACCGCTTATTGAGGCGGTTCGTCAATATCTGGCCAGTCAGGCGGATCATCTGCTTCAGCAGATCGCACAGATTGATTCAAGTGACTGGAAGATCTCCTCAGACGCTGTTCATAAGACCCGGACTGCTTTACGACGCTGTCTGTCAGTTTTGACTGCTGTGAGACCCTGGATAGATAAGGAATGGTCACGGTCACGAGAAAAACCGATCAAACGATTGCTGCGTGCACTCGGACCGGTCAGAGATCTTGATATCGTCCTTCAACACACACAAAGCGCGTTTAATCCTGCTTCCCAGGAAGTGATCGATGTAATCGATCTCATTCGAATGAAACGCGTTAAAGCCTGTCAATTATTCTGCAGGATGATGACCCGGACTGACACGAAAAAGCAGCTGCTGCAGGATTTGTCACGCCTCAATCAACTGGAAACACTGCTGTCGATGCAGCCGGCTCCGATCTCAGAAGCAGGGCAGGTGCGTTTATTTACACTCGGTGACTGCCTTCCCGCCATGCTGTTTAGCTCCTCGGCGACTGTGACCGCATATCACCAGGTGATTTCAAGATCAGATATCAGGCAGGATCAAGGGGATGAGCACAGCATGGATGCCCTATATCACCGGTTGCGGGTTTCGCTGAAAGATTTGAGAAATCTTCTGCTTTTCGCAAGTCCTGTTATACCAGAAAAATCCCTGCCGTTCTTTAATCAGATCAAATCGCTGCAAAATGATCTGGGATACTGGCATGATGCACTTATTGTACACCAATACTTAGGCGGTTCGTTTTCAGACAAGCAAAAAGAGGTGATCCATCCGCTGCAGATGTCAACTGCAGCCAGATTAGATCACCTCAAAGCATCATTTTCTGCCCACTGGGAGTCGATGACAGCCGAATGGTTTTTGCTGGAAATATCCGTCTATCTGACAAACGTATATCGTGAGTCAGTCAAAACAGGGTGTGCCTGCTCCGGTTGCGGCGGTCAGCCGGAAAAGAACGATCAGGCTTGATTCGGCAGGCCAGGTACAACAGGCGGCGTAAAGGTTCTGGTACCAAGCTGGTCGTCAATCATCAAGAGTGCATTGGTATTATCACCTGCAAGTTTGAGACGTGTAATGATATCGTTGGCGCTGGCTTCCTCTTCGATTTGTTCCGATATATACCATTGCAGAAAAATATAGGCAGCATGATCGTTGTTGCTTAACGCAACCGTTGCCAGATTGTTGATTGAAGCTGTCACAAACTGCTCATGCTTGAGAACGCTCTGGAATACATCGAGAATCGACTGCCATTCACTGTCCGGCTTTTCAATCAGACTGAATTCAATCTTTTCGTCTCTGTAGTTCATATAATGGAAAAGATTTTGCGCATGTGCCAGTTCTTCCTGATACTGTGCGTATGTCCACTGCGAGGCTCCCGGAAATCCTGCCTGATCAAGCCAGTTTGACATGGCAAGATAAAGAAATGCGGAATAGTACTCCTTATTGATTTGTTCGCTCATAACGTTAGATAAGTCCTGATTCATTCATATCCCTTCTTTCAGCTGTTATTAACTCCATTATGACATAAATAAACGATAAAGGAGTACCTGTTGTTACCGAACAGAGTCGATTAATCTTGTGAAAACATGGTAAAAAATGACAAATGATAAACGAAATCATGCAAATCGACTGTCAGACCGCTTCATTACATTGATATTATCTCTTGATTCATTATAATGGAATGGATAGTGCCGCAATGGTTTTCTCTTATTATCAGGAGGTTCACAACGTGAATTTAATCATAGAAAAAGACATTTTAAATCCAGCAGTCGTTCGTATGGTTGTCGATGCGCCCGCGATCGCCCGGAAAGCTGAACCCGGTCAGTTTATTATTCTGCGGGTGCATGATGAAGGTGAACGAATTCCGCTGACAATTGCTGACTTCGACCGCGAGATGGGAACGATCACAATCATATTTCAGTTAGTCGGTAAAACAACACGGTTATTGGGCAATCTCAATAAAGGTGACCACATTCTTGATTTTGTCGGTCCGCTTGGCAAGCCGACCGAGCTCGATGGCTACCATCAAGTTGCTGTCGTTGGCGGTGGACTGGGTGCGGCGATCGCTTATCCGCAAGCAAAAAAATTACATCAGATGGGTGCGTCGGTCGACGTGATTATCGGCTTCAGGAACCGCGATCTGATCATTCTGGAAGAATCGTTTGAACAGGTTTCTAATCAGCTGTTTATAACCACCGATGATGGTTCAAATGGAAATAAAGGTTTTGTGACCGACGTGCTGAAAAAGCAAATTGAGTCTGGCCGGTCCTATGATCTTGTGATTGCAATTGGTCCGTTAATCATGATGAAATTTGTCGCTGAGCTGACTCGCCCCTACGGCATTAAGACAATAGTCAGTATGAATCCGGTTATGGTTGACGGGACAGGCATGTGCGGCGGCTGCCGGATCACAGTTGGCGGGCAAACACGTTTTGCCTGTGTCGACGGTCCCGACTTTGACGGTCATGAAATTGATTTTGATGAGGCAATTCGTCGTCAGCAAATTTACAAACGAGATGAGAAAGCTGTTGATGACCCGCACCTATGCCGACTAACAGGAGAGGAGCGGTCTCATGATTAACCGATCCCTTGAGAAAGTGCCGATGCCGGAACAGGATCCGAAGGAGCGCGTGCGGAATTTTAATGAGGTGACGCTCGGTTACACACCGGAAATGGCTATCGAAGAGGCCAGGCGTTGTTTGCAGTGCAAAAACAAGCCGTGTATGGACGGGTGTCCCGTTAAGGTTTTTATACCCGAATTTATTGAAAAAGTCGCAGCAGGTCAATTTGCTGAAGCCTACGATATTATAACCAGAACCAACAGCCTGCCGGCCATCTGCGGGCGTGTCTGTCCGCAGGAGTCACAATGCGAAATGGTCTGTGTTCGTGGCAAAAAAGGTGAACCGGTCGCAATTGGCAGACTGGAACGGTTTGTGGCCGACTGGGCGATGGCTCATCAACCATTTAAACCGAACACTGAGACTGTCAGAAACAAAAAAGTTGCGGTCATCGGATCGGGACCAGCGGGGCTTGCCTGCGCAGGTGATCTGGCTCAGAGAGGTTACCAGGTAACGCTTTTTGAGGCGTTTCACGTTCCCGGAGGCGTCCTGATGTATGGTATTCCGGAATTCCGGTTGCCCAAATCACTGGTTCAGGCAGAGATCGATCACTTGCGCCAGATGGGCGTTTCCATTCTGACCAATCAGGTAATCGGTAAAATATATTCGATTGATGAACTGCGGGATCAGGGCTTTGATGCTGTCTTCATTGGCAGTGGTGCCGGATTGCCTCTTTTCCTCAATATTGAGGGAGAGAATCTCAACGGGGTTTATTCTGCCAACGAGTTTTTAACCCGCGTCAACCTGATGAAAGCCTACCGTTTCCCGCAAACAGATACGCCGGTTGCAATCGGCAGACGCGTAGCTGTTGTTGGCGGTGGCAATGTCGCTATGGATGCTGCCCGCAGTGCAAAAAGACTCGGTGCGGAGTCGGTGACGATTCTGTATCGACGATCACAAGCAGAGATGCCTGCCCGCGCTGAAGAAGCAGCACATGCTCGAGAAGAAGGCATTGAATTCAGATTCTTGACCAATCCTGTGCGCATCCTGGGTACAGAGGATGGCTGGGTTCGCAGTGTTGTCTGTGTTAAGATGGTGCTGGGAGAACCGGACGCCAGCGGCAGAAGAAGACCGGTTGAGGAACAAGGTTCTGAGTTTGAATTGCCCGTTGACACGATCGTTGTAGCGATTGGTCAAAGACCGAATCCGCTGATAAAAAATGCAACACCGGAGCTTGAAGTGCAGCCCTGGGGCGGAATTGTCGCAGAATCTCAAACGATGTCAACCAATATACCGGGTGTCTACGCCGGCGGCGATGTTGTAACCGGAGCTGCGACTGTGATCAAGGCCATGGGAGCAGGGAAACAGGCAGCGCAAGCGATTGATGATTATCTGACTGGTAAAACGTCAGATGATCCTGAAGCATGTATTTTGGGTTCCGAGCAATCAGAATTCTGAAAAATCAACCAAACCATGAGGCGGACGAAGGAGGACATTTTATGAGATATGTTCGATATGCACTTGAGAACCAGCAAACATGGGGAATGTTGTTGAATGATGAATTGATTCAACCTCTGACAGCTGCTCCCTATCTCAATGGGATTCCACAGGGTGCGCCTGTACCGCTTCATGCCGTTACACTGCTGGCGCCCTGTCAGCCGGGTAAAATTGTTGCGATCGGTAAAAATTATCTGGATCATATTGCGGAATTTGACAGCAAAAAGCCAGAAACACCGATTATATTTTTGAAACCCTCATCCGCTGTATTAGACCCCGGTGCGCCGATCATTTTACCGCCATCGTCGGTCAGCAGCAGAGTCGACCACGAGTGTGAACTGGCTGTTGTTATCAGCCGACGGGCAGCGAACGTTAAAGCTGAGGAAGCAAAACAGTTTATTCTTGGCTATACGGCTTTGAACGATGTAACGGCCAGAGATATTCAGAAACAAGATGGGCAGTGGACACGGGCAAAAGGATTTGACACATTTGCGCCGGTCGGTCCGCTGGTAACCGATGAAGTTGATCCGCAAAACTTGAAAATTCGTACACGGGTCAACGGTAAAATAAGGCAGGACTCAACGACAGCAAATCAGATTTGGCCGGTTTATGAACTGATTGAGTTTATTTCGGCTTGCATGACGTTAATGCCAGGTGATGTTGTCGCAACTGGAACGCCTTCCGGTGTTGGCCCGATTCAGCCCAAGGACATCGTGGAGATCAGCATTGAGGGAATCGGCGTTCTGCGGAATCCGGTTATTGCCGGCGGATGAGCTCGTGACACATTTATGATAGGAGACCATTGGCTCAATCCGGTAATTTACCGGCAGTTCTTTTCACAATACATCAGGTCGTCGACAGCCTTTATAAACTGAGAGGCTGTTTCGTGTTGGTCAGGATCGTACAAAGCCGCACCAAGGCTGATGGACAGTCGATAAGCATTCTCTGAATGTGCCTGATGCTGGTCGAACGCGTTGCGAATCCGGCTGATACACTGGCAAAGCTGCTCCTTATTGTCAACGTCCAGTAAAATGTAGAACTCATCACCACCGAATCGGGCAATAAGATCATCTTCCCGGACAACATGGCGAAGCAGATGTACAGCCTGAATGAGTGCCTCATCACCAACCACATGACCGTACTGGTCGTTGATTTTTTTAAATGAATCCAGATCAGCTACAATCAACGCGAACGGTTGACGGCTGCGCTTGATTTTGTTGAGCAGAATCCGGTCAAAGTGTCGTCGGTTATAGACACCCGTAAGGGGATCGGTATTGATCGACCGGTTTTGTATCCACAAGTA
>LSQX01343256.1_pt1 | contig 13480 bp, 8 predicted proteins | sample 654561 | NCBI WGS metagenome assembly LSQX01 (sample SAMN04489861, study PRJNA283612) | anaerobic digester metagenome | isolation source: 4 biogas reactors fed with cattle manure at either 37C or 55C with and... | place: Denmark: Kongens Lyngby | collected 2014 | reverse complement strand
AGATGTGTATAAGAGACAGGTTGACGGGAGTGGAAGAGATATATTTTTATTTCTTGGAAAATACCAGCTGAAATTAATAGCATATAACTGTACAGGATTGTCCGCACAGTTATATGCTTCACGGAGACTTCCAGAAGGAACATAAATAAAATCGCCGCGTTTCAGATGATACGTCTTATCATTAATAATATATGTTGCCCGTCCATCGTAAACAAAGGTAAGATCATTAAAACCGATCAGACTTTTTTCTACTTTCCAGGAGGGTGTTGACTTCCTGTTTACAAAATAAACTATAGAGGGTACAATATTATCAAGGTCAGATGGTGACATAATACTGATTCCTTTTCTTTAAATTATACATATTTAAACCTCCTGATACCTATAAATATCATATAAGATAACCTACAGTCTGTAAAGTCTAAAAGTGCAGGTGTTGAGGAAATTAGAAATAAACCTTGGAAATAAATATTTATTTAATACATAAAACCAAATTCAAGCGAGTATATTTTGGGTAAATTATATAAAGAAAAATTTGCTGAAAATAAGCTTTAAATGTTATATAATAAAATTGGTTTACATTTTTAGAGAGAGATAAACTGAATTCAATATATAATATTATATTTTATATGGCATAAGTTAATTGTAAAAAAGGGGATTGATGGTATTGCTGAAGGTGTTGCTTGTTGATGATGAACCTTTTGTAATTGAGGGTCTTAAGATTATGGTCGATTGGAACAAATATGGATTTTCCATATGCGGTGAGGCATCAAATGGGGAAGATGCATTGGAAATTGTGAAATCATGTAATCCTCATCTAGTGGTTACCGATATAAGAATGCCGGTTATGGACGGATTGCAACTTATAAAAGCAGTTTACGAGACATCGGATATACGCTCCAAATTTGTTGTATTGAGCGGATATGATGATTTTGAATATATTCAGATGGCAATGAGGTATAATGTCAGCGACTACATATTAAAGCCATTGGATGTGGATGAGCTTGATAGGGTAATGGATAAAGTCTGTGAGCAAATAAAAGAAGAGAGCACACAAATTGAATCGAGAAATAAACAGCTTGATTTTATTGCAGATACGACTATACAGAGGATTATTAACGGTGAAGTAAAAGAATCCATTGTAAACCGTGCCAACTTTATTCTTGAGCTTGAGAAGGATGAAGATTTAGGTCTTATAATGTTTGAAATAGATGATTTTGATAAATGGATGAGTGATTTTGACGAAATAAAACTGCGTTTAGTAAGGGAAGACATACGCACTACAATAAAAAAAAGCATGAACAACAGATTCGACCATAACATATTTGAAGATGACTTAGGAAGGTTTTTCATCATAACAAGCCAAAAGATGGAATTTTATGATAATATACATGAGTATGTCGATATATTGAAGTGTGCGGTGGAGGATACTTCAAATTGCGTTGTATCTGTTGCGTTAAGTGAAAATATGAAAGGGATTGAGTCTCTTGAAAACCTCTATAAGCAGGTTGATTTGGCTATAAGTTATAAATTTTTCAAAGGTAAGGGAAATATAATCAGATACAGTGACATACAGAATTTGACTTTAAACTATGACTTCAATGACTTTAATATTGATAATTTCCTAAACGATTTAAAAAATAATAATTATAAGGCATTAAGCAAGAGGATAAACAGTTTGTTTTACAGTTTTCTGAAAAACCTTACTGCGCCGGAGATTATTAAAGCATATATTGAGAATCTTGAACTAGAGGTAATAAGCTCTGTTCTAGGTATGAACGGAAATATTGATGAGCTTTCAAGGCATTTTGTCAGGTTTAATTCAGGCATGGAAAAATCTACACTGGAAACGCTGAAAAATGATTTTACAGAGTTATGCAGATTCCTTACCGAGTATATGGACACCCTTGCAAAAAATACGCCTAAAGATATCATAACAGAAATGAAAGAATACATTAAGCTTAACTATAACAAGGATATAAGTTTAAAAACGATAGCAAAACAGCTCTACGTGAATCCGGTATACCTTGGCAGACTTTTCCGCAAGAATACAGGTATACAGTTTAATGAGTATCTTCACTCTGTAAGAATAGAAGAGGCAAAGAAACTTCTTCGCAGGACGAACATGAAAATAGCTGATATAGCCAAAAGTGTCGGTTATAACGATGTAGACTATTTTGTATCTAAATTTAAACACATTGAGAAAATTTTACCATCCGCATTGAAAAACAAATAAGAGGTATGAATTTATGAAACCTAGAATTGGAGTTTTCAATATAATAAACGATGTTCCGCTGAAGTTCAAGTTTCTGATGATATATATACTATGCGTCTTACTGCCAATGCTGATTATTAATCTGGTCTTTTTAGATAACATATCTAATATGATAAGGGAAAGAGAAGAGAATAATCTGGAAATATCATATAACCGTGCAAAGACCGATATTATAAGGGCAGTTGAATCCTGTATTGCTGTTGCCAGTTCAATTTCTACCGACAGGGCACTTCATGAGGAAATAGACAGAAGATATAAGGATGAAAACGAATACTATGAAGCGTACTATGGTTCTTTAAGGGATAAACTGACCCGATACATAACTATTTACAATAATATATCTGATCTGAGGATATATACCAAAAACACAACAATAGTAAATGGCGGAAGCTATTACAGGATTAATGACGAGATAATGAATAAGGAGTGGTACAATAGGGCTAAAAGTTCAATTAATAAAGTACTTGTTTTTGCATATAAGGAAAAGAGAGACCCTCCTGTAGAAAATAAAGAACCAGCAGGAGCAATAGTAGACCATGCACAGGAAATGAGGGAACATATAGAACATACAGAAAACAGATATAATCAGTACCTAAGTATATTCAGAGTTATGAATGAATACGGAACATTCAATTCAACAGAAAAAATACTTAGAATTGATATAGATATGAGCATATTTAAAGAGACATTAAAGAGGGAACAGGAGTATATGGATTTGTACCTTGTTGATAACAGGGGGAAAATTGTTTGTGCTGCAAACCCAAAGTATGAAGAAGACACAAATATGGATATTATAGGCTTTGATACTGTTGAATATGATAAAGATAGTATTCTGTTAGATAACAACCTGGGGGATGCCAGATTTTTCAGAGGTTGGAGGCTTGTCGGTATTGCTAATAAGGAAGTAGTATTTAAGCCTGTCCGGCAGTCTATGCATTACATATTTATTCTCATGGCAGTTATTGCCCTTATATCAACAATTCTGGTATGGATTATTGTAAGGTCGTATAATTATAGGATTCACAAGCTTTCAAAGCATATGTCGAAATCAGGAAATCAGCAACTCGACTTGCTTGAACTGAGCGAAGGCAAAGATGAAATAGGTGAGCTGATAAGAAGTTTTAATAGAATGGCCTCAAAAATAAACACGCTGATAAACGATGTGTATAAGCTTCAGATACAGAAAAAGAATCTTGAACTAGAAAGAGTACGTGCAGAGATTAACTTTTTACAGAGCCAGATGAATCCGCATTTTCTTTTTAATACCCTGAATGCTATTCTGGTTGTAAGTGTTAAAAATGAGTATACTGGCATAGTTGATGTTATAAGATATCTTTCAAAGACACTGCGGAGGCTTTTAAGCTGGAAAGAAGACCTTGTTACGGTACGGGAGGAAGTTGAATTTACCGAGATGTATCTTAAGATTGAAAAGTTTCGTTTTGGGGAAAAATTCGAGTACAGTTTTTCTATACAAGAGGAGGCTGTGAATATAAGGATACCTAAGATGAGCATACAGCCATTGGCGGAAAATGCGTGCAAGCATGGAGTACAGAGTATCAAGGAATGTGGAAAGGTTGACATAAAAATAAGATTTCAGGATGGAACCCTTCAAGTAGCCGTAGAAGATAACGGAGGTGGAATGCCTGAATATAAATTAGATGAAATTATATTTAATATGACAGATGAAGATAACGACGCAGGGGTAAACATTGGAATAAGAAATGTTTACAGGAGATTGAAGCTTTATTATGGGGAAGGTGCACAAATCTATATTGACAGCAAACTTGACACTGGAACCAAAGTAATGCTTCTTATTCCGGTAGACAAAAGGATTATATCAGATGCGAGAGGGGTATCAGATGATAAGGATATTGCTTGTGGATGACGAACCTCTTTCCATAGAATGGCTTCAAACAGTTATGGATTGGGGAAAACTAGGCTGTGAAATATGCGGTACATGCCGAAATGGCGCTGAGGCAGCCGCAATTATTGATATAAAACGGCCAGATGTAATAATTACCGACATCAGAATGCCTTTGATGAATGGTCTTGAGCTGATAAGGCATATCAGGAATAAAAAAGATAATGACATAAAATTTATTATACTTAGCGGATACAATGAATTTCAATATGCCAAGAAAGCTATCCAGATGGAAGTAAGGCATTATTTGCTTAAGCCTGTTTTTGAAGAGGATATTATAAATGTACTCAATGATATTAAAAATGAAATTGAGCAACAAAGTAAAGATAAAAAGAATAGTTTTGAAGAGAGTAATATGGCTGCAAGTAGTGTTATTAAAAGGCTTATTCAGGGAGAATGCAGTATTGAAGAGCTTGCTGAGTTTGGAGAGGTTGCTTCTAAAATTGGAATAGAAGGAGAAGGAGGATGGTGCTATATTTTAGCTAAGACTCTTAAAGGGGATATTGCTGAATATATCGCTGGAAAAGATGCAAGCTTGAAAGATGTAAGCTTAAAACAGGAAGAAGAGGAATCTTTAAGGAAGCTAATTGATAAATACTGCAAAATAAATAATTCAGTTTATATTGTAGATCATGATAAAAACTGTTGTGGTTTGCTGGTGAGAACAATTACCGGTGACAAAGCAAATAAGTGGTTGGAAGATTTTACAGTTGCTTTAGCCCAATTTTTGCTAAAAGCGCACAATGAAAAGTTTTATATTGCAGCAGGTATGCCTGTGACAGAATTATCTGATATAAAATATTCCTATGAAAGTGCACTGACTGCATTGAACTATAGCTTTTATAGCCTGCCCGACAAGGTAATATTCTATAAAGATGTTAAGGATAGAACTTTGAAATACGAATTTGAAAACAGTGAATATGTGGAAAGGATAATTAAAGCAATAGAGAAGATTGACTATGAAGAATTAAAAAGTGTTATGGAAACTGAGTTTTCATATTTCAGGACAGCGTTTATAGCTCCAGAAATAATCAAAATGTATTTTATGAATGCAATCTACCGTTGCATGAAGTTCATGCGAGATGCAGACGAAAAAATCAGCATTAAACAGTTTGATTTTGCAGTATTTGAAAAATTCAGTCTCACAATTTATGATATAGAAAAGCTCTTATATGGTTATTGTAAATACTGCTGTGATTGCTTAGATGAATTAAGAAAAAGAGACTGTGGTGAAAGTATATATAAAATTGAAAAATATATAAAGAAAAACTATAAAAACAGTATTACAATAAAAGACATGTCTAAGAAATTTTATATGCATCCGGTTTATCTTGGGCAGTTGATAAATAAAAAGTTCGGAATGAGTTTTAATGAGTATATCCACAAGTTGCGCGTTGAGGAGGCAAAAAGACTTTTAGAAGAAACATCTATGAAAGTAAATGAGATAGCTATTGAAATAGGTTACTCAAGTTACAGTGCGTTTTTACAATACTTTGAGAAAAATACAGGTGTAAAACCTATGGATTTTAAAAAAAGGGACGAGCATCAGTAATATATTAATCACGAAAATGATTCTATTAAAATATTTTATTTAAATAATATAATGTGCTATAAAATAAAGGTTTAATTTTTAGGGGTTAAACCTTTATTTTATGAAATTGAAATAATACACAATTATCGTATAATGTAGTATAGGCATTGTTTGTGTGTCTCAATGGTTCTATTGGCAATGCTATTAATTTCATAAGGGGGAAAGACAATGAAAAGAAATAGTAAGAGGTTATTAGTAAGTTGTATTTCTGTTTTACTTCTGCTAAGCCTTATTTTGACAGGTTGTGGCGGAACAAAAGCACCGCCTAAGGAAAGCAATAATTCTGGGAATCAGACAACTGACGGTTTAGACCCTATTGTAATTAAAGTATATAATGCTCAGGCCGGTACAAATCCAACAAAGGACAACAAAATTTATAAGAAGTTGAAGGATGAACTTGGTGTTTCCTTTGAGTTTGAATTTCTTGTTGGTGATGCTAAGCAAAAAGCTGGTATAATGGTAGCGGGCGGTAAATATCCTGACATTATGGGACTTAGGGGTGAACAATCAGGAATTGAGTTGTTCCTTGATGCAGATGCTCTCGTACCTCTTGAAGATTATATAACGAGTGATAAGTACCCTAATATTAAAAAGTATTATGGTCCAATAATTAAGCAGTTAATTGATCCTTCCAGAGGACATGTTTATGTATTGCCTAATTATGGTGTTCTTTCAGGAACGGTTTATCAAAATGAATCATATGGTCCTGCTTTCTGGATCCAGAAAGCAGTAATGAAAGAGTTAGGATATCCAAAAGTTAAGACACTGGATGAGTTCTTTGATGTTATACAAAGATACAAGGAAAAATTCCCCACAATCGATGGACAACCGACTATAGGTTTTGAAATTCTTACTGACCCCAGCAGGGACTGGCCTCTTAGAAATGCACCTGCACAACTTTCTGGATATCCAAATGACGGAAGTGTTATAGTAGACAACAATATAGCGAAGATATATCAGGATAAAGAAGTTTCTAAAAAATATTTCAAAAAGCTTAATGAAATGTACCATTTGAATTTGGTTGATCAAGAAGCTTTTGTAATGAATTACGACCAATACATAGCAAAGTTATCCAGTGGAAGGGTACTTGGTCTTTATGATCAGCGCTGGAATTTTGATACCGCAAACAAGTCACTGTTGCAACAAGGTAAGGAAGACAGACAGTACATGCCATTGCCTATTACCTTTGACACAAGCATTAAGGACTGGTACTTGACTAATCCTACTCTTAATCTTAACAGTGGGTTTGCATTAACTGTAGATTGTAAGAACCCTGATAGAGTGATGAAGTTCTTTGATGATATTTTATCTGAGGAATGGCAGAAACTCCTTGGTTGGGGTATTGAGGGTGAAGACTATCTGGTAGACACCGATGGTAACTTTTATAGAACTCCTCAAGCAAGGGTTGACCAGGATACTAATGAATGGATACTTGCCAACAAGGCGAAGGAAATTGTAGACTTTATGCCGAAGTTTCAAGGATCATTCAGTGATGGAAATGCAACATCACCGAAAGAGCAGCCTGGAGAGTATTTCGAAACACTAGGAGAAAGCGATAAGGAGTACCTGAAAGGTTATAATGTGCAGACTCAGGGACAGTTATTCTCCCAGCCGCCACCAGATCCTATTTACTTCCCTTGTTATTCAATATCGATACCTCAGGGTACAGACGCACAGATTGCAGGTCAACAAATGCAGGACTTGGCTTTCCAGTATTTGCCACAGTTAATCAAGTCTAATTCAAGTGAGTTTGAAGGCTTGTGGGGAAAATATATGAATGAGCTTTCAAAGGTAAATACAAAGTCATATGAAGATGTAGTAAATGCAGGAATTCAGGATAGAATTAAAAACTGGGGCAACTAATTAAAAGTAAAGCATTTAATCGGTGGAAGGTATATAAAATATACCTTCCACTGTTTATAAAATGGTTAATTGGGAGAGGTTTATATGAAAGAAACTACTACTTTGGAAGTCAGTAACAATAAAATGTTAAAACCAGCACCTGGTTATTGGAAAAGAACTTGGGATACAATGGTGAAACAAAAGCAATTGATTTTTATGTCTGTTCCACTTTTGATATACATATTAATATTTAACTATGCTCCGCTTTGGGGATGGTTGATGGCTTTTCAGAAATATAAGCCGGGACGTGGCATATTTAAGCAGGAATGGGTGGGCCTGAAGCATTTCGAATTTCTTTTTACACAGGGAAATTTTTTAAGAGTATTAAGGAATACTGTTGCAATGGGTTTGATCAACATAATACTTTCGTTTGTGACAGCTATTATATTGGCACTTTTGCTCAATGAAATAAAGAATCTTGCTTTTAAGAAGACGATACAGACAATTTCATATTTGCCGTATTTTATTTCATGGGTTATTGCTTGTAGTATTGTATTACAATCCCTATCCTCTGAAGGTGGGATAGTTAATCTAGTTCTTATGAAGCTTAATTTAATTGATCAGCCGATTATGTGGTTGGGAGAAGGAAAATACTTCTGGGGTATTTATGGGCTAAGCAACGTGTGGAAAAACATAGGTTTTAATGCCATTATATATCTAGGTGCTATGGCTTCAATTGACCCAAACCTATATGAAGCAGCTGAAATTGACGGGGCTGGTAGATTACGGAAAATATTAAATATTACGCTTCCTGGAATCAAGTCGACGTTCATTGTACTTCTTATTATGAATATTGCCCAGGTTCTTAATCAGGGTTTTGAATTTCAGTACCTTTTGGGAAAAGGGCTGGTAATTGAGTGGTCGGAGACTATAGACATATTTGCCTTAAGGTATGGTATGAATTTGGGTAATTTCTCTTTGGCAACTGCAGCGGGAATGTTTAAAACAGTGGTCAGTGTGTGTTTGCTGTTCATTGCAAACGGGATTGCCAAAAAGATGGGCGAATCTCGCTTGATATAGGGGGGCATCAATATGAATATGTATATAAAAATTAGAAAAAAGAAGTATAGCGTAAATGATATAGTTTTTAATATAATTAATACAATAATTATGATATTCCTTGTGGCGGTGACGTTGTATCCTTTTCTTAACACCCTTGCTGTTTCTTTCAATGATGGATTAGATGCGGTGCGGGGAGGGATATATCTCTGGCCTAGAGTTTTTTCTCTTAAAAACTATCAGTCAATATTTTTAGATGGGTTTCAAAGTCCTGTAGTCAATGCGTTTTTTATATCAGTTGCAAGAACGGTATTGTCTGCTGTGATAAACATATTTCTTACAGGTATGCTAGCTTATTGCCTTAGTAGAAAGGAATATATTTTTAATAAGTTTATTACAATTGTGTTTGTTCTTACAATGTATTTTAACGCAGGTTTAATACCGAATTTTCTTTTGATCAAAAGCCTTAATTTATACGGCTCTTTCTGGGTATATGTTATACCTGGGATGATATCGGCTTTTAATGTTATAGTGGTTAGAACATATATTCAGACTATTCCTGAAAGTTTTATAGAGTCTGCACGACTTGATGGAGCAGGTGATTTCAGGATTTTTATTCAGATAATTTTTCCTCTGTCCAAACCGGCATTAGCGGTAGTAGGTATGTTTGTCACCATATTTTCATGGAATAATTGGTTTGATACATATTTATATAATCCATCAAATCAGAAATACAGTACTCTTCAATACGAACTGCAGAAACTTCTTGCATCATCTGTTCAGCAAAATCAAGGTATTAATGCCGTATCAAGTGCAGCAGAAGCGGGAAGTGTACAACAGGTTACACCTATTTCAATGCAAGCAGCAATTACTGTTGTTGCAATGGTTCCCATTTTATTGATATACCCCTTTATGCAGAGGTATTTTATAGCAGGACTTAATGTTGGCGGAGTCAAGGAATAAACTCAGACAAGGGGGATGTTTCTCTTGTCTGAGCTTGATAAATACTAAATAATGTGTCTGATATGACGAAAATTATTTATAGAGAAACCCAGTGTTTAATTACAAGGTGTTTAATTACAAGACTTCCCAAAAGGCAAAAGAGCCATGCCCTTATAGGACAAATCAAACCACCAGCTAAGCTAGTGGTTTGATTGTATTTCTTTTAAAAACTTAAAACTCTATTATTTTATTGTCTTAGGGAAAGACAAGATAACCGTCTCCCTGTCTTATTCGTAATATTTTTCATAGGCTGCTTTACGTTCATCAATTATCGCCTGACCGCCTGAAGTGAGATAATCCTGTAAGCCGCTGTCAAATATTGCGTCAAATTTATCAGTTTTTGCAGTAACAGCCTGTGGAAGCATAGCATCACGCTTTTCTTTGAGTGCAGGTCCCTGTCCCTCTTCAGAATTAATCGGTCCCGCAGAAACACGTTTACCGACATAAGCGTCATTACTTGCAACTTCATATGCTTTTGCAACTAATCTGGAATCAACGCCTGCATAGCCGTTAGCAATGGATTTGAGAGTCAAATCAGGATCTCCAAGGTCTAAACCATTAATAGTAATAGTATAGTCAATATTGTTCGGAGAATTCATTATACTATCGCCTTTTGCAGCTAAAAGTTTAATTGATCTGTCCTCAAGTTTTTCATGAGTAACACCTTCGTCCCCAATCTGAAGGTATGAACGGTTCTCAAGTTTTGAAATCCAGTCAAGATACAATAAGGAAGCAAGAGGCTCTTTATTTGTTGCTGGTAAAAATACTTTACGGTCTACAGGAGGACTGAGATACTTCTTATATTCACCTTTGTCATTCTTAAAAGTGTCAACAGCAATAAATGCAGCATCAGAACCAACTAAGCTCTTTAGGTTGGCAGTAATACCATTATCACCATCACGGTAAGGATAATCCCAGTTATGAATAAAAGCGCCAACGTAGCCTGATTTTATAAGATTATCTTCTGTTTTGTCGCCTTGTTTATAAAGTGCAAAATCGCTCCATATAAGACCTTCATTATACCATTGGTTGAGCTTTTTGATACCATCTTTATAACCGAGCCAAAGCATTCTTCTATCATCGAAGCCATTAACATACATGTCTTTATCCGAATAGTCGCCAGGCACGAAGGAATTTAACATGGTATCAGCACGCCAGCCTACATCAGAACCAATGGAAAAAGGAATCATTTTGTTAGCATCGGCGCCTAGTAATTTAGAAGCGTTAGCTTTGAATGCCTTGAGCATATTCTCAAATTCTTGAATATTTGTAGGCTCAGGAATTTCAAGTGCCTTTAACCAATCCTCACGTACAAAAGTGTTGACACGCTTATTCTGAAATAAAACTGCTTCTAATGCCCATACTGTTTTTTTGTCAGGATCCTGATTATAGTAAATGTTATGGTCACCGAGCAAATTCCACAGGTTGGGCAGTAAATCCTTATATTCATCTAAGTATGGATTCAAATCTACTATCCCGCCCATATTGGCATAAGTCTGTACTGTCGGGTAGCTGTAAGTTACACAAACATCCGGTGCTTTGTTTGCAGCAAGCAGATTGTTCATTTGCTCAACCTCGGTCCAACGAGGTACTTTCACAAACTCAACTTTTACGTTATGGTCACGAAGCATTCCCTCTTTGATAAAGTTGGTGTACGCGTTATTAGTCGGATCCGACCCTCCATCGTTACCGCGATCATATATCTCAACGGTGATGGATCTTGTGTTAACGAACTTTCCGTCAACAATTTCAGCAGTTTGTTCATTTTCGTTTGAAGCAGGCGAAGTAGGGTCAGGTTGATTATTATTGCTTTCAGTATTGCAACCTGCCAACATTGTACCCACCATTATACAAACGAGTAAAATAGAAATTAACTTTTTCATTTTAATCCCCCTTACATTTATTTTTAGACGCATTGCGTCTAAATCCCAATTCAAAAACATTTCAAACCATTCTAAGCAGTAAAATCTTAATAATAGCAAGTGGAGTGGAGATAGTTCCTAAACTTCTGGTAACTCCCGAGTATTTATTAACCCTTTTCCGCACCTAATGTCACACCGTGGATAAAATATCTTTGAAGCCACGGATAAATACACAGGATTGGAATAGTAGCAAACATAACAGTTGCATTTTTGAGGGTATCAGAAACTCCGGGAGGAATAGTATCACCAGGACTAAGTGTCTCAACTTGAGAGATACTGTTGATAATATTATACAGCAACAACTGTATGGGATAATATTTTTCGTTACCGTTCATATACATAAGAGCATCGGAAAAACCATTCCAACGTCCGACTGCGTAAAAGAGTGCGAGAGTAGCAAGAACGGAAGTAGACAGTGGCAGGTATATACTTACAAGTATACGGATTGGCCCAGCACCGTCTATCTCTGCTGATTCGCGTATACTTTCAGGTATATTCTGCATAAAACTTCGCATTATGATCATGTAAAACACACTCAAACACGAAGGAATTATCAGTACCAAAGGATGATTGATTAATTTTAGATCATTGAACAACAAATAGTTTGGAATTGTGCCCGCACTAAAGTACATGGTGAAAATTATTAAAATATTTATAACGCGACGTCCCTTGAGTTTATCATATGTCAGAGGATAAGCGCATATAGTTGTCATTACCATGGACACAATGGTACATATGATGGTTAGAATTGCAGTCCAAATAAGGGACCAGGTGTACTTTGAATCACTGAGTACCTGATAATAAGCATCAAAGTTAAAGCCAACAGGCCAAAACGAAACCTGATTGCGGATCAGAGCTTCAGGTGAACTGAGGGACCGAGCCAATACACTGAGCACTGGCAATAAACATGCCAAAATAAATAAGAAACAAACAAAACTAATAATATAGTCTCCCAATCTTTCGCTTTTTGATCTAATCATGCTTAATATCCTCCCCTTTAGTTATGCAGCAGTCCTGTACTAAAAAATACCTCTTTCACCAAGCTTTTTTGAAATTGTATTTGCAAGAAACAGGAATATAACACATATAACAGATTGAAATAATCCTACGGCGGCTGTCAAAGAAAATTGCAAACCACGTATACCGTTTGTATATACAAATGTGGCGATAACGTCAGATACGCTTTTTACCAGAGAGTTTGTCAAAGCATATGGACGGTCAAAATCGCTACCGAGAATGCGACCGAGACTCATAATGAGCAAAACAACTATGGTTGGTCGTAAACCGGGTAATGTTACATGCCATATCTTTCTTAAGCGTCCTGCACCGTCAATTGAGGCGGCTTCATACAGTTCAGGATTGATAGCTGTAATGGCTGCCAAATATATAATAGCGTTCCAACCTACGCTCTGCCAGATTCCAAGAAGTATATAGGTTCCTATCCAATGTGTAGGACTATTGAGAAAAGGAATGGTATCAAAGCCAAATCGGTCCAACATAATGTTTACAAGTCCGTTACTAGGAGCGAAGAGCTGAAGTGCCAAACCTGAAATAATAACCCATGAAAGAAAATGTGGCATATATCCAATGGTCTGGGTAACACGCTTGAACATTTTAGACTTGATCTCATTGAGCAGTATTGCCAGTATAATCGGAGCTGGAAAACCAATCACCAGATCAAGCAGGTTAAGTGTGAGGGTGTTACGCAGTGCACGTATGAAATCACGGTTGGAGAAGGCCTTGATGAAGTATTCAAAGCCGTGATTGTCAGCCAACGGCATTTCCCAAACACTTTTAATAAGGCTGTACTTCTTGAAAGCTGTTTGAATATACACCATCGGTATGTATTTGAAAATCAAGAAATATACAAT
>LSQX01067179.1_pt2 | contig 13480 bp, 11 predicted proteins | sample 654561 | NCBI WGS metagenome assembly LSQX01 (sample SAMN04489861, study PRJNA283612) | anaerobic digester metagenome | isolation source: 4 biogas reactors fed with cattle manure at either 37C or 55C with and... | place: Denmark: Kongens Lyngby | collected 2014 | reverse complement strand
GCGGCGGGACCGGCATTGACGGTGACCGTCTGCGAACCTTTGATCGTGCTCGTTACGGTGTCGGTGACGGTTACGGTGCGTGAGCCGGCCGTCTTCAGTGTTACCCCATCGGTGAAGGTATGAGTGCCGGCGTCACCACTGGTGAACGTGTAGTTGGCCGGAAGCACGGCCTGCGGATCGTTAGAAGTGAAGCGGACCGTGCCGGTATAGTCGGTCGCTATGGCGTCTGTCTCATTGAGGATAGTCACGGTGACACTGGACAAGGCACCTGCAGCCACCGGGTCATTGATACCAACCACCACGAACCGATATCCCGGCACAACGTCGATAGTTCCAGTCGTATCACTCAAAGCGCCCGACTGGATACGAATGACGCCCGAGCCCAGCGCGTGGCCGGTGAACACAGCGCTCTTCCGGTCTGTTGCAGCCACTAGGTCGCCGTTGACCACGCCACCTGTCCTGCTGGCAAACGACCACGTGGCGGCCGTGTTGGCGATGAAGTTGTTCTGGGAGTCGCGAGAAATCGCGTAGAGCGTAAGGCTGGAGCCCATCGTTATGGATTCACTGCCGACCTCGGTGCCTGAGCCATCGGCTTCGTCTTCGATTCGCACTTTCGTGACATCCCCAGCGGTAACGGTGATGATCCCGGTGTCATCGGTGAATGCCCCGACCGTAGTGACAGCCTGGATCACTGCCGTTCCCATCAGATGCCCGGTGAAAACTGCGCTCTTGCCGTTCGGGGCGGGGACAAGGTCGCCATCGACCACGCCGGCAGTCTTGCCCGTGAGTGACCAGGCAGCCGCTGTATTGTCGACGTAGTTGTTATAGACGTCGCGACTGATGGCGTAGACGGTCACTTTGCTACCGGCTTTCACGGAAACAGCCTCTACGGCCGCTCCACTGCCGTTCGCCAAGGTCTCTATGACCATTTTGGATGAAGCAGCCGGGTTGACCTTCAGGGTCTGCGAGCCGGTTATGCTCGCAATGGTGTCGGTCGCCGTAACGGTCTGCGAACCTGCCGTCTTCAGTGTCACCCCATTGGTGAAGGTGTGGGTGCCGGCATCGGCAACAGTGAAGGTGTAGTTCGCCGGAAGCACGGCGTGGGGATCACTGGAGGTGAAATGGACCGTGCCGGTGTAGCCGGTTACAACCTTGTTACTCGCATCGCGGACGGTAACAATGACCGTCGAAGCCTGACCAGCAGTAACCGGGTCGGTAAGACCGGAAACGGTGAAACGCAGGGTGGATGGCTGCGAGGACGAGGTCACGACTTGGACCGTCTGTGATCCCGTTATGCTCCCGGTGGCTGTGTCGACAACCGAGACGGTCTGGGACCCAAGAGTCCTCAGGATCACTCCACTGGCGAAAGTGTGGGCACCTGCATCCGTGCCGGTGAATGTGTAATTGCCGGGGAGACTCGCCTTGCCGTCGGTGGAAGTGAAGCGGATCGTCCCTCGATAATCGGAAGCCAGGTTGCCATATTGATCTCTGGCGGTGACCGTGACGTTGGATGAAGTCCCAGCAACTACCGGATTCGGGATGTCCGCCACGGAGAGGTGCAGTTCGGCGGGCTCCGGGAAGGCCGTCTCCTTCACGCGCACGATCATCACGGCTGCCTGGGCGCGTGTGAGGTTGGAGAAAGGCCTCAGATATTTGGCCGCGCCCACCTGGGAGCCCTTGACTACACCGTGGTAGATCAGGTACGCAGTCGCCTGACGATGGACCATCGACACCTCATCTCCATCGACAAAAGGCGTCGGCAGGGCGGAGCCCTCGGCGAGATACCACGCAGCCAGAGACTCGTATTGTCCCTTGTCACCCTGAATGTAGCCGGTGTCGTCTCTTTCTTCCTGCGACAGGTACAAGCCGAGTATGGAATTGGCCTGCTGTCTGGTTATGTACTGCGAGCCGCGGAAGGTGTTGTCGGTGAAGCCACCGATTATGTTCTTCGCTACCGCCCCCTCTATCCACTTGTAGTAGGGGTGAGTGGTAGGCACGTCGAGGAAGCGCGCAGTTGACGGAGTCAGTGGGGTCAGACCCAGCCCGTCCACAGCCATCTTGGCGAACTGCTGACGGGTGATCAGTCTGTCCGGCTTGAAGGTGTTGTCTGGATAGCCGTCGGCCACCGTGTCGATCTTCTCGGCCGTCGTCTGGTAGGCAGCGACCCAGGTCTGATCGCTGATGTCGGTCCAGCGGTCGGCAGCCAGCACCGTTCCGGCAAGGGCCAAGAACATAACAAGGGCCATGACGAGCAGGAGGGCGATGCGTCCTTGACATGACCCTCTCCTAGGCTGCAAGCTCCTCACGCCCGCTCGACCTGCGTCGGTCTTCACTCCCGCCTCCTTTTACTGTCTGCCACTCGCGTTCCACGCTCTACAGGTAGCCATGGTAGTACATCTCGATATTATTCTGTCGGCCCCGTCCCCTACCTTCTTGACAAACCAGCCTCACAATCCGGGTGGAGGTGGCGGCGCGTTAGGGGAATCGGTCGCCACCAATTGGATCTCGCAATACCAGGAGCCGCCCCGTTCATCCCCCGTTATGAGCGCGCGGGCGTCGAAGTAGCCCTCCTTGGAAGCGTCCACTTGCGTTCCCTTCTGCAGAGTGGCGGCAAGAACGAACTGCCCGTCTTCGCTGCTGAGCGTCGTAGCGCCGCCGGCCGCTATCCTGGCCCCCGACACCGGTCTCTTTGTGTCGAAATCGATCGCAATTCCGGCTAGACCCTTCTTGGCAACGGCGCCGACCCCGGATGGACTGCCGGGACGCGTCGTCGCCGTGGCACCCTGACTCGGATCATCCTCTCCCGGTCCAATCGACGAATCCGTTCCGGCGCTGCCGGTCGAACCGTTGCTGCCCGTGAGGCCGTTGCTGCCCATGGAGCCGCTGCTGCCCGTGAGGCCGACGCCGTCGGCTGTAGTAGGAACGGCAGGCGTAAGGGTTGTCTCGGTACCAGCCCCGCTTCCATCGGTAACGGACTCCGACGAGTCGGAACAGGCGGCGGCAAAGACCACCAGGGCCACCAGGCAAACCAACAGTGCCGGGGAGACCGGCCATCGCATCACGGTCAATCGAAGCCGGGTATTCTTGTGAACGCTCATAGCCGCATTACGGTTCGAGAGCATGCTCCACAACGTCATCGACCTGACCATCTATTTCCCAGCTCTCTTCTACCCCTTCTTTTTCCCGGCCGGATCCTTGGTGGCCTCTTTGAACCCGAAGACACTATGAAGCCCCCCTATCTACGCCCATGTCTGCGGCTGGGCTAGGGCAACCACTGCCAGTCGACCGTCCCAACGTATGTAACCCCCGCTACGCGCAGGCTGACGATCTGCCTTCCCACCTGATTCGAGAAGAGCACCACCTGCGCCTGGCCGGCGTCATCGGTGACGTCGTGATCTTCGCCTGTGCTGGAATAAGAACTGCCGGGGTCGTCGCTCAGAATAGCACCGACCGACCCTGACTCCAGCATGCAGCAGACACTCAGTCCGCTCTTCGGGCGGGCCATAGGTGTCGAGTAGCGGTAGTGTTCCCGGCGTGCTGCTCTTGACCCAAGCTGCCTGATGCGGTCCGAGCCTCGGTGCCGATGAGGTTCCAACCGGCCCGCGCGTAGTAGTTGCCGGTCCCGAGAACGAAGTCGATATCGGTACGATTCCCCGCAGTCACATCAACGGCGTCGGCCCCGTCGCCGGTCGAGTTACCTTGGTATATGAGGTTGTCATACCACTTGTCGAGGCAGCCCTGAGAGTTATGCGTGCGGATCTTGTAGAAGTCTGGAAGAAGCCCGGTGAGCTTGTAGGCTCCAGAGGCACTGGTCGACCAGCTTCTGACGTCGTCTCTCGTGCTGTCTTAGGCGTAGACCCACACTATTCGAATCGGCCCGCAAGGCCCCGGCTGTCCACTTGCTTATGCCGTCCATTCCCCTCCAGACCGATAGATGCACTTCGAGGGACGCCTGCAGACCCACCAGAATCGTCTTGGATCGATTCGCCTACAATCGGAACCAAGGCCCCGGCCCCATGATCGTGGTCACGCGAAAGCGGGTATACCGGTAGTCGTAGCTGAACATCACCGAGGCTTGGTGCCGCTTCTATCGCAAAGACAGGTTCATGAGACGTCCAGGCAGGATCACCGCTGTCGCTATCCAGGTGGCTTTGATCGCCGCCCTATTGTCGGTGATGGCCTTCTTTACGGGGTGCGAAGATACGGCGAAGGACACTTCGCCCTCGAGGCCGACAGCGACGTCTGCCACTTCAGTGGGTCCGCCGACCAGTCCGCCCCCGGCCACGCCCCAAACTGAGTCCACAGGCACACCCCAGACGAGCGCCCCGGCCACGCCGTCTCCTTCCTCGACGTTGGTGGAAGCCGGTCATCGAGCCACCACCGTGATCACAGGGTTGCGTGTCCCCTGGGAGATACGCTTCCTGCCTGACGGGAGATTGCTAGTGACCGAACGGGAAGGTCGTCTCCTGCTCGCCGACCTCACCTCCGGCGTCACGAGCGAGGTCGGACGCATCGATACCGCAGCGCGCGGAGAGGCCGGGCTGATGGGCCTCGCGCTCGACCCCGCTTTCCCCGAGACTCCGGCCCTCTACGTGACCTACACCTATTCGGAGGGAGGAAGGGACCACAACCGCGTGAGCCGGTTCGAGCTCATCGACCCCACTTCGAGCCGTCCCCGCCTCGGCCGGGAGACGGTGCTGGTCGACGGCATAGGCGCAGGCCCCATCCACGACGGTAGCAGGGTTGCCTTCGGTCCGGACGGCCACCTATGGGTGACGATGGGCGACGCCGGCGACGGGAACCAGGCCCAACGCAAGGACTCACTCTCCGGCAAGGTCCTACGGATGACCCCTGAGGGCCTGCCGCCCGCCGACAATCCCTTCTTGGATCTGCCCTACCCCTTCTCTCTCATCTACTCCTGGGGCCACCGCAACCCTCAGGGCCTGGCCTTCCATCCACAGACCGGCGCCGCTTACGTCACCGAACACGGGCCCTCTGCCGATGATGAGGTCAACCGTCTGCAGCCGGGCGGCAACTACGGTTGGCCGGACCTGGGCGGCAAAGCCGGCCGGCCGGGTTTTGTGGACCCCATCATCGCCTGGACCCCCACCATCGCTCCCGCCGGGTGCCTCTTCTACTCGGGCTCCGTCCTCCCCGAGATGCGGGGCGCGTTCTTGTTCGTCACGCTCAAGGACTCCGACCTCCGCGTGCTCGTGCCGGCCGACCCGGAGGATCTTCAGGCCGTGGCCGAGGAGAGGATCTTCTTCGACGACCGGTTCGGTCGGCTGCGGGCCATAGCCCAAGGACCGGACGGCGCGCTCTACATGGCGACCAGCAACCACGACGGACGAGGCCGACCCGGACCGCTCGACGACCGCATCATCCGGATCGACGCTGCACGCTGACCTCCTCCGAAGCGCGTCCTGCCACGAGCGCACGACGCCATCTCGGTCTCTACCCGGCAATAAGCGGAGAATAACTACAACCTAAGTTGTATGGAACCCATGGAGCTTTGAGAGCATGCTGAGACAGCCCCAATACACTGATTACTGGAGCCGATATGTGACCTCATATCGCGGTACCGGTCAATCGATCAATACCGTCAAGTTCAGTTGGGGTGTCCATACAAAATGGGGCTCGATAGGCCAGAAGTGGGATGACTATCTCACGTCCACTGTCCATTGGACGGGAGGTTGGTGGTAGACCTCCAGCCCTCCGGGACCAGCGTCATCATTTCTGGTCCTCTGCATCCTACGCTTAGCGGGATCAACGACCACGATAGGGTTCTGCAACGGAAGGACGATCGAATGAGCGGTGTCTTGACACATGCCGTCGGCAAGTCGTTCGGCAGGGGGCGGGCAGAGAAGAAGATCCTGATCGACTTCAGCTTCTGTGCACCATCTGGAAGCGCGACTCTGCTCGCCGGTCTGAACGGGGCAGGCAAGACGACCTGGCTACGAATAGCTCTTGGATTGACCGCTCCAGACGCAGGCCATGTGTCACTCGATGGACGCCCAGCCGCCCAGGCGAGACGTAGCCTGGCAGTGGTCTTCGACGAACCTCCCGTTTATCCTCACATGTCCGGCCTCATGAATCTGGCTGTCATGACCGGCTGTTCCCCGGCATCGGCTGATTGGTCGAATGAAGTCAGGCGGGTCCTTGGCTTGACCGACTCGTTCCTCGGCATGAAGGGCAGGCAATACTCCCTGGGTCAGAGACGGCGCCTAGCTGTAGGCGCCGCCCTGATCCGCAGACCCACTTTTCTGTTTCTGGACGAACCCACGGTGGGCCTCGACCCCAGTGCCTGCCACATGCTACTCGAGGCCATCCGACGAATCGTGGCAGAAGGTGCCGCAGTCGTGCTCACTGGGCAAGACTTCGACGAAGCCGCCAAGCTTGCAGACCGAGTGGTCGTACTCCATCGGGGAACCAATGTGTTCGAGGGGACGGTCGCCGAATTCACATCCCGACGCCCGCCACAGGTGCGGGTGGTGACTAGAGCGATCGACAAGGTGATAGAGCTGTTTCCCGATCGTACAGCCCTGGAGCGCCACGATGGCATGAGCGCCTCCATACCCTGCAGTTCTGTGGGAGACGCCGAATCGGTCGTTGCCGATATCCAACGCCTTGGCCTGCCCGTTGAAGAATTGAAGATCCAGCACGACACCCTGGAGGAGTCTTTCACGGCTCTCCTCGCGCAGGACGAGGAGGGTCGAGCATGAGGGTGAGCGGCTTCCTGGGTGTGGAATGGAAGGTCACGTGTCGCAGTCGTTGGACTTGGATCATACTGACCTTGGTGGTGTGCGCACTTCTCTTCGCCTGCCTGATGACGCTCCGTCTCATGGGCCAGAACAACGAAGCCGTCGGCCTTCTCCAGACTCATCTGGGCAGCGATTCAGTACAGTCGTTTGTGAATGACCCCGATGCTCTTGCAGGCTTTCGAGACACCCAGCCCTCGCACGGGGTGAGTGTCCCCCTAGCCATCTTGGCAGCACTCGGACCGTTCCTGGTCGCCGCCTGGGGAGCCGGTCTGATAGGCAGTGAGATCTCGTGGCGCACCAACCGTGTCAGAGCTGCGCATTTCGGATGGGGTCCGACCGTTCTCGCCAAGATGGTCTTGGTGGTGGGCGGGTGCGCATGCATCGCCATAGTGGCCGGACTATTGGGACTTGCGTGGAAGCCCGTCATGTCACACGCGATATCAACGCGCTACCCACTTCTAGCCCTTGTCCCCCTAGAGGAGGCCGGCGTCTCGATATTCGCGCAGATGGGAGCCGTGTTCTCCGGACTCGCCTGCTACGGGTTGCTGGCGAGTCTTCTCGTGCTCGCACTGCGAAGTACACCTGCCGCTTTGGTGGGCACTGTCGCACTGATTTATGTGGGGGGCTTCATCCACGCTCCCTGGATCCCGTCAGCAGCCTTTGCAGAACTGCTGAGTGCGACCTTGTCGTATCCCGCGGGCATCGTCGGTGCTCCCGATCAGGTGCCCGGAGGGCTAGGACCATGGTGGGCACTGGCTGTGCTGCTCGCTTGGTCGTGCGCTTTCGGACTGGGAGCGTGGGCCATCGCCAAACGACAAGAGGTCAGGTGAGGGAGGGATGCGACGTTGACGAGACGCCTACAAGCCGTTGTGGTGGTGGCGATCGTGATCCTGTTGCTGTTCATAGTGGTCGTCATTCTGTTTCTCGGACCGAAGAGCAACACACCGACTCACAACGCAGCCGCTGCGCCACCCCCCCAAGAAGCCGGTCGAGCGTCCACAACCGCACCCCACCTAAGAGAGCCGCAGCGAGTAGGTGCATGTCTACATATCCCAAGCCCCTCCCGGCCAGATCGCGCATCTCGAGGAAGGCGACGACCTCATCGTGGCCGGCCATAGGAGTCCGGGGAAGCTCTCCCAGCAAGGAGATGATCTCTGCTCGGTTCTTCAAGTCGCCGCACGCCAGCTCGCCGATGACGAACGGATGGCAGAGGACCTCCCCGGCCTCCAGGAGAGTGATCAGCCGCTTGTTGCCGTATCGCAGGTGATCGATCCAGACCGACGTGTCGACCAGGACGGCTATCGGTCGCGCCGCCTTGGTATCGGTCTTGATCGTTTCTCGGTGCCACCCAGTCTGGCAAGACGTTTGGCGCTCTCGCGCTCGATCAGCGCCTCCAGCCCCAGCTTGACCAGCTTGGTCTTCTCGCTCGTACCCGTCATCTCGGCCGCCTTCTTCAGAAGCTCGTCATCGATGTTCAGGGTCGTCCTCATCGTCGGCTCTCCGCATCGTTTTATATGTATGAGTATGTATGTTTGATGCAGATAATGCAAGCCGCTCCGTCATCAGGGGGATAGGCGCGATCTCAATCCGGGCGAGTAACGGACTTCTTGACGGAAGCTGAGCTCAGCCAGCGGTGTACGAACTTCCGGTCCTGAGATGGAGTGACTGACTCTGGTACACGACTCTTGTGGACGCTAACCGTCGGCTGCTATCCTTTATTGAACTTACGGCCAAGACGCGGGAGCCCCCGATTTGGGGGCCGGCTTGGTCATCACCTGCAACCGGCCGGTTGCCGCGAGGTGAACCGGGCAACGTCCCTCCACCATCCTCGGATTGGAGCCACATGCTTGCCTACTTGATCAACCCGTCTAACCCTCTCGTCGGCCTCTCTCTCAACCGAAGCAGCTACTGGAACCGCTTCCGTCTGTGGAAGCCGCTTGGTCTCCTGGTGCTGGCCGGGCTTACTACTCCGGATTGGAAAGTCACCGTCCTCGATGAGAATCGTGGTGCGATCACCTATGAGGACCTGCCACGGCCCGACCTCGTGGGCATCACGGCCTTCACCTCGCAGGCGCCCAGAGCCTACGAGATAGCGCGCGACTTTCGCGATCGGGGCATCCCCGTAGTCATGGGCGGGATCCACGCGTCGATGCGCCCCCAGGAGGCGAGCCGGTATGTGGACTCCGTTGTCACCGGCGAAGCCGAAGCTGTATGGGCGCAGGTTCTCAAAGATGTGCAGGCCGGCGCTATCAAGCCCTTATATGAGGGCGGCCAGGCGCCCATGGACCATATCGTCCCGGCCCGTCACGACCTGCTTCCTCGGGGATATGCCTTCGGAGCCATCCAGACCACCCGAGGCTGCTCGCTCAATTGCGACTTCTGCAGCGTCACCAAATTCAACGGGGCACAATACCGGCAGCGACCGATCGCCGACGTGGTAAACGAATTCAAGACCATCCCTGAGAAGCGCGTGCTCATCGTCGACGACAACCTCATCGGTCGCAAGCCTCAGCACGTCGAACGGGCCAAGGGACTCTTCCGTGCCTTGGCCGAGGCCAGGACGGGCAAGTTGTGGGCCGGCCAGACCACGATCGATTTCGCCGACGATGAGGAACTCCTCGATCTGGCGGAGAAGTCCGGCTGCATCGGCCTGTTCATCGGGTTCGAGTCGGTGACACCCGAGGGGCTGCCCGGGTTGGGCAAGAAGGGGAGCATGCTCTCTGGGCGCGATATCCCCGCTTCAGTGGAGCGCATCCGCCGGCGCAACATCCTGGTGGTCGGCTCGTTCATCATGGGGTTCGACTCCGATCGTCCCGGGGTAGGCAAACTGATCGCGGAGGGTGCCGACCGCTACGGGGTGGATAACATGAACGTGCTGTTTCTTACCCCGCTCCCCGGGACTCGTCTCTTCGCGCGGATGAAGGCGGAAGGGCAGCTGGCGATGTCCGCCTTCCCCGAAGACTGGAAGTACTACACGCTCACCTACCCGGTCGCTCGCTACAAGCACCTGAGCACCAACCAGATCATCCAGGAGATGACCGGCTGCACCGGGACCTTCTACTCGGCGGCCAACATCCTTAGACGGCTGGGCAACAATCTGACCGCCGGACATAACCCCCTGGTCAGTCTGGCCGGCAATTTCACTTCCCGCAGGAACTCCCAACTGTCAGGCCAGATGTACGCGGCCCTGTGGCCCCCGGAGACGTGCGTGGGCGAGGGCGCGCTGCCGGGTAACGCGGGCTTCAATGCCGCCGCCTTGTGGGAGACAGCTACTGAGTGGGCGCGCCGGTTAGAGGCATCGGTCAAGCTGCAGGCAGCCAGAGTCTTCCGTCAATGGTAGGCTTTCGCTGCGAGCCTGAGGGGAAGTCGGCGCCAAACCGAGGGTAGCGTCCCCGGGCGTCGTGTAACAACCGTCGTGTTCTCGTAGGTCTTCACAGCTCAACTGCCGGTGGATGGGGATAGCAACAGCGTGGGTGACCTCTCCTTCAATCGCGGGGGTGGCGTGTTGGTAGATACGGGCCAGAGAGCGCCGGTTGTGAAGAAGCATCCTTCATCTACCAAGGCTCATCGTCCTCTTACCCGCTCCATGGATGCGGCCATGGCAAGGACGGCCTCGCGGTTCCAGGGATCAGCGATGAGCCAGAGATAATTGTCCACGCCGTCGACGAAACAGCAGAGCCAGCCGTAGGAGTAGCCCACAGCGATTTCTTGGCCTTCCCAAGTGACCCCCGTATGGTGATAGCCTCCCAGGGGGCCGTCTCCTTCATAGGGGCACTCGAGATAAATGGTGGAGTGTCCATTGGTGAAGGTGAGGTTGTATCCACCGCCTCCCTTCCACACTTCGCATCCGTCCTTCAGCAGCGCCCAACCAGAGGGGAGCTGGGTCGGCAGGTAGATCAGGTCTGCCGTGCCAACGGTCCTCAGAAGGTGGTCACGAAGCTCGGGGAGGGTCATCTCACTCTTCATTGGCTCCTCAAGTGGGGGAAGCTCACCCCCCAAAGCCCACCAGAGCATGAGCGCCATCTCCTCCCTCGTGGCTGGGTCCCGTAGGTTTGCGTACAACCCTTCCCAAGGGTAAGAGTGGCCCCAATGTGACAGCAGGCCGTTGTACTCAGCCAGGCGCACGTTTTCTCCGTGGGTGGGATCGGTGGCTTCGGGGAACTGGGACTTCCAGTCCGGGGCCGGCTTCTCCAAGCGTCCCGGCCGCAAGCGCTCCAACGCCCGGACCACCATGCTCACCATCTGAATGCGTGTCACCGGCTGATAGGGCCTGAACAAGGAGGAGCTGAAGCCCTGGACGATGCCGTTGGCGGCTGCCACTGCAACATAATCGTCGGGGTAGAGAGGATCAGAAGGCGGACCCACCGGAACGTCCACGAAGTTGCTCCGGATGGCCCCATCCCGCACCTCCAGTCCCAGCGCGCCCACGAGCATCTTGGCCAGTTGGGCCCGAAGAACGGGATTGTCAGGCCTAAAAGTGCCGTCGTCGTAGCCCTGGACTATCCCGGCTTTCACCAAGGTATAGATGGCGGTGGATTTTCCCCACCCCTCGTCGGGTGGGGCGACGTCTGTAAACTGAGGCTCTGTGGAGACGCGCCGGGCATAGACCTCGTAGCTGCCGGAGCGATTGTCCATCCACACGAGCCAAGGATAGTCAAGCTTCGGGAAGTACTGTTGACCGTCAGCAAGGCTCACCGGATGCGGCCTTGCCGAGGCTGCGTCCAGCGGACGGAAGTAACTGCGGATGCTCGAGCCTGACTGGGCCTGCCACGTCACCCATCCCTCCGAGACCCGGGGGAAGTGCGCGTCACCCTCAGGAGCGTCCTCCTCCACGAGAACCAGTTGTTCTCGATTCGTGAGATCGTATGCGTAGAGCACGGTGTTATCCCACTCCACTACTGAAACGGCCGTATCCCACACCACCCACTCACCGTCGATGTCCGGGTGAGGCGGCGCCGCCTGAGTGTTCCCCCATATGGCGGGACCCAAGGTGATGGTCTCGCCGCTCCTCAGATGCCGCGCCAGAACGGAGCCGGCGAAGTCGTCTTGCGGCCCGTCCGGCCTCGGATCGAACGCCACCCACACATACCAATCGCCGGCGAGATCGAAGAGGTTCATCTCCTGGAAGGGGACCACCCATGTTTGGGTGGCGCCGGTGAGGAGGTCCTGGCTATGGAGCGGATGCATCTCGCCTTGCCCGTCGCCCCACCAGTACACGGTCGTACCTATCACCCGGGCGAAGCTGGTGAGTGGTTGACCACCGTAGGTAAGAGTCCGCTTATCGCCGGTCGTCAAGCGTTGCGCGAGAACCACCCCGTCGGTGCCGAATCCCTCCGACCATACGATGAAATCGTCGCCGAGGGCCCAGGGCGTGCCCCGGTCTCCATAAAGACCAGGGACGGCGACAAAACCCGTGGCGTCGGAGTCGAGGTTCCGCCAGCAGATGACTGCAGGGTCGGTTCGGTAGTCGTCCCAGGCGACCCAGTTGCCGGCGAGGGCCGAAAAGCCGACCTGGCCGCCCGGGCCGGAGACCCGGATCTCGCTTGCCTGCGCAGTCGAGCCCGTGCCTAGAAGAGCAATGCCCACCAGGAAGATGAGAAGCGCCCCCCGAATGCTCCAGCCAAGAGACACGCGCCGTCGTGATGCCTGCCTCACCATCCACCTCCCCCAGAAGAGCCCCGGACACTCCGTTCATCATACATTAGGCGCTATATGCCGCGCGTGGGGAATGAGTCATGTGCGGCTCCTCCGGTGGGCACGGCTCTACGGTTTTCGTCCCCCGGATTGACATCGTTGCTCTGCGTTGGATAGTGTAGCCGGGTGGCCAAAGGGGTGTGAGTACATGGAGAAGACTACTCGTCGTCGAGTGTCGATTCTGATCTCGGCTCTCTTACTGACGCTGACCTGCGTCCTATCCCTTTTCGCGGGGGCAGCCTCTGCCGCAGAGTCCTTCAACATCACTCGTCTCACGACCGACGGTGACAACCACCATCCCCAGGTTTCCGGCGACCGCGTCGTCTGGGAGAGCTTCGACGGCAACGACCGAGAGATCTTCACCTGGACCCCCGTAGAGGGCCTTGTCCAACTCACCGTAAACGATTACGACGACAGTACACCGCGGGTCTCCGACGACCGCGTCGTGTGGTGCGGCTCCGACGGCGACTACCCAGATATCTTCACTTGGATGCCGACGAGAAACGTGATCCGGGTCACGGACCGCGACCGTTACGTCAGCAACCCACAGGTTTCCGGCGACCGTGTCGTCTGGGAGGGCATTGAGGGCGGACTCTTCCAGATCTTCACCTGGACACCAGGCGAGGAAGTCATTCAAGTCAGCGAAAGCGGATGCAGCAACTCTCATGCGACCGTCTCGGGTGACCGCATCGTCTGGCAGGGCGCCGACGGCAACGACTACGAGATCTTCACTTGGACGCCGACCGACGGCGTAGTCCAGGTCACGGACAACGGCTATCAAGATACTTGGCCGCAGGTCTCCGGCGACCGCATCGTCTGGAAGGGCTACGAGGGCGGCAAGTGGCGGGCCTTCACCTGGACGCCGACCGGCGGCATTATTCGCCTCATGGCCGAAGGCGAGGTCGAACATGAAGTGCAGGTCTCCGGCGACCGCGTCGTCTGGGAGAGCTTCGACGGCAACGACCGAGAGATCTTCACCTGGACGCCGTCGGGAGGCGTTGTCCAGCTCACGGCGAACGACCAGT
>LSQX01401831.1_pt3 | contig 13482 bp, 19 predicted proteins | sample 654561 | NCBI WGS metagenome assembly LSQX01 (sample SAMN04489861, study PRJNA283612) | anaerobic digester metagenome | isolation source: 4 biogas reactors fed with cattle manure at either 37C or 55C with and... | place: Denmark: Kongens Lyngby | collected 2014 | reverse complement strand
CTAGTCGTCCTCGTCGTCGTACGCCTCCTCGAGAACCTGCCACACCGCGGGTGGCATGCCGTCCTCCCACTCATGGTCGGCGGCGTAGTTCCCCGTGTCGATCTCCTGCCCCGGGACCGCCCGGAACAGCTCCTCGGGGATCTGCCAGGCGACGTCCGCGCCGTTGCGTGCCTCCTCGGTCCAGTCCTGTCCGTCGTCGTCCCGAGGGTCGAAGGCGACGCCACCGTCGACCAGTTCCCTGCCTGCCAGGCGTTCCTGCAGGCGGTGGACGATCCGCCAGCCGCCCCTGGCGATGTCCGGGACGTCGTCCTCGGACGGGTACTCCTGCATGAAACCCGGCTGGGAGTACCAGTAGAGGGCGAGAGCGCTCGCCCGGTCGAGGCGGGGGTGGGACGCCATCCACTCCGCGAGTTCGGCGCTGTCGTCGTAGTTCATGTTCGTGACGGCGACCAGCCACTCGACCGGCTCGGCCTCGTCCAGGAACTGCTGCATGAGCCGCACCTGCAGGCTCTCCGCATCATCAGTCATGCCCGGACCATAACCGCGGGCCCGGGTTCGCGCAGTGTGGCAGATTGGGGGCCGTGAGCATTCTTCTTCTCGACGTCGACGGCACCCTCATCGATTCCCTCCCCGGCATCCAGGGTGGCTTCCTGCACACCCTGGACCAGCTCGGCTGGCCGCACCCGGAGCAGGAGTTCACCGACCGCATCGCCGGTCCCCCGATGGAGGTGACGCTGCGGTCGCTGGGCATGAGTCCGGAACAGGCGTACGAGGGTCTGCAGATCTACCTGGAGTACACGCGCCGGGGCGGGTGGGCCAACGCCACCAGCTTCCCCGGCATGCTCGACCTGCTGCGCCGTTGGAGGGAGCAGGGGTTGACGATCGCGACGGCCACGTCGAAGGGCGAGGGTTTCGCCCGGCTGATCCTCGAGCGCGAGGGTTTCCTGGACTACATCGACTTCCTCGGTGCGGCGCAGGAGGACGGCCCGCGACGTGGCAAATCCGCTGTGATCGACTATGTTCTCGATGCGAACGGGTGGGCGGCTGACACACACGCTATCCTCATGGTCGGTGACCGCTCCCACGACATCGAGGGGGCGGCGGAACACGGTATTGATACAGTGGCCGTCTCCTGGGGTTACGGAACCCCCGAGGAGTGGGCCACCGCGGCCCACACCGCACACACTCCGCAAGATCTGGAAGGGATCGTCAATGACTGGCTCGCCGCGCGAGGATGAGCGTTACCACGTCGACTTCGTCTGCACCGGCAACATCTGCCGCAGCCCGATGGCCGAGGTGATCTTCCACGACGCCGTGGAGGCCGCCGGCCTGTCCCCGTTCGTCCACGTGTCCTCCTGCGGCATCGGTGGCTGGCACGTCGGCAACGGAGCCGACCGCCGCGCCGTCGCGGAGCTGCGGGCCGCCGGCCACGACGGCTCGGACCACGTCGCCTCCCAGATCGGCCCCGAGGACATGGCGGCCGACCTGCTCGTGGCCCTCGACACCGGCCACGTCTCCGAGCTGATCGCCCGCGGCGTCGACGAGAGCCGCATCCGCCTGCTGCGCAGCTTCGACCCGGCCTCCCCCGAGCAGGCCTCCGTCGCCGACCCGTACTACGGCGGGCCGGAGGGCTTCGTCGAGACCCGTGAGCAGATCGAGGCCGCCGTCGCGGGCATGCTCGAGTTCGTGCGCGCGGCCGTCCAGGTGAGCACCCGGAGCCACTAGACACGGCCTGTACACTGTTTTCCGTGGATACGTCAGGGAAGACAGTGACCAGGCAGAGGTATGGAAGCACCCGTCAGAAGGGCCGGAGGGGCTGGCTGACCTTCCTGCGCCCGGGATGGGTCGTGATGTTCCTCCTCGTCGTCGCCTTCTCCTACGCCGCGTTCACGTTCCTCGCGCCGTGGCAGCTCGGCAAGGACGACGCCATCGTCCACCGCAACGAGCAGATCGACGCCGCCTTCAAGAGCGACCCGGTGCCCGTCACCGACGTGTTCGACGCGGACGGGGTGATCACCGCGGATGAGGAGTGGCGCCGCGTCACCCTGCAGGGCGAGTACCTCCCGGACGCTGAGGTCCTCCTGCGCATGCGCCCCGTCGACTCCTCCCCCGCCTTCCACGCCCTCACCCCGTTCCGCCTGGACTCCGGGGAGACGTTCCTGGTCAACCGCGGTTTCACCGTGCCCATCGACGGCAACATCCCCGACATGACCGAGGCCCCGACCGGGCCGGTCACGATCTCCGGTCACGCCCGTCTCAACGAGGTGAAGCCGACCAGCGCCCCGATGGAGGACCAGGGCTACCGCCAGGTCTACGGCATCCACACCGAGCAGGTCTCCGAGGTCGTCGGACTCCCCCTGGCCCGCGACTACGTGCAGCTCTCCGCCGGTGAGGCCGGCGAGCTCAACGCGATCCCGGTGCCCAAGCTCGACCGCGGTTCCCACCTGTCCTACGGCTTCCAGTGGATCGCGTTCGGCATCATGGCCCCGCTGGGCCTGGGCTACTTCATCTGGGCCGAACTCCGCGAGCGTCGCCGCGTGCGCGCCGAGGAACAGCAGCTTGCCGACGCCCCCGTGGTCACCGACACCGCCGAGGCCGTCGCGGAGCCGGTGGCACCGCAGGCACCGCAGACGCAGCGTTCGCGTTACGGCGACGAACGCCCCGACCACTACGCGCGTTTCGCCCGCCGCAACCGTGACCGATTCTGAATAGTCCACATACAGGCGGAACAGCCCGCGGAGCACTAGGGTGGTAGACGTCAACCCACCTAGTTTCCGCAGGACGAATCATGGGCTTCTGGAACAGACTTCTGGCTTCCTCCGGCGTGGATCGCATCATCGACGCACGCGCCGCCGGCACCCCCTCCCCCCGTCGACGGCGCGACGCCGACGGGCCTGAGCCTCTGGCCTGCGATCCCCGCGAGGCCGCCCAGGTTCTGCTGCTCGCCCTGGACAACGCCGCGGACCTCGGCTTCGTCCCCCGCCGGGAGATCACGGTCGACGATGTCGACTTCAACTTCTACAACGGGCCGGACGGCTTCCGCCTCGAGCACCTCACCGCACTGCTGCAGCTCACGGAGGCTGACGGCACCCCCCTGTTCGAGCGGTCCTTCGTGTTCGACCCGGAGTGCGTCGAGGCCAACGACACCTACTCGCAGCTGCTGTGGCAGATCGCCGACGCCGCGGGCACCCGCGAGCGTTTCGCCGACGTCCACTGCGACCTGCACTTCGGGCCCGGCTTCGCGGACAACCCCGTCGGCGAGCTGAGCTACTTCCTCGACGGTGAGGTGGTCCACCTGGACGTCGCCGTGGAGGGCGACTGGGCCGACCCCGAGGTCATCCGCCGGATCTTCGAGGACGCCACCCCACAGGGGCACCGCTGGGTGAGCACCGGCGACTACGGCGTCCATGTCTGGGTGGTGGACGAGCACGCCGACGAGGTGGCGCGTCTCTTCGCCGCCGAGGATGTCGCCGCGGAGGCCCGCATCGCCGGGCACCTCCACCGGGAGCGTCACTCGGGACGCAGCTAGGAACGGGTCAGGCCCGTTCCCCTCTCCCGGGGAACGGGCCTGACCCGTTCTGACAGTGGTGCGCCCTGACGGGCTCGAACCGCCGACCTACTGGGTGTAAATCAGAAAAGACCACCCCACGGTTACATACACCCGGATACGACAAACCCTGTTTACGCAGGCCACGCGCCATATCCAGCGTTGCCTACGTACAGCCACGTTCGGCCCGATATGGTCCGCGTGTGGTCCCAGTGTGGTCCGTGGCCACCAGCTCACACCACCCGCAGGTGCCGGCCCGCTCCCGGCGGGCGCCGCCACGCCCCGGAGACCAACCACAGCACCAGCGCGCCGGGCACCCACCCATCCGTGGCCACCAGCCGCGCCCACCACTGCCACAGCTCGACCAGCTCGACGTTCCGGGCCTTCACGATCATCTCGTCAACGGCCGCCGCCACCGCGTCCAGATCATCCGGGAACAGGTCTGCATACGTGTCCAGCGTCATGACCGCCGAGGCGTGGCCGAGCATGGCCTGAACCGCCTTCACGTTCGCCCCCGCCGAGATCGCCAACGACGCCGCCGTATGCCGCAGATCGTGGAACCGCAGACCATCCGGCACCGCCCCGGCCACATCTTCGAGGGAGGGCACCCACACCCGCTGACGGAAGTTCGACGCCGACCACGGCGTGCCCCGCGCTGTTCCGAACACCAACACCCCCAGACCCCTCCCCGAGACCAGCGCCCCCACCTCATCGTCCAGCGAGGCGGGCAGCGGAACCGACCGCTGTTCATGCGTCTTCGGAGTGCCGATCACCAGCCGGCCACCGACCGCCGAGACGGCCTGACGGACATGGAGACGACGGCGCACTAGGTCCACGTCCTCGACCCGCAGGCCCGTGAGCTCACCCCATCGTAGGCCTGTGTAGGCCGCCACCCGTACCAGTGTGCCCGCCCACGTCCCCGCGTTGTCCTCGACGGCGCCGGCCACAGCCTCGACCTGCGAGACCGTGAGGTACACGCGACGGGCGGGCTGAGCTTTCGGGAGTTTCACCCCGGCGGCCGGGTTGGAGACCAGGACACGCGAGTCCACGCCGTGGCCGAGGACCTGGCGTAGGACCTCGACGGCCTGCCCCACCCGAGACGCGCCGGCCCCGGCGGTCACCATGTCGGCTACCCACTGGCTCACGTGTGTCTTGCGGATCGACGCCGCTTTTCTCGACGCCCACACCGGGGCTACGTCCCGCCGCCACGCCCCGGCCCGGTTGTAGGCCGTCTTCGGCTTCACCGTCGTGGCCTGTACCGGCTCCCACTGGGAGTGGAGCTCGCCGACGGTCATCCGGTCATGCGGGTTGACGTACTCCCCGCGGGTGAGCTGAGCGGTGATCTCGTCCGCGAACCGCCGGGCGTCCACCTTCCGCGCGTAGGACTTAGACCGCTGGACACCGGCGTCATCGACCCACCGGACACGCCACCGCAGGCCCACTCCGTGCCGGCTCGACGGCGCACCCGACCGGGTGGTCCACCGGTCCTCAACGTCAACGTTCCCCGGAGACCGCACGACTACCGCCCGGCCTCGCCGAAAAGTCGGACTTCGGGAACAATGCCCGCGTTCGCGTTGAGCCAATCAGTGAAAGTTCCCCGTTCTTCAAGTCGCGTCACTGACTCAAGAGATGTCGAACGTAGTCCTTCAAGGTACCCATATTGGCCAATCACTTTGCGTAAATACTCCAAGACAGTGCCCGTTTCATCAAGCGCTCTTAGCATGTCTGAAATCACATCTGGCGCCACTTCATGGCCCGGAAAAACCGGCGGTTCAGAAACCTCAGTCAGGATTTCCGACCACTGCCCCTGGAGCGCCCAAATTGCGTTGACCTGGACCTCGAGCGCCTTATCGACCTCCCTCATTCCGCGGACAGCATGCTCCCACCTCTCTACGAGTGCCCCCGGGTCCACCGCAGCCCCCAACTCTTCAAGGGATACCGGCACGTACTTACAGATCGCTGCGGCTTCACGAAAGCTCAACGCCCGAGTGCCGGCCTCAACCTTGGACACAACCGTCTTATGAATCGACGTCCTCAGTTCACGACTCATATGTTCGGCTAGATCTTGCTGAGTCATCTCTTCTGCCTCGCGCGCTTCTCTGATCAGCGCGCCCAATCTCTTCTGTGCCTCGTCGGGACTGTTGCTCATATCGCACAGCTTGCCGGAGTGGTGACAACATGGCAATAGCAGTACCTCACGCCGCAACAGTTGCGCTTATAGGTACGCGCATGTAACGTCATGGTTGCGCTCAACGCATATCATTCGATTGGAGCAACATGGCAACCATTGGCCACACTTCCCCAACTCTCGACGTCCTGACGACTGCGCAGGTCTCCGAGATGACAGGTATCCCCGTCCAGACCCTCCGCGCCTGGCGTCACGCTGGCACCGGCCCCCGCTCCTGGAAGCTGGGCAACCGAATTCGCTACGACCGCGCCGACGTCCTCGCGTGGCTCGACGCACAACGTGCCGCCACCATGCGCGGTGACGACCTCCCCGCCGCCTGACCACCCTGTAGCCGCAGGACACACGAAAGGACCCCCAACCATGAACGATTACATCCGCGAACTGCTCGCCGGTGAGCTTCGCCGCCGCGCCCCGCACGTCGTCCCGAACCCGGAGGACTGCTACGTCTACTGCCTGGCTGATGAACTCCTGGCCGAGGGCCACGAGACCATCCGCACGCTCCCGGCCGCCGAGCTCGACGCCCGTATCCGGGCGAACACCCTCAAGGCCGCCGAGGACTACCCCGAGGACTTCGAGGACGACGACACCGGCGGCCCGGACGATGACGACCCCGCCGAGTGCTGGCAGTGGTTCGAGTCCGCCCCGGCGAACGTGCCGACGACGCGCCGCCCGATTGCCGTTTATGCCCCGGCGCTCGCCGCCGAGGACGATGACACCCCGGACGCGGCCGCGTTGATCGCGTCCCGCGCTATGGCGCTGGCCATGTCCTCGATGCACTCGCCCGTGGCTGACGCCGTGCACACCATCCGAGGACGGGCAGCATGACCCGCCCGCTGCTCCCACCGGTGCCCGGCCCCGGCCCGTGGGTCGTGTGGTGCGGACACCCGGATAGCCCCTGTGTCCTCTTCGCGCAGACCAGGACCATCACCGCGACCATGAATGTTCTTCGCGCCCTGGTGGACGCTGGCCTGAACCCCCGTGTGAGGTCACTGTGACGAATCCAGCCCCTACCCTGACCATCCGCCCCGAGGACTCCACCATGACCGATACCCCGCCGACTGGCCGGGCTGCTCGCTTCACGCTCGACCCGCTCCCCTCACGTGAGCTGGCGGCCATGATCGCGTACATCCTCACCAGCTCCGAGACCGCCCGGCGCGCGGGTGCAATGGCCGGCATTACCGCCGAGTGGTCGCCCGTGCCGGCACCTGTGGTTCACCCGGTCCGGTTCTCCATCACCCGCGCCGGTGACCCCGCCCCCGGAGTCTTCCCCGCCGACGTTCGGGACGTGTACTTGATCGCCGCGTTGTCTCCATCGTTCGCGGCTGGGCCGGGTGGCCCCAACCACTTCGGGGTGGCCACCAGCTACGCCCATGCCCGGCACCTGGCACACGTCTACATGGCAGCCCCTCCCCCGTCTAGGCGGCACGGCTACATCATGCGCCCCGCCGGGCACCTCGAACCGGCCGCGTGGAGCTCACGCGCCGCCCGGCGTAGCTTCATCCGCTCGCTGACGACCTAACCCACCCTCACCCGAAAGGAACCCCGACCTGTGTCTGAGAACAGAAACGTCCCCGCCCCGGTAGCCGCCGGGAACGAGGACACACGCACAGCCCCCAACCAGGGAATGACGCACCGCCGAGTGTATCACCAGCGCCGCTACATCGACGTGGACGGTACCCGCGTCATGTGGTGCGGCGCGCGCTGGAAGTACACACTTCCGCCTACCGGTAACGCGGTCCCGTGCCCGCTGTGTGCCCTGGCCGTCGCCGTCGCTCATGAGGGGCTGGCAGCATGACCGCCCGCGCCCGTAACCTCGACCGGCCCGACTACACCGGCACCCACTCCACCCCGGTTCACGCTCTGGCAAGAGGTGCGGACGGCACCAGGCACCTTCACGCCGAAATCTCCGTGATCAACCCGACCACGGCACGGACCATGTGCGGCGAATGGGCCGGAGTCATCCAGCCCGTTCCCCGGCCGGTCACGGTCGCCTGGCTCATGAGACCGCGGGTCATCACCGAGATCCGCGTGTGCCTGGACTGCCTGAGCATGGCGGCCGCTGAACATGAGGTCATGCACCAACGTGCCACCCGCCCGGCGCGCGCCCTGGCCGCGTCACTGGCCCTGCTTGCCGAGGACGGAGACGACGGCCATGCCTGAGTTGTTCATCCTCGCCGTGTTCATCCTCATGTTCGGCATCCCCGTAGCCGTGGCCGAGTACCTGGCCGAACGTCCAGCTCGCCCGGCGCGCCGGGCACCAGCTCGACGTGTGCGACGCCGTGGCCACGGCCCGGCACCCCGTGTTTCCCCTGCTCGTTGCCTTCATCCCCGTCGTCTTGAAAGGACCACCACCCATGTCTGACACCGCTATTTCCGCTACCGCCCGCATTCAGCCCGCCAACGGTGCCCCGGTCGTGGACTTCACCGTTCCCGGATATGAGGGTCCGGTCTCCGTGACCCTCCTCGAATGGGAAGCGCTGTACCTGGCGGCTGAGCTGACCCGTGCGGTGTTCGACCGCCAGCGGTCCGCGCAGATCGCCGAGCACACCCGTGCTGAGCGCTTCGCCATGCACGGGTACTACCCCGAGGACACCGACCAGTAACCCGCACCGCCCCGTGGCCGCTCCCCCTGGCCCCGGGGCGTCACACTCCTTCCCCTGCTATTGAAAGGCCCCTGCCATGCCCAGCCCCGCGAATCCGCGCTACACGCGGTTGCACCACGCCTACTGGCTGACGCCGGGGCTCGACGGACTCAGTCCCCGCGGGGAGACCACATGGACCCGCGCCCTGGCCTACGCCGACCAGAACCTCACAGACGGCCACATTTCCCGCGCCGGCTTGAAGATGATCAACCGCACCCCGCGCGACGCCGCCGCCCTCGTCGCCGCCGGGCTATGGTCCGAGACCTCCGACGGCTGGCAGATCAACGACTACGACCAGTGGGCCACCCCGGCCGCGAAGATCTCGAAACAGCGCGCCGGGAACGCCCAACGGCAGGCCCGACACCGTGCCCGTAACGCGTTACGCGAGAACGGGAATCGTCCCGAGACCGAACGGGTTTCGTCCGACCTTCGTCACGATACCGTCATGACTTCGGCTCAATCAGGTACGCCGAGCACACACGATTCAGCCACCCAAGGCGGAATACATGCAGGTCAGGACACCGCGCCCGAGGATAGTAACGCGTTACGTAACGCGTTACGTAACGGCCACCAACCAGACCAGACCAGACCAGACAGTGGAGGGGTAGGCAGTAACCGACAGGGCCCGTCGATCACCACCGCCACCACCGGCGGCGCTGGCGCGCCGGGCATGGACAGAAGCCCAGCGGATCACGGCCTGTGCCCCACACACGGAGACCAGGACCCCGGCACCAACTGCCACGGCTGCAGAGTCGCCCGCGAACAACGCCAGGCCGCCGAGACCACCGCCACCACCGCGCGCCGGGCAGCACTCGACGCCTGCCTGTGGTGCGACGCCTACGGCTGGCGCGTGGACCCCGACACCGGGGACACCATCGTCCCGACCATCCGGTGCGACCACACACCCCTGCCCGACCACCTCGACGCCCCGGAGCTCCACCCCACCGCCGAGGACACCACCCCACCCGCCACGCCCACCCACACCAGCGCGCCGGGCAGCGTGCCCACCACCACCCGGCGCGGCCGGCGGCCTCGAGTGCCCGAGGAGGTGCGGGCGGCTATCCGGGCGGATGTGGCCGCCGGGCGGGGTACGACGCGTGAGATCGCCGCCCGGTACGGGGTGGCTCAGTCCACGGTCTCCCGGCTGGCCAGTGCCCTACCAGCGAACGAGAGCAGGGAGCCAGTGACCTAGCGGGGCAGAATCGACCTCGTACCCATACCCGTGACGAAAGTGACGAAACAACCGTGACGCAACCACCCCGCGCCGAGTACCCCGTTCCCAACGTCTACGCCCGCGCCCGCAGACGTGGCCGCCGGCGCGGCCACCGACTCCCCTACCACGTTGCCGTGGAGCTCGCCCCCGGCCTCATCATGACGCTCACCCCGGCCGCCGCCTACAGGTTCGCCAACAACCTCGTGGACGTCGCCGAGTCCATCGAAAGGAACACCCCATGACCACCACCCCGCCGCCCACCGACCACCAGGACGACGACCCCACCGCCAACCTGGGCACCCTCCACGTGGACGCCACCACCGCCGGAGTCAAGATCACGTTCAGTGACCACGACCCCGTGGAGCTCACCCCGGCCGTAGCCCGGCAGCTCGCCGCCGGGCTGTCCACCGCCGCTGATGCTCACGCGGCCGCGGCGATCACCACCGACGACCAGCGCGCCCGCCTGCTCGCCAACCTCCACCACACCGCCCTAACCCTCACCCTGGCCACCATCGACGCCGACGACCAACGCTATGGACTCACCCTGCAAGACGCCCTACAGGACGTGTCCCTGACACAGCTGACCGCCCACCTCATCCGCGCGCTCATCGACGCCCGCACCGGCGGTGACCGCCGCAACCTCCGAAAAGCCCGGCGCGCCGTTCACGCCGAGCTGTTGCAGGCGCTTGCGTACCGTGACGAATCCGGGTGGTAGTGTCATGGTCAACACCCATCAGGGAAAGAGCGAGAGGCCGCCCACCAACCAGGAAAGGCCCCGCTCATGACCATCATCACCACCCCTGGCAGCATTGCCGCCATCTCCCCGGACTCCACCGCGTTCCACGCGTTCGACGTCCTGGGCACCTCCCTCATCAACACCGTTGGCACCCTCGTTTCTGACGGTGAGCTCAACGACCGCGCCGTCATCCGTATCCCGCACTTCGGTGACCCGGATGAACTCGACTTCGTGGCCGAGGGTGAAGAGATCCCGGAGTCCACCACCGGACTCAAGGAGATCACCGTCGGCACTAAGAAGCTGGCCACGCTGCACAGTGCATCGAATGAGGCCCTGCGCTCAGGTGCCGGCCGTGCCCAGGGACTGGGTTCCATGATCTCCACTCATGTGCTGGGTAGCCTGCGCACCAGCGCAGACGCGAAGGTCTTCGGTGACGCCCTTGTCACCACCGTGTCCGGCGCCAAGCTCCACGGCCTGGGCATGCTCGCCGGTGTCACCACCGCCGAGCTGGGTGACAACCTCGACGTGTTCACGGACGCGTTCCTCAACGTCATGGCCCACGGCGGCGCCGAGGAGGACATTTCCGTGGTTGCTCACCCCACGGTGTGGGCACACGTCACCCGCCTCAAGGAGACCGGCGTGTCCAACCGGCCGCTTCTCGACGCCGTGAGCGGCACCACCGTGGTGCCCCTGCCCAACACCGAGGCCGGACTGATTGGCCCGCAGCAGGTCACCGCCCGCACCATCTACGGCCGCCCCGTGTTCCTGTCCCGACACGCCACCCTCGCCGGGATCCTCGTCGTGGACCGGAAGAACATCGTCACCGCCGCCGAGCCCGCCCGCGTGGACGTCTCCGAGCACGCCAAGTTCTCCCGAGACTCCACCGACATCCGAGGCACCGAACGTATCGGATGGCAGGTCCACAACCCCGCCCGCGTCACCCGGATCACCATCCCGGCCACCGCCCCGTAGCCCGCCACGCCACCACCCCAGGGGGGTACACCGACCCGACCAGGGGGGATTGGCCGCGGGGGAGGTGAACAAACCACGCGCATAGTTCAAAAAACCCCTGGCCAGCCCATTTTTTGAACCCTCCCGTAACGCGTTACGTAACGCGTGCCCCCCCCGGCCCGGCGTGCGCTTGACAGCGTTCGACGTCATGGCCGTGGACCACACCGGACCACACTTTCACCCGGCGCGCCGGGTGGCCGTACTGACTCCCACCACCCCCCGTGTGGTCCCAGTGTGGTCCAAGACAGAGACAGGGCCACCTTCCCGAACCGGGAAAGTGGCCCTGACCTGCACTAACATTGGTGCGCCCTGACGGGCTCGAACCGCCGACCTACTGGGTGTAAACCAGTTGCTCTTCCAGCTGAGCTAAGGGCGCGCGCACCCGCGTTACGGGTGCCGCAAGAGTACCACGGGCCTCAGCAGGGCCGGTGAATGAGGTACTACTTCTGCGGGCCGCTGCTCTGCAGGCAGGAACCCTGCCAGGCACCCAGGCGGGTGGCCGTGGTCTGCACGAGACCTGCGAGCTGGGCGGATTCGGAGATCTCACCGGGGGCGATGAAGCCGGGCTTGCCGGCACCCGGGGTCAGCAGCCAGATGCGACCACCGTCGGCGAGCGGGCGGAGGGAGTCGACGAGGCCGTCGACGAGGTCCCCGTCCTCCTCGCGCCACCACAGCAGGACAACGTCGCAGAGTTCATCGGTGTCCTCGTCGAGGAGCTCCTCCCCGATGACATCCTCCACGGCCTCGGAGATGGCCGAGTCGGAGTCCTCGTCCCAACCGACCTCCTGCACGACCATGTCAGGCTCAATGCCGAGAATCTGTGCGTATTCCTGGGCGTTCTTGTTCGCAACGCCCGGAGCGTCCACCACTGTGTATGTCCTCCTTGTTCGTGACCGGCACCCGCTCGGGGCCGGTCAATTACAGATACTGCTAGGCAGAATACAAGGTATGCGGGGCATTTTCCTGTTTTCGCACATGAACGGGCGTGGGAGATGACCCTCGTTGCCGCCCCTTGTGGGCCGGTTGTGACCTCGGGGGTGGGAGCCGGGGTTTGCAATCTCCGCCACACACCTCGCGGAGAGGCGGGACAGGCCTGCGACAAGGGGCGATGGGACGTCGATAAGCGGAACGCCGGACCCGTTCATCTTCGCAAGCTTTACAGGAATGCAGAACTACGTTGGCCAATGAAAACACGTATCCTGGACTGGACACTCGGGCCTGTCCGGACCACCTTGCCGGCGGGCCCGTTGCTCCACCACGACACCCAGAAACCTGGAGGCACATCATGGCAGATGACCTGAACGCGAACGGCCGCAAGGGCAACTCCCACTACCCGGCGATCCGCGACGGCGTCGCGTCCTACCTCAAAGACACCGACCCCGAGGAGACCCAGGAGTGGATGGACTCCCTCGACGGTCTCCTCGCGGAGAAGGACCCGGCCCGCGCCCGCTACCTCATGCTCCGCATGCTGGAGCGTGCCGCCCTCAAGCGCGTTCCGCTGCCGAACCTCACCTCCACGGACTTCGTGAACACCATCCCCACCACCATGGAGCCGGAGTTTCCGGGCGACGAGGAGATGGAGAAGCGCTACCGCCGCTGGATGCGCTGGAACGCCGCCATCATGGTGCACCGCGCGCAGCGTCCGGGCATCGGCGTGGGCGGCCACATCTCCACCTACGCCTCCGCCGCCCCGCTCTACGAGGTCGGCTTCAACCACTTCTGGCGCGGCAAGGACCACCCGGGCGGCGGCGACCAGATCTTCTTCCAGGGCCACGCCTCCCCCGGCATCTACGCCCGCGCCTTCCTCGAGGGGCGCCTGAGCGAGGACGACCTCGACGGCTTCCGCCAGGAGGTCTCCCGCGGTGAGGGCAACGGCATCCCGTCCTACCCGCACCCGCACGGCATGCCTGATTTCTGGGAGTTCCCGACCGTCTCCATGGGACTGGGCCCGATGGACGCGATCTACCAGGCACGTTTCAACCGTTACCTGCACAACCGCGGCATCAAGGACACCTCCGACCAGCACGTGTGGGCCTTCCTCGGCGACGGCGAGATGGACGAGCCGGAGTCCCGCGGCCTCATCCAGCACGCCGCGCTGAACAACCTGGACAACCTCACCTTCGTGGTCAACTGCAACCTGCAGCG